>Ga0315280_10000090_pt1 | contig 161465 bp, 151 predicted proteins | sample YL17G06_40_MG_FD_203697 | JGI IMG/M metagenome (GOLD analysis project Ga0315280, IMG submission 203697) | Sediment microbial communities from Yellowstone Lake, YNP, Wyoming, USA - YL17G06_40 | ecosystem: Environmental > Aquatic > Freshwater > Lake > Sediment | place: USA: Wyoming | collected... | reverse complement strand
CTGTTAAAAGCCGTGAAAACTGGTCTTCCACCACCAATATGCGCACTGGCCTAAGGGAGAAACTCGATTGATCAAAATCAATCACTTTTCCAACCGCTTCGCAACTGTGGCGCATGCAGAAACGATACAAGACCATTTGATCTTACACACTTGCCAAGCAAGGAAGAAAAAATAATTAATGCATAAAACGAGGTGGCAACTATGAACAAGATTACTCGCGCGTTTTGGAGCGGTAAAGAAATTCAAATGAAAAGTTGGAACATCATTCTCGAGAAAATAAAAGTTACAGGCCGTTGCATAACGTACTCCTGTGGAAACCAGCCCGTGCTCTCCAGAGAAGGAAACGTTTTGACCTTCCATGTGTCCGGAGACTTTGCCTTGATGGGCCACGCCGTGAACTGCGTCGGAGACATATTGATGTGCACTGACTGGTGTCAACTCCCCGTTCGCACCTCAAAAAATTGGCTCTACCGCATCGCAAACGTCAACAACTCCCGCACATACCTGATTAGACCTGGCTTAAAAATAAATGTTACAACCAACGAAACCAACGGAAAACCCGCACCAGTAAACGAGGAAAGAGATGAACGTCCACTTCAACAAAAGTACCTCACTCGCAACCCGCTAAAAACGATCCGATACCGCGAAAAAACCTACAATCTTATACTGGCCATCAACGACCCCTCCAAGTACTTGGCAACAGACCGCAGGCAAGAGTGCTTCATCGTTTTCGACGACCACTCTGAAATCACCGTGTTGACTGCTTCGGCAACCCTCCAAAAACTGCATAAAATATTTAGATGCGATAACGACCTGTGCGACCTGTTAGGGAATGCCAAACCTGCCGAGAAGGAATTCAACTGTTTCTTCAAAAACCACAACTGGATAAGAAAACACGCGTCTCCACATCTGCAGCGACTTCTCGCATTGTGGCTTTTAATATACGATGTTTAAAGAGAATGACGCATGCGACAACAAACTCCCGTTGCCCTACCACAAAATCAACCAAAAAGAGAGGCGAACATCATGGCCGTTGGAGACCAATTTGAAATCCCGAACGGATTTAGCCCCTAACGCACGGCAGTTTGGGCATGGCAAAAAAACAACCTCGCAAAACAAAAAATTCCGAAAATCAAACGAACAAAGGTGTAGAAACGATTGACAATGTGTTTGAAAATCAAACTGACAGCATTCGCACACGAAACCACCTCCTTGTCCCAACAGGATCCTAATAGGGAGGAAAAAACGTGATAAACCAACTGATAAAACCAACCATTAAGAAAAAACGAACTGCATTCTTAACTAAAGGAGGACTCTACCTGCAAAACGAAGAAAGTTGGATAGTGCCTAAAATAGTGATGAACAGCTTGGCAAACGTCGGCTGCCCGATCAGAAAGGTGACCTGGCTTTTAGATTGGCTGACAAACAATCCTGACAAGATTGATGAGCTCGCCGAAATACTGCGACAGCTCGATGATCTTGGCAAGCTGTTGTTCTCCCGTTCCCTAATTTACCGCCACCCCCAAGGAAAAACCAAAGACCCCATGGAATGCGCGGCACGGGCACTCAAAAACAGGAAGGCCGCATGGCACATGAACGATATTCGCGAGTACTACAAAACCCACAGGCAAAAAACGATAACCCTGTCAAACGGCATCCAGTGCAACATCAAAACTTTCTGTTTGCAAAAAGGTTTTCCAAGATGGTACGCCCTGTTCAACTGCGCTGGAACCAAGCTAGAATGCGAATTGGTGATAAGCCAACTGGTATTTCTAGAAGACAATGCCGTGCGAAACGCAAGGACGCTGAAACGCATTCAGCCCTTAAGCATCCAGTACCTTAAAGACGGAGAATGGCATTTTCTACATGACTGCCGCAGCCGCCATGTGGCCATGGCCGCAATCGCCGAAAACCTGCCCTTCGAAATCGCTGCACTAGTAACCTGAGGCAAAAGCAATGACACACATCATTAGAGAAGCAAACAAAAACCTGAAACGCACGTACTACATTGAAAGTCGCGGCCGCCACAGCCACCTTTTTCAATCTGCTCAGCGTGTGAGGTGACCAAAATGAACATTTACGGCAAAGAGATTCCTTTCTCGCTCCTGTTGGCATACGTCAGCGTCCGCCAAACGTCAGGCACCGCCAGATCCACGCTTCATGACAAGATACTCGAATGCATAGCTCGCTCGCCCGAAGAATACGTGGAGTACAGGGAAGGCCACAACCCGTGGGTGGCCAAGTTTGAGGTCTGGATCGAAATGTTCGTCTACCACATGGCTTCAAGATTCCCGCACAACTGGCAGAGAACCGAAACTCCAAAAAACATCTATGGGATACCTGTTGACCCCAAACTGCCCACGTGGAAGTGCAGTTTCTGCGGGTACACCATAACCCGGGCAGACAAGCCGCCAGTCGAGCTCCCTTGTTGGAAGGCGGTTGCCTCCTTTCACGAGCCGTACCTCTCCTGCACCGAACACCATTTCACCAACGGCCGATGCTCATACTGCGGAATTCTTGAACAATATTACCATGACATTGTGTACGCAAGCCAAAAGAAAAACAGGCCGGAACTCCTTGAACGAGCTAAATGCGAACCGCACAGCCATTCGGGGGAAATCATTAACGGCTTAAGCAGGCCAACGCGGAACCGCACGCCGAAACTCTAGGAGGAATAAAACATGAACGTTGAAGCAACAATGGAAGACGGAAAACTAGTCATAAACGAGCTGAAGATAAGCCCATACTTCCAAAACTTTGAAGGCATTTCTCTTCCCGACGAATTCATTGCTTTCTTCCTAAACCCGCAAACGAAAGAGGAGGTAGTACGGCTCATTAGAAAAGCGGCTGAAACATACCCTAAAACTGACAGAGAGCCGGATGGACGCAAACTGGTCTTCAACGCTGCTGCTAAGGGAGGATTAAATGCGGGCTGGCAAATGCTTGAATCGTTGCAGACTGCCAAGCCAAACGGTAAACCTCAATTCTACCGAAGCCTCGACTCCAGGAAAAAAGATGAATCAGCTATAGTGCTAACCGACGGCACGGATGCTTTCAAGTTCAGCACCATACTCAACATTGAATCGTTGCCTCCAAACGTCTACTGCAAAGAAGAATACGTCTGGCTAACATTAAACAAAGAGTTTTTTGACTTGGCTAAACAGCAGACCGACGATTTCTTCAAGTTCACCAAAAAAATCGTTGAAATGCACGAGCTTTCCTACCGCGTAAACACTGGCGAAACCTTAAAAGCGTTTCTAACCAACCGCGAACTCGCAGACAAAATGGTGGCTGACGCTGAACTATGGATCAACTTTCTGCGTGCAGCCCTCAAATGCCCCCAAGGCTACCTAGCCTACAAGGACGTGAGCAGAAGATGGGAACGAGGCTACCTAATAACACACACTGGCGAAGTCTACGTCTTCAGCAGAAAAGGCCAAGATTCACTTGTTGAAACCGTGATGCTTGCAGTAAAACAGGGCGTGCCCATCACAAACCTGAGGAAAGAACGCTTAACCGACGATGAACGGGTAAGACTCTCAAAAGCAGTCGGGTCAGTAAACGCCACAATGCCCCTGCTCCTGCTTCCATAACACGAAAAGGAGGAAAAAAATGTTCAAAGGCGCAAAGTTGAAGCTGACGATGCTAACTGGTGGCAAGTGGAAGTTCAAGCTAAAGAACGAACTCGATGCCACCCTCTACGGACTAGGCAATAAAAAGATGGAAACAATTGCCCTAGCCTGCGAAAAGCCGATACTGCCAAAGCAACTGTGTTGTGCCATCCCCCGAAAAGAGCGAAAAATGCACCACGTCGTTGAACTGAACCTTTCTGGTGAAGTCATCTGCCTCGTATACTTCTGCGGAACCCCTCCCTCACGGATATGCGCTGACCTGCAACGTGATGAAAATTTCGAAGAAGTCTTTCTTGTCGTTCACCAAAACCAAGCGGACTACTTCTCAAACCCTAAAGCTCGCCTTATCCTCGAGGCCATCCGCACAAAAACGCCGCCCTCAATACACGCTCTGATGAACACACAAACAGAAAATTGATCACGACCCTTACATTAAAACCTACTCCTATCAATGTGGAAAAACTCGTCTCACACTGCCTACACCGACTTGGTTGCATTCTAACAGTCTAATGGGACACACTATGAGCTTTCAACAAAATTGTCTTGTCACAAAATGCCAGCCGTGACGGGACACAAGCTACAGCTGGCAAAACATTCTGGAGCGGTATCTCCCCAGCAAGGATGCTACTCTAAAGTGTTCAAGGACCAAGGGTCCTTATATGCTGGACATTCCAGACGTGCATTCCAGCCCAATTGGTGCTCGTCTGAGGTGTTCCAGGACAAAGTCCTGATGAGCCGGAAACGCTCCTGAAGAGGATTCCATCCGCTCCCGAAAGGGGGTTGGCCTGCTCGCCCGGCCCCACGCAAAGCGTGGCACGCGGCAGGTCGAAACGCCGAAGACTCGGCGTAGAGCGAACTTGATTGACAGTGATAAGCCATCGACGATCAAAAAACCGCGCTCGCTTCCAAAATGAACGTCGCAACCGAAGGGATCCTCAGGGACGGGGAGGTTTAACTCTGACATGGGAGGAAGTGAGAACGAGAAGCAAAAACAAACTGTAGGAGAGTTGTTCCTACGTAGACACAGAAGGCAAATATTCCTAGCAAACGGCCTTGACCATACGTTTAACCTCGCTGCCCGCCAAGGGAAAACAGGGATTGCCCTGCCCTTGGGAAGGTCAAAAACTATATGGAGGATGATTTCATGGTACATTCGAAAAAATCAAGCTACCCCTCGCTTCAGCACCCCGAAGGCAAAATCATAACGATGAATGGAATCCGCTACGCTGCTGAAGACCAGGCTAGAACGGCGCATGCAACCCTGCCGAACGGAGCGAAAATCACAGTATACCCGGAGGTGCACCTTGAAACCCTACGGTTCCTCAAGAACTGCCTATTGCTTGAACAGAAAAAGGTGGCAAAACCTTCTGGGCAACGGGGAAGCCCGTCTCTCCTGCTTCCCCATGACTGCTGCCTGATGAAAGTGCGCATAGGCTCTGCAAGTATACGCGTACTCCTTGAAACACGACCTCCAATCCCCAAATTCGTGTGCGATAAAGCAAGGCGCAAAAAGGGATTAAACGATCTGCTTCTTGAAATGCTGTATGTGTCCTACCGCAACGAGTTCTACGCATGGCGCAGTTGCGAGAGCGAGCCCCTCATTGAAGCCATAAAAAGATGTTTAAAGCCAGAAATATACAAGGTGGTGTACTCTCCATGACTGAGAAAGAAAAGTCACTCAAAGTTTGCTTCAGGCTTTCAAACGGTTTGCTCGCGAAAGCATACTTGTTCAATGATGAGGGCCTTCCAAAACGCGTCGTGGATGAAGTGAGAGAACATTGTTGTAGACTATGTGAGCGGCTTCGACCTTTTAACGTGGATACCTTGAGGAAGTTTTCAATGAAAGTTCAGAATCCCAATGAAATACACCTTCAACTGCTCTAAAAGGAGGAAAAACAATGACCTTTCTTCTTCCAAACGGGTTAACCGCACACATAAAAAGCCTTGATGATCCTGAAATGAAGCACGTGGCTTCCGTCTGCCACCAGAGAATCCAACAAAACTTGGACTGGTTCATCGTTGTCTCTGTGGAGCTTCCAGGCAACAATGTTCACCTGATCTACTATGCGCCTACTCCAAATGAGCGAGACCGGGGCAGGCAGCTTAGAAACGCGTTGAAACACGGGCACTGGAGCGTCTTCGACGAGGCTTACCTAACCGTGTACCGCAAAACAGCCTACCTGCCAGGAAACAGAAACACACACGAAATACACCGTGCCATTCTATACAGAACTTCACCCGACATTTGGGTGCTCGTAAACTTGTAAACGGAGGCGAATACGATGGATAAACAAACGTTAATTCATTCAGTGCAACTCTGGGAGCAAATAACGGGTAAGAGGGCTCCGTACACGGTGAAGCAGGTAGACCGTTCACACAAAATGTCTGAAAAAGAAATTCAGTGGCTCACCCAGATGGAACGAACAATCGAAAACTGGAACCCGGAAGCCCACGGATACGTCCGCTACCGAGCAAAAAACATAAGCTTCTTCTTCGAAAAACGGGCAGACAAGAGGTGACCTATACAATCAGTTAAAGGAGGAAATAACTATGGCCCAAAACAAACCTGCAAAGAACGTGTCGTCGAAGGACAGGGAATCCCCTCAAACTAGCTGCAAGCTGAACCTGAAGGCGACCACTGCAAACGCGCGGACGCTGGCAGACCTTCTGGGAAAGCACTATTTGGAAGATCTTCGTCAGGGTGAGAAGGTGTGCATTCGGGCACTGGGGTACCGCATCATTGTTCGGATGCAGCGAAAGGAGAGAAACACGGATTGGCTACAGTCTTGTCCGCGCCTCAAGCTTTTTGACATCAGAATCTGTAAAACCAACAAGACTCTAGAGGAATTGATCGCCGTCCTGTACCACGAGTTCGGCCACATCGCAATAAACATAGAAAAGATAAAGAAGCAAGAAGTGTGTGGCACCGAGGACTACGAAAGCGAGGTGGCTGCGTGGGCGCTGGCGCTCAACATGATGGAACACAACGGTATCAATGTAGAACGATGCCTTCCCGAGATCAAAAAAGCACTTTTCACCTACGCGGGCGAAGAATATCGTCGTGTAGCGACTGGACCTGCCCTTGTGCTTCTCGGAAAATGGTCGCAGACATTTGCAGATTACATTAGAAAGAGGTGGTCAAAACGGAAAAGATGAAGGGGGAATATTAGATAGCCACGTTCGCAACACCATAAAAAAGGCAAAACCAGTTAGGCCAGGGAGAAAGGATGTTAATGGACCTATTTAGCATCATTAAGAACCTTAACCTCAAAGAACTGACTTGAATAGATGCCGCGCTGGAAGGAAGATGGAACACAACGGTAACCACCATCTGGTCTCGCAAGGAGGGGCTAATCCGATTCAAAAAGGTCAAGCGATTGCACGAAACATTCAAGCTAGGACATCCTTTTTGCGTAAAAATAACACCTTTAAAAACACCCAAAACAAAATAAAAGGGGGAAACCCGTGTGAATATCAACCAAACTGAAAAAATGCGTTTTTTGCTGGCTCTCCGAGCATACTATGACGGAGACCTTGCTTTTCGAGAGGCTGCAAAAGAGGCTGAAACCAAACCTCAAATTCTCGCAAACTACGCGCAGCTTCTAAACCTGCCTATACTAGTTCAACCAAAAACAACCTTGGCAAAGGCAGCCGCGAAAAAAGTAGCTGAAATTCTCGTTTCAAACGGTCTGTCCAAACAGTATTTCGAAAACTTCCGCGCTAAAAAAAGAAACTTTGTCATGGAACTTGCACATACCTTAGAAGTAACAAAACCAGTAGCCATAAAAATTCTCAACAGATATGGAGTACCGTCAACTGCTGAACGGCTCACAATCGACCCTGAATGGCTTCGCACTCAATACGTCGAAAAACAAAGAACGATGCAGAATATCGCTAACGAACTTGACACGTCGGTATACGCGGTTTTCCGCGCTATCCACAAAAACGAGATTCCAGTAAGAAAGCTAAACGTGAACTTGGCAATGCAGAAAATATTTACTGAAAAAATGCCCGTTCTAAATGTTGCTGCCGAATTAAACACAACCGTTGCAGCCATTCGAAACGCGTTTTACGTTCGTGACATCTTTTTTCCACCGTTAAAAGCCGCAAAAGCCCCGATTGACCGTGACCTGTTATACCAAAAATATGTTGAAGGAAGAAAAAACCTTACTACAATAGCTGAAGAACTGAGTACAACCGTTCGACACGTTGAGTTTAGCCTAAGTCATCACAGCATACCCAAAACCCCCCGTTGGCAGAGGTGTTTCAACGGCGACTTTGAAGAGTTACAACCAGAACAACAACAGTTGCTTCTTGGAACATTGCTCGGTGACGCATCAATAAGCCAAGGCAGCCATACTTCAGCTGCTCTCGGCCTAAGTCAAAAACAACCTGAATATCTCAAATGGAAGATATCAATTCTTCCTGAATTTTTCTCAGGTGACATCCATAAATGTACGAGGTTTGATAAAAGAGCATCGAAGTCCTACACCACATACTTGGCTTCTTCGTACCGTCACCCAATCTTCGCAAAATTAAGGATCAAGCTGTATCCCCAAGGCGTAAAAATATTGAGCAAGGATGTTTTGGAGAGGTTGGAGGCGTTTGGGGTGGCAGTATTAGTGATGGATGATGGTTGTGGAAATAAAACGTGGCCAGGTCAAATTAGCATAAGCACCTATAGTTTCACAAAAGAAGAAAACAAGCGGTTGTGTCAATGGTTTGCGGAAAAATACCAGATTTACCCCGCCGTTTACCAAGACCCGCGCGGTTACTATTATCTCGGTTTCACTGGAGAAAACCCACGTCGGCTCGCAAACCTTATCCGTCCGTACATTTTACCTCTCTTCGTTTACAAGACTAACGTTGTTAATTCACGCCTATGGAAATCTTTTAGGAGACAGCCACGTAAGATTAAAGTTGACTTCAAATGGCTCCATAATAATTACGTTGAGAAGCGCAAAACAATGCGAGAAATAGCTTCTGAACTTCGAGTATCCCGCCAAACCGTGTTTCGTGCTCTCCGTGAGAACAAAATTGCAACCAGAAAACCATGACCGCTTTCACCTAACACACTTTCAAATACAGCTGACCTTTCTTTTTTCCCTTCTTCTAGTTAAATATAATATTAAGGGAGGTGAAGCTCTAAAACCATAAAACAAGCAGAGCCCACACTAAAAAGAGGCTACCTATGAAAGTAACCCTTTAACTTGTTTAGATAACGCTTCCCCGCTGAAACCAAGGGAGGGAGATAAAATGAAGAACCTTGTTAACCTTGTTTTAGTCTGGCTTTACCTGTTTAAGTCTACACAACCGTTGCTTTCTGGGGCGAAAACCTCGAAAAACCCCTCAAAACCCCCCTTCCAAACCCTTTTCAACATAAAAATTGAGGTGATAAACCCGAAAGTAAGCCTGTTTTCAGTTTTTAACGTTCAAAAACGCTCTAAAGTCGTGCAACCCTCTACCTTTTCTGTTCCTGTTTAACGTTTCTACGTCGCCCAATGCTGTCTCCTCTATTTTTGCTCGTTTAATTTCTAATTTTTGCCGTCTCAACCAGTTTTTGTCACTTTTTGCCACATTTGCGCCACAACGGCGTTTGGGACTCCGATCTCTCCCTAGTCTCCTTCTGGTTTTTTTGGTCCTTTTTTTCTCGGTTAAGTTTGCTTAATTTGTTTTTGTTCTTGTTTTTGTTTTTGTGTTTTCTTGTTTTTTCTGGCTTGTTTTCTGCGTTTGCTTGTCTTGTTTTGGGCTTGTTTCTGGTTTTTGTCGGCTTGTTTGTGTTTTTAGGTTTTGCCTTTTTGTTGGTCTTGTTTTTGGCTTTGTCTGTTTTCTCCTTTTTGTTCGTTTCTTGTTTTGTTTGTTTGTTTTTGTTTTTTTGCGATTTTTTGTCCTAGTCCGCTTTGGTTTGTGTCTTTTGTTTCTTCATCTTGTTAGATACTTTACGTAAACCCGATTAGTTAGATACTTTTCGTTAGATACCATTGTTAGATACTTTTTGTTGCATCTTTCGGTTAGCGCCTTTTCGGGTTAAACTAAATTTTCATTATTGTTCACATTTCACATAAGCCCCAAAGGATCCTGTTAGATACGATTCGTTAGATACTATTGCAGAGAAGCCCTCGAAACCCCGGGAAAGCGCAAGTTAGATACCAAAATTAGATACGAAACCCGAGAAACCGGTGGAGTTAGATACCCTAATTAGATACTCTACATTAGATACTTTCGTAAACCAAAATTTTCATTAAACTTCAGATTAAACTTAAACCCAGCCGGATCCCCCCGTCAACCCGCCAACCCTAATGATCCAAACTGTGATCCAAATTTAACGTGCCAGAGCTGCTCCTGCGCGATCCTTAGGGCCCTCAACCCTATGGAAACCCGAAAACGGAGCAAGTTAGATACGAAAAGGGCAAGTTAGATACCCTAATTAGATACGTTAGATACTGTACAAATGTGAAGTCGCACCAAACGGGAAAAACACAAGTGAACGAGAAAACAGAAACTGAAACAGAAAAAGACACAGTTGAAACCACACATGTGAACACAAAACACAACCGAAACAAAAGGATCCAACAAAGATCCAAAATGAAAACGTAATGAACTAGCACAAACCCGAAAACGAGAACTTGGCACTAGAAAACCCGACAAACCCCAAGCCGCAGACGGATCCACCTTTTCGGGAAAATGCGAACCAGCAACAAACCCGAAAACCAAACCCGAAAACCGACGGATCCACAATGAAAATTGGGGGAAAACGCAAACCAGCAGCGGGTCCCAAGGAGGACTTGGTCGACGAAAAAACTAAAATTTCGAAACGGATGAGGCACCAGAGAAAATAACCGCCACAAGGGAAAAGGGGGGGCATTTTAGGAGCGAACGGCAGCAGGCACCAGTTGAACAATAGACCAGAAGATGCCCGTAACAGTTAAAATAGGGAGAAATGTGGGCGTGTTGGAAGCGGATGGGCTACGAGGGATGCATCGGGCTGACTTGTGAAAGTAACTGTTCAGGCAATTTTCATGAACTACGAAACAAGGCTGAACTCTGCCGTGCTGGGGGGTTCGACGAATTAAACTGGCGTAGAACTGAGGGGGCAAAATTTTAGCAAACGAACGTGGAGTACCAAGAGGTGAACCCGCAAAGAGGAACAAAAAGACTAAGGCGCTCAACGAACTAACTCGGCGAACCAAACGCAACCCAGAGAACAGATTAGGAAACGAGATTTTAATGCCAACAAGCGCAGGGTACCAAGGGGACGGCACTCGGCGGAGCAGAACCACTGGAGAAAACCAGTGATGAGGAAAAAGTTTAGGACACGACGAGTAACGGGCACTAAGTAACCCACGTGGGAAAGGGCTATGGAGAAAAAGATGTGTGGAACGGGCAGAAGACGGATGTAAACTGGCTTAAGGTTTAAAACGAGTTCAGGCAATTTTCATGGGCTGTAAAGGAGGCGAGGCACCACGTTAAAAGGGGTGCGCAAGAATGGAAGCAGCTGCGGAAACGGGGGGGTTTCGGGCGGTCCGAACTCGTGATGGACCTAAAAACAGGGGGCGAAATTTTGAGGCAAACGGGCACGGAGTACTGAAGGCGACGGGTAAACTGTTGAAAGGAAGACCATTTCGGCGGAGAGCAATGAAGCACGTTCGCAAGTTTTCATTACGCGTTTAGTTTCGACAGTTGGGGCGCAGCGGGTCCTTGGAATGGCGAACCAACAAAAAATCAAGACCAAAGCACGAGATACCAAGGGCTTGGCGAAGAGAATTATTCCTAGTCTAAAACAGTTGATTCAGTAAACTGTATAAGGTTTAGTTTGCAAAATCAACCTCTAGTGATTTAGAACGAGCAAGAAATGTGTTGTAACCATCGACATAATAGGTTCAACCGTATTCGCTGACCCGCAAACGCTTAAAAATGGTGAGTTTGTGAAAGCGAAGCGAACTTGTGAAATGAGAGTGAAAGGAGAACGTTTGAACTCCTGCGAAAAAAAAGCTGCTTGATGCGGTTCGCAGACGACTCCCGCTACCTCTTCAATTTCGACAGGCGCGTGCGACGGGTCCTATTGGCTGTTTGCTGTTTTCCGAAACGTTTATTATGGGCGCTACGCCATGCAAAAGAAAGGTGAAACTGGTTGAACAAAGGAAAAGAGACAAAACTGCTGGTTGCTCTAGCGATATTCCTTCTCCTTACGTTGTGGTTGAATTATACCTTAAGAACGTTCTTCGCGGGAACGCCGATGAACAATGAGAAAGATTTTTTGCAGCACACGGGCGTAACAATGTTGCCGTCGAACCAGGTGCCTAACGGCCAAACAGTCAGTTTCTCCACGAATCCCGATGTGTACCACATGGCGGATTTTGTCTGTTTCCTGCAGCTTCTAGCAGAGTACAACATCACCGCGATCTACGACAAACCGCAACGATACAGCTTCTGGCTCCAAGACTGCAGTAGCGAAGCTTTATACTTCATTCGCGAAGGCATAATCTACGTCTATCGCTAATCAACTGTAGGTTTGTGAATTGAAGGGGGCCAGTTTGGCTTTAACTGCTGAAAAACAGGTTAGAACTCGAATAATTCGAAAAAGAAAAACATAAATAACCCCTCGCCAAACATATGGTAGTGATTGATGTGAACACGGCGAAAACAAACACTGTTCTGAAGAAGCTTATGAGTTGTGCAATAGATAAGATAAAGGTTGATGTGTACTGCATAACTAACGGGCTGTTTCGCAGGGTGTTTTATCAGCGAAACTCTCTTCTCTTCACCGTTTTGCTGGCATTGTTAACTCCTGTTTTGCCGCTTGCCTACGTTTACCGAAGATGGGAAGGAAACAACCAGCGTTTAACCGTGTACACTCCTCTGCCTTGTGGTGCTTTGCCGTCAATGGCTCCCCTCTTTTTGGAGGCGGAAGAAGTTGAACTGTTCCGTTTTCTGGCGAGTGCAGGGCACATAGTTCGAGGCAGAAAAATAGGGCTTAAGTATAATGGGGAACAAATTTACTTTTCTGAAATGGGCGGCTTCTTTATTAACCTGCGCTGGTACTATTTGAAAACTATGCGGTTAGGAAAAGTGTACACGCCTTCAACAGTTCGAGATCTGTTATTGTGACCTTCTCCTCCCTAAAGTGCGGGGATCTCCCAAAAAGCTAAATGGGGGCTTAGGGTAGCGGGATAACTTTTGTGTAGGTGTAATTGTCGCCGACGTTGTATTGACCATAAATATTTAGGGGAACAGTGATGAAATATCCGTCTTCAAACACGAACTGAAAAACTCGCCATAAAAAAAACCTTTGACGCTTCTCTTGTACTGTTTCTGTTACCTGCACGGTTTTCGCGGGTTGAATCAGATGGTAACCTGCAAAATTGATAACTAAAAAAGTAATGATCAGCAAGAGGCCAAGGGTCAATCTTAATTTAGACGCGTCCACAGTTATCAGAGAATGCAAAAGAGGTTTCAAAACATTTAAACTTTTCTTTTTGCCATCACTAAAGCAAAAAAAGAAACAAAAAAGATCAATACTTTAAATAATCATGCTATTCTACAATTGTGGTGGTTATGAAGTTGAGAAAGAGTAGAGGGGCAATCAGCTCAATTATTGCAGTTATTATTCTAATCGCTATCACGGTTGCTGGGGGCCTTCTCGTTTTCGCCTTGATGACTAGCACGTTGACGGGCAGCAACCAGAAGACACAAGTGAACTTTGAATCTCTAAGCTTATGCCGAAGTACTGATATGCCAGAAGTTCTTTTCGCCGCAACATTAAAGAACACGGGAAACCGGCCAGTAAAACTACTGATAATCCATTTCAACAACGAGTCCGACTACACGGTGCCATCGGTCACGGATTCGACGCCGCTGGAACCAGGCAGAACCGTGGGTGTGACGCTTACGCCGCCAAAGATACACTCAGGATGGTACGTCGTCGGCAACGCTTACTCAACAACAGTTAGAGCAGAAGCTTCAGAGGGGAGCACGTTTTCAGCCGTGGCAAACGTAAAGTGTCTTGGAACTGGCGAACCAAAAGCATTCACCTTAACCTTTGCCCAAACAGGACTAAACTCTTCTGCAACGGGAACCGTTGTTACAGTAAATGGTGTAGACAAAACTTATTCGGATCTACCTTATTCGATCCAGGCGCATCTTGGAGACGTTGCAACATACTCGTTCAGCAACCTCGTCTCGAGTTCGACGCCAGATAAACAGTTTACTCTATTGAACGTTACTGGGTTAGATTCTCCAATCACGGTTGCCGCCTCCGAAATAGTTACTGGCAACTACGCACCGTACAGTTGGCTTATGGGGTTGAGCTACCGCAAGAGCCACATGATAAACCCGGCGGCTGGAGCGGGAGTCGGCTACCAGGTGAAGCTAACCGTCTACTATGGCAGCGGAAGTGACGGCGGAGAAAAAGTGTACCTCAACGGCAAGTGCAAAACGAATTTTGGAGACGTCAGATTTACCTCTTCTGACGGAATGACTTTGCTTGACTATTGGATCGAAAGCCAAACTTCCAGCCAAGCCGTTTTCTGGGTTGAAGTAACCGAAGACCTGAGTGCAACGGCGAGGACTATTTACGTTTACTACGGCAAAGCAGACGCTACGACAACAAGCAGTGCTGAAGACACGTTCATTTTTGGCGATGATTTCTCCGGCACGAGCCTAGACCCTTCAAAATGGACAGAGTGGGGAAGTGGAAGTGCAACGGTTTCAGGAGGATATGCTTTCATTTCGTCAAACAGCGGGGGACTTGGAAAGTCAATTAGAGAGCTTACGGATAGAGATTTAACTAATAGGAGAATCATAACGAGACTTAAGGTCAAGACGGCATCTACTCTTACAGGCTCCATTTTTTACGCTACAAGCGATCTGTCAGCTAAATATTGGTCGGTTGGTGGGAAACCTCTAGAAGGTGGCTGGAGGGTTTACACACGCCAAGGCGGAGTGTATGATGTTAGATATGCCTCTTCGAATACGGTTTGGGGCAACGTCTGGTATAAACAACACACCACAATTTTAGCGTCATCCATTCGAAACGTTCGCTATAACGACGATTATACGCTTCGAGATGATTCAAGTTGGATAAGTTATGATGCGGCGGTTGCGAAACTCATGTTGGGTAATGAATATAACGGATATGATCAGGAATATTTTGATTACATATGGATTGCAAAATATGTTAGTCCCGAGCCCAGCCACGGTGTCTGGGGAATCGAAGAAGTGTGGCTGTGAGTGGTCAACCATTGAAAAAGTGTTTGCTTCCAAGCTTACAAAGTTACGAACCAAGGAAGCGAAGTGGGGGCACCACTGTGTCGAAAGTGGGGTGCACCGAGTCCCGGCTTCAATTTTTCGTTGCCAACTAAATCTTTTTAAACTGTCAGACCTTTTTGTTTATGGTGAAACCACGAAAGTTGCGAATGACGAAATAGATTTACCGTTTGCTTGTGACAGACTTGTCAGTGCCTATTTTGACCCTGCAGAAGGGTTAACCTATATAATCAAATTGTGCAATTACCCAAACGCGAAAAAACTTGCTAAACAAAAAACTGAAGGTGAAACAAGATAAGTGAAGTAATTAAGGCTGAAGGACTGACGAGAGTTTTCAACAAGCACCTGACGGCAGTAGATCACGTCAACTTCAGTGTGAAACAGGGTGAAATCTTCGGCTTCCTTGGACCAAACGGTGCTGGAAAAACAACTACAATTAACATGTTAATAACCATTTTGAAGCCTACTGAAGGCAAAGCTTCTATCTTGGGTTTGGACATTGTGAATCAGAACAATAACGTTAGAAAAGTGATTGGTGTGGTGCCTCAAGAATATACTACTGATGAGGATTTGACGGGATTCGAAAATGTGCTTTTGTGTTCTGATCTGTATGGGATTCCGCGCAACATCGGGAAAGAACGTGCGATGGAACTGCTGAAACTTGTTGAATTGACCAATTTCAAGGACAAGAAAGTTGAAACCTATTCTGGGGGTATGCGTCGTAGACTTGAGCTTGCATGTGGGCTAATCAACAGGCCTAAAGTGTTGTTCTTGGACGAGCCCACCTTAGGTTTAGACGTACAAACCAGAACTGCAAGTTGGGACTACATCAGAAAGTTGAAGAAAGAGTTTGGTATGACGCTTTTCATGACAACCCATTACCTTGAAGAGGCTGACGCGCTTTGCGACCGCATTGCAATAATTGATTATGGAGAAATAGTCGTGGTCGGCACGCCTGAAGAACTGAAGCATAGCTTAGGCGGCGACATCATAACCTTAAGTATTAAGGAGAATGCTGACGTGAGCGAACTTATTCGTGCTGTTGAGCATGTGAAAGAGGTCAAGAATGAAAATGGTTCATATCGAATTAAGGCTGAGTATGGAGAGGTAACAGCGCCCTTCGTGATTGAAGCTCTGCGAAAGAAAGGCTACACTGTGACGAAACTTATGCTTACAGAACCCACATTGAACGAGGTCTACTTAGAGTACACGGGCAAGTCCATGCGTGATACGGAAGAGTCTAGGGAGGCTTTTAAATCGCAGAGGATTATGATGAGGAGGGCGAGGGCATGAGTAAAATACCTAGTTTAATTGTAATCTAAGGTCGCCCTACCGTTTTGTTATCTGGCTTTTCTTAGTGGTGAGCCGCATCTTCCACAAAACTTCATATTTGAAGGCATTACGGCGCTACATTTGTGACATTGGATCGGTGGTGGAGGATACAGGGCTTGACCGCATTGTCCACAAAACTTGTTTTCACCAGGATTTTTACTGGCACATCTTAGACAGATAATAACTTGTTTAATCATCTTCTCTGGTGGTTTCATAACTTGGGACATGTACTGTGCCATTGTGAGGCCCATGGCTAAACCCATCCCTGCCGAGAAAGCGTTGCCAACACTGTAGAAGAAGGTACTCTTCATCGTTCTCACAATTTAGAGATCCAAGTTGATCTTATTAAACATTTGTTTTTAGTTTTGTAAGAATAACGGCCAACGCTATTAGACCAAAAAAAGTCGCAGGTGCGGTTGTAGAGGGGTTGCGGGCGGTCCGAACTCGGGCGGCGGGTCCAAAAGGAAGCAACAGAAAACCATAAAACTTTAAAAGGAGTCGCCCTTCTAAAGGTTTGGTGAACATGTTCAAAACGTCTGCAGTCAGCCGCTTACTCGGCGTTTTAGTGCTAGCAATGATGCTGGTTGGAAGCACGGTCGGGTACTTAGCACTACAGCAGTCACTCATAGAAGCGACAGGGAACCCCCGCACAGCCGGCACAGTTGGAACAACCGCAACTCCAAGCATTGTGGGAACAAGTACATCCCCTGGTGCGACAATACACCAATGGAATGCAAGAAGTATTTGTGCTCAAGGGAGATATTGGACATTTTATTTTGACGGTTCTAGTTTCGTCTATAGAACTTCGACAGACGGAATAACGTGGACTGGCAGCACAGTTTTAGGAGCTTGCACTAGTGGTCACCAGCAAGATGTTTGGTTTGAACCAAGCACAAACAAAATATACTATGTGAGAAGTGCGGGCGGGAGTACCTTCTTTACACGTTGGGGAACACTTCAAACTGATGGAACAGTTTTGTGGGACATTTCAGAAATAACTGTTACAGACGCTACGGTTGAAGGAGTAAGCATCTGTAGGGACACTTCAGGAAACTTGTGGGTAGTTTATTACCGATATGCCGCAACTACTCCAGAGTATTTGAGGATTTGGAAATATGTAACTTCTTGGAGTTATGTCGCGCAGATTACTCCACCGTCTGGTTCACAGAGACCTGCTTTGAGTGGTCGAATACTGCCTTTGTCGACTGGAAAGCTGGCTATTGTTGTAGAAGGAATTTGGTATACTCCCAATAAATTTTTGTGGGTTGCTAAAAGTGCAGATGGAGCAACTTGGAGCTGGAGCACAGGAATACAAGTTTACGGTTCAGCAGAGATAGGTGAGCAAAATCATGATTCAGTTGCCAGCGGAGACGATGTCTATGTTGTCTTTTACGACTGGACTAACTATGATATTAAATTTGTAAAATGGAATTACAGCACGGGATGGGGAAGCACCGTAACCCTTAAAGACGGAACAAGCCATACTTGGCGACCAAGCTTAACAAGAGATTCAGCGACTGGAACTCTTTACTGTTTTTATTTACATGACACGGGCAACATGTTATATTTGAAACGCTCAACCGATGGCGGGGTTACATGGGGAAGCCAAGAAACTCCCTTCGGAACGTCTTTCACTAATCCGAAATGGGCAAGGTGCGGATATAATGTTTACAATGGTAAACTACCAGTTGCATGGCTGGAAGGGACTGCAAGTCCATACAACGTGAAGTTTGTGTTCTTGTCCCTTAACAGCCCGCCGAATGCTCCAACATTGAGTTTGCCGGCAGCGAACTATCATTTCAACCCTTCAGCCTCAGTCACGTTCTCTTGGGTGTTTAGTGATCCCGACGCTGGCGACTACCAGACGGCTTACCAGTTTCAGCTTGCAGACAACTCTGGCTTTTCTTTGCCAATAACGGACACGGGCAAAGTTTCTACCCTAATGCCTGGATGGGGCTACCGTAAATCGCATGTGATTCAAGCAGCATCTGGCGCGGGCACAAACTATCAAGTGAAGGTGGTGGTTCGGCGTTCAACAGGCACGGATAATGGAGAAAACGTGTATGTTGGAACCAACTGCAGAACCGACTTTGGAGACATAAGGTTCACGGCCTCCAACGGCCAAACTCCACTCGACTACTGGATGGAAACCAAAACGGACGGAGTCTCAGCGACTTTCGGGGTTGAAGTTGCAGACGACTTGAGCACGGTTGCAGCTACGATTTACGTTTACTATGGTAAAGCCGATGCAACTACAACAAGCAATTTTGCCAATACTTTCATAGACCATGATGATTTTGAAGATGGAACTGATGGGCAATCGCCAGCGGGTTGGACTATTGGCGATGTGGCTTTAACAGTTAAAACAGATGCAGTCTATGTTAATAAGGGAACTAAAGGCTTAAAATGTTTGAGTAATGGTTTAAGCACTGGTTCTTATCGTAGTTTAACTACGATTAGTGGAGACAAGAATAGGGCAATAGAGTTTTGGATTAAAGTAGTGACGGAGCAACAAAACTATTATCAATATGTCGAGTTGCTGGATGGAGCAACGGTTAAATTCTGCTTTGCAATGCGATATCCAACGGGTGGCACTCGACAAATTAGTTACTCTGATGGTACTGCATGGGTTTCAGTTATGCCTTATGTTGTTGGAACTTGGTATCGAATCAAAATCTACAACATTGACTTTACAAACCGCAAGTTTGACATGGATGTTGATGGAGTAAACAAAGTTGTAGGGGGAACATTTTGTGCTGCAGCAATCCAGTTTACGACTTTAATGAAAAAGAGTGGTGGTGGCACTACTTGGGATGAAGCGTTAGACACCATTTTTGTCCGTAAATGTGTTGACCCTGAGCCAGCACACGGAGCGTGGGGAACAGAAGAATTACTCACCTCACCTAACCAAACAACCCAAACGCTGCCATCAACCGTCGGCATCTATTACTGGCGTGTGAAGACGTGGGACAGCAAAGACGCGGAGGGACCATACAGCACAGGAAGGACAAACATCGTAGACAAAATAAAGATTACTGCCTGCGGTATACTCAACAACGTCGTCGACACTGGAACTGGCGGAGCGGTCTGGTACACCGCAGTATATGAATCAGACAGCACCCCACTAACCAGTAGCGTTGGGGTGCTTTACCTTAACGGCACAGCTATGACTTGGGCAACGGACAGGTGGACCTACGCGTTTCCATATTCTATGAGCGGCAGCCAAGCCGTCTTTCACATCACAAGCGTCGCTGAATCAACGTATGGACTAACTGGTCTAAACAACGTTGCTGGCGACTTGGTTCTCAACTGGGCCACAATAGAGATAATAATACAGAAGCCATGAAAAAAGTTAAATACTTCTCCCACCTTAATAACTATTGGTGAAAGCTTGAAACGTGTTGAGCGTTGGTTTTACCTTGGTTTTGTAATTGTTGTTTTCATGATCCTTTTGTTCAGTTGGCATTATTCAGCAGTGCAAAGCAACAACCTCCAAAAGCAAATAGCACAAGCAGAACTAGTCCGATACAAAACATTGATGGAAATTTCCCAAGACGTAAAAATTCCTCTCAACAATGTTTTTGTACAGGATAACGTTATGTGGGCTGAATGGCGTAATGCAACATACGGAGAATTCCTGCGGGTTCAGAAGATAAACGAGGCATGGCAAATACTTGCGGTTTATTATTTCTATGGCAAAGGCACTGTTTACAAGGCCGAAACTAACCAGTCAAACTATGTGAGAAATTGACCGGCCAACACACATTCTTGTTGTTGCAACGAAGACGCGTTTAGCAGTTGCGGAAACCTTCAGTAAAAAAAGCCTCTTTTTAGATAGGTTTTTAAGATGCGAACATTAAGATTATGTCGGCGACCAAGTTGAGTGAAGGAAAAATTATGCTTTTAAACGACAACGAAATTCAAAGGTTCGCCTTTCACTTTTTAGACTGGTTCGCAGCAAATTTCAGTTGCGTTAAGCCAAGCGTGACGGTTTGGCTGGTGCCTCAAGACGAGTGGGTCAAGCTGGCTTTTATAACTGAACACTCGCGGGCGGCAGGCAAAGGATTAGTTAGCCACGAAAGAATTGTTGGATTCATGCTTTCCCGCAAACATATCCGCGAGAAAGAAGCGAAGACCTCGTTGGCGCGGCTGATTTTAAGGTTCTGCAGACAAGCTGACTACTCTGTGTTTTTGAACGTGCACCTGTTGTACCTGCAGAGCAAAGGCGAAAAAAACGTGTTTAATCTGCTACTTAAACCGGGTTTAGTACGCGAGTTGCTACACGCAATTGAACACGCAAACCGCAAGACCATACTCGGACCTGACAAGGACTCTTTTGCATACGCGTTACTCACCAAGTTCCTGTCGGAGCAGCCTGAGCTTAAAAGCCAACTCAAATTTGTTAGTGGTGTGCAAGTGAAGGCAACGTGAGACCCCCTGAAGATTGAGAACCAGGACGGCTTGTGATTTTCGAAACTGGTTGGAAAAGCCAAAAGTTTTTAAATGAGAAAGAGAATAAGCTTGTGGAGAATGATATTGCGCGGTAGTGAAATGAAGTGATTTCGTTGGAAGCGGTTCTCTTAAGCTTGTTCGCTGGCTTGGCCACGGGCATTGGTGGAGCACTAGTGGTTTTGCTGAGGAAAGTGGGGAACAAGGCGGTCAGTTTTTCGCTGGGTTTTGCTGCGGGAATTATGCTTATGGTAGCGTTTAACAACCTTTTCTTTGAGGCACAGAAGCTCCTTACCGGCGTTGAGTTGATGGGTATGTTCTGTGCAGGAGCAATTACAATAATCGTTTTAGACCTCACAATTCCCCATATTGAACTTACCCGAGGCGAAAAAGTCAAAAATCCGCAGATGCTTAGAAGGGGACTGTTAATCGCAGCAGGCATAACCCTACACAATTTTCCCGAAGGATTCGTTGTTGCTGCCGGATACGCGTACACGCCGGCATTGGGCATAATAATCGCGGTAGCCATACTGTTTCACAATATTCCCGAAGGCGTCGCAACAGCTATGCCATTAGTAGAGGCTGGAGTGGCGCCGTTGAAAATTTTTGTTATCACTCTCCTTTCGGGTTTAGCTGAGCCTCTCGCTGCCTTGCTTGGAGTTATGAGTTTTTCGCTCGTGGGAACACCGACAGCGGTGGGTTTTGCGTTGGTCTTCGCCGCAGGAGTTATGGTTTACATTACTGTAGATGAGCTCATCCCAGTCGCCCACGAGTATGGATACAAGCACACCGTGTCGGTGGGCCTTCTGCTGGGCATAATTTTCGCTCTTCTCATAAATGTTCTGATTAGTTAACCCTAACGAAGGGGACTCCAGCAGGTCCGAATTGCCCATGTTTCAGGCGTGGTTGAAAACCATAGAAAGCATAAGAAAATATTGAAGCAGAAAAGTATTGTGGAAGCAGACGGGTTGCGAACAGTCCAAATTCTAGTCCAACTATTGACAAAACTTTAAAAACTTTCAAAAGCTACTTAAATTGAAGCAAAATAGAAGGCCTTTCAAGGGGATTAAAGTAATGGAAAGAGAAACCACAATTACTTGGTGTGAATCATGCGGTGAATCTTTTGAAGGTTACTACAAGAAATGCCCCGCTTGCGGTTCTTCTAACGTGAGACACTACGAGAGAAAAGGGTCTCCTGATACGAGATATATTAGTTAAAAAGCAACTTGTGTTTTCTTGGGTTCACCAGCCTCCAACAGTCAAACCTCGAAGCATTTTAACTGATTTTTGGGTAAACTTGAAGCAGCTGCGTGATAAACCAAGAAAGATAGCTTTTTATAGTATTTTGCGTATTTTAATATTAGGGATGTGTATGAGCAAAGAAAAAAAAGACGTACGGGCTATGTTCAGGGAGCAAGTGTTCACTAGAGATAAATATGTCTGCGTCGTTCCTGAATGCAAAGCAAAGGCTGTGGATGCTCATCACATTATCGAGCGGGTGTTGTGGAAAGATGAAAGCGAGCTTGGAGGCTATCTTGTTGACAACGGCGCAAGCCTCTGCGAACTTCATCACCGAGACGCAGAAAGAGATTTTATTCCCCCTCAAGCCCTGCGCGATTGGGCAGGCATAAGAAACACTGTGTTGCCTAAACAGTTGTCTCCAGAACACGTTTACACCAAGTGGGGCGTCATTGTAAAGTCTTCAACAAGGGCTTCTTGGGAAAACGTGAAGTATCCGCACACGCCGTATCTTCCTTTCAGTCCCGGCGCAGACCCAAACGACGTGAGCGATGCAGGATACTCAAAGGTTGAGTGTCTGGTTGGCAAACCACTAATTGTAACGGTGAAAATGGACGGCAGCAACGCTTTACTCGTTAAAGAAGGCGTAGCGGCTAGAAACGCGTCTGTGGCAACGCATCGGAGCTTTGACATGCTAAAATCCATTCACGCAAAGGTTGGACACTTAATTCCAGAGCAGGTTCAGGTGTTCGGCGAATGGCTCTACGCGAAGCACAGCATACACTACACGGATAAGCTGGCTTTAACTTCGCTTTATCAGGTTTTTGCAGTGTACAATCGGAAGACGCAGCTGTGGCTTGGCTGGAGAGACGTTGAAGAATGGGCTGCACGATTAGGGTTTGAAACAGTACCAATTGTCGAATTCGTGCGGGAAGAGAATTTTGGAAAGCTAGTGGCTAAACTGCAAAAAAATGGAGAAAAATTAGTGGCGAAGGGTCAAGAGGGATTCGTTGTTAGAAGCATTTACCCATTCTATTACGGTCAATTCCAAGACAACATTGCCAAGTACGTCAGGCCAAACCACGTTACAACCGACGTGCACTGGTCAAGGCAGCCAATACAAAAAAACGAAGTTGCAAAAAGAAGCACGCAAACCTAACCTGCCCGCTTCGCAAATGAAAAGGCAGTAAAACTTTAAATTAACATGCTTCTTAAGTCTATTGATGCGGATGACGAAAAGCTCTGGTTTAAGCCGAACCCTAGTTCTCGTTTTAGCCTTGCTCATTTTGTTAGTTGTGAGTTTGTCTGTTTCCAAGTTTGTTCCAACCGTTCAAGCAAGTCCATCCTACGAAGACTTTACGGGTTACACGGAAGTTGACCCTAACAGTCACATTGCCAAAACTGCGAACCACGTTGATTTTCAAGACTACCGCACCGAAGACGCATACCTTTACAAGGACAAGGGTGCGGGGCATTTCACAGATTTCACGCATAAGATTAATATTAAATCTGTAAGTGGAGCACTTTGGCATCAAGCTCACATTTGGTTGCTTAGTAATGATATAGATGATGCCAAAGGCCTGCTTGCTAATGGTAAAACAGCTATTACCATCGATATTTATAAAGCTGGCTCAGGTGTCGTATACTTAACTTTAGAGGAATTTTATACAACTGGTGAGTATGGTAACTCATGGTCGCCAATGAGTGAAAATGTTTGGTATTATTTAACAATTCAAAAGTCAGGAACAGCCTTAACGTGTAAAGTTTACAGTGATTCAGCACGGACAACTCTTTTAACGACTCTTAGTCTTACTTTACATGCAAACCACAATTTCCGTTACGTCTTTGTTTGCAACACTTGGAACAGTAATTCCGCGGGTTGCAATGGTGACGAAGACGTTGAAAACTTGGACTTGCAAGAAACAGTATCTATTACAGTCACTTCATCTCCTGCTGGTTCAGGGTACGTCCTAGTCGATGGAGGGGCAATAACCACTCCGCAGACATATTCTTGGAGTGCGGGAAGCTCACATACAATAGCAGCTAATTCTCCAGCCAATCTTGTTAGTGGACAGAGTCAGTATGTTTGGACGTCTTGGAGTGATAGTGGAGCACAGTCACATTTGATAATTGTTCCCTCTTCGGCTACGACTTACACAGCCAACTTTCAACTTCAATACTACATTACAATTACTTCTTCAGGTATAGGCATCAGTGGCACGGTGGGTGGAATAGATACTGTCAATTCTAATGGGCTTCCAGTTAATCGATTGGACACAATTAAAGTTACATTAAACGCACCAGTCGTGGTAACTCAAATTTCTGAATACTTCATTACTTCATTAACAACGCACATTCACATGGGAATTTACACTGATTCTAATGGACCCAGCTCGCTTGTTTCAGGAAGCGATACGGGGCAACTTACAATTAGCAGCAGCCAAACTCTCACATATAATTACTCTACACCAATTTATCTGGCTACGGGAAGCTATTGGTTAGCGTACATACATGACTTAGCATCGGGCATATCTTACGGCGGTGCAGATTCAGGTGTGGCAAACACGAGATTTTATGCCACTCAAACGTATGGTGCTTTGCCTTCAACATATCCCAGTGGGAGTAGCGACACTTATAGTCTCAATCGTGGGCAACTTACAAGCGTCAGCAGCGACACCACTGGAACCGTAGCAACTCTAGGCGGCAACGCTAAAACCCAAGCACAGTTGCCTTACTCTCAATGGTTCAACAATGGGGAATCTTGCAGTTATACTTTCAGTTCTCCAGTAACAGCTACTACACTCTGTGAGTATTATAACACAGGCGACGATTATGCGTGGCCGAGTCTTTTTCTCGCACGGTGGGAAGCACAGACATTTACGGTTGGAACAAGCCAACATACAATTACTAGTGTTAAGATAAAGGCATACAAGGCTGGAACGGCGGGTATAATAACTCTTGGCATTCGAGCCGTTGATGAGAATGGAAAACCGACTGGTTCAGACCTTACAAGCGGGACAGTAGACGGCAATACCTTTACAACTAATACGGCGGGGGCAGGGTATGAAATTTCTGTTACTGAATACACTCTTTCTGCGAACACAAAATACGCTATTGTGATACGACAGCCTAACACTGATGCCGGTTACATCGTATTATTGAAAGACAGCACGTCTCCTAGCTATACAGGTGGGACTATGATGTTCTCATCTGATAGTGGGGTGACTTGGACTGTTTACAATTTTGATGATATGTTTGAGATCTGGGGCAACCCCATGTATCCAATGAAGCAGTATGTTTGGTCTAGCACTTCAGGTCTTTCTCAAACTCTGCAGAGCAATTCTTTCATAGTTTCAACTTACGGAACCATCACTGGAGCCTACTTGATCCAATGGCAAGTAACGTTTACTCAGATAGGCCTTAACGCTTCAGCTACTGGAACTGTTGTAACAGTTGACGGGACGGAAGTGAGCTATGGAAGTCTGTCGTACTCCAAGTGGGTCTACAATGGAGCCACAGTCACGTACAGCTACTCAAATCTGGTTTCAAGTTCAACCACAGGCAAACGCTTCAGTCTCAGTAGCGTTTCGGGTTCAACGTCTCCAATAACTATGACTTCTGCAGTCACGGTTACGGGCAACTATGTGGTTCAGTGGCAGGTGACATTTACACACACAGGGCTTGATTCTTCTGCAATTGGAACCGTCGTAACCGTGGACGGCTCTGCCAAGGCATACGCTGACCTGCCGTTCTCAAAGTGGGTTAACAGCGGAACATCAGTCACATATTTATATTCTGACGCTGTTTCAAGTTCAACCACGGGTAAGCGTTTCTCTCAGTCAAGCGTCACGGGACCAACGTCTCCCATAACGGTCACCTCAGCCACAACAGTCACGGGCGACTACGGCGTTCAATGGCAGATAACGTTCACCCACACAGGATTGGATTCCTCGGCTACTGGAACTGTGGTGACGGTTAACGGCGCCTCCGAAACTTACGGTAATTTGCCCTATACCTTATGGATCAACAACGGCGGTTCAGTAACGTATTCATATTCTTCAACCGTGTCAAGCTCGACTGACGACAAACGTTTTAGTTTATCAAGCGTTTTAGGCCTGACTTCCCCTGTAACGGTTACTTCAGCCACAACTGTGACGGGAGCCTATGTGGTGCAGTGGCAGGTGACGTTCACTCATTCGGGGTTGGACAGTTCAGCCACTGGAGACGTGGTGACCGTCGACGAAACCGGCGTACAGTACGGAAGCCTACCCTACTCCAAATGGGTTTACGGCGGGGCAACAGTAACCTATGTTTACTCGGATCCAGTAAGTTCAACGCCGGGCAAACGTTTTCGCTTAACCGACGTGACAGGCTCAACTTCGCCAATCACAGTGACCTCAGCAGTCACAATCACGGGAACTTACACAGTTGAATTTAACAAAATCAAAATCATCGCGGGAGGCGTAAACAACGTGATTGACGTGGGAACGGGCGGCACCGTCTGGTACCAGGCAGTGTACGAGTGGGACAACACGCCGTTCACCGGCAGCTGCGGAACACTATACCTTAACGGCACCGCTATGAACTGGACGACTGACCGTTGGACGTATGCTTTTCCATACCCGCTGAGCGGTGGCCAAACCGTCTTTTCCATCACTGGCGTTCTGGACATTCAATATGGTTTAACCGAAATACACAATGTTGTCGGCAACATTGTTTTAAACTGGGCTACAATGGAAATAAGTATAGTGAAACCCTAAATATAGTGGACTTGTGATTATTTGGTGAAAACAAAGTCGCCCGTTGTTGTAAGACAATATAAAAATAGCGATTTTGAGGCGGTGGTTGATTTAGCCCGTTCTTTTCTAGTTCGCGATTCTAAACGAGCAGAAGGAACTGTCCGCATGGCACTTGAAGATGACCGATTCATTATTTTCGTCGCTGAAATAAACTGTAAAGTGGCAGGTTTCATTTTGTTAGAACTACGAGGATGGAACCAAGCGATTGGAGAGATCTGGTGGATTGCCGTGCAGTTAAACCTCTGGAGAAAAGGCATTGGAACCGAACTGCTGAAAAAAACAGAACAGTACGCTAAAGAGCGTGGCGTAACCAAGATGCTTGTAGAAACAAATGTTGGTAACAATATTTCGATACCTTTCTACGTTAAAAATGGTTATCAACTTGAGGGAACTCTCTCCAACCATTATGAAAAAGGAGAAGATGTTTTAGTGTTAGGCAAGTTTTTAAAGACTAAAGCAATGAAAAAAGTAGTTTCGCAAAGTGGTTTGGAACAAGATGCGGCAGCTTCAATGAGGTAAGGCGTCTCGGTGCCAGTTGCGCGGCGGAGTTTACGCCTATTCAGTCAAGTATCGAACTCTAAACATTAAGAGCTTTTTGTGTCTGTTTAGATGTGGGTGATGTTTTAGTCCACCTTTATCTAAAATTGGCCAGCAGACTCCTTTCTTTAGGTTGGGGAGGACGTCACAACTTTGAGTAGCTGAGGTGTGCAACATCGCCCTCTCACGTTGAAGGTGCCGTTTTGCTCTTCGTACACGGATTTGCCCTCGTATTTTATTGTCTGTTTTTTAATGTTTAGCTTGCCGTGTTCAAGAAGAAGTTTGAATATTGCGAGGTCGCTGTCGCCAAAAATTAATGGTAACGCATCTCTTGAAGTGCCCGTTGGAACGCTTATTTTAACCAGTAGCTTCTGCACGTTAGCGCCAGAGGAGGCTATTTTGAATAAGGGATACAAAACAGAGCCGAGGGCCATGATGCTAAAGGTTGCTGCAAAGCCTAGCCGGCCAACAGTGTTTATTGGTTCGGAGGAGAACCAGTTGAGAAACGCGAAGGCAGCGCTTGCAACTCCGAGAAACGTGATGGTGTATCCAAACGGGTTCATAATAAATAATGAAGTTGCGTTAAATATATAGCTTTGCCTCCCTTGGTAACTAAAAATACGTGGAAAAGAAGGTCCTTTTTGCTCGGAAGTCGTGTCCGCAAACGGTCAATGAGTAACTCCAAAAGTATGAACCTTCCTCATTAATAAACATTTTTAGGCTAAGGTTTCGCGTTGGCGGCCGCCTTGTTTACACGCTGCAGTAGATTACTTTAAGCTGTGTTGGCTTATAGAGGGCTCCTTTGATCTGAAATGTGTTGTGTTTGGGGCTGTAGATCTCGCCGCGTCTCTTGTAATGTAGCAATATTTTTCCCTGGTCTATGGTTCTTGTGCATTTCCGCATCAGGTAACTAAAAAGAGCGGCATCAACCAAATTTAAGAGTAGGGGAACCGCGTTAATCTCAGCTCCGGAAGGAAGGTCAACGAGAATTTTCAACTCTTGAACAGGTTCCTTTGGCGGTTTATGTGTGGACAAAAAACAAATAAAGAGTATTGTACCCCACATCACAAATTGTGTCGCGACTATTACTAGTGAAGAAAAACCCCACCAAAACAAGAGCATTAGAAGGGAGGGGATAATGAAAAATGATATTAACAACAGTAGAACGGTCGTAATGATGGAGCGGTTTCGTGACATGTGTAATCAGCAAATAATAAGTTGAACTAATATATATACCTTGTTCTATCAAAAGATGATCCTATTTTTTTGTTGGAAGCAGGTTGAGAAGCACGTCACGTCTCTCACGGTTCCTACTCAAATTTATCCTTTAACGAGCTACTGAAAAAGAGATTATGCATATTAACATCTGCGCAAACGCTAGCACCACATAGTATTTGAACAATTTTTTCATTATACTGGTCAAAGCCTCAGAGTTTGAACAGGCCAACAGGGCGCTTAAATTTTGCACAAATACAGCTATTATTCCCGTTGCGGTGAAAAATGATGCTAAGTAGAAAAACCAGGGAAAGGCTAAGACTAACCCGATGAAGTAAATGACTGGAATCAAACTGAAGCTTGACAGAAACGATAGGTATGCCCCCTTCTTTTGGCCTATAACCGTGACGAGAGTTTTAGCGTTTCCTTTTCGGTCTCCTTCATAGTCTATAACATCGTCCCACAGGCTCGTCGACATCGTGGTTATCCCAGCTAAAAGCATTAAAAGATAGGCGGCAACGGTGAACTGACCGTAAAAGGACGCGACCAGCAACGTCACGATCAGCCCAACAGTGAAGTTCACAGCAGGTTTTAGCACGGTTTGCCTGAGGCGAAAAGGTGGCACCGAATATACGGTTCCACTCAGCATGGCCATAACGACTGCCAAAACCACCAAAAAGTTCTGTGTGAGGAAGCTTAAGCAAAAAGAAATTATGAGACATGTGTAGGCAATGATTTTTGTCCACGCGCCCAGCTTTTCCGTCACCAAAGCACGTGCTGGGTGGGTGACCTTGTCCATTTCTACATCGTAAATGTTGTTTATCATGTCCAGGCCGAACCACCCAAAGAGGATTATTCCCCCTAGATAAAGTACCTGAAAAACATTGAACTGTGGTGCTAGGAAAACGGCCATAAGGATCGTTCCCATGAAAAGCGCAAGTGCGGAATCGGCTGCAATAAACTGCGAAACCGCGCGCAACCACTGTTTTTTCATCGCAACGGGCCTCCACAACAACATGGCGCAGCGTCTAAAAAGGTTTTTTGAACCGCATGCCTAATCCTTTTTTGTATTATTTCTGGCGACTGATCCGCGTCCACCACAATCCAACTGCTTGTTTGGGCGAGACTAAGTATTTTCGCCCTAACTTTTTGGAGCTGAACCATATTTTCGAACGCTTCAGGCTTGTCCCTTGAACCCATTCTTCGGTAAGCTTCTTGAGGCGTCACGTCTAGAAGAAACGTGCAGTCAGGCACTGGAAAAATGGCTGAAAAGAAGAGATACACAATACGGTAGACGTTTTTTGGAAAGTATGCTGAAGACATGAGGTAACGCACGAAAATCACGTAGTCGTATTTCCTGAAAAAAGAGGTTAACACTGAATGGGCAACGTCCAATATAAAAAAGAAAGCTGAAGCCAAAAATGCGTTTAAGCTTTTGCGGTATAGAAACTCTTTTGATTTGGATCCGAAAAAGTTGTCGGTTGAAGGGTGCATACGCAGATGAATCGTCTTCCCCTTTTGAGCTAGCCATTTTTGAAGCATAAGTGCTTGAGTGCTTTTTCCAGCGGCATCCAACCCGTCAATAACAATAAACTTCAATTATATTCCTCCGCTAAGCAGCAAGAAAGTTAAAACGCTGGCTGCGGGAACGGTTAAATTGTCAAGTCCAAGAGGTGAAAGTCCTTCTACAACCATCGCGGCTGCAGCGACGAGTGGAAAATAAAGCCAACCTGCAAAGGAAAAACCTAAACAAGCGAAAAGTAATGATCCAACAGTGAGGCTGAGCAAACTTGCTGCGAACATGGCTATTGACCCTTCAACGCTTTTCTTCGTGAATAATGTGTATTTCTTTTTGCCTATTTTTTCTCCAATTATTGAGGCTGCAGCGTCGCCGTAGGCCATAGGCAGTATCCCCACCATTATGATAACGGGGTTCGAAACGAAAAGCACGGTTAGAACGGTGTATGAAAGCGCGTAGAAGACAAGTCCTAGTGGGTGACCCTCTTCAGTTATTTCGAAGAGCGACTTGTTCACGTTTTTCAGGGGAGAATAAGGAGACACTAAAAAGTTCAGCACAGTAATTGAAAGCGAAATCAAAATCGGCACGAGATGAAACGTGAAGAAGGGCAAGAGAAAAACGATGTTGCCCATCATAATGTGGAGAACTTTACGGGCGGTCTTCTTTGAAACCAGTAAATAGTTTGGCAACTGATTGGAGATGAAAACTAGGCTAAAAACGTAGATGTAACAAAGAAGTGCCAATATAAGATCAGTTAAAACCTCAAACACTTTTTATCCTTCTGTAAAGACTTAGTCTCCACTTTCTTTATCGCACCGACATAATAAAAAGTTTTCGGTTTTCGGTAAGGCAATAAAACCCGCAAACCTGCAAACTAGAGTTTAGCACCAGTGTATTATTAATAACACTAAATTGATGGCGACTTGCCTATTTTAAGGTTTTTGAAATGCTCAACTCTTCAACCAAAAGATTGTTAGGGCAACATTTAAATTTTAGAAAGGGACCTCTTCTTTTAGGGAGAACTGTTGAAACCCACCGTAACCGAAATCGCAGTGCTGCATGAAGTGTCAGTTTACTGCCGTTTTCATAGAGGAATTGAGTTAGACAAGATTGTAAATATTATGGAAAGAAATCGTGGATTAGGCTTGTTGCAGACTGTGGCAGTGCTTTCTGCTCTGGTAAAAAAGGGGTGGCTTCTCGTTTTGCCATGTAAAGAGTGGGCTCCCGTCGACGAACGACAGCCCGCTAAAAGGCATTTACGTTACTATACTCTGTCTGATTGGGGCGAAGGTCTACTTGAAACCACAAGTAAATGCTTATTTTAATTAAAGTTACAACGAATCCAACTGGTGTTTTTTCAGCGACACAATTCCCTCGTTGAAGTCGTAGATGTTGGCTAACTTTCCTTTATTAAAAGGTTTTGTATGTAGGTTCATTTTCAACACGTTATCAATTGGTAAAGTTTAAACACTGATGTAATTATACATGAAGGTGTGAGTGAAATGTCAAAAAGGCGAGGCGAAGAGAAAACTAACCATACGCACACTTGTCGGTCGAAGGGAGGAGGTTTCGTTAGTACGCGTCACATTAATTCTCTCCAAACCGTTTCGTAAAGTGTTTATTGGAAGATATGTCACACCATGCACTATAGAACTTGAGCAAGGAGTGTATATAGTTCAATCAGACAAACTTGGGCAAGGCAGATCCGTCGTGTTAAAAGAAAAAAATGTCACTGTAACTTTTGTTTGTTCCCCCGTTTCGTCTAAGATACCTATAACCGTCGCGGAGTACAAATTTTTAGTTTTAGACATGCTTGCTGAAAGGGGCGGTTTAGTGGGACCGCGGATAATATACCCTTATCTTCTAGACGAACTCCGTAATCGTTTTAGCAGCGACGATTTGAAGCAACGAAAGGGGGAGCCAAAATGGAAAGTAGTTGCCAAACAGGCGCTACTAGAACTTGGACAGGAACGAGACATAGAGAAATGGGGCTACCAATGGAGAATAACTGAGCAAGGCAGAAAAACTCACAGTATAATGAAGGCGTTCAACATAAGATAACCTCCTGAGAAATTTGGGTACTGTTAAGTTTTTTTGTTTAACTTTTACCACCACCAGTGACTACCTGCTTTGAGTGTTGAAGCAGCTGCGGAAACGTTAAACAGGTTAAACGGAAAGGTTTAAATTGGTATTTGTGCTTTTGAAACATTGACCGTAATGAAGTTAACTCATACTGTGGGACTCGTGCTAATCAAAAATGGAGAGGTTCTTTTGGTCAGAAACGGCGAAAAATCTAAACATCCAACTGGCACTTACGGTTTGCCCGCTGGCCGGATTGAAGATAAAGAAACGCAGGAAGAAGCAATAATTCGGGAAACAAGAGAAGAAACCGGTCTAACTGTTAAGAATTTACAGGTAGTTGGTAAATACTTCGCCAAGCTCAAACGAAAGAAGGGTGTTGAGCCGATGGACATGATTGCTTTCTTTACGGAGGATTTTGTCGGGGAACTTCGCGGAGAGCCCGAGGTAACCGAACCGGTTTGGGTTGACGTCAAACGACTTGACAAGTACAACCTTGTTCAAAACGTTGGAAAAGTCATTAAAGACGCATTAAACAAGTTCAAGCGAAACTAAATTGTTTTTCCATGCAACATATTGGTATCCTTTAAATACTCGCACAGTTAACGATACGTTGAAAAAAGGTTTATTATCTATTGAATCACTGGCTTCTCCTAGAACTGGACACAAAATGTTTATAAAAGAGGAGTAATATTATGCATGCTGTGAATTAAAACGTGTCAGTTGTTGAAATTAGTTGCCCAAGATTCGGTTCTCCTTCCCACTTGAAGGATGAAAAGAAACCAGATGAGTACAAGTGCGACCACTGTGGAGCAACCTTTCGTTATAAACTAAAAGTTAGTAACTGGAGCTCACTCACATGCCAGAGCCTATACAGAAAATAAAGGTCCTAACACTTCGGATCGCTGAGGCGGCCCAAAGGGACTTCGGACGAGGAATAGCCAGAATAGACCCGGAAGACACGAAAAGAATAGGCGTGGAAACCGGCGACGTGGTCCAGATCACTGGGAAGAAGAGAACAGCTGCCAAGGTCATGCCAGCATACCCAGAAAACCGAGGAAAAAGCCTCATCCAAATTGACGGAATAATAAGAAACAACGCGTTCGTGGGAATAGACGACAACGTCTCCGTCGAGAAAGTCGAGGCTCAAAAAGCTGAAAAAGTTGTCCTAGCCCCTCTAGAGCAAACGCAACCGTGGCCCGGGGACGCCCATGGAAAACACATCGGGAGACTGTTAGAAGGGCTACCGCTCAGTGAAGGCGACCAGGTGAGGCTGAACCTTTTAGGAACAACCATTTCCTTTGTCGTAGCTCAATTGGAACCGAAGAGCAGCGCTGTGATAGTTTATCCAACAACCGAAATAACCATTCAGAAAAAGGCGGTGGAAACCAGACGAAAAATTGGTGTTACGTACGAAGACATCGGCGGACTCGATGAACAAATTCAGAGAATAAGGGAGATGATAGAGCTTCCACTGCGACACCCGGAGGTTTTCGACAGGCTAGGCATAGAGCCACCCAAAGGTGTCTTATTACATGGACCTCCGGGAACTGGAAAAACCCTTATAGCCAAAGCCGTGGCAAACGAGACCTTCGCCACCTTCATAAGCCTAAGCGGCGCTGAGATCCACGGAAAATATTACGGAGAATCCGAAGCAAGAGTGAGAGAAATCTTCCAGGAAGCCGAGCAAAACAAGCCGTGCATAATCTTCATTGACGAAATCGATGCAATAGCCCCGAAAAGGGAGGAAGTCCATGGTGAAGTCGAGAAAAGAGTGGTCTCTCAACTGCTGGCATTAATGGACGGGTTAGAACCAAGGGGACAGATTATAGTCATCGGAGCCACCAACAGACCTAACGCCCTCGACCCCGCCATTAGAAGAGCGGGAAGATTCGACCGAGAAATAGAGATAGGAGTACCAAACAGGGCAGGAAGACTTGAAATCCTCCAAATCCACACCCGAGGAATGCCTCTGACTGAAGATGTGGACCTGCAAAAACTTGCTGACCTAACACATGGGTTCACGGGTGCGGACATATCAGAACTGTGCAAAGAAGCAGCCATGAAGGCACTGCGAAGGGTTCTGCCAGAAATAGATTTTGAGGCGGACTACATCCCGATAGAGGTGCTCAACAAACTCGTGGTAACCATGAAGGACTTCCTGGATGCCCTGAGATTTGTAGAACCATCAGCAATGAGAGAAGTGCTCGTCCAAACACCTAACGTCAAATGGGAGGACATAGGAGGCCTCGAAGAAGTGAAACAGACATTAAGAGAAGCCATTGAATGGCCATTGAAATATCCTAAGCTGTTCGAAGAAGCCGGAGCGAAGCCTCCAAAGGGCATACTGCTCCATGGGCCTCCTGGCTCGGGCAAAACGCTCCTGGTCAAAGCCGTGGCCAACGGAAGCGAAGTAAACTTCATCAGCGTTAAGGGTCCAGAACTTATGAGCAAGTTCGTAGGCGAGTCAGAGAAGGGAGTAAGAGAAACCTTTAAGAGAGCAAAACAGACCGCGCCCTGCATCATATTTTTCGATGAAATCGATGCTCTAGCGCCAATACGAGGGACCGGAATAACAGATTCCCACGTTTCTGAAAGAGTTATAAGCCAGCTTCTCACAGAAATGGACGGCCTCGAGGAACTACGCGGAGTCATAGTTCTAGCTGCAACAAACCGAATGGACCTGATCGATCCAGCTCTGTTAAGAGCTGGAAGATTCGACCAGATTTTCTACGTTCCACCACCAGATGAAAAGGCAAGATTAGAGATTTTTAAGATTCACACCAAGAAAAATCCCCTCGCCAAGAACGTTTCTTTACAAAAGCTCGCCGCAGAAACCGAGGGGTACATGGGATCAGATATAGAAGCAATCTGCAGAGAAGCCACAATGCTAGCTATCAGAAAATACATAAAGAACAATAAAGAGCGAGAAGCAAGTGAAAAATCTCCTAAACTCCATGTAACCATGGAAGACTTTGAACAAGCAATCAAGAGGATCAAAGAACATCAAAAAAACAAAAATGAAACAGAAGAGACGATTTTATGAAAAACGTAAACATCCAGAAAGACAACAAATCAGTCGAAGAGTGGATCCACCAAACACTTAAGAAAATCCATAGAAAAATGGTAGAATCATTTACCTAGTAACCCTCCTACTGTTCATTCTTGAGACACAAAACACAATACTTAATAATTTTTACAATTTTTCAGTGGTTTAAGTGTCTATCTTTGAGTTTTTTACAAGTTTTTTTGACAAAGATTTTTAAGTTGATGTGTACAATTTATAGGTTGGGTGCGAGTGTTGAGGGATCACCAAAATATCTTCATCCCATAAAAAATTGGGTGAAACCAAGTCCTCACATTTTGTCTCTCGACCGAAACCCTTTTCAAGGCCTATTGAGAGCCTCAACTCGTCTGAACTCCGGCGAAAGCGTGCTGTCGGCAACGTGATGACGCGCACGTTAGCAGAACTCTCCAGCTTGTTCGTTGAAAACCGTTTTGAATGGATGTTACCTGTCATCCTATCACGAACGACTGATCCTCTGTGGCCCGACCCAAACGCTTCTTTAGAGAAACGTGTTGAACTAGAAGCATATGGAGAAACCGTTAGAACTACCGCAAGCATGATTATACATAAGATGGTCGCCTGTTCGCTCCTGCATAAAAAACTGTTTATCCTTTCACCAAACGTTCGGCTTGAGAAAGTCGAGCGAGCAACCACGGGCATCCATGCCTTCGAATTCACCCAATTAGACTTTGAAATTAGAAACGCAAGCTCAGCCGACGTGCGAACCCTCGTCGAGAAAATCTTAACAACGTTTATAGAAAAAATTAGAAAAACAGCGGAAAACGCGTTTGAAATTCTAGGCACAAAACCAGTAACGCTGAAACCACCGTTCCCGATTCACGACCTTACTGAACTTACTAGCCGCTACGGAAACGCTTGGGAAACCGAATTCACCGCCGAATTAAAAAAGCCTGCGTGGATCGTCAACATGCCCCGCGAGTTTTACGACTATGAAAATTTTGAAACTGGTAAATGGGATAACTATGATCTGTTCCTTCCAGGCTACGGCGAAGTCTTGTCTGGATCCAAAAGAGAATGCGAATATTCAAAACTGCTAAAAAAAATAGATCGAGACCGCGTTGAAAAAAGCAACTACAAAGTGCTACTCAACCTAGCAAAAAGCGGACGGTTAAAACCATCCGCTGGTGCAGGAATTGGCATCGAAAGGCTTGTAGGTTGGCTGACGGGCACGAAACATCTTGGCGAAGTACAACCCTTCCCAAAGATCCCAGGAGAAATTCACGACTTATAAATCTACTGCTTTTTATAACCTTAACTAAAGGGGGATTTAGCTGTATTCGCGTGTTGTGTTACCGCATTTTGTGCAGCGGAAAAACTGTGTTGAAGCTTCGTCTCCGCCACGTGTTTGCACTTGCCACACATACGCGGTGTCGTTGCCACATTTGGGACAGATCGTCCTAATTGTGGGCAGGGTTCGAATGTCTTTATCCTGAGGAATTACAACAAGGCTTTCCGTCTTCTTCGTTGTTGCCGTTTGATCTTGTTTTTCGCCGTAGCCCTGTTTGTAACCGCATTTTCTGCACCACAAAAAGGTTTTTCCCTCTTCTTTCTTTGGCTGCAGCCGAGTTCCACATTTGGGACAAAACTCCATTATTAATCGCCGTAATTGATATCGCGCAAGCCTTAATAAACAATCTTCCATGGGTTGAATCCACGAAAGACTAAGGCGATAATGTTAAATATCTGTTTGCGGTGATGTAGCTGTGAGAAGTTGACAACAGTAAGAAAGCAGGTTGAGCAAGGAACAGTCGACGAAAGGTTAATTGCTTTTTTTGAGTCTGGTAAAGGCAATACCCCGCTCTGCTGCCATAGCGTGAAGAAGACCAAAACCGGTTGGCTTGTAACTTGCGATTGGATTAAAATATGGTATCCCCCCGAAGAATTTAAAACCAAATGTTTAGAATGCCAAAAAATGATTGCTGAAAAACTGAGAGGATGGCAGAAGGAAAACGCGATAAATGGCAAAGACGAGCTGGAGGAGTAAAATGAACCTGAGAAAGTTTGGGAAAGACCTGGAAAACATGCGAAAAACAATAGGGCAAGTCTTAAAAGAGTTTAAACGAGAATTTTCAAGTTGAACTCCTATCTTTCAGTCTGGATGGCGACGGGGGGGTAGACGTTATTTTCATGGCGTACGGAAGCGAAGAAGTAATGGTAAAATTTCACTTCTCCAACAAAACAAGCATAGAAGTCGAATTCGCAAACTGTCCAGAGAAAGAAAAGGAGGAAAAACTAAAAAGCGTCCTAGCCACGATCTACACCTGAACGACACCCTAAAAAGAGAACAGACACATTATCAAACTTTTAAGCACTTGCGTCTCAAAATAGTGTGGGGTAAAGAGTTGAAAGATAAAAGTCTGGTTGCAGTTAAAGTTTATAACAAAATTGCTGAGAAGTATGCTAAGGCGTTTCCAAAACCTAGTAGTTCCATTGACATGTTTATTTCTCTTCTGCCTAAGGGAGGAAAAGTTTTGGATGTGGGTTGCGGTCCCGGCCAAGATTCCGGCTACCTTTTCCGCCGCGAGTTCGATGTTGAGGGAATAGACCTATCTGAAAAAATGATTGAACAGGCGAGGAAAAAAGTTCCTGAGGTAAAATTTGTGGTTATGGATATGAGAAAACTTCGTTATCCTAATAGTTACTTTGACGGTTTATTTGCTTCTCTCTCACTCATTCATATTCCCAAAAAGGATGTTGACAAAACTATGAATGAATTTAAACGAGTTTTGAAAGAGGGAGGCAGTTTGTATCTGCACCTGCTCGAAGGCAATGGAGAACAGATGTTACTGGAGCCTCTTGACCCGAAAGCACTTACCTTTCTGAATCTGTTTTCGCTCGAAGAAGTAAAAAGCCTACTTGCAAAATTCATGTTTAAACCACAGGTTATCAGCAGAACAACCGCTAAGGGCAGCGGAGAGTTCAACCACAACAAACTTTTGATTATTGCCAAAAAAGAGGAAAATAGGTCCTAAAGAAGGTGAAAATGTTTTTGGCGTTCGTAGTAATAGAGGTACTCCTGTGCGTAGCCAGCGTACTGTCCGAAATGGCCTCGGGCAAACTGGCTGATAATATCGTATTCGTGGGGGGTAAGCGATTTTCCCGCTGAGATCTGGCGCAGAAATTCGTTTGAGAAATAGCAAGCATAATTGTTTATAATGATTTTTTTCATCCAAACATCTATAGGAAAAGCTTCGGTTTTGTCCAACGCGAATAGAAGCACGCAATCCGCAACTTTTGGTCCAACGCCTGGAAGAGCGTAGAGCTCCTGTTTTGCTTTCTCATATGGTATGCGTCTTAAGTGTTCAAGGTTGAAACCGTTCAGAACAGCTTTAGCGGTGTTAAACAGGTATTTGGCACGGTACCCCAGCCCACAATTAAGCAACTGCGGTACTGTTAACTCTGTGATTTTTTTGGCTGTTGGCAAGGCATAAAACGTTTTTCCATCAAACTCAACTTGTTCGCCAAGCTTTGACAGGTTCTGCAGCATTAACGTGATTCCAGGGATGTTTTTGTTTGTTGCGCATATGAAGGAGACAAGGCAGTCCCAAGGGTTCTGTCTGACAATTCGAAGGCCTGCAAAACATTCAACTGCCCTCTTCAACGGTTCGTCCCAGCACATTCCTTCCATTACTGCTTGAAGATCCACATCTAATCCCAAATAATGCTTAACAAATGACTCCGACGTTCCTTCAAACTCGATGATGCGGCCTTTCTGGCGCATCTTAAAAACTAGGTCGCCGACTAAACAGTACCACCAGTCACCAGTTTTCACAACATTAAAGACTTGGCCACAGTCAAATGTGAAGGCAAGATTACACCATTCTGTTTTAAACTGCATGGCTATCACCCTATGATTAGCAAAAACGCTTAATTAACCTTTGCTATACTGGTCTTGGCTTTGAGGTAACCGTAAGAACAAGTGGTTGAGTCAAACGGATATCTTCGGAATGCTAGTAGTATCTCTGAACATCGATAGTATTGTGCCTTTCTTATCTCTCGAGTTATTTAAAACAGGTCATTATTTTTTTGGTTCGTTAGATACTATATTTTAAGGAGAGAGGACAGTAGAAAACATGGTGAACAGGGTCCATCCCTTAAATGGTACATACCGTATTTGTTACAGCAACTCACATTAGGACCCTCTTTCTTAACAGAAGGTCTTGGCCAAACCAGAACTCAAGAAAAAACACTTATAACACACGAGGATCACCGCCCTTCCCTTGTAGACTTTTATGTTGACGCTCAAAAAAAGGTTAGTTAAATTAATGTTGTTTGTTAGATACTTTATTTAGGAGAAAAAGTAAAATGAAAAATAAAGCGAACAAGGTCCATTCCATAATCAATAGGTATCAGATCGGCTACGACAATTCACATAGGAGAACTTCTTCCACGAGAATAACTTGTTCAAACTAGGACCCAAAAACAAAAAACGCCTATAATACACGAGGATCACAGCCTTTCTCTTGTAGACTTTCACGGCGACATTTTATAGGTAAATCCTGTAGGCTACTGATGGTAATGTCTTTTGTTAGATACTTTATACTGAGTGTCTGTAAATAAAAAAATGATTATGCTAGTTTTTTCCTTTGCTTTCGCGATGATTTAGAACTTTGTTCAACCCTTTCATCAAATTTTCGGTTGTATTCTTTAAGTTCCTGCTCGGTTTTTCTCGCGTCTATGTCCCGCACATGCCACCTTTTAAGGTAGTCGACAAAGGTAAACACGCCTGACTCTTCTTCTTCAGTCAGTTTCGTCGCGTCTTTCAAGTCGGTTTTCACAAGTTCGCCTTCAAAAATAGATGTGCTCCACGCCTCTTTAGGGTGACATTGATATGCTGCCGAGTGCCGTTTCATCAGCGTCTCCACAGTTTCAGCGTCCGCCCGGGTTGAACACTTAACTATCTCCACGGAGCTCATGCCGCTTTCCATGCAACCGCAGTCGAACACGCCGATCACATATGTCGTCAACTTTTTTCTCCTCTTGATATATGATTATTTGAAAAGATATAAACAATACGTTGAAAAAGTCTGTTAACGTTTCGCAGGTAAATGTTTATATTGGGTTCACCAGATTATTGTGGGAGGATGCCATATCCAAAAAGAGTTACATGTGCGCCACAACCTTCTGCGATGCATCATCCGAGAGCTGTTAACCACCAACCCCAACGCTTCTGAAGGAACGTTTGAAAGAAGCTTCTAACCCCCTCTTCAGTTGTTAACAGTTGAAGGCAACCTTTTTATTGTTGTTTTTGGTTAATTCATGTGGGGATAAAGTGTCAAGTAAAGCGGTGAACTCGAACCTTTCCAACGTGACTTTTGGCATGATTAAGCCTGAAGCTTTTGAGCGTGGGCTTGTGACAGAAATTGAGAGGCGAATCTGCGCGGCTGGCCTCGTAATAGAAGACAAAAAAGTGGTTGTTATGACTAGAGAACAGGTTTTCATTCTTTACGGACATATTGAAGCGAGGGTGCCTGAAATATATGCGGTTATGGAAGATTACCTCGTCACTAACCAAGTTGAAGTCTTGAAGATTCGTGGATGTGATGCTCTTGCTAGGCTGCTTGCAGTGAGAGGCGCTTCGAACCCCAGTGATGCTGCACCAGGCACGGTTAGAGGCGACTACGCGAAGGATCAGGGCTACGACAAGCGAGGCAAAAAGCTTTCGCTGAACGTGTTTCACGCTGCAGACTCGGTTGAAGAAGTGAAAAAAGCACTTGAACTCTTCTTTGGGGGATACAAATGAAAGACTGGTTCTATTCGAAGTCTACTGACCTCTATGTGTGCCGAAAGCCGTTGAAAATTGATGCGCGTGTTAAAGAGGCTGCTGAAAAAGCCCGAATAAAACTGGATTGGAACGATGAGGGCATAGTAAACAACATTGATTTTGACGATGCTAACCTGCTGATGGCTGCGCTCGGCTCAAAAATGTTCACGCCAGTCGAGTATTGGCTGGTGCTGGAGGACGCTAAGGCTGAAGGCGACTTGGAAATGGTGAAGGAACTAGCTTCTAACAGGTATGCTGAGTGGCTGAACCGTGTCTACTTCTTCGAAAACAAGAATAAAACATATATTGATGCTCCCGAAATCATTGGCAACCACAAATACGAGGGAAAAAAGAAAATTACGTTTGGCCCTGTTGGAAAACCAGGCTGGTTCAACCCGGAAGGCAACATCAACAGTGAAACAGGCGAGCCCATCCACATGGAGGAGTCTCGAGAAAAGTTTGCGACAAGCTGGAAATATTGGTCTCCTGACATCGGCTTAAGCGTGCAGAATAGAACAGCAACTGCGGCTGTGCGTGGGTACGTGGTCTCGGTTGGCAAACCCGCGTTTGATCTTGGAATACCAACTGACACGCGCTATCCTAACCTAGCCATCCGCGAGTGCAGATATAGACCGCTGGAACCAGTAGTCGACGCAAAACTAATGATGGCAGCGGAAAAGCTTGTTTCGTCTACTGATACTGCCTCTTTAGTGGAGTTTGTCGCTGAAAACGGAGAAAAATTTGCGAAACTGCACGATCTTCAAGTGTACAAGCTTCGAGAGAAAATGTTTGATGTGTTAGGCTACGCTTCATTGCATTCTGACGTTAGTGCAGCTACGAAGACGCTCTGCCACGTGCCTAAATTGACGTACCAAGACTTCAAGCAGTTCTTAACTGCCTTGCGAGACCGTTTAAAACATGCATTGAAAGAGCGAAGAAACATCGTTTTTGTTATGGGACACAAGAACCCTGACACAGACACTGTTGTAAGCTCACTGTTTGAGGCTTACCGAAACCATTTGCTAGACGGAGATAAAACCGTGTATGTTCCTGTGGTTCAAAGCAGCAGTTTGCCCGCCGAGGTTTCCGCGTTGCTTGGAGAACTGTCTCCACACGTGTTGTTTAGCAGCGATCCCTTATATTTAGAGGTGAAAAATTCGGGGTTGGCAAGGTGGATTTCAGTTGACCAAAACACGGAGCCGGAAGTGCAAAAATACTTTGTTTCCATTATTGATCACCATTATGTTTCAGAGTTTGCAAGTTGCCGCGATGTGCCTAAAACCCTCGAGTATGTTGGCTCGTGCACTGCCCTAATAGCCTTGAAATATTTGGGCATGGGCGTTCTGGTCCCAAGAAAACTTGCTCAGCTAATGTACGGTGCCACCCTCATGGATACTGAAAACCGAATTGGACATAAAATGACTCGAAAAGATTTTGAAGTCATGGATTATCTAAAAACGATATCTAAAATTAAGGATGACAAACGGTTCTACCGAAGGCTGATGGCACACTTGTTAGCGACGCGTGATGTAGAGTTGCTTTTCAGGAGGGATTACAAAGAAGATTGGGGATTCGGGTTTGCGGTTGTGAAAACAAAGGGCTGCTTTTTCAGGAGCATAGTTAATGAAGAATTTGTGTCCAAACTGCGTGAGCTAGCAAAAAAGAATAATTTGGAGAAAAACTTGCCTTTAACCTTGCTACGGATAACTGATTACCGAAAAGATAACGAAACGATCAACCGCGAGAGAATCTATATCGTGTCAAACAAGATCTCAGAGAACTTCGTGGAGACGGTAAAAAGGATTCTTCGGGCCATTATACAGTTTGAACTTCCTGACGACAGGGTTTCAGTTAGCTTGGATCACATTGATTTTTGGGGCAGTGGCAAACAGCTCTCCAGAAAGAAGACGGCGCCCGTGCTGGAGCCCATTGTAGGTGCGTTCAACCGTTACTTTTATTCGCCATCCATAAAACGTTGGGTTAAAAGAGATTTTCTAAAACTCACTGGCGAAGTCAAAGCTGTAGGCAACCCGTCAACAGACGAGAAGGGACGAGTTAACTATGTGACGTTCGGCGAAGCAAAAGAAATCGCACGGAATGTAGGCTTCGAAATGCTAAGCATAAATGAATATTGGAAAGTGTTAGCCGACGCCAAAAGAATAAAAGATGTGCAAATGATCGAGTCTTTGCAGGCCCCAGACTTTCTCGAGTTTTGGGACACAGCAATACTAAAAAAACAACTGTTAATTGACCATCCAACAATACAGGAAAGGATGGCAACAGGTAAAACAAAGAAAGTAACTGTTCCAGCAGGCACGCCTGGACTCATTCATCCTTCAAACATCGATGCTGCCACAGGACTTCCAACAAAAGTTCTGCCTCCAAACGAGTACGACAAACCAGAGCTTTGGAGATACTGGGAACCCGATGCTGACCTCGTGTTTCCATGCCGATCATACATCTTCCTATTAAAACAACCCTCCTGGGACGGTAAATTCCATTTGAACGATAGCTTCCCAAACCTTGGAATCCGACCTGCCGTCAAAAAAGTTAAAGACCCCATCGTCAACGTGAAATGGAACAAGTCAGCTCTTGCCGTAAACCTCATCGTAGACAGCGACGAATACACATATCGCTGGCCAAAAAGAGAAGAATTGGACATTTAGGCGGACAAGATCTACCAATTCAAATGGGCACAAATCCAAAATAGGTTAAAAACCTGCGGGAACAAATATACTTATGTCAACAAACACTATTTTTTGCCAAAAATATATCTTTTTTAGATGATTATGTGAAGCAGTCCGCCTAAAGCATACGACACTATTGCACCCACGATTGTTATGCAGGAATATTTCAAACCGCTTTTGAACATGCTCGTGTTGCCCATTTTTCCTATGTACATGCCTAAAAGAAACGCGAGAGCCGTGCCAATGACGAAGGACACTATTGTTGCTTGCCAAACACTAAAAAAGAAAAAGGGAAAAAGTAGCGAAAACAATGCGACGAGTGTGGCTAAAAACGAAAAAACCCCGCTTAGTTTAACCTCTTTTTTTGAGTGTATATGGTGGTTTTCGCCTGCCTCTGCCTCTTTCATTTGAACTGCTCGTTCGGTTGACTGTGAAACAAAAAAGCCAATTGAATTGCCTAAAGCGTCAGCAACTCCTCCAATTATGCTTGCTATCAACACTAGTCGAGAGTCTAACGTAGCTGTTGCAACGCCAATAATGATTCCTAGAAAACAGATCACTCCGTCAGTCAACCCGAAGGCAACGCTTTCCATAAGGAAGTGCGTTTGAAACTTTCGTTCGTTTCCTCGTTCTTGCTTCAAACTTTCTGCCTACCAATAGGTTAACAATCAAGAAGCTTAAAAGCTTTTTGGGAAATCAAATTAAGTGCCCACTAATTAAAAATGTGGGTTTTTTTGGCAGACAAGTTTTGCTCGCGACACATTTTTAGCTGATATAAAAGAGGTTTAAAAACTCTCAAGATACACATCAATGATTGACTGTGCCAGAAGATCGTTGCCCTAAATGCGAAAGTGCTCTGATAATCAAAAATCTAGATGAAAGAACGGAGTGCTTAAATTGCGGTTACAAGTGGAATCCAGAGTTGAGCGAAGAGGAAAACGAAGAGGCAAACCGGCGAAGAGAAGAAGAAACAGAAGATAATGAAGAGGAAGAGATGGATGGAGCAATACTGTTCTGACTTTTAAAAGTTTCGCCCTAAAAAAGTTTGACTCATAAAGCTTTAAATAGCGTCGCCCTTCTAAAGGTTTGGTGAACATGTTCAAAACGTCTGCAGTCAGTCAGTTGCTCTGTGTTCTAGCGCTTGCGACGATAGTTGTTGGCAGCACGGCGGGCTATCTAATTCTTCAGCCAACAGGCGAACCATTAGGAGCAGGAAGTTGGCTTACTGGTTGGGCATACCGAAAAAGCCACGTTATTAATGCAGCGACTGGCGCTGGAACGCTCTATCAAGTTAAGGTTACGGTTCACTATACGGGAACTGGTGGCTCTGGAGCAGACGTTTATCTTAACAGTCATTGCCGCACGGATTTTGGCGACGTTCGCTTCACCAAATCAGACGGCGCAACGCTGCTCGACTACTGGATGGAAAGCTACACGGCAAGCACAAGCGCCGTTTTCTGGGTTGAAGTAGCAGACGACTTGAGCACTAATCCAGTTACTGTTTATTTGTATTATGGCAAGGGCGATGCAACAACAACGAGTAGTGGAGCAAACACCTTTATTGAATGGAAAAACATGGAAACAGACCCATTTACTACTTATGTAACGGGAGACGGAGCCACTCATCAAATAAAAACTACACAAGTCAAAGAAGGAACTTATTCCGTTTATCATGACCAACATGATCAAGGACAAATAGGCTTTTCTACTAGTGTAGGTAGCACCAAAAAGATTATTGAGTTTTGGTATTATAAGATTACTCCCACTTCAAGAGATACTACCGTAACTTTTCACCTTACAAATAATCTAGGAACAACGCTTGGTGGCGCATTGATTTATTATTCAGAAACAGGAACAACTAGTTGGTATGATGGTACAGGTCACTCAGGAACGGGAACTTTCGCGACCAACCAGTGGCATCTTTTTACTATTGTTGTAGATACGAATAACAATTTTTTTAAACTTTGGGTTGATGGAACACTTTCAATATCGAGTGGAACTTGTTATTCAAAAGTTCCGACAGACTATTTTGGTATGGTCAATACTGCTGGAACCGGGAACGTCCCCGATTATGTTATTCAAGGTTACATCGATGCTTGGAGGGTTCGTAAATATGTTGACCCTGAGCCCAGTCATGGAAGTTGGGGAAGCGAAGAAACCCCGAATAATCCGCCATACGCTCCAACGCTGAATACTCCCGCGGTGGGCCACCGTTTCAACCCTTCTTCCAGCGTGACCTTTACCTGGGCATTCAGCGACCCAGACATGGGAGACTTTCAAACAGCATATCAGTTCCAACTAGACAACGACAACGACTTCTCCTCACCAATAATAGACACGGGCAAAACCACTGCTTTTGGCTGGCTTTTAGGCTGGCAAAAAAGGGTTAAATTCACAACAAACGCGGGAGACATAGATGCGGATCTAACCAACTTCCCCTTTCTTCTTTACCTTTCTACTTCGTCCGGTTATAATGCTGATGATGTTAGTTTCATCTTTGACGCGCTTCAAAGCGATGCTAACAGACTCAAGATTGCAGTTACGACAAGCGATGGCACAAGTCAATGTTACGTTGAAATTGAAAAATGGGATGACGTTAATGAAAAGGCTTGGTTGTGGGTTAAAGCTCCAAGCGTAAGCGGAACAGTTGACACAGACTTTTACCTCTACTATGATAACACTCACGCTGACAACACGGCTTATGTGGGCGACCCTGAATCGACTCCAGCTATGAATGTTTGGGATGCTAACTTTAAAGCCGTTTATCACATGAGAGATAAAACCACGAGTAGCATTGCGGACAGCACTACAAACAATTATGATGGAACAAAGATTGCAGTCAATAAACCGACAGTTACAACCTTGGGTAAGATAGACGACGCACAGGACTTTAATGGAGCAGATGCCTATGTGAATTGTGGAACTGGTTTAAACGTGGGAACGGGAGCATTTACCCTAGAAGTATGGTTCAAACCTGACGTTTTGACTTCATATAGACATCCCATTGATAAACGTCTGGCGACTTCTCCATATACTGGATATGTTTTATTTACTTACCTCACTAAAGCATATATGAGAGAGGAAGGAACTGGTGGAACGCAAATTGTAGGAACTACTGTCCTTTCCGTTGGTTCTTGGTATCATATTGTTGGGTTTCGTTCGACAGAACCTAAACTGTACTTATTTGTTAATGGTGCTCAAGACGCTACTCCTATAACTGCCGGTGGAATAAATTTAGGCAACACGAACAATCTAAAACTCGGTGGACATCACCAAGATAACGCAGCCTATCTTTTTGATGGTATTATAGATGAAGTTCGCATCTCTAATATAGCGAGAAGTGTTGCTTGGATTAAAGCCACCTACGAAACTGGAAGAGACCATTTGCTTGATTGGGGAAGCGAAGAAACATTCTCCTCAAACCAGTACACAGTGCAAACTTTACCATCAATCGTTGGTCTCTACTATTGGCGCGTGAAAACTTGGGACGGCAAAGACGCAGAGGGACCCTACTGCACGGAAAGAACAATCATCGTAGACAGAATAAAGATTACTACCTGCAGCATATTGAACGGCATCGTCGACACTAGAACGGGTGGAAGCGTCTATTACCAAGCCGTTTACGAATCAGACAGCACTCCGTTCACTGGTAGCGCGGGAACACTTTACCTCAATGACACTGCTATGGTTTGGGCGATTGACCGTTGGACATACGCTTTTCCATACAATATGAGTGGCAACCAGGCCATCTTCCACATTACAAGCGTCACCGAATCAACGTACGGTTTAACTGTCATAAACAACGTTGCCGGCGATCTCGTTTTGAACTGGGCCACAATGGAGATTACAATAAACAAGCCCTGAGAGTTGAAAGCTTTAAATAGAAGTTTTATGATAGATATTTTGACTGAAGATGGATCGTTTAACAACAAGGCTATTTCTTTTCTTGGTTATAATAGAGTCGTCCGTGGTTGTTCTGCTTTCGCTAATTGACTTTTTCGAGTTCACGCTGGCAATCTCGATTCTGCTCGTCGCAGTTGCGTATCAAATTAAGTCACTACTAACAAAGCCAGAGAAGAAAAAGATAAAACCAGTAGAAAACACTGTAAAATCTACTTCTATGAACAACACGAGAGAAAAAACATGACGCTTCAAAGGAACCGTTTGGCTTGCGTAATCTTATGTGTTGGGGCTGCTTTGCTCGTCTTCACAATTTTTCAGGCGTGCGAGTTAATAGTCATTCCGTTTCTTTCAGGGGCAAGCGTCGGTCCTGTTTTAGGATTAAATTTTGTATTTTTGCTTGGCGCAGGCGTTAACACTGCGTATTTAGGAGTTATGGGGTGGGTTGCCATAATTCTAATGGTAAGAGGTGCCAACCTTCGGTCAAGCTCCGCTACCGTAATTTCTGTTGACAAAGAGCAAGCAATTCATCCTAAACCAGTAACAAAAAACGATTTGAATAAACCAGTTTCAGAAAAAGGTGTGGTCAGCACCAACGTCGTGCTCTACGCTAAAGAAAAACCAGGAATGTTTGAAAGGGGAACAAGCGGCCAATTAATCCTGACAAACCAACGAATAATTTATGTAAAATACGTTTGGAAACATTGGCGTGCACAAGTCAAAAACTATCTCAACAACATTAATGAAGGGTTGAAAAATGAGGGAAGTTTCGTGGTTCCACTTGGGCGAGTCAATGAAGCAACGGTTGAAAGTACGGGGGGAACACCGTATTTGCGACTGCGCTACCAAACAGATGAAGGCAAAAAAACGTGCTCATTTGTATTCTCTGGAGCCAAAGGATTCATTGGTGCCTTCGCCGAAACCATTGCTGAATTCAAAGAGAAAGCTCTGGCAAGGCGTGATTAAATCTTATTTCACTAGATTGAATTGCTTAAATAGTAATTCAATTTTTTGAAAACGCGTAAAATGAAGCGGGAACGGACTGCTTTGATTCAGTTTTTTAACCCCTTCCTCTTTACATCTGAAATATGAAAAGAAAGTTAAGATTTTGTTTGGTTTTGAACTTGGAACAAAAACGGTTTAACGCATTTCTATGGATCAATTAAAACGTCCAAAAGATGCAGGCAACTCCAAGTGCTCCAATTAGTCCGCCGATCATCAGCAAATCAAAGGGGTTTTTAAAAGCAGAATAATTTGCAAGAGTGACTATTATGAAAAGCAATGAAATCATAATCAAAAACAGGCCAACCACTAGCCGGATTGCTTTTTTAGATATCCGAATCACGATATCGCCACTCATACTATTATTCTCCAATAACCACTATTAATCATATAACAAAACCGATTTATAAAGGTTAGCCCAATTTGGCAACCACAAACGGGTGTAGAAAAAAGGAGGAAAATAAAACGTGTATTATGCGAATCGCAACATAAAAAGGCTTTGGTTAAAATGTCAAAAGTACAAGCTTCGGTTACAGAAGATTTGCGCCACTTGAGGGGTTAAGTGGTAGCGGAGACAATTTTTACCTTAAAAGTTTTCTTGAGGTGGAGCAAAGTTCTCTAGCCAACTGATTGTTTCTAGAAATGCTATGTCTTGAAGGTTTTTGTCCTCTTCGTCAGATACGTTGTGGAAACAGTGGTTTGCACCGTGAATTATGCTTATGCTCTTTTTGGTTTTCGTTGACTTAAACCCTTCAGTGGACTCGTCACAGCTAACACTTACATCAGAGTCGCCGTGAACAAACAATACGGGGCATGTGAGCTCGGACAATTTTGAAATTACGTCAGTTGAGTGCAGTTCGTCTATGAATTGTTTGCTGACAAAAACGGTTTCATCGTCCCCACAAGGCACAACTCCTCTAATTGTAAGAGTTTCTCCAAGTTTAGGATTGTCCCATCGTTTTGCAAGGTTTGACGGAAAGATTACGGGATACCAAAGAACCAAACATTTCATTGCCTTATGACCTACTAGAAGAGATACGGCGCCTCCCAAGCTTTCCGCTACAATCGCGATCCAACAGTATTTTTCTGCTAGCGTATCAATTATAAAGCGTAAGTCGTCAACTTCGCCTTGAAGGGTCATTTTGTCAAAATCTTTCATTTTGTCGTCTGTGTACCTAAAATTGAAACGAAACACGCTGTAGCCTTCGCGTCCAAGTTTGAATGCGAAACGCCTGAACAGTCCAGACGGTCCTTCCATGTTGCCTGTGAATCCGTGAACGAGAATTACGAGTCCTCTCGAGTTTGGCACTTCCATCAGCTTTCCGACGATGTCTCCGCAACTACGTTTGAAAACAATATCCTTTTCAGCCAATGAAAACTCTACGTCGTCGCTGTTTGCCAAACAAGCACCTCAAAACAATATAGACGCAAGGGTTAAAAAGGTTTTCACTTTTTCAGAAAATCTTCAACATCACTGATTTTCCAAACACAAACATATATTTTACAAGTTAACCTCTTGTTTCTAAACTTCTCCATTTCACGCATAACTTGAATGTGTTTCGAATCCGGCACAGCCCACTGGTAAGAAAACGCTTTTTTCCGTAAATTTTGTAAAAGCACGTTTGCAGTTTTTACGTCGGTGGCAACGTGTTCTAGCTTTAACAGGGTAAGAAAAGGGATTAGACCGCTTTCGTGTGGTGCAACATACCCAAATTTTTGACCTGCCAACCGTCGGTATTCCTCATGCGGGTCGATGCCGAGGCACTCGAATTCATCAAACACTGTTAACAAATTATTTTTTGTGACTCTAGCAATTTCAGCAAGCACTAGTATACGGCGAAAAAATAGTTCAAAGCATGCTCTTCGCCCCCGCGCAGCTTTAAACCCGCCTTTTCCGGATTCGGAGTGCATTTTTCCAGCGAGCCCTTTAAATAGTGGGTCAATTCATGTATTGGCAGAGGCAACTTAAGAGAAAGCACAAATGGAACGATGCTAATGGGTAAAAGAAAAATAACTCGTGAGCTCTCTGCGCCCATAATTCTCCCAACTGGCACGGATGAGGTTGGCACGGTTGAGCAAATGCTAGGTTTTGATCGGCTTCTTATCCGTTTTGCTGGCGGAAAAAAGAGGATCTGCCGCATCCGGGGAAAAATGAAGAAAAGAGTTTGGATTAGAATAGGAGATGTTGTTTTAGTGTCGCCGTGGGACTTTGACCCTACAAAAGGAGACGTTTTCTACCGCTACACAAGAGAACAGGTGAGGGACCTTCAACAACGCGGCGTAAAGATATAAAGGTCTTGTTCTTTTTGTTTTTGATTCATGACTTCTTCTAATTCTTGTTTGCGTTAATTTTTTCGAGGCTGTTTGGCTGTTTTTGGAAGTCGGCGAAGAACTGCTCCAAGTTCTCATGAAATTGGAAGGTGGGTACTCTCAGATGTTGAGTTATTTTCGAATGTGGCTGAAACATCCCGCGTTTGGTCAAGTAAAAAATTACGCTTGAGTAGCCTCCAGCTAAGGCACAATCAATTTCTGTGATTATGGCTTGCTTATTGTAATTTCCATCGTTGCCCAGTTCAAAACGATGTCACCAGCAAAATTGTAAACGCCAGTCAAACCGTAAAACGACTCGGTCACGCCCGTTATGTGAAAGACGGCTTGGCTGCCACTCATAGAATATGGAAACGCGTAGGTCCACCTGTCCGTTGCCCAAGTCATAGCTGTGCCGTTAAGGTAAAGCACCCCAACGCTACTGGTTAGTGGGGTGCTGTCTGATTCGTATACTGCTGTGTACCAGACTGCCCCGCCGATTCTCGTGTCGATCACGTTATTAAGCATGCCACAAGCCGTAATTTTTATTCGCTCCACAATGATTGTTCTCCCCGTGCAGTATGGTCCTTCCGCATCCTTGCTGTCCCAAGTTTTCACGCGCCAATAGTAGAGGCCAACGGCTGATGGAAGCACTTGGGTTGTTTGAGATGCTAATACAGGCAACTCTTCGCTTCCCCAAGCCCCGTGGCTAGGCTCAGGGCTAACGTATTTTTTAACGTAGAAATAAACTACGTAAATATGTTCATAGGCACCATGATATTGGTAATCATCAAATCCTATTCGAGGACGTGAAGTTTCACTACATGTAAGTGTAAGGTCGCCTTTCGTAACGAAACTACCATCATAAGGGTTCTTTGAAGTGCCTTTCTTAAAAAGCCCTTTTAATGCGTTACCGCCTGTTCCATACCAATTAAGAGTGTCTGCCCAATAATTCCCAGGTGCATAATCTGTATAAGGGTTTACTTTTGAGCTTCCACCGTTTTCCATATCTTTCAATTCAAGCCATTGTGTACTTCCAACATCCATTTCATGGTGTAAGCCAATATTATTGGCAAGGTTTTTATAAACATCCAGAGAATCATAAAACCCAAAATGAAATTGACCATCGTTTGCAAGAGATTCAAAATGAAGCATAACAAATAGTTGCATATTATTCGTAGCAGCAAAGTTTTTCCATACTGCTGTACCCCCATAATATCCCTTAACATCTAAAACTTTATCGCCCGCATCAGTTATAACATCTGCGGCTCCGTTTGCGTTATATTTTTCGAGTGTCCAGCCCCCTTGACCATGAATAGACCCAAGACTATAAGATTCCCAGTCATCAAAGAGAAGAAATGTATTAGCCCCATTGCTTGTTGTTGTAGCGTCACTTTTGCCGTAGTAAACGTAAATCGTCTGTGCAGTGCTTAAGTCATCTGCAACTTTAACCCAGAAAACAGCATTGTCACCGTCAACTTTGGTTTCCATCCAGTAGTCAAGAGGCGTAGAGCCACCGTTATTCGTGAATCGCACATCGCCAAAATCTGTCCTCGAGTGACTGCTGAGGTAAACGTCCGCTCCGCCGTCTGTTCCACTTCCATAATGAACGATGACCTTCACTTGGTAGTTTGTTCCTGCTCCTGAGGCGCCAGTTATTACGTGCGGCTTGCGGTATTGCCAGCCTAAAAGCCAATTAGAAGCAACGGTTTTACCTGTGTCTATTAGAGTTGGAGAAAAGCCATAGTTGTCTGCAAGCTGAAACTGGTAAGCCGACGGGGTGTCGCCCACATCTGGATCGTTGAAACTCCACGAGAACATGACCGAGGTGGATGGGTTGAAACGGTAGCCTGCCGCAGGACTACTCAGCGTAGGAGCGTATGGTGAGCTATTTGGTGTTTCTTCGCTTCCCCAACTTCCATGACTGGGCTCAGGGTCAACCCATTTAGCTAACCGAGTATCATCAACATAACCTATACCATAAGCAGAAGTCGGACCAACACAGTGTTGCACATTTAACAAGCCATTTCCAGTTAAAACAGTGGTAACTTGACCTTTGTCAGCATCATCAATGAAGACATTGTAAACGTGAGTTACAAAGTTAAATCGTAATTCAACCTTATACCAAGTATTAGCAGCCATAGAGGTTGGAACAGGCAAATCATGCCAAGCACCATCATAATATCTGAAAGCCCCATAGTGTTCACATAACATATAATTAGCACCATCACAATGCACAAAATATATTATACCACTAGTGCTGTCTCTCTGAATATAACACATCAATTTACCTTTCGCTATGCTAGTAATTGTTTTATACATCACTTGTTCGGAAGCAGGTGTTCCTTTAGCTGCATAACTGCCATGCTTTTTTACGGTAGTTTGGTCAGTCCAAGGATTACCAACAAATGTCCAATAATCATTAAGATTGCCGCTTTCAAAGTCATCCGCAAATATGAACGTATTATGAATGTTACTCGTTGTCGTAGCGTCTGCTTTGCCATAATAAACATAAATTGTAGCTGCAACCGTGCTTAAGTCGTCTGCAACTTCAACCCAGAAAACAGCATTGTCAGAATCAACTTTGCTTTCCATCCAATAATCAAGAAGTGTCGTGCCGTCGTCATCGGTGAACCGCACATCGCCAAAGCCTGTTTTACAATGGCTATTACAATAGACGTCTCCGCCGCTTCCCCCGGTTCCAGCATAGTGAACCGTAACCTTAACTTGATAATGGTCTCCAGCACCAGTCGCCGCGGTGATCACGTGGCTTTTGCGATAGCTCCATCCTGTGAGCCAGCCTCCTAACCCTATCGGCTCGCCTGCTGGCTGAACGATCAGGTATCCCACGGTGCTTCCAACCAGTATCGTTGCTAGCGCTAAAACGCCAAGTAAGCGACTGGCTGCAGATGTTTTGAACATACTCGCCGATTAATTAAAGAGTTGAACGCATTTAAAGTTTTACTGGAAGAGAAAAATTAATATGCTTGCAAGCTCATATTTAAGTTGTGTTCGCAATGAGCTCTTTAAAGCCGGTGGAGAAACTAGCGCTTCTAATAGCAATTTTTGTTGTTTTAAACACGGTGGACTGGGCGATGACTATGTACGGCTTATCCAACGGCGCAACTGAAGGAAACCCGCTGGTGCGTGACGACCTAAACAATCTTGCTTCCGCCTCGACTAGAAAACTAGTTGAGCTTCCGCTCCTCTTTTCTTAACAAACGGCGCAGTCTTCTTGGTTAGCAAAAAAATGAAGCTGGCACTCGTGATAAAAGTCGCCCTGGGAATAGTGGTAGCAATCAACATCATACACTTGGGATTCATTGTCAACAATCTTCTCGTCATCCACTTCTTCACCTAGCCTTTTCTTGAAACAAAAAGTTTAAATGTTTTGCCACGTTAATTATGGTATGCGAGGACTTGTCGGAAGCTTCTTCACGGTCTGCGAGCATCTGCCACTAGTCGGAGCCATTTCCTATGCTATTTACTGTTGGCTACCGGACGTTGCCTGTAGAGGTTCAACCTGTTTTGTGTGCGAGCGAAAATATGGTAAAGACTGGTTTTTCCGCGGTTTGCAGTCAAGCCTTAATCAAAGTTCAACTTGAATGGAGGTTCCCCCTCTTTAGGAAGGAGAGGACGTCACAGTAAGGCTCAGTTTTAGATCAAACCTGTCTGTTTTGCTGTAAATGCAAGCTTTTTAAAGGCTAAACATCAATTACATGATAGGAGTCACAACCCTTTGAACATAAACTTGAACTCCCCAAACCTGTTTTATCTCATTGAAAAACAAGAGAAAAAGCGGTTGGACATGCTTTCTGTAGAAATTAAATGTGCTCTGCCTGAAATTGAGCGATGTCTGAGTAGAAGTTTAAGGTTTGGAATAGCTTCTTCTTTTCAGTTGATTATGGCGAGTAAAAGCAGAACGTACAACCCGTTTTCAGGCAGCATTGAAGCCGCAACTACTGACGTTTTGATTGCACGGCTTGGACCTCTCGGGTACAAACGACTGTATGCGGAGTTGGGTTCAAACATAATCTTTGAAGGTTCAGACGAATGTTTAGACATTGACATAAAAACAGCTAATGTGGAGAACCTAAGTGATTTTAGGGGTACAATTCCGATAGGACCTTGCCAAACAACACATCCTGCAATGTTGAGCTTGTTTAGAAGAAAACCGGATGATGCCTATTTGAAGCCTCTCTTAACGGTTTATCCCTATCTGCCACCAGTAATTAGGGTAGAAAAACTTAAACTCCTGTACACGTTTGCTTTGATGTTTATTTACCCTTCATGCCGTGAGGTGACGGGGAGCGCAAGGGACAGACTCAACGATTTCGAAGAGCACGTCCGTGGTCGACTTAATCAAGTGTTCGTTCAGCAGGTTTCAGCACTCGTCGCGAAAAGCCCAGCTACCATGCAGTCTTGGTTAGAGCAAAAGTCAAACAGGCAAACACACGCAAAAGATCAATCAGAGAACCAACTACGCGGAATCTTCATCCAAAACGAGCTGAAAATCTTGGATCGATTAAACATTCCCCATAACGATCCGAAAAAAATCGCTGTACACGAAAAAATAAGGCAAGTAGAAGAACAGTTTGTAAAGACAAAACCGATTGCAGTGTTCTTAGTATCAATACCAAATGGACTACTCATCCAATATTATAATTGCTTTGTCAGCGGCAAAAATCACTCCAAATCAACACGCTTCTATTACAAAGACGCACCATTCCAAACTCTCCAAAATAGCGCCCCGCCACCGCGCATCACCCTTCTCTACGTAAACAAACGATACAAAAAACAAATTGAGCCTTTACTTGGAGTAAAATGCTCATTTTAATGAATACCAGTCCCGCTTTTTACGTAAAATTTATATCTCGGTTTCACCTAACTATTTCAAGCTAGAATGAAACGGGGGCAAAAGGCATGAACCAAATCAAGGAACAATGGTTTTTCATTGGAGACATACCCTTACTTGTGCCAAAACGGAATATCATTAAAAGAATGCAGGTTGAACTAATTTTTGTAGACAAGAAAAAACCATTCGAAATCAAAGATCCTGAGGGAGCAGGAGCGATGCTGGAGGCAATTCAAGGCATGAGGGCATTGTCAGAACAGCTCGGATTAGACCGAGAAAAAATGAAAAGTTACATTGTGTAATGTCCTTCCTGCCTGAAGAAAGTTTCAATCGAGTTTAAAAAATGTTGAAAAGCCGCTTTAAGTTTCCACCTATTCCTAAACTTTTTCTTGGTATACTAAGCAGAATGTTCCATCCAAATTAGGTGTTGCTATCACCAGCCATTCACCAGCACACCGTTCAAGAGCAACCCGCCTTATTCCTTCTGGCAAATAATTTTGAAGCACAGTTCCATAAGCCACAACAAGATTATCAGTGATAATAAAGTGTGCGTGTATAAACCAAGCAGACCATGTAACCCTAACCCAATATCCGTCCTGAGTGGAGTTACACCAAAACGTCCAGTTACAGTTTTTTTCCAACCACGGATGCCAAGTTACAGCAAGAGCCAAAGCATACCATTCACCATTAATGTATTTTACAGGCGTATCGTTTGGACAATCAAATTCAAATCCAACAACCCACCAATCATCAAAGGGTTCTAATCTTTTAGTGACAATGTAGGAGCCCAAAATTTTCTCTTCTCCTAAACAGTATGAACCATAAGAGATAAGCAATATTCCTATTATAATCAAAATTATATTGATTCTAATTCTTCCCAAGGTTTTCACCTAGTCGCTTAGCTTTCCTACGTAGCGTTCATGCACCCATACACCTGTAAACGTCCAGACCAAAAATATCAATACTGACCAACCGATTATGGCCAAGAACGCAAAGTACCATGGAATATAAAGCGGAACATAAAAAGCGAGTACCATATCTCCTATGCCTAGAATGAACATCCATAGCACCATCCAAGTCACGCATATTTTATCAAGACATTCTTTCACTTTCTTCTCACTTATTCTACAATATGTTGAGATTCTATTTAAAGCTTTGCCTATATTGTAACAAAAGGTAAACAATGTTGATTTTTAGGGATTTGTAACATTTTCTTATCACAATTATCCCGTTCGCTCAATACGGGGTTAAGTGAAGCTGAAGTTTTCATTTGCAAGCTGCTTTAAAATTCCAAAGTTGCATGAGATAAAGCTCCAATTGTTTATAGTTCTTGCCTTCAGCCCAATCTCATAATTGTTTTTTCACCCCCTCCAAAAACTCGTTGCGAAGAGGAACATGAAAAGCTTCGGTGCCAGCCACCAGAATAGCTTAAATATCTGCGCTTCCAATAATTTGGTGTGGAGGATGGCTGCTTTGAAAGTGCGTAGACGAGTGCTGGTGATTGGGCCTGCTGGCAGTGGGAAGACGCATTTGGCCAAGTACTTTGAAAAACGCGGAAAAGTCGCCTTCGATTGTGATGGCACTCCTGGGCTTCCACGAGTTGAGGATGCTGAAGGAAACCCGAAGGAGCCGACCGTTGAAGAGTGGCAGGAGTGGTCTGGCCTCAAATGGATGTGGAGTAGGAAAAAGATTGAAGCACTGTTGGCTGCTAACCCCGAAGTATACTTGTTCGGCGTTGCAGATAACATGTACGATTTTAAACCGCTCTTCGACGAGCTTTACTTTCTCAAGGCTGACCGCGAGTTGATCGCTAAGAGACTGCAAAACGAGACGCGAAAGAACGACTTCGGCAGATCTCCAAAGCAGAGAGATCTTGTGTTGAACACATTGGACAACTTCGCCGAAGATGCAAGAAAACGCGGTTTCAAGTTCATCGATGCGTCGCTGTCGGCTAGCAAAATATTCGAGATAATCTGCGGAAACAGCAAGATCATGAATATCAAGCAAAGAGTGAAACCCCGAAACGGGCTCTGTTAACTTTGGAATGATCGAATATTTTATTACGTACAAACCCATCCTACACCAAGTTAACAGAACCGTTTGGCATAACATTTATTAATTTGTTTGCTCTTAGATTTAATTGGTGTTTGTTTGCCAGCTGAAGTGTATAACAGTTTCGTCGAGCGGGAAAAAGTTGAACGTGAAAGACGAGAGTGCGGCGAGCTACTTGTCCAGAGCGCACAGCAACATTTCAAGCAGAAAGTAATTTTCACAATGAGGACGAGCTGGCTTGACGACAAAATTCAAAGGGCACTCGAGTACAAGCTTAAACTGGTGGTTCCGAAAAAACACTTTTTAGGCATAACTCGTAAGCTCCTAATAGCCCAAGTCGTACGGTACCTGGGAAAAATTGCGGAGTGGAACAAACAGGATTTTCTCATAGTTGTATTCAAACCTGAACACGAAGAACTGGCTCGAAACATGGCTGCCCTGCTTCCACTCATGTACGGCGACCGAATCCAAATCCTAGTGCAACCATCACGAGTTCAAGTGTAACTATTTAACCATTGCAAGCGAAAGCTTTTTCTCATCAAGTTGAAACGGATGCCACATCAACTTTTCGTCAGTGCCTCCAAAGTAAACCGTTTTCGTGCGAACGAGCTCCTGCATCTTCTGCTTGTAAGGCTGCAACAGTTCAGCATCTTCATCGCTGAGTCCAAACACGTAAACCGCTTCCAAAACGTCTGTTGGCTGGTAACCCCGTTCTTTTCGAAGTTCCTGAACGTGCCTAGCCAAATCCCGCATCAAGCCTTCGCCAGAAAGCATTTCGTCGCGGTAAACGTCAAGCGAGACAGTCAAGTCCCCTTCAGAAGCAGACTTTAATTCAGACTCGCTTCCAGTTTCAGCGTACTCGACGGTTTTGACGTTGGCCATCTCAAGCAGCACCGCCTCATTTTTTTTCAGAACGTCTTTTTTGGAAGTTGAAACAACCATTCGCCTAAGAGGCCACCTTCTCTTCAAAGACGAAGCCTGCCTAACAGAATAAACAAGAGAAACGCATCGAAACAAGACTTGAAACTCTTCTTCCAACGTTTTATTTCTAAGCGACTCGTCTGATTTTGGCCACGCCTCAAAGTTTACGGATTCGGGCAGGGAAGGGTCAAGTTGCCTGTAAACTTGGTGCAATGCCTCACACATGAAAGGCGTAACAGGATTGAAAAGCAAAGTTAAAGTTCTGAGCGTGTGCCAAAGCGTCGCGTACACTGCCAATCTTCGGTTTCTGGTTTCCGCGTCGTCCGTCCACAGTTCCTTTCTAACCATTGGCACGTATAGGCGGCTAAGCGTCTCCACAACAAAGTCTTCCAAAGCAGCAGTTGCAAGGTTAAACTCGCAGGACTCTAGCTTTGCAGTGAACGTTTCCACTGTCTCCTGAAGTTTAGAAAGCAGCCACAGGTCCTGACGCTTCAACTGGTCTTTAGCCAACTTGTGGTCTTGCGGGTTGAAGCCGTCGTACTCCGCGTTCTGCACGAAGAAACGGTTAAGATGATACAATGTTGAAAGCACCTGGTACGTTCGACGGCCAAGTTCGGCAGGATCAAAGTTTATAAAGTCTGTTGGCGAACACTTACGCAAACAGTAAAACCTCGTTAAGTCAGCAGAATACTCGTTTAACAGCTTGTTTGCCTCCAACATGTTGCCTAAACTCTTACTCATTTTCCGGCCTTTCGCATCCTGAACCAGACCCTGAAACAGAAAAGACTTAAACGGCGCCTCAGCCCTTCCAGTAAGAACAACGTGCTCGAGAAGAAGTGAATTAGCCCAACCCCGCGTCTGATCAACACCCTCAGTAAGGAAGTCAACAGGCACAAACTTTTTGAACTCTTCATCAGTGAACCTTGCGTAGGGCGAAGCTCCACTGTTGTGCCAAGTGTCCAACACAAAGTCCTCACGACGCATCACGCCGCCACATCGGCACCTAAAAGTGACGCGGTCAACCCAAGGCTTATGCAGTTCAAAGTGGCCACGAGGCTTTTCCATTGCTTTTCGGAGCAGTTCTCGCTTACTGGCCACAACTGTTTTTTCTCCGCATTGCTCACACTTCCAAACTGGTAAAGGAGCCCCCCAAACCCGTTCTCGAGATACACACCAAGGCTTACCCTCCCTCAGAAATGATAGAAAACGGTTTTTCATCTCGCCAAAGAAGTATTCAACCTTGTCTGCCGCTTCCAAAACCTTACTGTTCAACTTGTCCGTGCGCAAAAAATATTCTTTACGCGCAAGCCAAACCAACTTGTGATGCGAACGCCAACACGTAGGATACTCGTGAACAACCAGTTTTGCCTGAACCAACAAGCCCCTGACCTTCAACTCGTCAACAACCATTTGGTCCGCATCTCTACAGAACACGCCACAGAACTTTCCACCGTCAACTGTGAATTTAACCTCATCGTCGAACGGAGCGAAAACGGGAACGCCACGCCTCTGAGCGGCAAAAAAGTCTTCCTCACCATTACCCGGAGAAAGGTGCACAACGCCAGTAGCCGTCTCCACATCAACAAAATCTTCGCAGACAACACGGTGAACCAGCGGGTGGTCCTCGAGGCTCGCCTGCTTCGGAACCAAATCCTTAAACGGATACCCATATTTTACGCCCTCCAAATCTTTGCCCAAAACCGAACCAACAACCTCGTAGTCTCTCACACCCAACTCTTTCATCACTGGCTCAACACGACGCTTAAGTAAAAGCCACGTTTCACAGCCAACACGCACTTGCGAGTATTCCGCGTCGGCCTTAACAGCCAACATTAAATCTGTAACCAAAGTGAAAGGCATAGTCGTCCACACTAGAAAATACTCGTTCCGATCCGCACGTTTAAACTTGAAGTACAAACTAAGATCCTCCACTTGACGATACGAATCCTCAAAGCCAACTTCAGCATTGCTCAGACTCGTTTGGCAGCCAGGACAATAAGCAACAACATAGTAGCCCTCTTCAAGTAGGCCCTGCTCCCAAGCCCGCTTCACATATTGCCATTCACGTTCCACATACCTGTCAAGAAAAGTCCAATATGCCTTACGGTGATCCATAAAAACGCCCAGTTTACCATCAAGCTCCACCCACTCTTTGTAGTATTTCATAACAGTCTTCTTGCACTCTTCCACAAAACGTTCCTCACCAACCTGCTCGAGAAGCTCACGCTTGTTCTTAACGCCCAAAAGCTTTTCTACCTCCAATTCGACGGGCAAGCCTTGGCAATCCCAACCCGCCCAAAACGGCACGTAAAAACCCTGCATACTCTTCCACCGAAAACGAAGATCCTTCATCACTCTGCCACGAGCGTGACCAACATGCGGCAAACCATTAAGAGTAGGAGGCCCCTCAACAAAACCCAACACACCTGCATTTTGCTTTCGCCTCAATTCAAAAAGCTTCTGCTGAACACGATTCCTCAACCAAAAACGACGAGTTTCAGTTTCAAGCACAAGAGGGTGATAGTCTTCGCTAAATCTTTGCTTAGAATACGCTTTGAATTTGGCGGTCACCTTTCACCGCAATCACCCAATAACGATAAAACATAACACGCGCAAGTTTATAAAGATTTCTCAAACGAATTCTGCTTGGTCAACTTGAGTTTTGACTTTATCAGGCGAGCAGACGTATTTTCAATGTCTACTTCTCGCTCAAACTTTTGAGTTGCCTTTTGTACATTTCAACGATTTCACTTGGTGATGTTGCATCTTCAGCTGCCTTGTCGGGTCGATAGTTACCCGTAAACCGAGGAAACCTAATGGCCAAGCCGCTTCCCTTGCGTATAACATCGACTGCGCACAGGTGGATTGGGCTTAAAGTTATTTCCGCGCCTAAAACTTCAATTACGACGGCGGGTTCAAACCACACTTCCACTTCTAGTAACGATTTCACTCGCGGGTGCTTGTGGGTGACTAAGTGTTTTTTCAGCATCTGCGGTAGCTTGGCTAAGTCTTCGTCAGTGAAGCCGGTTCCGCACTTCGTCACTGTTTCGAAAACTTCTTCTTTCTGGTTGTACGCTGCCAGAAGTAGAGAGCCGTAGGTTCCAGTTCGTTTTCCGCGACCGTGAAAAGCGCCAACAACAACCAAGTCGACCGTGTCAGTCATCTCGCTTTTGTAGTCTCTTTTATATTTTATCCACAGCCATCCTCTCGCCCCAGCCTGGTAAATTGAATCTTCAGTTACGGACTTGCAGACGAGACCTTCGCACCCGTCCTGCACGGCTTCCAAAAAGAAGGTTTCAAGCTGCTTCGCGTTGTCCACAGCTAAACTTGTTGCCATCTTCACATGGTCAGTTTCCTTCACCATTCGCTCAAGCATTTTTCGTCGAACAGGATGTGGCTTTAGTGTCAAGTCTTCGCCGTCAACGTATAACGCGTCAAACAAAAATAGTGAAATAGGATACTCTGCAATGGCTTTTTTGATTCCGTATTTGCGTCTGCGGTGCATCAGCTCCTGAAAAGGCCGCATCTCACCAGTATCTGAGTCTACAGCAACGCATTCTCCCTCTAGAATTGCGTCCTTTGCTTTCACGTGAGCTTTGACAAGTTGAACCGCGTCGGGATACTGCCCAGTAATGTTTTCTAAGCGCCTAGAGAACAAGACCACGTTGTCGCCGCTCTTGTGAACCTGTATTCTTTCGCCATCATACTTGTATTCAGCCACGCATTTTCCGCCCAGCTTTTCAAGGATTTCTTCTGGCGTGGAAAGCCGTTCAGCCAGCATAGGCCTTATCGGCTCGCCCACCAGAACCTCAAACCTTCTGATTCCGACTAAACCTTTCTCAGCGACGACTTTTGCGACTCTACCAAGATCCGAACAAACGTTGTAGGCGCGCTCCACAAGTTCACGAGACTCTTTTCCGCCACCGTAAGCAATGGCCAGAGCATCCAGAACCGTCATGTCTGCAATGCCTAAACGCAAATTTCCCGTAGCAGTTCTCATAATGTATTTTGCCTCTTTCGGAGTTGCGTCAGATAGGAGCCCAGCTAAATACGCGGTTTTAACGTCAACCGCACCAGAGCCCGAGGACTTGGCTATTTTTTCAAGGACTTCATAGACTTTTTCAACCGTCAGCTGCACCTGAAAAAAGGTTGACTGCCTCTTAACAGCCATAAACTTTTCAGCAGTTTCGCCCAAATCCCCACTTTTCTGCACGTCCCCTTCTATTTCGCGTTCTTTTCGGCCAGAGGCGCGGGCAAGAGCTTTCACAGCCAACTTCTCAGCAACACCCAACTCAACATTAACAAAATCAGGATAAATTTTGCCACGAGTCAAATACACCACCTTATCAATAATCGCTTCAGGTGTTTTCTTAAGAAGATCCACTAGAAGGTCCGTTATTTCAAGTCGTTTCGTTGTTTCTTCCATTTGTTGGTACGCGTCAGCGATTTCTAAATAACGCAAAGCAACCACACAACAACTATAAACAGGTTAGGCTATATATTCCTTTTGTTTCAGCCGGAGGTTTTCTAATATTTATAAAGGGTCGCAGGTCATGAAAAAATAGTAAAAAAAGGATTAGACCTAGATCATCCCTGCAACTTGGCCAAATCAGTCACTGTTAAATAACACAACTTTTGACCTGAAGTAGAAAGATTTCGGTCAAGTGAAAGTTTTTAAGGAACCTCGAGTTTTAATATGTAATGTTTGAAAATGGATGAAGTGTTAGTGTGTTTCCGATCTAGTATTGTCAGTAGCGTTGATGGCAAAGTGTTTTTTGATGATGTTATATGGAGAAAAATTTCAAAACGTTTAATGCTGGTGCAACGTTCGCGGGCAGAGCACAATTCAAAACTTAAACAACTCTGCGTGTACATTTTATTCAAACTTGGAGAACGCTTTTTGGTTTACGAACGTGGCGAAACCCAAAAAGAAGAAAGACTCCGTGGCAAACTAACTCTCGGGATTGGAGGACATGTGAACAGCAGCGATTATCTTTTAAACAAGCCAAGGGTAGAAGGAGATTTAGTGTTTGTGATCAATGCAGTAAAACGTGAGGTTAGTGAAGAAGTGAAAACGCCTTCACGCGACGCACCGCCAAAACTCCTCTGTTTCATAAATGACAACTCCGTGCCTGTGGATCGCGATCATTTTGGACTAGTTTGGATAGTCGAACTTGACACTCCTGAAATAAAAGCGGTGGATGAAGGAGTAAAAATTGCTGGTTTCTATACTCTAGCTGAACTAAGAAAGATGAGGTCAAAATTTGAGTATTGGTCACAATTTCTCATTGATTATTTAACAGAAAAAAGTTAACTCATCATAATACTTTGGAGGGCATAGTTCTTTGGGGGGCATAGTAGGCAAGCGCTATACATTTTAACTTGATTGAAAGTCCCGCCCTTCAGAGCCGGGATGAAAAATGAACGACCTTTATAACCTCGCGCTCCAATACTTTATGAGAATAGTGAGAAAAGAATATGCGGTTCCAACTTGAAGAACTGTATAAACCTTCGCCTGAACAAGTTGAGGCTGTGGAGAAGCTTGTGCAAAACTTTGAGCAGATATGAGCGGGAAACCCCACGTGCTTTAGCCGTGGGATGAAAGCGAACATTTAAATAGCAAAATCAACATAAAATGGTGGTGAACATGAAGCTCTGCGTGAAGTATCGGCTGAAGCCGACGGAAGAACAGGCAGAAGCACTCGAGAAACTGGCCTTCTACGCGACCAAACTCTACAACACGGACAACTGGACCCGAAGAGAACAGTGGACGAAAACTGGCAAAATACCAAACTGGTACACCCAAAAAAAGCTTCTACGAACAAACCACTGGTACCAGCTACTGCCCTCGCAGACTGCGCAGGCTGTAGTTAAGAACCTGCAGGACAACTACAAGTCGTGGTTTAAACTCAGAAAGACGGACTTGACCGCCAAGCCGCCAGGGTTCCGTAAAAAGTCGGCGTTGAGCCCCATAACATTCTACCAGCAGTTCACACTTGTCGGCGACCAATTGACGCTTGTAATGTCCAGAAAGTTCAGGACAGAAACTGGCGTGGACAAACTCGTTTTCCGCCTTGACCTGTGGCGAAAAGTTGATGGCACCCCCAAAATGTGCAACGTAATCTACGACGGCGGGTGGATGGCACACGTAGTCTACGAGGTGCCGGAGCCTAAACTGAGTCGTGAACCAAACGTTATGGCCGTAGACTTGGGCATCGTCAACTTGGCCGCAACCGTTGATTTGAACGGCCACTCAAAACTGTACTCGGGCAAGCAAGCGCTTTCGGTGCAGCACTACTTCAACAAGGAAATCGCGAGGGTGCAGAGCCTAACGGCGAAGCAAGGCAAAAAAGGAAGCCGAGCGATTTCGAGAATGCACCAGAAGAAGTGCAGACAGGTCAACCAGATACTGCACAGCGTTTCAAAAGCACTCGTGGAGGCTGCAAAACGAAACCACGTTGGGACCATAGTGGTCGGCGACCTGAAGAACATACGCAAAGACAACGGGAAGGGGAAGGATTGGGGAAGGAACAATCAGAAGCTTCACGCTTGGGGTTTCCGCAAGCTCCTGACACAGATAAGGTACAAAGCAGCCTTGTCTGGCATACGAGTCGTTGAAGTCAGCGAGCGAAACACAAGCCGCAGATGCTCAAAGTGCGGGCTCGTCAAAAAGGCGAACCGCATACATAGGGGACTGTACCGGTGCAGGCGCTGCGGATCAATGAACGCAGACGTGAACGCGGCCGTGAACCTGCTAAAAAAGTATCTCCACCAGACGCGAGTCGAGGGGAGTATTGGTTTCGTGACGGAGCCGTTGATATGGCGCTACGCCGTAAATCAAGAAGCCCTCCTTTAGGGGGGGAGCACGTCACCCGTTCAAATGGACATACGCAAAGGCGTGCTACTTGGAAAAAACCAGTTTACAATAGACCTTCAGCCCCAAGTAGAACAAGAATTTTTGAAAGCCTTCTACACAGCAAACATAATACCACGAGAAATCTTGCTGAACAAACCCTGCTGGACTGATCTCCAAGAAAAAACCGTGTTGGAAGAGTTTTTTTCAGCCAAAAGGGGAGCACTGGTCAGCTTAACAGTTCCCAAAGGCGGCGACAAACTTGCACTAGTCAAACTTGCAGAGAAAAATATTGAGTCAAACGTTGATGCTGCGCTGGTTGACCTGCAGACGGCACTTAACCTTCCAGCAATTCCACGCATCATAGAGTGTTTTGACGTTTCCAACTTGGGACAAGAACACGTTGTCTCTGGAATGGTTCGCTTCACAGATGCAAAGCCCGACAAGAAAAACTACCGCAAATTCAGGATAAAAACAGTGACTGGACAAGACGACTTTGCCAGCATAAACGAAGTGGTCACGCGAAGATACAAACGGTTAATAGAAGAAAAAGCTCCAATGCCCGACCTCATCGTTGTAGACGGAGGTTGGGGACAAGTGGGCGCAGCCAAAACCGCCTTGCAATCGCTGGGGCTTCAGATCCCGCTCATCAGCCTCGCAAAGGAGAAGGAAGATATCTACCTGCCCAACGAGCCAGCACCAAGACGGTTTGACAAAAACAGCCAGATGATGCTTCTTCTGCGACAGATCAGGGATGCCACCCACAAATTCGCACTAAACTATGACCTTAAAAGAAGGCAAATGAAGCTGAAAAATAACTTCAAAGCCAAATAGAACGCCTTCTCTCTGCAATGGATCTGGTTGATCAACCATTGAACCAATGGTTTGAATGCCAAGTGGCTGTCTGAACCTTACTTTACAAAACAAGCGTAGGTTATGTAAAGTTCTCTCGCTTTTTTGTACAAGTTATTGTAAAATAAGGGGAAAACAAGTTTTTTGTAGCGCGTTGTTAACTTTCCATTGTATCGCAACAGCTTTTCTAGAAAGATTTCGCAATCGTTTTTGTTTGCAGCAAAGCAGTACCCCTTCAGCTTTGCGTCCGTACCTGATTTTCTTATTTCGACAAATTTGTTTTGAAACTTGAGGTAAGTTCCATCGCCAACGAAAATTACGTCTTCAAGATCGGCGAAAGTCAGCTCTGGAAAAGCCTCGGATAGAATTAGCCTTGCTTTTTCAATATCGATGATCTTTTCCTTTGTTCCCAAGGCCAAGCCCAAATAAAACTTGTCTGCCTTGTCTCTCAAAACTTCCCCCGCCATTTTACTGTCCAGCAGTTTTTTTGGATCGGGCTCACTCTCGTTATAGTAGGTCACGTCCTTGGCGGAGTAGTATCTGTATTTTATTTTGTTTTCGTCAAAAATTTCCGTCAAATATTCTGAAAGCAGCCTCTTGTTGAATAGGTGGGCGGCCAGTGCAACGGCGATTACGGAGGCCTCGCCAGCGCTTTTTTCTCTCATAGCGACGGCGGTTCTTCCACCTTTGCTAACGATCAAATTTTCTGGACCCATTATCATTCCGCCGCTTTCTTCACCGCCAAAAACAAGGCGCGGTTGAACGCCTAAATTAATCAAGTTGCCAAACACGTCATTTATTATTACCTCTTCCTTTGGATGTTCCCTTATCTGCTTTTCTATTTTCTTCAGCACGGTAGCTATTTCTTTGAAGCCGACTGGAGTGTTTACCACTTTTATTCCGTTTGACCGTGCCCATTCGTCCCAGGCGTAGGATGAGGGGGTGGTTTTTATGATGAAACGTGGATGGTTTTCCCATGTGCCAGCAGCTTTTAACTGTTCCATGCGAAAATTCATTAGCATGAGAAACGAGTAGGTCGGGTGGTATGCTGCGAAAAGCCTGTCGTCGTCAATTTTTACGTATTCCACGCCGAGCTCTTCCAGTTTTTCCGCTCCTGCGGCGGGGACCACTTGGCCTAGGATTAGCCGGTCTCCATCAGGATCCGTGATCATGACGGGATATCCCGTTGGTTTATCTTTCAATATCTCTTCGTACCCGATGGTTTTTAATACCTCGGGCAAACCGGTGTCACAGGACAGGTCGAAAAACTCGGTTTTGTTGGTTTCGGGGTTTAGTTGACGAGTTTTGCCGATGCCGTGGAAGAAGGGGTCTTCCTCCGTGTGGTTCCAGTCAAAAACTTTTTCTATGCCCAAACGCCGTAAAATCGGTGGCATGGTTCGGTACATGCATCCTCCCACAACATCAAACATAACTTTGAACCCTTCATCGGCGGCTCTTCTAATTGTTTTCAGGTTGGCTTCAGTCGCTACGCCTTTACGTAGGTAGTCCGTGTACAGGTCAAAACCGTCAAAGTCTTCCGCTATTAAAGGGTGGAATCGCGGCGCGAAGGTTATTTTGTAGCCTTGAGATTTTGCTTTGGCCACAATTTTTTCAATTTCTCTAATGAAAGACAAGGACTCCTTCGGCGTAAACTGGCCGCCCTCCTCGTTTAGATCTTTGGTTGCAATTTTGGCGCTTATAGAGTGGCTGGCCGTAACATATTCACCTCCATCATAGTCCAAGGTAAAAATTAAGAATGAGGTCATCCAAATCGGAGTGGTACCCCCATTGAATGGCAAATGCGTGTGAATCCCCAATGTGGCCTGCACTCTCGAGATCAATTCAACATATTTCTTGGTGTTATAGCGAACTTCGCCAGCACAAATTTTATGAATTGTCCTGCTTTTCCTTCTTCTTTTCAGGATAAGGCTTTTTGCCAACGTGGCTAAGGTTACACCAACCTCGTTAATCGGAAACCTCGTATCCCAGAAGTACAGGATGTTTTGTTGACCTCGGATGCCGCTTGTGGATACGGTGGCTTCCTTTTTGTAATTTTTCAGCCAGCTTTCCAGATGCCATTCGTCAACCATGTCCTTCGTTATCGTCAACGATATTTCGGCGGGATCGTTTAAATCAACGATTGGTGTTTTCTTAATTTTTTCGGGAGTGAATTTTTCAACTAGGCAGTAGTACTCCCTCTTCAATTTTTCTATTTCTCTTTTTTTATTCAGATTAACCTCTTTTTGAGGTGGGTTCATCTCAACGTCAAGTCTTTTCAGCTCGCTTGTGAGCTGCCGTGCATTTTTGAAAAGGATCGTTTTCATTCCAAACTCTTCAGCAGCCCTTGTGTTTCTTTCTTTGTCGTCGATAAGCAGGCACTCCTCTGGCTTCACGCCAAAAAACTCGGTCACTTGCCGATAAGATTCCGCACTGGGCTTTTTTAAGCCGGTGTAACCTGAAATGAAGGTTACGTCGAAGCTTTTTTCCAAGCCGTAACGCCAGCACAGGTATTTAAACCACTCTTTCGCAAAATTGCTCAATAAAACGCGCCTGCACCCTAACTGCGACAAAACAGAACGCGTGCCCGGCAACTCAGTCATCACTGATCTTATCGCGGCCTTGATTTCCGTTGCAGACGCGGAGGTTCCAGAAAGCCTCCTGATCTCATCTACAAACTCGTCCTCGGTAATCCTGCCAAACTGCAATTCTCTCAACTTTGCTCCGCCATATATCTCTTCGAGAATCTCTTTTCGCAAGTTTCTTAGGTCAGGAATCACATTTGAAAATTCATGCCAAGAGTTAATGATAACCGCCTCCAAATCGAAAACGACAACTTTGATCTTTCCTCTCGCAGAAACCGTTTCTGTTGTATGATGAGACATTTTCGTTCCATTATTAAATGTACGCTACTCTATTTAAAACCTCTGTGCCTTAAGTGAACAGTATGTTTGCAACTTTTATTTGTGGTTGGGATAAAATTAGTGCACCGTAAGTTCAAAATCAAAAGGGAGGTTTTGGGCAAGACGACTTTGCCAGCATAAACGAAGTGGTCACGCGAAGATACAAACGGTTAATAGAAGAAAAAGCTCCAATGCCCGACCTTATCGTTGTAAATGGATAGCTGGGACAAGTAGGCGCAGCAAAAACCGCCTTGCAATTGTTAGAGCTTCAGATTCCCATTATAGGCCGGGCTAAAAAGCACGAGGAGATCTACTTGCTCGGTGAACCAAAGCCAAAACAGCTCGACAAGAACGGTCAAATGATGCTGCTACTGCGACAGATGAGGTTCCGTTCACAAATTCACACTAAACTATAACCGTAAAAGAAGGCAGATGAGCATGCGAAACAAGTTTAAGCTAAAAGAACAAAATTTATAAGCGTAGAAGGGATGTTTGGAGTGGGAACAAAATGAGTGATCCAATCTGCTTAACTGAACGCCTAAAATATCATGAGCCTGGGTGCGATTGTGGATATCTAAACCCAGTTACGGAATGGGCGGGCGGTTCAAATCTGGTAATAGTAGCGTACGAGTGCCCAAAATGTAAAAAAAGGGTTCCCGCATCAGCCATAAACAATCAAACCCGCAAATAGCCAAGCTTTATTCTGATTAAAAAAGGCAAAACTTATATGTTGCTTCACCTCTCTTGTTGTTCATGAGGTAATTGCATGCCCATAATGCGAAGTAGGAAACATCCGTTCGTAATAGTAAACGAGGAGCTCCTCAACACGTTTGGCGTGAACGAGTTCCACCGTAGTTTACTGGGAAAAGAAATTGATAAAAAAATTGTTGAGCTTGTTTTAGCAATGAATGCGGCGGGCTTTCAAACGCAGAACTCGTGTGAGGATATAGATGGTCTCGGAAGCGCCGAAATACGATTCAAAGCAAGTTTCGATAAAGCAATACAACTTCTCAAAGATTTGAACCAGTTTTGCCTAGCCAACCTCTCCAACGATGAAAGAGCTAATTTTTTCCTATTTTTTTCCTGTGACATAATTTTTTTCCCTGAGCGGTGGCAGCTCAAAATTCTCAACTTTGAGCAAACCTACAATTCTCCTCAAGCAAAAAAACACTACCAAGAACTAGTGACTTTTTTCCTGAACTATAAAAACAGGGCTCAAATAAAAACAGCAAAATAATTTTAAGAGGGTCTCACGGTTTTTGAATTGTTATTTCCATTGTAGCCCAGTTCAAAACCAAGTCGCCGACAACATTGTATACACCAGTCAATCCATACGTCGATTCGGTGACGCTTGTTATGTGGAAAAGGACTTGGCTGCCGCTCATTTGATATGGAAAAGCGTAGGTCCACCTGTCCGTTGCCCAAGTCATCTCCGAGCCGTTAAGATACAGTGTTCCGCAGCTGCCGGTGAATGGTGTGTTGTCCCACTCGTACACGGCTCGGTACCAGACTGTGCCGCCCGTCTCAGTGTCAATCACGTTGTTTATACCTCCAGCAATGATTTTGATTCTGTTGATTTGAACTATATAAGTGCCTGTGACTGTAACTGTGGAAGTCACTGTGATCGGCGAAGTTGAACCTGAAACGCCTGTTAAGTGAAAGCGTTTTCCCGGCGTTGAACTTGAAACGGGGTCAGAGTAGGAATATGTGATTGTGTCTCCTGCCGTGTACCAATTCGTATACGGCAAGTTCAAGTATTCTAGACTAATGGATTTCACAGTAACAACAGTGCCTGTTGCTGACGAATCCAAGCCTGAGTGGGTGAACGTCACCTGCCACTGAACTGTGTATGTGCCAGTAATTGTTCCTGCTCCAGTGACTGTGAAAGTGTTGCTTTGAAGCGTTTGAGAAAGTCCATTTGTCGATGACCAAGCGTACTGTTTTCCAGTGCCTGCTGACACTGGAGAAGAAAACGCGTAGTTGAGGGAAAAACCGTTGTCAAACCAATCCGAATGTGGCAGTTGGGCTTTCGTGTAGGCTGAACCTGCCAGGGTAGCAACGGTATCGGATGAGTCACTGCTTATGCCAGAGGAAGTTATGGTAATTTGGTATTGTGTCTTCCAGTTCCAAACGCAGGTTGAATATGCGCTTATCGTAAATGACCCTGTTGAGCTGGAGCCCGACGTGCCTCCAGAGGAGAGGCTGCCCGTGCCCGTCCACCCTGTTGTTTCATACTGTACGTTTGTCCCTCCTGAAACAGGTCTAGTTACACTTGAGCTTATAGAAACGCCGTCATTGTACCACCCTGCTCCAGTAGGAGAACCGTAAGAACTGGATACGTCGAACTTCCATTGAGTAATGTAGTTGCCAGTGATGCCGCTTGAAGTGGTTATTGTTATGCTAGCCCCTTGCGATGTTGACAGGCCAGTTGTGCTTGCCCAGATGTACTGTTTGCCAGCACCAGTGTCCAGTGGCGAGGCGAACGAGAAGGTGTGAGATGAACTGCTGTCCCACCAGAAAGCGTGCGAAAGCGTGGCGACATAGTAGCCTGTGTCGTCAACAGTCACCACCGTGCCAGTGAAGTCCGAGCCAACGCCAGTCTGATTAAAAATCACTTGGTATTGCGTCTTCCAGTTCCAAGTAATGGCCGACGCTTGAGTTATGGTGAAAGTCGTTGACGTTCCAGATCCAGAACTTGGAACACTACCGGAACCAGACCAACCAATACAAACATACTGAATGCCAGAACCCCCTGACACAGGAGAAGTAACCGATTCCGTTATGCTGACTGAATCAAACCAACCACTAACAGGACTCGGCGAATCGTAAACAGAACTCACGGTCAAGTAGTACCGAGTCTTCCAACCCCAAGTAATGGTTGAAGCCGCGTTAATCGTGAAAGTCACGGAGGAGCCTGAACCAGACGATGGAACGCTACCCGTTCCAGACCAACCAGTGCACATGTACTGTGTTCCTGCAGGGCCAGAAACCGGCGATGTGACGGACTCGGTGATACTCAAACCAGAGTCAAACCAACCACTAACTGGAGTAGGCGAATCATATGCAGAACTCACGGTCAAGTAGTACTGAGTCTTGTAGTTGCCTGTTATTGTTTCGAAGGCGGAAACTGTTATCGGCGAAAGCGACCCAGTAACGCTGGTCAAGTCGAAACGCTTGTCTGGGGTGGAACTTGATGTTGGATCAGTGTAGACGTAAATTACTGTTGTTCCATTGTAGACCCATTTGGAGTACGACAGACTTCCATAGCCCACTTCAGTTCCATCAACAGTTACAACAGTTCCAGTAGCTGAAGCGTCAAGCCCCGTGTGGGTGAACGTTACTTGCCATTGGATCAAGTAGGCTCCTGTGATCGTTCCGTAAGTTGAGACTGTGAAAGTGTTGCTTTGAAGCGTCTGAGAAAGACCAGAAGTTGAAGACCAAACGTACTGCTTTTCAGTTCCAGCAGACACGGGCGAGCTGAAACTGTAGGATTTAGATGCTCCAGAATCAAACCAAACTGAATAGGGCAGTAAGGTCTGTGTTTTGGCGGCTCCATCTAAAGTGACAACCGTTCCAGAGGAATCTCCACCTATTCCAGATGATGTAATCGTAACTTGATATTGCGTCTTCCAATTCCAAGTACAAGTAGAATACTGCAATAGAGTGAAAGAACCTGTAGTGGTAGAGCCAACTCCGCCGCCTGAACTTAAACTTCCAGTCCCCGTCCACCCAATCGTTTCATATTGCACTCCCGTTCCGCCCGAGATTGGCCTAGACACTATTGACGATACACTAGTCCCTGAATTATACCAACCCAAACCTGTCGCAGAGTCACGAGCGTCCGTAACAAGGAAATAATACTGGTTGTAGTAGGTGAAAACCGTGGTGGCTGAACTTGAAACTGAACCCGAAGCAGTTTGACTCGTATACCAGCGTTCAGTCCCGCTTGAGCCGCCCAACGGGTTTGTGACTGACCACGACTGACTCGCATCGCACCAGTAAACGGTTGCAGTTCCAGTCAACGTCGGAGTGTATGATAAACCAAATTGTGTTGCAGTCAGTGTTGGAGCGGTCGGAGAACCTCCGCCAGAAACCAAATACGAATACGTTAACGAGTATTGGTGGTAGTAAGGCACTACTTGGGTGTTTGTCTGAGTGGCTGAGACTGAAGTGGTCTGGGTCTGCCACCGTTCAGTCGAGCCGCTGCCCGACAGCGGATTTGTAAAGGTTACCGTTCCAGTTGCGTCGAACCAATACCCTGTAGGAGATGTTGTCAAAGTCGGTGTGTATGCCGATCCAAGCTGAGTGCCAGTGGCAGTAGGGGGTGAATAACCCGATCCTCCGCCTGTCACCGAATACGAGAGCGTCTGTTGATACTGGTTGTACATACTGAAAACTTGAGTATTAGAGGAAGTCGCGGAGACGCTTGAGGGATTTGGCGACCACCTTTCATTAGCGCCGGTCGGAGTGCTGATTGTAATCGTTCCGGTTGCATCAAACCAGTAAGCCGTGGCGGTCGTAGTAAGCGATGGGGCATACGCGGTTCCGAGAGACGTGCCCGTCGCCGTGGGAGCGGCTGGGGTACCACCATAAACAACGGAGTATGAAAGGGTCTGCTTGTACTGGTTGTACATGCTCACGACTTGGGTGTTCGAAGAGGTGGCAGAAACACTGCCAGGAGACGGCACCCACTGCTCGTTGGTTCCAGTTGACGTGCTGAACGTGACAGATCCTACTGCGTCGAACCAGTAACCCGTGGCGGTTGTGGTCAAGGATGGAGCGTACGCCGAACCAAATTGAGATCCCGCCGCGGTTGGAGCAGTTGGGGTTCCCCCATAAACTACGGAGTACGATAGAGTCTGAAGATATTGGTTGTAGTAGGTGAAAACCGTGGTGGCTGAACTTGAAACTGAACCTGACACCGTTTGAGTCGTTTGCCAACGTTCGGAGCTGCCTGAGCCTCCGAGCGGGTTAGTAACACTCCAAGACGTTCCAGCGTCACACCAGTAAGCGGTTGCAGTTCCGGTCAACGTTGGCGTGTACGCCGAACCTGACTTCGTGGCCGTAAGAGTTGGAGCGGTCGGAGACCCTCCATCCAAAACAGAATATGAATACGTTAACGAGTATTGAAGCTGGAAGTTGGCCGTAACCGTTGCTGAACTCGCTGGAACTGTATAGGTATGGGATTGTGCGCCGCCGTCGCTCCAGCTTGCATAAACGTATTGGCTTTGACCCAACACAAGGGGAACAGGGGAATTGGCAGCTATTGTGTGCGTATTTCCAGTATACCAGCTGAAGACGTATGGAGTACTGTAAGCAACACTATCAACCGTGACAAAACCCGAACCCGTTGGAGAAGAAGTAATTGTTATAGATACTGGAACTGTTTCTTCGCTTCCCCAACTTCCATGACTGGGCTCAGGGTCAACGTATACCCTAACTCTAATTCTGTCATGCCTTGCCTCCAACAAGTCTCCCCAATTCCAGCCATTACTCCACGAACTACCAACTGCTATCCTCAAAGATGTAAGACCTTGTATCTCTGCAATAGACGAAATCTCTTTATTCGCCATCCATCCCGTATCTGTGCCCGCATTGGTGTTATAGTAGAGATATGCTGCGTATTTTGAGACTCCCGCAGAGTCGAAAATCCATCCGATACAAATCCATCTGTAAGCACCACTCGTGCTATGGATTAGAACTCTGGTATTCTCAATAATTTTTAGTCCTTGAGAGGGTTGTTTAGTTATTGCCTTCCACCAATAACTATCTCCTCCCGTTGAACCTGCAGTTGTACGCTTGTTATAGCTGCATGGAGAAGCTGGACTTCCGTCATTTGTGTAAGTGCCACTTGCCCAGTTTGCACCATTATATGAGTTCCAACCAGTTAGAGGTCCATTCCAGTCTTCATAAAGAATAAAAGTAGCAGATCCATTGCTTGCTGTTGTAGCGTCTGCTTTGCCATAGTAAACGTAAATCGTGGCCGCAACCGTGCTTAAGTCATCTGCAACTTCAACCCAGAAAACGGCACTTGTGCTTGCCGTGTAGCTTTCCATCCAGTAGTCGAGCAGCGTAGAGCCGTCTGAACGAGTGAAACGCACGTCTCCAAAATCCGATTTGCAGTGGCCATTGAGATACACTGTTCCACCACTATCGGAACCGCTGCCATAATAAACCGTGATTTTTATTTGATAGTTTGTTCCCGCCCCTGCTTGAGCGTTGATACCGTGACTTTTGCGGTATTGCCAACCTGTGAGCCAGCCTTCTCCTGCTCCTATCGGTTCGCCTGCGGGCTGAAGAATCAGGTATCCTGCCGTGCTTCCAACAATCATCGTTGCTAATGCTAAAAACACCAATAAGCAAATGACTGCAGACGACGTTCGAAACATAGCCATCAAAAAAGTAAAGGCATAAACCTTTTTAAAGTTTCACAGTTTTCTGTTGCTTCCTTTTTGGACTCGCTGCCCGAATTCGGATCGTCTGCAACTTCTCTGCTTCCGCAGCTGCTCTTTTGTTTCAACATTTTCTTCTGTTATTTCCACTTAATAGTTTGCTCCAGCGCCTGCTGCAGCTGTGATCACGTGGCTCTTTCGGCATTGCCAACCCGTCAACCAGCTTTCGCCCAAACCAATAGGATCCTGCAACAAAACATATCCAACAATACCACCTAACAAAGTCATCGCCAAAACTATCAATGCAACCTGCTGACTCATTCCACGAAGGTTCAAGAGTATAATAAACTATTTTGAAAGCATTTAAGTGTCACGCCATTCCTCTCCCCGCTGAAGGAAGTTTTCTGACTAACGTTTATAAACTCTGCCAAGATTGTTAATAAGAGGCATGCACTGTAAAAGTCGTTCCGCGGGTTCCAGTCGTTTACAAGTCGGGTTTTCCAAAGAACTTCGTAAATGACGTTAATGGTTGGGACTTTTCTAAGCGCGTGCTGCAGGATAACATTGGCAGGCTGCTTTGTTTAGACCTCGATTTTGGAGATGCTTGCAGTTTAAATTGTCCCCACTGCTTCAGAAGAAAAAACAGGGTTGACTCAGGCGAAACAAAGCGGATGGCGTACGAAAACATAATTGAAACCGTTAAGCAAGGCAAGGCGCTTGGTTTAAGGTCGGTGAAATTCTTGGGTGCCGGCGAACCTTTCGAGGATAAAAGGTTTCTGGAGTTTTTGAGGGACTTGAAAAAATTGGGTATAACTCCATTAATATTTACGAAGGGCCACGTTATCGGCGACGACAATCTAGTTAAAATATATTGTTCAAGGTATGGAATTTCAACGGGTAAAGAGCTTGTTGAAGAACTCAGAAGGGTAGACGCGAGCATCCTGCTTGGCTTCAACTCTTTTGACGACGAAATCCAGGACAAAATGGTTGGAGGCGTAAAGGGCTATACTACCAAGAGGAACCGCGCTTTAAAGCTGCTGGTAAAAGCTGGATTCAACAAAAACAACCCAACTCGCCTATGCTTAACGACAAACCCCGTTACGAATCTGAACTACAACGAAGTTTTTGAAATTTACAAGTGGGCGCGGGTGAGGAACCTGTATGCCATCGTTTGCCCCACGATGGTCAGCGGAAGATGCGCAGCAACAAACGCTTGGCGAAAAATAACGCCAACCCGCAAAAAGCTGATTGACTTGTACACGGCCATCTACGAATTCAATATTGAAAAGGGAATACAAACCCTAAAACAGATTAAAGAAGAAGGAATCTCCTCCTACGCCGGCGGACGCCCCTGCAACCAGATTTCCTGTGGAATGTACCTAACTTTGACGGGAACGGTTTTAAGATGCCCCGGCGACGACACCACCGTGCTTGGAAACATATGGAAAGACTCGCTGAAAAACATCTGGCTAAAATCTGAAAACTATGGTCGCTCCGGAACATTCAACTGCGGTTGCCCCCCAAAATGGGGTAAGTCAATACCGTACGATCTGTTCACGGAAGTTATTCTCCGGCTAGAGAAAATACAAAAGCAAAAAAGAATTAAACAACCGTCCATGAAAAGCCTCGCGTTGTAATGAAATATCACCTTGACCCAAGTTTCATTCGTTTCGGGCGAAAATCAAACATTGTTTTCAGTGCTTCCACGTTTTTCTGAAGGTTTCCAAGGCTTTCGCAGATTATTGCTCCGTCGAATCCGCTGTCTTCAACGCTTTTGGCCAAGGCTTCCCAGTTTATGTTTCCGTTGCCGATGTCTCCGTGCTCGTCAACTGTTCCGTGGTTGTCGCAGGCGTGCATGTGAACTATCTGCCTTTTGAACAGGTTGAAATAAAGGTTTGGATCCCCGTAGAGGTTGGCGTGTGCTGCGTCAAAAACGAGTTTCACCTCTGTTCCCACTTCCTCTAGAAATTGCTTTGTTTCCTCAACGGTTTTAACAAGTCTTCGATAACAACAGTTTTCCATCGCTGCGTTTACGCTCATGTCTTCAGCAAGCTTCAAAATACTGCGAACCGACTCAACGTTTCTTTTCCAAGCCAAACGATAATAAAAGTTTGTTGCGGTTGGGTCACCTATCGAAGGAGCAACGCCTGGATGAAAAACCCATACTTTCGCTTCAAGCTGACTCGCGTAAAACAGGGAACGCTTCAACCTTTCCATAACTGGTTTCAAGAAGTAGTTGGAAATAGGAGCAATGTTAGCCTCCACGAACGGCGCGTGAACATAATAGGTTAACCCGTTTGTTTTGGCAACAGCCTTAAGAAGCCGAACACGTTCACTATTCAACTCGTGCAAACCGTCATCTATCAGTTCAACATGCTTTGTTGGAAAACGCGAAAGCTCTGCAGGAAGCTTCTCAAACGGGTCAAAAAGAAAAGCCAACGTTGAAGCACCTATTTTCGGCTTACCCATCTTCAATCCTCTAAAAAATATATCCTCTGACAATTTAAATCTTTTGTTAAAATAGTTTAAACCAGTTTTATTCTTTTTGAGGCTCAGGCGGGCTGGGTGGAGGGCTTGTTAAAGGAGCGTGGCAACGGGGACAGGTCTTCGGTTTGCCCATTGTTTTAAATGATAGTCCGCACTTTGAGCACGAGTATTGTTGCGGTTTATTGCTGTACCCTCTTTCCATACGCTAACCACCCACTCTAATTGAAACATAGGCGGTTCTGCTATATACAGTTTTCTATGCTACAAGCCATACGGTCGAGTGACATCCTCCCCAGCCTGAAGGCTGGGGCTTCCCGTTTCGTCGAGTGCGCTTGCTCCGCGAGTAGAGGCGCGCTTTCCACGGGCGTAAATTCGGTAGTGCCCCTGCCTACTCCCCGCTGCAGCACTATCCTGGCCGCGTTTACGTCGCGGCAGATAATGAGGCCACAACTGGGACAACGAAACACGCGGTCTTTCAATAAGGTTTTCACACGCGTATGACATACTGAGCATTCCTGGCTCGTGTACTTGGGATCGACTAGTACTACTCGTCCACCAGCTTCTTCCGCTTTGTAGACGGTCATACCAACCAGTCGACCCCATGAGGCATCAGCGATACTCTTTGCCAGTCGATGATTCTTGAGCATTCCCGAAACGTTTAGTTTTTCGAACACCACGTCACATCTTGCCAGATCGTGTGAGAGGTTGTGCAGAAAGTCCGTGCGTTGACGCTCAACGTGGCGGTGGCCTTTAGCCAAGCGCAAAACGGCTTTTCGACGTTTGCCGCTTCCCTTCTCCTTTCGGCTCACCCTGCGCTGCAGCCGTTTCAGCTTCGCCTTGGATCGGCGTAGGAACTTGGGTGCCGGCAGCGCTTCCCCATTCGACAACGCCACCAGGCTGCGTAGGCCCAAGTCGACGCCAACCGTTGGAGCACGCCTATGCCGGACAGGCGGTTTCTCCACTGTCAGCACTGCGTGCCAGTCGCCGCAGCGGTCGCGTTTGACATTTAACGTCTTCACCTTGCCTTTCGGCTGCCTGTGCATGAACATGCGCACCTCTCCAACCTTCGAGAGTAGTAGGTGGCCGTTGGGCAGTAGCCTGAAGCCACTCTGCAGGTAGGTGATGCTGTCGTATCTGTTTTCGCCTTTGAACCTTGGAAAACCTGCTTTAACGTTTTTGCCCTTTCGCTTCTCCTCTACTCGCCTGAAAAAGGCCTTGTACGCGCGGTCAAGCCGCCTCAACGTTTCCTGAATCACCTGCGAGTGGACGGAGGCGTACTCTGGAAACTCTTTCTTAATTGCAGGCAGTTCGTTCTGCTGCTGCAGGTACGTTGTCGACTGGCCGTTTCTGTACGCCGTTATACGGTGTTCCAGCCCGGCGTTGTAGAGTTTGCGGCATAAGGTCAGCGTCTGTTCGAGAATTTCAGCCTGCTTCGCCTTTGGATAAAGCCTGAAACGGTACGCTCTCTTCATCTTCGACCACATAATACGATGTTGCGTATGGCATATAAGCCCTTTCATCCCTGCCCTGAAGGGCGGGGACTTCCCGCCGTTCAAGTTAAAAATTCAAAACGGGTTCACGACAGTTACATTGATTTACCGAGAAAGCGCCCGTCTTTAGGCGGGTGAGTAACAAAAAAAGAAACTTTAAATAGTTTGCTCGGAATATAGGTATAGGCGAAAGAATGCAGATAACAGTAGATCATCTTGACGTGAACGGTGAAACCCTGCGTTTTGCGGAGCCCATAACTGCTGAAGTACCTTTCGTGATGGCGAGTATTTTTGTCAAAACGATGACCTAAGCATAATAACTATGTCGCCCACGTTGGAGTCGTGCATCGAAGAATTCAAGGAAGAAATCTTGTTTGTCTGGAACGAATACGGCAAAGAAGAAGACCGCCGATTAACAGCCGACGCTAAGGCTCTAAAAGAAAAAATTCTGAAACACGTTGGCAAATAATCAACAACGTTTAAATGAAGGTAAAGAGTAATGTTTGTTAGAGGTATAGGTATGGAACGTGTGTGGCTGAAATTTTCGTCTTTCATTAACTGTCTACTTTTTCGAAAGCACCTAGCTGAAAAACTAAAGATCGCGAGCCAAGTTGAAAAACGCATATGCGATTACCTCTCCGAAAAAGGTTACACGTACAGAACCTTCGTGGGTCCTGACCCTTCTGACTGTGTTCCACGAGCAGTTGTCTACGTGCACGTGAAAACAAAAGATGTTGACGAACTGTTCAAACTGTGGGACACGCTATGCGACGTTGGCTACCAAGGATTGCCAAACGAAAAAATAGAAAACATTTACGTTGACTGTTCGCAGTTCGAGTTTCCCTGGCATCTTTCACCTTAACTGGGAACGCATCTAACCTTTTTGGGGCGTTTCGCTGATTAGAAGCACGTGAGGTTTTGGCGTAGGATTGTTAGGTAGTGTTGGTAAAAGTTTAAAAACTTTGAAATTATAATTGGGTGTGACTATGTTACATCGAAAACGCAAGCGGTTTGCTATTAGCCCCTTAATTTCCGCGATCATTTTGATAGCAATTACTATAACTGGCAGCCTCATCGTTTTTGCCGTGTGGAATAGCATGGCTGGAACCTCATCGAAAAAAACCCAAGTCAACTTTGACTACATGGCTTTGTACAAGAGTGTTGGAGAACCAAAAGCAATCTTCGCCGCAACCCTCAAAAACGCGGGAAACAAGCCTATAGTCAGCTTAACTATCAAGTTGCACAACGAGTCCACATACAATGTGCCGTCAGTGACTGCCCTCACGCCACTTGAACCTGGAGACTGCGTGGGCGTAACGTTAACGCCACCGACCATCCACGACGACTGGTACATTATAGGCAACTTCTACCTGATAACCATCGTCCGTGCAGAGGCCACGGACGGCAGCAGCTTCAGCCACACGACGAGCGTAATGTGTATGGGACAAGAAGGACCTGCTGGAATGGTGGCGGTTACATTTCAGGCGGTTGGGCTTGGCTCTTCCGGCCCTCTCTTGGACGTTAATGAACGCACCTACACTGCGGAAGAATTGTCTCCCGAATACACTCTCACCCTCAAATTTTCCGTTGGTCAATCTGTGACTTATGCTTGGTACAACATCGTTGCCAGCTCAGTGCCTGATGCTAGATCCCGCTGGAACTACAGCACAGGTTTAGCCACTGAAAGAAGCAGCACAGTCATTGTTCCGCCAGCTGGAGGAAAGCTAACTGCATTTTACATTAAACAGTTCATGTTGCAGGTAAACGTGGAAGAAGGAGGAACCGCCGACCCAGCTCCGGGTGAATACTGGTTCGACCAAAATCAAACCGTAAACCTGACGGCACTTCCATCCACAGATTGGCAATTCGTTCAGTGGACAGCAAACTTGGCTCCTTCACTGTTAAATCCAACAACAATCGTTATGAACGAAAGCTACGTTGCAACTGCTTATTTTGGCAAAGGGTTTTTCTCGCTTGAAGCCACTTGTCCCTCATTTTCCACCAGCTCACTAGAATTGGTGGACGACCCAAACGCGCGACTTGAATTTACCCTTCCAAGCGATGCCGTTGTGTTGGTTATGCTTTCCGCCTGCAACGTTCAAGGAGACACTGAAATTTACTTCGGCAAAGAGGTTGCTTTAACAGTTGATGGAGTTGACGTTGCCACTGCTCAAACTTCTCCCTATAGCAACAACTATGCTAACGGCGCATTCTTGTTTTGGATTGGCGAACTTTCTGCAGGCAACCACACTGTGAAGGCAAGAGTTGCATCTATTTCTGGGGGGACAGTGACAATTTCTGAAAGACGCTTAACCGTCACCGCGTTTAACCCGGATTTAGTGACTTACTATTATGACGGGTCTACTGTTTCCGTTGATTACTCACCCCCTGTGCCTCCAGACGCGGTTCTCGAAACTAGTTATCCTTCGCCAGCGTATCAAGAGAATAATTATCCTTCGCCAGCGTATCAGGAAACAACCCTCGTTGAGAGCCCACATCCATATCCAAACTACTACGACGAAACGTGGGTGATAACGAAGGAGGAAGCCCAAAGCATGCAAGTTCACTTTGAATACATAAAGGTTGAAAATAACTTCGACTATGTGTATGTTATGGATGAGAATGACAGTATCGTTGCGGCCTATAACGATTTCTATACTGATTTGTGGACTCCGTGGGTTGCCGGCGACACCGTGAAAATACGGTTAACCTCCGACGGTAGCATACAGTATGACGGTTTTGCAGTGGACATGTTTAACTGGAGTCCTGTAGCACTGGCACCCTACTTTGCGGAGAGCCCACATCCATATCCAAGTAGCTACGACGAAACATGGGTGATAACAAGGGCGGGCGCTCAAAGCATGCAAGTTCACTTTGAATATTTAAGGGTTGAATATCGGTGGGACTTCGTGTATATTATGGATGAAAACGACAGTGTTGTGGCAACGTATAATGTTGATAGTTCTTACAACTTTTATGCAGATTTGTGGACGCCGTGGGTTGCCGGCGACATGATAAAAATAAGGCTAACCTCTGATAGCAGCGTGGAGTATGACGGTTTCGCTGTTGATGCGGTACAGTGGTCTACTCAACCGCTACAGCAGTTTATGGTGGATCCCGAAGCAAAAGCCAACTTCACGTTAGTCGCGGACAAGAAGGTGCTTGTTCTTTACGCGGTAACCAATTATAACAATGTTGGCGAAGACGAGTATGGTAAAGCAGTAGCACTGTTTGTTGATGATGTTTTAGGCTCGCCAGTAGCCACAAGCCCAGGAAAATACGATGGCGCAAGTTCAGTTTTCATAGCTGAGATCCACTCCTTAGCTGCTGGCAGCCACGTTATTCAAGGCGCATTTGCTTCTCCAACAAGCCAAAAAGTGACGATTAGCGAGCGGCAATTGGGCATTCTGTTTTTCAACAGCACTTTACAAACAGACTACGTGGACAGTTCAGTTCAAACAAGCCACGACTCGACGGCTTTAACCGACGATGAAGCGGTTATAAATAGAACCCTCGAGGAAACCCGCTACCTTATGGCAGTCTATGTTGCTGGAAAAAACAGTGGAACAGAAAGTAGCAAGTACGGCAAGAAAGTAGCCGTCAACGTTGATGGAGTAGACTATGGACTAAATGCACAGTCACCTCTTGCGAGCGAATACGCAAACACAGCGGCGATCCACACTCCTCTACTGCAACTTTCAGCAGGAACACATGTGGTTAAAGGAATGTTTGCCTCCAACAGTGAAGGCTACTCTGCAAAGGTTGACCAGAGAAAACTGGTTGCCCTGTGGTTCCCCACGGAAACCTTTGTCATAATGGTGCCGGCGGTTAAAACCCTAACTGTCACCATAATTGGTGGCGGAGTCACTGATCCGCCGTCTGGAACTCACCGCTACATTATTGCTTCTCCAGTAAATTTCACAGCAACTCCTCTCGGAGACTACACGTTTATGTACTGGATTGTCAACGGTGAACCCTTCTACTGCAAAGACCTCTGCCTAAAAATAACTTTTAATTACAATGTAACTGCCGTGTTCAGTAGACTTTTCACCTTTTCCTATCCAAACGTCACAGGCACCTTTGACCCGGATTCTACTCACCAACACAGAAGCTTCGAAGATGTCAACGGCTATTTCTACCTGTTCATTTACGACCAGATTAGCGGAAACGTAATTTATACTTCAACAAGCGACAGGCAAAACTGGATGCAACCTGCAGAAGGCAACCCTGTTGTTCTCGGAGATTTTATAAGTTATGATGCTAGATATTTTGATATTGTGTACGACGCATCGATGAACAAGGTGTACGTCGTCGCAGTTCGTAATCTCGGCTACTTTACGACAGAACCGTTGTACCTAAAAATAAAAGAAGGGACACCCTCAAATGGGACGATAAACTTTGGTGATTGGGTAGTAGCTGCTCAAATGGGACAGGATCCCGAGCATTTCACCAATTGGGGTCCGCCTTCCATATGTAAATCGGGCGAGGGATATTTCTGGATTATCTTTCCCCACTTTTACAACCGATACTGGCCATCCGACATGAACACCAAGTACATACACAGCCAATACCCAAATAACATAAATTCATGGCAGGGTCCATATACTGCAACTGGTGCGGCGGCTGGTTGGTGGGCGCTAAATGTGCCTTTAACGAATGGTTGCTACCAGATGTATAGCCGCTACCCAGAGGGAATAGTGTACGGACGCGTGATGGCTGATTCTGGTGATGTTGGCTCTTGGGAGCAGGTTACACCGAAAGAGGGGTTTGACGTGTCGGCGGTGGTTGATTCACAAGGCAACATTCACGTGGTTTATAGATGGCTGTTGTGGGGATGGGCGCAAGGAATTGGTTATGTGGAGCGTGTAAACGGCACCTGGAGTGAGGAGCAGGTGCTGTATGATGGCACGGTAGGAGCACCAGTCATGAGTATTCAAGAAAACACTACTCAACTCTACGTTGTCTACTCGATTGGAAGCAACCTCTACCTGCAAACGTGTGAAAATGGAATATGGAGCGATCGGGTTCTTGTGATGCCTTGCCACAGTCCGATATCTCTTACTGCACCGTACCGCGTTGGCACCCGCTACTTTATGGCCTTTGAATCGCAAAAGGAACCTGCACATGGTACAATTATAGCTGCTTTCAAAACCACACCCTAATATTTGACGAAAAGGTTAAATACTTTAAGGGAAGAAACCGAGAAAAGTGCATAGAGCAAAACCGCACTCAGAAACGGGAGGTTGGATTCCAATGCCGAAAGCACCAATCAAACATTATGCTGTGGTGCAAGTTGGAAAGGGCAAATTTTGAATGGTAAAACCCGCTCACAAGAAATAAATAGTTTAATCCCCTGAAAAGGTAATGTTTCTTCCCTCCACTTTTCCTTCAGCACTCAATTGAGAAAGGGCTTCAACAACAACTTTTGGATCCAGTGCAAGTTTCAAGATTAAATCGCTTGTTTTCGATCCAGGATGCTTTCTTATATATTTGTGCAAGATCTGTTTTGCTTCTTCCACGGAAATCGTTCTCAGTTTGATTGGCTTATCCTTTCCCATTTGCAACCCAACAAAAAGAAGTGAAAACATGCTTATAAGTTTTTGCAACGTCGCCGTTAGTTATTTTGACCTGAATTTTTAAGGAAGAACGCCTTGCCCACGGAGCAATTTTTGCGGTTAACTGTGTTACGGGCGTGTCAATTAAGTTCTTGGACGCTCAGGGCATCCGGCACGTGTTTCCCGCCTTCAATGGTGAACGTGTTGGTTTTTTGGTCGTAGACCCTGTTTCCTAAATACTTTATCTGCACTTTGCGGCCGTTACTCCAAGCCTTTTTTCCGCCGTGCCAAATTATGTACCTGTAGACCTCCCCGTCTTCAGCACCCAAAAGGAGAAGAATGGTTTTCAACGATGTGTTCTTTGGAAAAGGCAGGGTGACCAGCAGTTTTTGACGGCCTAGCCTCGACAACTTGTATACGACTACAGCCATTATTGTGAGAAAGATTGCCCCTGGAAGCACGACAGCGAATATGGAACTCAACATTAAAAGTAGGAACGTCCCCGCGCCCGCCAATGGTAACGCCAAAAGCCAACGTTTTCGCATGCCAACCACACAGTCAAAGACGGCAAACCAACTTAAAAATCTTACGCTGAGAACCCGCTTATAAGGTTTAGGTTGCAACTGCTAGATTTGACTCAAAAGTTTTAAATAGGCGAATGATCTATTAGTGGTGAGGCAAAACTGTTTGAAGATACCAGACAACTACGCGAAATTGCTGATCAGCGGCCTATCAGATCCTTACTACTTGGCTTATCGCCTAGGCAAATTTAACATTTACCTTCAGCATTTTCGATTGCTTGAAACGGGATCAAAAGCCAACGCCCCCGCCTTCGCAACCGTCCGATACGCGAAAGAGGAAGACCTTAACAATTTCATAAACGAGCTTAGCTTAGAAGCGAAAGTTCGACGCGTCTTCAAAGCAGGAAAATACTTCCAAGAAGGCAACGTTAACATGCAAAAAAACTTTCTGTGGCGAACAGCCGAAAACCTGCTTGGCCTACTGCCTGGAAAAACGTTTCGGGTCATGTGCAAAGACGCTGACCTTCGAAAACTGTTCTTCAACGTTTTAACAGAAGCTAACGAGAAAAACAAGTTCGGCTGCACGTTCGACTACGACGACTACGACTTAGAAGTTGAACTCAGGCCCTACAAGGTTAGAGAACACCTCTGGCTGATCGTGACGTGCAACTTGCAAAAAGTTATACTCAAAAAACAAGCGTGAAAGCAAGGTTTTTGGGTAACCTGAATGTGAACACGTTACTTTGGACAAAAACGTGAGGTGCCAAAGTGTGTGTGGTTTCCCCTCCTCTTCTGATGGAACAGTTGAGACAAAACATTTTTAACTTGAATTGCGGGAAGTCCCCCAACTTTAGGTGGGGGATGAAAGCACTTATATACGTCGTGCAACATGGTAGTTTGTGGTTGAAGATGAAGAGAGCGTACCGTTTCAGGCTCTATCCCAAGGAGAAGCAGGCTGAAATTCTCGAGCAGACGCTGACGCTGTGCCGCAGGCTCTACAACTCGGCGTTGGAGCATCGCATAACAGCGTACAGAAACGGCCAGTCAGCAACGTATCTGCAACAGCAGAACGAGCTGCCACAAATAAAAAAGGAGATGCCTGAGTATGCTTCGGTGCACTCGCAGGCACTGCAGGACACGTTGAAGCGGCTGGATAAAGCGTACAAGGCCTTTTTCCGGCGAGTAGCTGAGAAGCGAAACGGAAAAAATGTTAAAGCAGGCTTTCCAAGGTTCAAAGGCGAAAACCGGTACGACAGCGTAACCTACCCGCAAAGCGGCTTCAGACTACTGCCCAATGGACATCTATTATTGTCGAGAGTCGGTGAGGTGCGCATGTTCACGCATAGGCAGCCGAAAGGCAAGGTGAAGACGTTGAACGTCAAACGCGACCGCTGCGGCGACTGGTTTGCAGTGTTGACGGTGGACAAGCCCGCAGTTCGGAAGAGGGTTAGACCGGCCGTGGGCGTGGACTTGGGCCTACGCAACTTGGTGGCACTGTCCAACGGGGAAACGCTGCCGGCACCCAAGTTTCTGCGACATTCAGAAAAGAGGCTGAAGAGGCTGCAGCGTTGGACAAGCCGAAAGGTTAAAAACAGTGGCAAACGTGGAAAAGCGGTTTTACGCTTGGCCAAAGGCCACCGCCTTGTCGAGCGTCAACGCACCGACTTTTTGCATAACCTTTCACACGATTTGGCCAAGTGCGACGTCGTCTTCGAAAAATTGAGTGTTGCAGAAATGCTAAAGAACCATTGTTTGGCCAAGAGCATTGCTGACGCTTCTTGGAGTCGCCTAGTCGAAATGACCGTCTACAAAGCGGAGGAAGCTGGTGGACGAGTAGTACTGGTTGACCCCAAATACACGAGTCAAGAGTGTTCGGTTTGCCACTCGCGCGTTAAAACCGTGTTGGCGGATCGGATTTTCAAGTGCCCCAGTTGTGGCCTCATAATCTGCCGCGACGTAAACGCGGCTAGGATAGTGCTGCAGCGGGGCGTAGGCAGGGGCACTGCCGAATTCACGCCCGTGGAGAATGCGCCTCTACTCGCGGAGCAAGCGCACTCGACGAAGCGGGAAGCCCCAGCCTTCAGGCTGGGAAGGATGTCACGCAACGGAGGAAATATGTTTTTTGGTGAACTGCATGGCTGACCCATTCGCGTTGTTAATTTTTCTCGTAGCATTAGTTGCAGCCATAATAGTTGTTGCCTACTGGCTTGAAGGCAAAAAGTACATGGCAGTCAACGTGACTTCCACGATCGTGCGAAAGACGTCTGGTTTATTTGAAGCGGGGGCTATCAGCAACGAGCTGATGATGGGACAAACAGGTGACTTTCGCTATTTTCCTGTAGAATTCTACTGCTTTGAGATGGCAAACGGCGACACGATCAACGTTTCCAAAGTTGATTATGACTGGTACAAAATAGGTGAAGAGTACTCCTACGAAAAACGCGTAAAGAAACCACACGCAAGGTAACAGTCTCAACTAGTGATGCCTACTCCCACCTAAAAACGGGTGTTTTCTTGGTAAATCTATGTAAACCGAGATAATCAAATCTGCCTCCAAAATAACTAGGAAAAACTTAAATAGGTTCTTTTGATCATGTTTTCATAGTGTCTAAGGATGAAAAAAACAATATCAAGGGTTAAACAATACTTGAATATTCTCTTCACTGTGACAGTCGTATGCTACTTTGTTTTTTCAATTGTTTTTTCGATGCTGCTTTTTACTGGAGATCTGATTCTTTCCGTATCTAGAGGAGACTCAATGACTCCAACAATACAGTCAAACTCCTTCGGTCTGCTGTGGAAACAAAACGCGTATGCTGTTGGAGATGTAATAGCGTTTAAAACGCAATCATGCTCTATTTTACACCGAATCGTGGAGGCACGTTCTGACGGTTACATTACAAAAGGCGACGCAAACGACGTGGTCGACCCGTGGTTAGTTCCAAAACAAGACGTTATTGGCAAACTAATTTTTTCTGTTCCTTACCTTGGCTTGCTTTTCTTCTATTCTTCATATGTTTCAATTTTTTTCATAGTTTTGTCTCTATTTCTTCTCTTCGTTTGGGTTAGGAACCTGCGACGAAAACCCACAGCTTGCGATAGTAGTGCTACAAATTCCAACTAGCCTAAACAAGGAAACTCTCTACCTTATCCGTATCCCAAACTAGAATTTCACTCAACCTTTAAACTTTTCTTTACATGTGGAGACATCGTCGACCTCGAAAAAACTGATGTAACAAAAAAATGACGCTGAGCTGGTTAACATAACCTAAACCATTTATCTGAAAGTTAACCAGAAAACCCGCTTGCTTCGGCGGGATGAATGGCGTATTTTGATGGAAAACTATATATATACTCCGTAACATGGTAGTTTGTGGTTGCAATGAAAAGAGTTGTTTCTGTTTTTCTGGTTGCGCTGTTGTTTGCTTCGATAAAGGTTGCTTATGGTTTGCCCTCTGCACAAGGGGACGTGGTGAACTTGGGCATGACGTATCCCGTGCAAGTGGTTTGGAACGCTAAAGCTTTGGTCGCAAACAAGTCGACTGCCATCTGCGTTTTTGTTCAAAGCACCTTTACAACACGTGTATGGGCAGAGATAAACATCACCTATAACTTTGGAACCGAATGGTATCTTGAAACTGGACCATACGGTGAGGGAGTGCCAATAGATCCTGGAGACAACACAATTTATCTTCCAGGCGGGCCTGCATTACCGGGTTTACCTGGGCGATGGGACTTTTTGCATTTTAAAGAGCTTTTATGGACTAGAACGGGGTTGGATGATGAGATCGAAGTGGTTGTGGATCCGCTTGGCAGGTTAGAGGAAACAGATGAGACGAATAATAGGTGCACTTTTGAAGTGGACGTTGTCGAAACAAGGCTGCTGAAAATACTTGTCGTTCCCCTCGGCTCCAACCCGTCTGATTGGTCTTTAGACTTGAACGCAAACCTAAATTTTCTACGAGACACGTACCCAGTTGCCCAAGTTTCATGGATGATTGGAGACCCCATTGAGGTTCCCGGCGGTCTTGGCCATCCAGAAGCAGATGACCTTTACAGACAGTGGGTTCAAGATTTGTCAACAGAGGCTAGAATACTGGGTTATGATCGAGTCGTCGTTGTAATTCCAGACTACGGAACCGAGTCTGACGGCTTTAGCTGGGGCGGAATGGCTGTTGGAATGTTAAGAGCGCCGGAAGACCGTGTTCCAGTGATCGTTAGTGGTTCTAGTCTAAACCAAACAAACTTGGTGGCTCACGAACTTGGACACACCTATTATCTTTGGCATCCGCACGGCATTGGTCCTCCAGTCTACGAGGCTACACGTTACTGGGTGAACATGAGGGACTATGGACAGCCAGCTAACACCCTCATGAGTTACAGGAGTCCACCATACTGGATTGATAATGGACGCTATGATTCGGATCCGAAAACGTGGGTTGACCTCCGCGATCAGTATACGGATGTTGATGGAACCTGGCTGTGGAACCTTTTCGACCAGTTTAGGGAAATGGAAATTCGCATCCCAGTCGTTGTCGTAGGTGGTTTAATGTTTACAAACGGGACAGTCCAGTTTAACCGGAACTTCTATCGCTTATCCAACGGTGTTCCCGACGTTTCGACCAATACTCAGGTTCCGCCAAAAGGAAACTACTCCCTACTCCTACTGAATAATAATCGGCAAACCCTTAGCCAAATAAACTTCAACGTTTCCTTCACCTTCCTCGCTGAAATAGAAGGTACACTGGTAAAAGAAACAACCGACGCTGCCCCCTTCCTGTTTAACGTGCCCTGCCCTGACGGGGTAAACTTCATTCAAATTCGAAATGCTACGGGACACACGCTGGCTGAAAAAGAGGTCACCACTAACCCGCCTGTGGTAAACGTCAAATTTCCAAACGGCGGCGAATCCTTAACAATCGGCACCAACTATACAGTTACGTGGAAATCATACGATCCCGACGAAGACAAACTAAGCTACATCGTAACATACAGTCGAGACGGGGGAGAAACGTGGATACCGTTAGCCAACGTTAATGAAGCTTATTATGTTTGGAACACGTCCCGCCTCATCGCCGGAGACAAATATCTGGTTAAAGTAATAGCCACAGACGGCGTCAACACAGGAGAAGACTGTTCAAACAGCACGTTTACACTTCTAGACGTGACTCCACCAGCAATCTCCGACATCACGCAGAATCCCTCTAACTCTGTTTCACCAGACCAAAGTGTAACCGTGTACGCAAACGTGTCAGACCCTAACAGCGGCTTAAAAAAGGTAACACTCTCATACCGAGACAGCATAAACAACGACTTAAAATGGTCAGCATGGACTAACATAACAATGAAACCTACGGTGTTAAACACTTTCAACGGGAATATTCCAGGGTTTCCATACGGAACGTTAGTGCAATACATGATATTCGCTGAAGACAATTCTAATAATAGCGCCACTGCTGATAACGCAGGCGGATATTATGTTTACACGGTTATTCCAGAATTTAACTTGATTGTCTTGCCATTATTCATTGTAATAACCTTTTTTGCAGTCATAGGCGTTAGAAAAAAATATCATAAAAAGTTGAACGCGAAAGGCATCAGTTGCCTTGAAGTTTCTAGTAAACAGAATGCCTCAATTTGAAGCTTTCTGTTTACGAGTGAACAATGGAACACCACCTAAACTATTTATAGTGGTGTGTGTAAGTATATCTCAGTGGATGCTGTGTCTGTGAGGAGGGTTGGTGGCAGGTCGGTTGCGGTTATCGTGTTGTTTCCTAAAGGGCGGATTGTGCTTGTTAAACGGTTAACCGTGCCTTTTAAGGGGTACTGGGCTTTGCCTGGCGGAAAAGTTGAGCCTAGCGAGACGGTTGAAGAGGCGGCAGTTAGAGAGACAAAAGAAGAAACGGGTCTTGAAGTCAAAATCGTTCGCAAGGTCGGCGAATACCACGAGCAAGGCACTCGAGAAAACGTGGAATATGATTATCACCCCGCTTGTTTTTTGGCGGTTCCCATAAACACCAAACTAAAAGCACAGAAGGGCGAAGTTGAAGAAATCAAACTGTTTTGTTTAACCTGGATCCCAGTGAATATCGCGTTCACGCATAAACGAATGATTAAGGACTATCTCGAACAAAAACACAAAGACGAAACGAAGCCTTCTCCAGAGAATAGCAAACGCTGTGGAAAGGTTGTCTTGAAAAAACGTGAATCTGCCATTTTTGTTGTTGATAAAAGCCAAAATGAAGGTATAGTGGTTTCAAGGCCGTGTCCAAAATGCGGAAACGCCAAAGCATATCGTTGGGTTTCAGCAATCTCAGGCGAACATGCTGGCATAAGAAGAGAAGTGACGTTGGAACATTTCAGGTGCACCAAGTGTTCCCACGAATGGACTGAAAGCACGTGAGCTACCGCACGACTGAAGTCGTGGGCTTCCTCGCGGACGCCCGGCTTCCTGCTTCAACATAGACTTGCTAATATCTAATTGAAAAAATAGACTTTATACACAATAAACATGTTTAGCATGTGATGGAAGTGTAGTTGACACAGCTAAAGCAACCAGCCTGGGACGGCAAAATCCATTTGGACGACGGCTTCCCGAACCTTGAAATTAGACCTGTTGTTGAAAAAGTTGAAGAACCAATCGTCGACGTAGAATGGAGTGAGTTATCTCTTACGGTAAGCTTGCTGGTAGAAGGCGACAGACACGTTTATGTCTAGCCAAAAAAAGCGAGCGATTCACCAGACGTTTAATTACTCCAACGACTAAATTCCGTAGAGTTCTCTTGCTCGACAGCGGCAAAAGCAATTCTTGAATGAATGATCTAGTTTTTCGGCTTCTCCTCGATACGCTTCTGCGGTTTAAACAACACACTAATCTTAGCTGAGTTTAGAAAAAGATAACAAGGTATACAAACGGCAAAGGAAAACAACAACGCTTAGACTAGCTAGATTTATATACCATGCGAAGACGTGAGTTGGTGATCTAAATAACGCAAACTACAGCAAAAAAACAAAAAAGAGTTGAAATGACACGTTAAGAACCCATTATGCACATACTAGGGTGGTCGAATGGCTCTATGGTAGGTTTGAAAAAGAGCTGAAAAATACGTAGTGCTTGATCTATTACAAAAACGAAAGAGCTTTAAAGGGGGATGCGCATTATGTAATGATTGAAATGCCAAAGTACTGCAAGCATTGTGGAACTAAACTAGAAGATGCCGAAGCAAAATTTTGCCCGGAGTGTGGAAAACCATTAACGTCAAATCTGGCTCACAAAACGGTTCCTGCGAAAACGGAGGAAAAATTAAACCTTGCTGAAGATAAAAGTGTGATTGCCAAACACAATGTTGAGAAGGGAGAGGCATTTGAAAGGGCCGTTGAAGATATTCTCAAAAATATGGGCTACAAAACTGAATGGAGAGAAACACTACCCGGAAACAGCGGGCACCCCGCCCATTTTGATATTATCGCCCGTAAAGGAAACCAAATAAAGGTCGTTGAATGCAAGAATAGAACGGATATAGTTGATGTTGATATCATACGAAGTCTTGCCGACCGAATGCACGATTCGGGGGTCGTAAATGGAATTTTTGCCGCTTATCGAGGGCTTACAAAAGGCGCGACGGAGTATGCGGAGTATAATAGAATAATTGTGTGGGCTCATGATTGGTTAGCATCAAAACACCTGGCAATCCTAACTGGGCGCACCGCTGAAGATCAGTTTACATACCTAGAAAACGTGCTTCCCCTAAAAACAACTTTTCACGAAGCAACAGTTCTCGATTTTATTAATAAAGAAGAAATAACATTCGAATCTGTTGACCTCTTCTATTACCCCTACTTCAAAGTTAAGTATCATTTCAACGCGCGTTTCAAGGATCCAACCCGAAAAGAGCACGTTTACAAGGATTCAGGAACATTATTCATTGATGCGGTAGAAGGTAAACTGCTAAATCAGCTTCCACCCGACGTTCTTAAAATACTCACGAAAAAAATTAAAAATCTCTTGTCTTCTAAAGCTCGTTTGGAAAGTTTCCGTGATAAAAAACTACTGGAAGAACTTGAGAAGAACCCACCGATAAAAAAAGAGGCGGTGAATATAAGTGGAGATTGCACCATAAGTCGCGTAAAGCCAGATGTACCTATGAAATCAGTGAGTGATGCCTGCATTGAGTTTATCACCAAGTTGAACACCCATGAAGTGGAGTACACACCAAAACATGCGGAAGACTCGTTGTTTTCAGCGCGGTCAGTAACATTTACTCCTAAGAGGAACGATATCAAACTGGAAGAACCACAAATTGTGTACCTCCCGCGATGGTCGATCATGTTAGATGCTTTAGGCAAAGCTTATCAGAAGGAAATCCTAGCTTGCTCAGGTCAGGTTCTAGAAGATAACCTCAGTTACTGTCCCAAACATTACAAATTAGGTGGTTTTTTCACTCCAAAAAAAGCAACCATCATATGTGAGGTTTGTGGAGAGAACCGTTGCGAAGACCACATCTCAAAATGTGTAACGTGTGGTAAGTGGCTGTGCAAAGAACATGCAATTATATGTTCCGCTTGTGGCCAAGCCTACTGCAAAGAACACTGCACCTTTCCATGTCCAATCTGCGGTAAACCCGTCTGTCCCGCTTGCATTGTAACCTGTCCTGACTGCGGAAAAGCTTATGGCAAAAACCACACCGTAACGTGCAACAATTGTGAAAAAAGCCTCTGCAGCGCCTGCACAACTACCTCTGGGTTAATATTCAAAAAAAGGCTATGTAAAAACTGTTCTCATTGATCTATATAACCTAAAGGCTTAAATACGACCAATAATGATTATTGTATGAGGAAATTGAATTGAAAGTTTGGTTTACTCCATCTGAATGTTTAGCTGATGAAAGAAGTTATGCGGTAAGTTTCGAGACAATGGCCGAGTTTGTAGCTTGGCTTAAAAAACTAATTGAAGATGAGAAACCACACCAGTCAAAAAAACCGTTCGAGGAGATTGCTGGAATTACCGTGTTTCCTATTGACAAGAGCAGACACAATTGCGTGTATGCGAAATACAGGAAGTTCTTGAAGAGCAAAGGATTTTACGAATGCGATTTGATCGTGACCATAATCCTGGAAACTGATACCTGCGCAGCCATAGATAAGTGCACTCCGCGGAAACAACGAAGTTAATGCGGTCGCAGAAGTAACTGGTTTACACTAATAGATAAACAATAACTTTTTATACAAAGCGCCAAATAGTTAGTTTGGGAACAGCATGCCTGACTCAACGAAGGAAAAAATAACAAGTTGGATGCGTCCAAGAGTTTTGATGTAACCTTTGGGATGATTAAACCTGAAGCTTTTGAACGGGAATTGGTGGCTGATATTGAAGGGCGGATCTGCGTGGCTGACCTCGTAACAGACGACAAATAAAGATCTAATTTTAACTTGGTGTTATTAACGAATACGATTTGAAATGGGTCAACTTCCTATTTCAAAAAAAAGTAGGTCGACGGGCCAAGCATTGGCATCGTCGGAAACAAGTTGTTTTGTGACGTGTCCGTCAGAGGCTATGTTAACAACTGAAGACCCGACTTGCGCTTCCCAAATGCCAACCAAGGTAGAGTTGCCAAACGTAGTTATTTGGAACGCGTTACCTATAGAGTTTGATAACGACGTGATTCTTACAACTTCAAGCGTGTTTTGATCCAACCAATAAACGCATGGAGAACCAACGCCTATATTGTAACCTGCAACGGCCAGTTTGTCTCCAACCACTGCTAGGCCACCGTACCCAAAGATGCCCGGAGTCTTTGAAATGAACGTCAAGTCTTTCGAAAATTTGAGAACGCTATCTGAACACCGTAGAAAGATTGTTTCTCCACTTAAGCAGATCTTCGCTGGCGAACCAGCAGGAACACTTGCAACACTAGTGACGCTTAACGCAGCGTCTATTTTTGCCAAGTAGTTCGCACTAGCAGAAACATTGAAAGCAGTCATGTATAACCAATTCATAGTAACTGCGATGTCTGTTGGCCTTCCAGCAATACCAGACAAAATAACGCTTCTGCTGATCGCGTAGCTAGTCACGTTGATGTTTAATATTGCAATTTCGCCGGTTTGATCATTGCTTACTAGCGCAAACAAGTCCAACTGAACCCACAGTTTATGTATGTGTGTGTAGCCAGGCAGATCCAATGTATTATAGCTTCCATCATTATTTATTCTCCGTATTTTGGCTTGGGAACTCACACTTGAGTAAGCAAATCCAACGTACAAGAAGTGTTCGTCACTCGCCAAAACATAGTTTGGAACCAATGGGAGTGGCGCGGAAGTGTAATTAATTTTCTCCAGCGTAGTGACGTTTAGAATGGCTACTCCATTATCAAACATGGCTACAGCGAGGTAAGGTTGATATTGAATTGGTCTGAAAAAAGCTTGAAGGGTATGGTTGCCCGCTATTTGAACAGTTATTGGACTGTTTGTTCCTGCGTTAGCCCCGTCTAACAACCAATAATCAAACTTGTATCTTGTTGAAGGCGTTGCAACTACTGTAATATTTACTCTTGTGTTCTGAATATAAGTTCCTGCACTTGGCGTAGTGGATCCCCCAATGTTTGATTGAATTACAAGTTGGTAAGGCGGAAAAGAATAATACGGATCTTCATGTGCGGATTGAAAGTCTTTAACCCAGAGTTTACCTTCGCTGTCTATAAGAAAACCGTTCCCAACTTCATATTTACTTGAATTCGCCCCAGACACAAATAATGTTAGATTGCTATCATCCAGTTTCCAATACCCAGTATAATTTTGAATGTTTTCAAAAAAAGTGGGAATTATTGCTTGAAAACGAAAGGTGTTGTCTTCGTGAATAGTAATGGAAAATTGACGTGCGGTTTGACAGTAATAGGTGCCACACAGTGAAGACCCCTGATACAAAAACCAAAGAAGCGAGAAGGTCACAAGCCCAACTGCAATAAGCACAACAATGATTAATAATTTTTTTCTCATTGCATCATCAATCATACATGAAAAGCAAGGTTTATAAATCTTTTTTGCCCTAAAGAGATAGTCTCTTAAGGAGGCTTGCTTCTCCTTTCAAACAAAGAACGAGAGGTCAGCATCAAATTACTTGTGTTAAAAAATTTGAACCAATGAATTGCTCAACGAACTTTGCGATGAAATTAGCTTCTGCAGCTAACTGACGCCACGATGCTCGATGAGCTGCCGTCTGTGTACTCAGCGTAGATTGTTACTAGGTAGGCGTTGCCGATCACATAGTCTGCGTAAGCAAGGGTTGCTACGTAGCTTACGGTTTGCCCTGGCTGAAGAGGTGTTGCGGCCGCTACGAATGCTATTGTGACTGGGTCTTCATCACCCAACGTCACGATTATGTTAATAACTGGCTTATTGCCCCCGTTCTTGACAGTCATGGTAAAGACCACGTCTGCAAGCGGGTCCGTCGGCTTCACCAAGTCCATCGTGTCGATCTGAACCTGAGCTTTGGCCGAAGTTACATCCGCCGCTGTCCTACAAACTACCAATTGCACACAACTTGAAGAGCTTCCGTCACTATAGCTAACCTCAATTATCACGAGGTAGGCATTGCCGAGAACGTAGTCTTCAGTTGGCGTCGCAACGCACATTGCTGTTTGACCGGGCTGAAGAAGGTTATCAGGCAGGGCAACCACGTCGGTGTCTTCCCCATTCAGCGTAATATTAACTGAGGTTGCTGATTTATTGCCTGTGTTTTTGATTGTGCAAGTGAAGATTACGTCACCCTCCGTCGACTTCACCAAGTCCATTGTGTCAATTTGAACTTGACCGTTAAGAAGTAAATTTGCGCCCCTACAAATCACTAACTGCACAAGACTCGACGTGCTACCGTCACTGTACTGCGCAGTCACAGTTACCACATATGAATTTCCGATAATATACTTTCCATGCGGATTTTCAATAACAGAAACGGATTGACCTGGTTGCAGGGGATCTGTTGATGAAATAAGAGTGTAGGTTTCAGTTTCGTTATCCAGTTTGACTGAAATAGCTGTTGCGGGTTTGTTACCAACGTTTTTCACAGTAATGGCAAAAGCAGGGGTGCCCGTGGTTGGTACAACTAGATCCACCGAGTCGATTTGAATCTTGTCTTTGATAAGAAACAGCTGGCTTGGCACTGATGAACAGTTAGGGTCGTCTTTTGCCGCCTGAAAATCTTTTACCCATAGCGTGTCTTCCGAGTCCACGAGAAAGCCATTCCCAACTTCAAAGGTCGTTGGCGTTTTTTCAGGTTCGAACAAGGTTATATTGTCATTGTTAACTCTCCAATATCCGCTAAAACCCGGGTTGCTCATATTTGTTGAGGTTAGAGCAGCAAAAGTGTTATTTTCGAAAATGGTGATAAAAAATTTTCGGGCAGGCTGGTAATAATACGTGCCACAAACCGAAGGCACACGGTTCCAAAAACAAACAAAAGCGACTGAGAGAACCGCACTAGCAATAATTATTGCAAGCACCACGCTTAGCCTTTTGTTCATCTTCAGGTCAACACAATCTAGAAACGCAAAGGAATTTAAACTTTTGCTGTTTGTACAAGTTAATATCAATGATGATATCTCAAGTTTTTAGTCTTTACAACTCACTCGTTGACTACAAACAGATTTAATGCCTTGTTAGGCGATTAATAACAAAGTTTCCAGTTAGCACGCACAAGAGAAGGCGCAGTTATAGTTGACCGAAAAGCAATTTTCAACGTTATCAGAAGGGTTAAAACCAATGGAAGGAAAAGCAATTTTTAACTCGTGGGTTTAATCAACTCCTTCGTTTCGACATCAATTTAGATGTGATCTTGCCTGTTTGCTTCGGGAGAAATTATTTAACCACAAGCTAGCGTCAGTTATTTAATTTTGGAGTTACCATTCTACATAAAACAAACTTGTTGGAAACTCGTTCGCCGTGTTTGGGATCAAAAATTTGGTTGAACCTGATTCGATCGTACCTAAAGAACAACCCTCTCCTGAAGAAAAGAAAAGCACGTATACTGTTGAATCATTCACTGCCAAATTTAGTGCCGCTCCTGAACCGGTTGAAAGCAAGAGGGTCTGTTCAACTGTCATTGTTTCCGTCTTTATAACGTAAACCGCCGGTTTCCAATCCAAAGTGCTCCCCGCAACATATATTTTACCATTCGCACACAACAAGTCACCATATCCCAAGATACCACTGATTTTTCCAACAAAGGTTAACGGTGGATTGCACGAATAAATCGCAACTTCGTCGCTGCCCCTAACATAAACCCTTTCTCCATCAGTATCAACTTTTGTGGAGGCAGAGATAGAAACTTGAACCAAAAAGTAATCTCTTAAATCCGGCAACGAAACGTAGGCGAGCCAGCTTGCTCCTGAAGATGAGTTGTATGTGACGATGTAAGCCGCATTTGCCGTCAACTGCATTTCGTACGGCGTACCCTTGACAAAACTTGTGAGGGCGAGTGTTTCTGTAACTGTAAAAGTGTTAAGGTTTATTTTTGTGAGAAACGAGTTCCCAGACGAGTAGTCCATCACCAAAGCGTACAAACTACCTCCACTAGTTTTTAAATCTCTAAGGTCTCCTGTGTCAGAGACGGTCAACGTGTTCAGGTTGCCCGTTTTCAGGTTGACGCGATACACTTTGGCTCCGCCGTAGGTTAAACCAATGTAGAGAGTATTACCGTCCACGGCAAAGGAATACTTGTATGCTGTGGGAATTTTTTCAAGGAACTCAGCCGTCATAAGAGTCAGATCGTTGCCTGCCATCATTTTTAAACCAGAGGTGCTCAAACCCACAAGCCAAACCGCTGATTTGAGAACGTAGTTACCAGTTATTGTTTGTGCGTTTGTAACATTTATTGGAGAAAAAGACCCCGTCACATTGGAAAGACGAAAAAGTTTTCCAGTAGTTGAGCTTGAAACCGAGCTGGTGTATGCGAAACTTGCTATTTCTCCATTGTTAACCCATTCAGAAAAGGGAAGATCAGCATACATCTTTTCCACACTATCAATTGTCACTACCGTTCCAATCGTAGATGAATCAAGACCCGTCTGAGCAAATGTTAATAGCCATTGAACGCCATAATTGCCCGTTATCGTTTCTGAAGTTATGACAGTAATTGAAGAGGTTGATCCAGTTACGTTCAACAGGTCGAATCGTTTGTTCGCCGTCGAGCTCAGGAGGGGATTACTAAACAAGTAAGATACAACGTCCCCCTCATTTAGCTCAATCGAGTACGGCAAGTCAGAATAATTTTTGGCCGCTCCGTTTACTACGACGACAATCCCTATTGCTGTCGAATCCAATCCTGTTTGAGCAAAAGTTATGGTGCGATGTCTAGTTGATAACCAGTTCACAACCACAAAAACAATCAAACTTCCAAAAACAACGATTGTTATTAAGATAGTAATCATTACCAACCGGCTGATCCCTTTCACTTTATTCACCTGTCTTACAGCCTCCATACTGTATTATTACACAGTTATTTAAGGTTATTGTTGTCAGTTCAGAAAATTTTTCCTTCAGACACACTGTGGGCCCCATCCTTAACCTTCGAATTGTAGAATAAATCTTTTTCAATCACATCGAAAACGCCTGTTGTGTCAACCGCGCAGACTGCGTTAACTTCTTTTTTTCAATCTTTTCTTGAATATGCCTATGTACCCGCTTTCACTTAGTTTGTAACCGCCATCCGTTTTTCTTTTGTCCAAAAACTTGTCCAAAACTTTTCTGTCGATTCTGTCAAGCGGCACTTTGTACACGTCCAGCAAGTTAAGAGTGCTAGCTCTCGATTTTATCGTGTAGAAAGTGACGAAGTGAACTTTTTTCAGCAGCGAAAACTGTTTTTTGGCCAACCTGAAAATTCTGGCTGTTTTCTCCTCGATTCTTTTTGCTTCATTCGGCTTCACTCTACTACTTAACCGGACATAATCGTTTTTTGACGACCCTTCAATGATCACAAGGTAACCGTCTCTTTTCAAGACTTTTTTTATCTGCCTCAGCGTTTCGTGCTTCCTGCTTATGTGATGCAAACACCACGAACACAATACCACATCAAAAAAATTGCTTGGAAAACGGATTTCGTCGGCGCTGACGCGGTAAAATTTAATATTATGCAGCTTCTGCGCCAACGCTTTTCTCTTCGCCACTTCCAACACCGCTTCATTCACATCTATCGCGTAAACCTCTTTGGCTATTTTTGAAATTCTGGTTGTGATTCTTCCAACCCCGCACCCGACCTCTAAAACAGTCTTGTTGAAGAAATCCGCCATTTCAAAGAGTTTTTTTAATTCAACCTCCTCAGGATCGTAGGTTACCTCGCTCATGAGCAGAGGATCCGCCCCTTTTTTTATTCTAGCAATCTTCCTCATTTGATCGCCCAATTTCGCCAACCTCTCAACCTAATCTCTTTTCAAACCACTTAAACATTATCGAAGGAGAGCAGTCAAGGCTTCCGAGCGAGAAGGCATGCAGTAGGTTTCACTCGTTTCATCTGTTCTTAAATATCTTTTTAACAATAATTAATTTTTTAGAAAGTAGTTGACTGGACGGTTCTTGTGTTGGGGGAGCAGGCACGCCTCGTGACGTGCGTCAAAGGGTTTCCCGCTCGCCATAGCTCTTTATTAATCAGCCCTACCGATTAAGCCACGCGCCGAGGTACTAGAGTAGGTCGTTTCGCTTGGTTCTGCACTTAACCTCTTTGGCTTTTCTTCGCCTCACGTCTTCCCCATTTAGTAGGGGGTTTCGTTCAAGTTGCTTTTGTATTTTTCCTGTGTTTAGTGGCAAGTCCTTCGGTTTCCTGGCTATCAATACTGCAAGCGGGTTCATCTTTGTAACTCCACTTCCATAAGCACTCAAAGCTAAAACTTTTCAAGTAATAATTTTGTCTTAAACATTTAAACCTTACTTTCAGGTGCTACAAAGTTGCAATACGAACAAAAAATGGCGGATAAGAATTATCAAAAGCTACTTTTTAAACTTAGCTTGTAAGCTGTAAAATTCATCACAAGCTTAATTTGTTTTTTCGACGATTTTAACAATACTATCTATCTGACGACTCAAGGTCTCTAGCCGTATGAACATGTCAGTGATTTCCCAATTTTTCCAAAATATTTTCCAGCTCTCACCTACAAGATTTGACGCTGTTGTCCTTGGATCATATCGTCCCCATTCCTTAAGATCCCATTTTAATGTTGGCACTTCTTTGCGAAAAAGATTTAGGTTGGCAAACGCATAAATAACTTCTTCCGCCTCATTTACCTCTTTGGAGAGCCTCTCATAACGCTCGTCGCTCCAGCCCACTTTGATAACTTCGTCAATGATCGCAAGGGCGTTAACCGCCATATTACGTATACTTTGGCAAAACTCTTCAACTATTTTTTTTACGTTATCTTGTTCTTTAGCGATAGCAACTTGAAACGTGTCCGCAAAGTACAACATTATTCCCCTTAAGTCAATATCTCAAGGGAATATAAACTTTTTCATAACTCTTGTTAGCTCTGACGCATTTAAAAAAAAGTAGCGGTTGCAAGTTTTTCATTTAGTATCCTGTTCTGTGTTTTTTTGGGTTTGGTACCCCTATTAATCTTTGGTGCGTGAGTGTCTGTCCCTGAAGTGTTGAATTTTTTCGCCGATCATTTTTGTGTGCTTTTCGGTGCAATTCACCTGCCTCCAAAAAACATTTCAAGAGCGAACAAAAATAATAAAACTTTGGCTTACTATGTTGTTATAACTTTTCCCAGATTTATCGCTATCCTTGTTTCGCCTTGTCACACATTTTCAATTCGCAAACGACTCCAAACTCCAAATTCGCATGCAATAAATGGCATCTTGATAAGCTGCATTTTGGTCACAGTTCCTTTTATTCATTTGCGTCTTCCTACAGCTACTGATCTTTTCGAAGCGCTATCCTTTCTTTATAGTCTGAAAACAGCAATTTAAAAAGACAAAGTATCAAAACTACTCCAATAAGAAAACAAAGTAGTCCCCAAGATTCATAAGTTGGATATGTAGGACTTAGAAATAACAAATATGACAACCCGAGAGTTAGGAAGAACGTCCCTGCCCACTCGGCCAACAGTCTTTGAACAATAAAGTGAAAGTAGTTCTTTTTATGCTTGTTTCTTAAAAGCATTACAAATTCTCGTTGAAGCTCTGCAAGAACTATTTGTGAGAAGATTAACGTCGTACCAGCACAAGCTATAAAAGTGACGGTTTCCATATAAAATCTGAACATTTCGGAAGGAGAAGGTTGTATCTTGTTAAGTATGGAAAAGAAAAAGTTTAACATAGATATAAATAAGATTAGGCCATAGGTCAAGCTATTCAAACAATTAAAGAGAAGGGTATAATTGTGCCACGCATCCTCCTCTTGATCTAACCCGCTCATGTTTTTTATTCCTATTATTATAGTATCCTTTCTACTTTTAAACTTTTTTTGTTTTGAGGCGTATGCGTTTGGCCTCAACGAGGTTTCACTAACTCAACGAGCAGCAAGGTTTAGTAACTGCAATCTTGGCATTTGAACCGTTTACCTTGTCGTTGTTTCCAGACGAGACGGTAAAACTTCTTTTTCGCTTTATCCTTGTTTTTTAATGTTGAAAGTACTTGTTTTCAGGTTTTATTCATTGCTACAGCGTAAAAACGAGTGTGGCGACTATGCTTAATCAGAATGCCCACTCGTGTGCGAAATAGTTGACTCCGCTTGAAACGTTGAAGAACTTGTTGAAAAGAAAAAGGTTTACGGCGAAATAGGCGATGATGAGCAGGTTGGTGGCCAAAAAGATACGTTGGTCTTTTTCATTGATGTTTGATAGTGGCTTGTGGTGAAAGAGGTTTTTGATTGCTTTCGTGAATACTATGCCTGCCAACGCGAAAACGAATCCTGACGCACCTGCGGATGTGCCAGACTGCGGCAAAGAGAGAACATTGGCTAAGACGGCGACAACGAAAGGGGCGACAATGATAAAACGAGTTTTTGTAATAAGGGGTTCAGGGGAAAACGTGTGGGCGAGCGTCACGTAAAGGTAAAAGAAGAAACATAAGCCCAGAAGGTTACTTGCAAGGTGCCCCTGTGAACCGTGAAGGAATGCCTGTGAAGACTCCCCAAGGCGTGCTCCACGAGCTAGAGAGAAATAAGAAGAGCGACTTGTTCCATATAGTTATCATAAATATTAAAGCCAAGAAGCCAACCAAACCAAACCAGAAAATTATCAACGGTTTAAACCTTTTTTCGATTCGAGCAAAGAGGGGATAAAACAACAACAAAAGTTCTGCAAAAGCAAAGGGAACAGTGAATGGCCAAAAAACTGACGCGAGGATTGCCAAAACAACCAAAGCGGGAGCGAAGAAAACCGCAATTTTTATCAGCCAACACTCCACCCGCCCCCACCAAACAAAAATCAGCCCAAAAACAACACTTATGACAGTCAAGCAAGCTACTTCGCCCCACAAAGGCAAAGCAAACTGTGGCAAAACAATAAACCAAAAATAAAGTACCGTAACCACAAACGCCACAACTTCAATTAAGACTTTCTTCAAATTTACCATGACTGTCACCAATCTTAAATACACCACAACTTATTTAATCTTTTTAGTATATGAAACTTTTTTAATGCCCTTTCGAGTGGTGCTAAAAACTTTAAAAGCCCTTGAGTTATTATATATGTGTTAAGCTTAGGTGATGCGAAACGACGAAACCTTTACCCAAATGGCTCATGCTACGCTACTGCAAACTGTGGTCTAATTTTGGAGAGAAAGAATTCACACACGTGCAGGCAGATCAAACCTTATCCCAAGACAAAACGGCAATAGGCGTGATTTTGTCCCAAATACGAAAGGCAGGATGGTTAGTCACGAGACTCGATGAGAACGATGCGCGAAAAAGAAAATACCAATTAACTCCTCCCGAAACGGTCATCAATAAAATTGCAGGAGAAAAAGATAACAATGAGAAATAAGCACGATAGTGTCCTGAACAAGAACTTACTCGCTTACGGTACGTATCTATACGCCGGTAAAAGCAATGAGGAGGTAATGGTGCGTTGATAGCCTCGGAAAGAAAGAAGGCGCTTGGACAATATTTCACAAGAGAAAAGGTTTGGTTAAAGAGTAATGTAAAAGAATTCATCTTGAACTCCAAGTGTTCAATAGCCTACGATCCCTTCGCAGGATCAGGGGAATTGTTAAATCTAGCCTCACAGTTGGGGTTAAATCTCCACGGGGTGGATGTCGACAAGAAACTCAAATGGGAATACAACGACAGCCTGATAAACATACCGCACATCGAGAGTGCGATAATAATCACCAATCCTCCCTACCTTTCAAATTATAGTGCCAAACGGAAGGGGCTCTGGCGCGAGGTAGAAAAATACTTCAAACTAACCAAATATGACAACTTATACCTTCTGGCGCTGGAGAAAATGCTGGAGGCCCAAGACTTCGTTGTTGCCATAATACCTGAAACTTTTCTCAATTCACCTTTTCCCAAAAGAAGACTTTGTTCAATAAACATACTCGAAGAGAACCCATTCCACGATACGGAAAATCCTGTTTGCGTAGCTTGTTTTGATGCAAAGCACAAATCAGAGTCTGAAATAAGAATATACAAAAATGAACATTTTGCAACGACTCTAGGCGAAATTGAAAAGAAAAGGCTCCAACCAACAAACGCAGTTAGAATTCATTTCAACCGTCTGTCGGGACAGATCGCTCTGAGAGCAGTTGACACGACGAATCCATCGAAAATGATTGAATTCATGCGGAAAAGGGATTTGGATTATGATCTCGCTGGAATAAAACACAGTTCGCGACTTATAACCGTAATTGACATAAATTTGAAGGAAGAAGAGATAGATGCGTTCATCAAAACATGTAACGTCCTTTTGACAAACTTCCGTAAAGAAACAGATGACATCCTGTTGTCGCCTTTCAAGGGAAACATGAAAAACGGAGTTAGACGAAGAAGGCTGGATTACAAAACTGCCCGAGCAATTATGGAAGAAGCTTTCAAACGGCTTAGAAATAAAAACCAAACAAAAACCATGCCACTTACGTCATTTACCAAACGTCCTATAGAGATGAGTGGAAAGAAGGATGACCTCAAATGAGTACACAACCCGAACAAAAAAACCTGGCACTTTTCAAGTATTCGCAGGATCATCCTGACAAACTTATCGACGAAGCATACACAGAAGGACAGTTGGTGATCACCAAGAACAAAGAAGAGAAGAACAAATTAATGAAAAATAGTGAGAAGCTCAATGACCTGATTGCACAATATGCAAATAGTAAATCGGAGAGCGAAAAGAACAGGCTAGTTGAGACAATCACTGATCTGCTATGTAAGACTAGCAAAGAAATGAACCTGACCCCTTTTTCTCAATATTTGCAGGTCTTGGATACATCCTATACCTCTTTAAAAGAATCCACGCCCGAAGAGAAACAAGAAATAATCCGGCAAGGGTTGAACGCATACATCAAAGACCGGCTTCCAGTTTACTCATCGCATGGGTACTCTCATATTGTACTTCAAGTGATTAGTGACACCCATAGTCACAAGCGTCATGGCGCATCCGGAACGAACAAAGTTAAAAAACAAATGGATAATCTAAAAATACCCCAATTTGAACTCGGAACAGACCCTAACGGAAACTACTATCTTTTGGTTGATAAGAACACGAAAGAATACGATGAGATACTAGAAGCGAAGGGAATTACAGTAAAATGGAGCGAGGACAAACAAGGAAAACGGCCTGATATACTGATTAACTACGACGGAAAACTCTACATTATAGAACATAAACACATGAAAGAGTCTGGAGGTGGACAAGACAAACAGGGAACAGAAGTAACTGACTTCATTCGACAGCCCGGAAAAGGGGTTTCATACGTCACTTATCTTGACGGACACTACTGGAATAAACTAATCTCAAACGAGGGACACGATAAAGCAACGACGTTGAAGAACAATATAATAGACGCGTTAACCTCCAACGCAAACAATTATTTCCTGAATACTGCGGGGTTTGAGCGTTTTATTGAGGAAGTTGTAATGAAGCTGCCAAACCCCATAACCAAGGATTAACATTCACCCGAGCCCAGGAACATTCAAAACCCCGGATCCTCTGTTTTTTGTATCAACTTGAATTAAATAGGGAGGAGGGATTTAAAATGTGAATCAAGTGATTCTTGTATAAATTAGCGAGGTGATTGTCATATTTAGATCTCAGAGGCACCCATTTTTCAAGCAAAAAACCTCCTGTTTGCTGAGGTTGCCGAAAAAAATTGCGGGATCTTTACGACAGATACGCAGGTGTGGGTCTGCCCTAATTTTATGGTGAAAGCGGCCTCGGTTAACGATGACCTGGTCAACATAACCGTAACACAAAGGTAATATTTTACACACAAACTTCCCTAATCCCCCTAAACAAAAATCAGATCCTCCTGATAATTTGCATTTGATTACACTATTGGTTGATCATTGGGGCTTGGTCTTTTCACAGAGTATGTGGGTATCCCCTATTCAATAATAGTAGTAACTTACGATTGCGGGTGAGGGCGCCCTATATTGTGGGAAAAGGTTAAATTAATCTCCACTATTCGAGAGGGGGGAAGAAACGGGGGTTGCTTAAACGCAGTGTCGAGTTAATGCGGCCACGATGCGCTTTTTACGGTTGCTTTTGGCTTTCTTTTTTCTTTGTTGAATATCAATTTGAAGTTTATTTTCGACTTCTCTGCGGTATTTGGTTATCTTTCGTCGTACTCCCTTCATTGACACGCGGACGTCTTTTTCTGCCCTCTCCCTGTTCTCCATCATGACCTTTCTTTGCATGGAGTAACAACACTGCAGTAAAACTTTAATCAGAACTTCAAGATTAAAAACAACTAATTGAAAGTTTCTTTTTTCACCCTTGTTTGTCTTTTGATTCCGAGTTGGTTTGCGGTTATAATAATGACGAAAGGTTTTTAGGGCTTGGAACTAATCTTTTGTCTCAGTAACTTGATTCGAAAATTTATTGACGGGTGCGTGAGGCTGTGTTTATCGCGAGTTTTTGGGTTTGAAATGGATAACAATGCATTGATCATTGAATTGGTGCTTATTTCCTTTGCAGCTCGTCTGTCAGCGCTCAGTTCAAGAAGCCAAGACGTAACAAAAAAAAGGAGAGGAATGAGAATCAACGCATAAGAAATCACGCGAGGAAGCTGAACAAATAGAGACGAACCTTCAAGAAGAGGACTCACAGGAATGAAACTGACCAAAGAGATTAGAAAGAGGCTCGTCAGAAGATAACCCCGTAACAACCCATGTGCAAACTCGTGGGCAACAATCGCTTTCTGCTCATCCTCACTGAGAGCGGTAAGCCAATCTGAGCACATTATCAGATCGTTCCACGCAGTGAGTGCAGCAGTTTTAATTTGAGTTGTCTTGAATCTTCGTGGTTTAAACTTCATTTTTTGGGCAAGGTCACGAAACACTTCTGGAAAAGGTTCCTCTTTAGCATGCAACACTCCGCGCTCTGACAGATAAAACCAACAATAACCCATAAAGATAAAACCCATTACACACAAGAGAATTGCAAAAAGCAGACAGATAAACCTGGAAGTCAAAAATAACAAAAACGCGGCCAAGCCCATGCTGGAAGGAATAATCAAACAAGCAAGAGTTGAGTTGAATATACACCTAAACATTGTTATTCCCCGTACATAAAAAGGCTGCACCCTATTAAAGTCTTCCCCCATTCGCACATAGAACGTTCGTGCCATTTAATAATAAACGTAGTCACGAGGTCATTTGTTTGTTGTTTCTGAAAAAATTTTGTTTTTAGGTGAATGCGCGGCCCTTGATGGATAATTTTGCTTTTTTTTGGGTTTTACTGGCGTTTGTGGAGCTGGCGAAAGGTTTTATAGGTTAGAAATACATTGTTTAATCGGTGTTCGCTGTTGTGGGTGTGTCTGATCGTTTGCGAGGAGGCGTTGTTCTTTGTATACGGCTTGGACTGTTAAATACAAACCAAAGGCTTTAGCCGAGATCGTGGGCAACTCCGAGGCCATAGCAAAATTTGTCGAGTGAATTAAATCGTGGGAAAAAGGCGTGCCCAAGAAACGGGCAGTCTTCCTGTACGGTCCGCCTGGCATTGGAAAAACGGTTACGGTTGAGGTTTTGTCCCGTGTCCTGTCGATGGAGTTTGTTGAGACGAACGCGAGCGACTACCGCACCGAGGACGCTGTGAATCGGTTTGAGGGTTTGGCTTCGCAGTTCGGCTCCCTGTTCGAAGGAAGAAGGCTTGTCTTGTTGGATGAGATCGACGGGTTGGCCGGCTCATCGAACAGGGGCGGGGTCAAGGCAATTACTGAAGTCGTGAAGAACGCACGGGGTCCTGTTGTCTTGACCGCAAACAACGCTTATGAACCCCGTTTTGCGGCTCTCCGTTCTTACTGCCTGATGCTGGAATTCAAGAAGCCCTCCGCCGGCGATGTGGCCAAACACCTGAAGCGCATATGCGAGGGCGAAAAACTTCTGGCTGACGAGGACGCCTTGAAGTTCATCGCGCAGCGATCCGAGGGCGACGTGCGCTCGGCGGTAAACGACCTCCAAGCGTTGGGGCAGGGCAAGGAAAAGCTGACGTACGAGGACGTTTCCTGGCTTGGCCACCGCGACAGGCAAGACACAATCTTCAACGTGTTGCGAATGATAATGTATGCGAAGACGTGTTCCAGCGCCAAGCAAGCCGTGGACCTGGCGGACGTGGACGTCGACTTTCTTTTCGAGTGGATATACGAAAACGTCCCCACACACTTCACGGACCCCCACGATCTGGCGGACGCGATGGATGCCCTAGCCGTTGCCGACATCTACCGAGGCCGAATCCGCAGAACCCAAGAGTGGGGCCTCCTACGCTACGTGATAGACTTCATGACGGCGGGCGTGGCGATGGCGAGAAAGAATACTCGCGTATCGGGTTTTGTTCCATTTCGGTTTCCTGAACGCATCCAAATGCTGTCGCGATCAAGGGCGGAAAGAGCCATCCGACACGAAATAGGAGCCAAGATCAAGGCCAAAAACCACATTTCCGCAGCCAGAGCCACAAAAGAATTCATTCCCTACCTCAAAATAATCTTCCAAAACAACACGGAGATGGCGGCGGGCTTGGCCAAGTGGCTACGTCTAGATGAAGAAATGATTAGATACTTGGTTAACGACGACGCGAAGGCAAAGGTGATTCTTGAGCGCGGAAGTTAGTTTTTTTGGCTCCGCGCCAATACGTTTCTGTGGATCGAACTTAAATTAATTTATGCTTATTGAATAACTTCAGCAATGTCGTATAAAAACTTTAAATACTCTTGAATTCAGTATATATTGAAGGCAGGGAGGTATCACTTCCTCGCAAATGACGATAACCAGTCGGGGTTCGCCATAAGCAAGGGAGGAAGGACTGCGCCGTAAGGCCAGTTGCACACCTACCTTCATTCTTAAAAAATGGGTGGGCTGGGCGGGATTTGAACCCACAACAACCGCGGTATCAGCGCGGCGCTCTCCCAAGTTAAGCTACCAGCCCAATGTTTCTGTTTTTGCGTTTTCGTTCGCAACCTTCAATCCTTCTATGCCTATTTAAGATTTATTATATTCACCAACAAACACTGTTTTATCAAAAGGAGATTTCAACTTTTTCATTGTTTCAGCTCTACGTTTTGACAATATAAAAAAGACTACATCAATTGTTCGTCAAGTCCAGAAACTTTCACTTTGCTTCTGACCGACAGAACCAAAAAGTTAAATAGTCTTCGAACCATTATTGGCTAGGCGCGCAAGTTCAAATAATCAATGCTAAAAGTTAGGGGGTAAACATTGAAAATCTATGTAGTTCGTCACGGCGAATCAGTTGATGACGTGGAAAACCGTTATGGAGGCATCGCTGATTTTCCTTTGACTGGGGCGGGACGCGAAACCGCTGAAAAACTAGCAAGCAAACTAGCCAACACAGGCATAAAGATATTATACACCAGTCCCTACAAGCGTGCATATGAAACTGCAAGCATCGTCTCTAAAAAGCTGAAGTGTGAATTGAAGGTTATAGATGATCTTCGCGAACGCAATTCATACGGCGTGTTGTCAGGAGTCAACAAGAAAAGGGCAGAAAAACTGTTTCCAGAAGTTTTGGCACAGCTCAAACACGAACCCGGCGACTTTTACTCAAACGAGCTAGTTACTGGTGCAGAACCTCTAGACGGGTTTGCCCGGCGAATCAAGAAGGCTTTTGACAAAATTGTGAAAGATTGTGGAGACCAGACAATTGGCATCGTAACCCACGGAGGAGTGATTAGGGCCATCTACCGTTACATTCTAAACATAGAAACCAAAGTGAACCCTGACCTTCTCGCTATTACCGTAATCGACTTTCAGCCAGCATCAGTTAAGCTTAACAAAGAGGAAACACAAGGAGTAGAACTGTAGAAAAAACCCTTGCATCCCCTAAAAAGAGGTGTCAGTTCCAAAAAACGCTTTTAATTTCTAGCTTAAAATGGTTCGCGCGTGGGCCAACGTTGCTTCAGGGCGATTGGTGCAGGTGCGAAAAGCTACTCAAAAAAAGGCCTGCCCGCGTATAAAACGCAAAAGTTTAAATATTATAAGGCCAACATGGTTTTGGTTAAAAATGAGGGACGAAGTCGGTCTGGAACGGGAATACTTTCTGCTGGATAAGCGGACTGGACAAATCGTTGAGCCCCAGTTGTATGGTTTTCCTTTTGACGAATTCGGCTTCCTAATTGAGGTCAGAACAAAACCGCACACGACCCCGCGGGGGCTTCTCCGTGAGCTTCGGGAACTGGAGAACGCCCACCGGCTGCAGGCAGAGTCTCTCGGGCTCGAAATCAGAATGGTTCACAAAATGAAGCTCTCCAAGCCGTTTCTGATCTACCTTCACCGAAAACACGGGTATGATTCCCTGCCTGATCTGACCGCGAACATTCACCCAGGAATTTTCCAGTCTCATGCCACGGGAATAGAAGAGGTCTGGGGCACGGCTGGCCTCCACGTCCACTTCTCTCGAAAAACCGAAGCGGGAAAAAGAGTTCAGCTGCCAATATTTGAAATGGTGAAAGAGCTGGACGCAAGATTTTTCGACGATATTGAAAATTCTGGAAGGATTCCAGGCGAGTTCGAGATTAAGGTTCACGGTTTCGAATACAGAAGCCTCCCAACAAACGTTGATGTAACAAAAGCAGTCAACTTCTGTTTCGGGCTGTTCAAAAAGTTTCCTTCAAAAAAGTAAGGATGCCAAACCCTCCGAACAAGGCTAAATTAAAAAGTTTTCACCACAACAGCCTCTTTAATTAGGGCAGACGGGTCCAGACACCACTGCCGAACTCAACCGTCAAACCGAAGAACGGGAAAAACAGAAGATTACGCAGAAAAGCAGAATAGAGCAGCCCCAGTCACGTTCGGGCCTTAATATTTTCTAGTCTAGCAAGCTTTCTCTGTTTTCTCTTCTCTTTCCTTTCCCTTTTCGTTAGAGGTTTAGGTCTCCCTTCAGCCGTCATAACCCGTTGCTCTTTTTTTCCACCTTTCGTCTTGCCCATTATCTTACCGCCAAGTTATGCCACGTCTCATCAAAAAAGCACCTATTACTGTGCCTATTGCTATCAATATCAGAAATATTCCAACAACTATTCGTTTTTTATGTGCTCTCAATTACCAGACCTCGACTTATAGGGGGATCTACCTATTCCTTAGCGGCGGGGTTTATAAAGTCATATTGAACTTTTCCGCAAGTGGAAAAAATGAACAAACCTTTAAAAAGGAGAGTGTGCTTTTACTATTATACAAACGCTGTGGAAAAATGAAACGAACGGAGCTTGAATTTAGGAACATTCTTCAGGTTTTGGATCCGGACTTTGCCAACTTCCTCCTCGACGTGGACTTCGCTCTCCTCGAGGCTGATGGGCTGACTAAGATAAACAACTTCACGTTCAGACGTGATTACTGGTCCAAACCCGTGGACCAAGTCACCATAAACCCCAACGCCAATCTTGGAAACATAGGCCAGAAAAAAAGCTTCTGCAATTTGCTCAGCGAGATGTCCGCGCCGCTCAACAAGCTGTCGTCCCTAGCCTTGTTGAGAAAGTATGGGAACCGAAGAAGTTTCAATGGAGACCGACTGGTGAAATCAATTATTGAGGGACGGTTGTATTTTCACAATATTACCCTATTCGACTTGGCATATTGTGTAGGTCTGTCGGTTTACCCACTTCTGGAGAGCGGTCTGGACTTCGTTGAGGGGCTGAAAAGCAACCCGCCGAGGCGACCGTCCAGCTTCGTGACGCAGGTCGTGCGGTACCTCCAGTATGCCAGCAACCTGTTCGCGGGTGCAGTAGCGTTAACGGATTTCTTTCCGAACTACAGCTACTACACGATGATGCAGGAAAGCTACAGCGACAAACAGCGCGAAAACGACCTTCAGAACCTCGTTCACGGCTTGAACGACGAAATCCGACTGTCCGGGCAGTCGCCTTTCACGAACATCAGCGTGGTCAGCCCCGCCACTTTAAGAGGAATGCTGGGAAATTATTTGTGGGGCAACTCGTACCTGATAAGCCACCTTATGGATGAAGTAATGCACAATCAGGAAATATACGCCCGCTTTTTTGGCAGGGGCATGATAGCACGCAATGGGAAGCCACTCGGCGTTCCATACCGTTTTCCAATCACAACCTTAGTCGCCGACGCGAGCTTTGAGAAGGAATATCCTGAAGTGTGGAACGAGGTCATCGCTTCAAACGCGAACCTTTGCTACCTTAACATAGTGAACAATTTTAACACTGATTTGAAGGCGCTGTCCATGTGTTGTAGGCTAACGATGAACCTGGAGGACATGTTGAAGGTGAACGTCAACAACACCTTCGGCAGCTACCTTACTGTGGGAAGCCATGCGGTTGTCTCGATAAACCTGCCCCGCATCGCGTACGAGGCGAAGCATGACGAAACGCGTTTCATGGAAATTCTGCGCGAACGCCTTGAGGAATGCCGACGGCTTCTACTGATACACCGCGAGGACATTTTGGAGAATCGCCGCCTCAAATACAACTACTTTTTCAGGACTGGCAAAATAAGCCTTAAACGGAACATGTTCAGCACAATAGGATTTATCGGATTCGCGAACGCCATCGAAATCATGCTCAACGACGAAAACACGGTTATTCCCCAAACAATCATGAACGAAGGCGGCCTTGCCCTTGCAAAGAAAATTTTGACTGAGATGAAGGAGGCCAGCGTCCGCTTCAGCAGGCAAGACGGCTACATGTACAATATTGAGGAGGTGCCCGGCGAAACCGCTTCGGGCGCGCTTGCCAACAAGGACCGCATGCTTGTGGGAGGCGACTACGAATACTATGATACCCAGTTTGTCCCAACATCATACGATATTTCGATATTTGATAAAATCAGGGTGGAGGGCGAGTTGCAGGGCATGTGCACGGGCGGCTCGATAGCGCACCTCAACGTGGAGGGCGTAGCGTCCGACGCCGTGCTAACCGATATGACTAAAGCCATCCTGCAAAAGTCGAAGCTCACGCACTTCGCGATGAACAAGGGATTCACCGTGTGCAAGAACAGCCACACTGTGCAAGGAATAGTTCCAGCGTGCCCAGTCTGCGGAGCATCAGAAGTTGACTGGATAACCCGAATAGTAGGTTATTTCGTTCCAGTGCGAGCGTGGAACAAGACAAAACAAGCCGAGTTCAACAGGCGCAAATGGCTGAAATTAGAAGAACGAGTAACCTTCGAACAGTAGCCGCGGCGAAGAAAACCGGTATCAAATCTTAAGCTTTGTTGATTGACAGCAGAGGCTAGTCAAAACCAACGGCGAAAAAACCTATCTTAAAGTAAGAGATAACACGAAAAGTCCTTATCTCCATAATGTCTTTGTACAAATAACAGGTTAACCTAAAGAAGGCTAGTCTATTTTAAACGACGGGAAAAACGAACGCATAATAGAAAAAACAAACAGTAAAGCGGATTCAGCAAGTTTGAATTCAGTTGGTGTACGCATTTTAAACTTTAAAAGCAAATAATTTCTCCAAGGTTCGAACATAATCTTAACTCTTTTTAAACACTCACGTGCATAGTTTTTAGGTGGTCTTGATGACGGTGAAAATTCCAGCAGGTTTCAGCCTTATCGAAGGAGAAAAACCAGTATGGCATGGTAAAATGAGTTGGAGGGCAAACTGGTTCCTCCTCTTCCTCAGTATGTTCTGGTTGCTTGTGTTAGTGGCTTTCACAGCATTGTGGATCGTTTTACGTAGTTTTTTGCCATTTTTCCCCTCTAATGGATCCATTTTAGGGTTCATCTGGGTATTCATCCTCTGTCTATTTGTACTACCGCCCCTAGTGGTGGCTTGGCTCAACGTGATATCCTCAGAATACTTTATCACAAATAGGCGAGTCTATGTGAAGTATGGAATCTTCGCAAGAACAACATGGGACCTCAAAAACGAGTGGATTACAAACTACTTTGTCTACCAGGGACTCGTTGCTAGGCTATTAAACTACGGTGCCATTAGGATAAGCACTCCCGGAGTCGGCGCGGGTGCAGCGACGATGAGAGGAGTTTCCGACCCAATGAACGTTAAGACAATACTAGAGGAAACATTACTGAATTTTGGAAAGGCTAAAGAAATAGAGGCATCATTGAGAAGGCTCGAAGAAGAGTACTTGTTTGGGAGAGTAACCAAAGAAAAATACGAGGAAATAAAAGCTAAATACGAAGAGACACTCAAAAAATATGGAAGCATTATGACTGTGACTCCGCCCACCTCAACCGCTACACCTCAATATCCCGTCCCAACGCAACCTTCTAGCGATGAGAGAGTTAATTTCTGCCCAAACTGTGGGAAAAAAGTGATGTCTTCCACTAATTTCTGTTCAAACTGCGGTGCAAGTTTAACAAAAGGAATTGAAACGCGAGAGAAACAAGAAACAACCGCCGCACCCGCTGAAACCACAATTGAAAAACCTGAGATAACCGTTGCATCGGATAAAACCCGAAAAACTGAGGATCAGACTTGTACTGAAAAAAAAGTTGTCATCACGCGTAGCGAAGTTCTTGCTGTTTGGAGCTACGTGAAAGCCGCCGCATCCTTTTTATTATTTATGGCTCTCTCAGAGTTCATCATAAAACTTGCTAGCCTTCGGTTTGTCGACCTCACATTGCCGTTTCTGACTATTCTCTTTTTCTTTTATGGGTGGTACCTTATTCACATTTTACTGTTTGAAGATTACGAAGGAGAAGATTACATACGAGCTCTGTTCGGAGGATTACTGGGCTTTTTATGGGTTATATTAGCTCAACGTGGCTTTGACTTGACCCTACTTGCCCTAGTGCTTATTCCCCTAGTTTTCGCGGGCACCCGTTACCATTACGAAAGAAGAAAAGTATGCCAGCGATTAAGAATACACACGTAAAAAACGAAAAACTTTTTAAGGCAGGTGGCCTATATGTCAAATTAGGCAACCTAAAAAAAGTCAAATAAATGGAGGAACAAAAGTTGAGTTGCAGTCAAAACGTCAAACTTGGAGGAGTATGAATGGAAATAATCTTTAGAAGAGGAAGGTTTGTCTGGGTATACTTTAACATAGGCACTTATATGCATTGGAAAAGAATAGCCTTTGACTTTTATGTTCAGCTGTTCAAGAAAGTAAGAGGTTTTGGAGTAGAACATATAGTAGCAGAAGTTGGGTAACGTTTTCCCCTAGATAACGTTGTGGACTTCCTTGAAAGATGTTTGGTGAACACAAGTTCACGAAAATTGAACGTTCTATTTACTAATTATAGTAATTTATCATTGAAGGTAAGTAAATGCAAAAAATGGAAGTTTTGCAGTTTCTTACTATTGAAAAACAATTTAAACAGTTCCCTTTTATGAAATTTTTAGCAACAAACACGACATATTGCGAACTCTAGTTTTAGGTATTGGATCAAAACACAACTTCTACCCCCGAACTATAGTTCTGCCCCAGAACTAATAAACTTCGCGCAGCTGCTCGCGAAACAACAAGTTTCCAAGGGCATGAAGATCAGTGAAAATTTCAACATTGTTAATTGTCAGCCGAAAACATTAAGCACGAAGCAAAAGTGCAAGCTTTGTCGCTAAGAGGTCCCCCTGCGAAACTGTGAAAAACTCGTGTTAAACCTTAAAATCAACCTCTAAAAGTTGATTGCAGAAAATCAACCGTGAAAAGTTGATTCAATCAGCATGAGAGCCCTGGCCAAAAACCTTAAAAAGCCCGTGGCCATAACTATTATGGTAACCATGGCTGATTTGAAATGGGAAAAAAACCCTAAATGGACTCGCTTGAATGACGTTGTTTACGGGTTTCTGGTTCCGTTTGAAGTTGTTTACCACGTGTTCTGGTGGCTGCTTGATTACGAAATCAGATGCGAGTTTGGTTTAAGCGAAATCGTGGATCTTGCCGCGGGAGTTACTGACATCAAGTGCGGCCGATGGTACAAAATTATCGACTAACTTTACTTCTCAAAACGTGAACCTCCAGATGCTTCCTTCGCGATCATGTCTTTAAATACTGTTATAAACAATATAATATTGATTAGAGAGGTTTGTTTATGGAAGCGAATCGAACTTGCAGACTTACTGACACGAAAGGTTGTCCTGGCTTATGGGCATGCCACCTTCCGGATCTATTTTGTAAATGTGCATATGATGAACATGAAAGAAGGGAGATTAGGGCTAAATACTTCGAAGGACAGTTATGCGGATTTGAGCCCGTCTATTTGGCACAATGCTTTGCGGACAATGAAATTCGTATTGCAAATCAGATGGGTAAAGAAAAATACTTAGATATGCTTAAACAAAGACCAAAACTATCGAAATGTCCTACGATGTGAACCTGAGCCTAAAGCTTTTGCCGCTAAGTGATGAAAACAACATAATTACCAGTTTCTAGTTCTACTTAATGGGATGGAGCCTGGGATCATTCCGCAATATGACTGGGTTCACTATTTTTTAACCTTGATCTTGGCAAACAAGGCATATTCTTCAGAATTGTTCAGTGGGACAACATTTTAACCCATTCATAAGTCACAAATTCTTAAGTTTTTCACAGGGAAGGAATTTTCAGCATGAGAAATCCAGCTAATTGTTGCCTAGGTTGCAACGAGTCCAAAAAAGTTTTGGTGATGGAATAAAAAAAGCAAAGTTTAAAAGCGGGAAACAAAAGATTGTCTATTGGAGACGTTTAAGATGGGCTTGTTTGACAGTCTTCATGCGGAAGTAAAGTGTCCCACGTGTAAGAAGAAGGTTGAAGTTGAATTTCAAACCAAAGCCTTGCTTAGGCTACTTGAACATTTTCGCGTTGGAGACCGAGTAGAGTTTGAGATGATGAAGGTTAAGGATGGTGAGATAACAGACGCTATTGGAAGCTGCCCCCTCTGCAAAACCTTTCTCACCGCGAAAATCATAATAAAGGACAACCGCTTCGCAAGAGTGACTGAAGTTCGAAAAACAAATTAAATTTTTTGGACTCTTTCCGCACGGACTGGCAAAACAGCGGATTCGCCTGCTTGCAGTTGACGTTGCCAAAGCGTAAATGTTACCTCGGCAAAAACCATAATATTTATTTGGGGGGCGGTGGATTGTTGAAGTGGTGGCTGGTTTGAATTTAACCGCTGAGAAACAGGCTAAGCTCGTTGCGATTGCTAGAGGCTGGTCTAAAGTAGAGAAGATGGAGAATGATGTCTGCTTGATTGGTAGCTGGGCGAGGGAAGACGCATCCTCAGTTAGTGATTTTGATTTGGTGATGTTTTGTGATGGTGAACCAAAAAACGAAGTGAAAAGTGCACTTTTGGACTATGTGCCAGTCAGCCTCTTCCGCGTCGACGCAAACAAGCTCATCAACGACAAACAAGTAGACTTTTACAATGCGAACAACGTGTTTGAGGCACGTTTGGTTTTTGGCGCGGGAAAAATTTTGGAAAAGTTAAAACGCGAAATTTGGAGAAAACCAATAGACTATGAAGCGTCTCGCATCTTTTTTTACCTTGCATTTCATAACCGGCTGCGCAACGCGTTGACCGAGTTTCCTTTTGATTGCGCTTTGGGGATTCGCGACTTGAAAACTTGCTTGGCAAAGCTGAACCTGTACAAGTTGCTGTTCGTTGAAAAAGTGGACCCTTGGAAGGTTATTCCATACGTGAATCAACCGTCAAGTTGGCTGGAAAAAACACTAATAAACCTTTACCACTCTGAAAAAGTTGAGGAGGAAATCAGAAAACTTGAACTTCACGAGATCATGATGAAAACTTTTAAAGATCAAACCCAAATAATTAATAAAATCGTCGAAGCAGTGAGAAGAAAAGAAAGTTACGCTGGAAAACACGTTGCAAATTATTTCCGACTGTGCCTGCTGGTTGAAGAACTAACGAGACAAACTGCTTTTCCAACCTTGCCAAGCCGAGCGCAAATTGCCTTAACCTACAAACACGTGAAACACACAATGACATGGATCAGCTTTAACAAAAACGAGGCCTGCTGGCTCATTTTTCACCAAAAAGGCAAACAGACAAACAGTTTCAACATCCTCTAAGGCTTTTTTTGTTACAACTTGCGACCAGACTGTTTCAACATCCCATAGTGCTATTTTGTCGTTGCAACTTGCTTCGTGTTTGCGGGAGATATCTTCACTGTGTTTGTGTTGTTTCAACATCCCCTAGTGCTATTTTGTCGTTGCAACTTACATTCCCTGCATCCTTCTTTGAGGTCATGGAGCTCGTTTCAACATCCCATAGCGCCATTTTGTCGTTGCAACCGTTCGTTTCAGCCCTACTTTGTGGACTTCCCGTCTTACGCCCTTCCTGCAAAGCTGTACGGGCACTTCATCGTCCGCCCTTGCTGACGGCTCTCAGGGAGGTGAAAACCTCCAAACAGTACTGTGGGCGTTGTAAAATATAAAGGTTTTGGCTAGTCAATTTGGTAGCTTGTTTTGTAGCCGTTGTAGGTGTTCTTTTGCTTGGTTGACGAGAATGTGGGCGACGCGTTCGTGTTCTCTTTTGCGTTCAGCCTCCACTGTTGCGTGTAGTTTGGCCAGTTTACGATTTTGCTCTCTGTAGTTTTTGCTTCCCTCTTTCTTTCTGCTTAGTATTTTCTGGGCTTTCTTGATTTTTTCCTCGTTTTTCTCATACGCCAGCGTGAATGGTATCCTGTCGTAGGGGTCTTTTGCATCGGAGGTTATGATGAAGCGTTGGTTGAAGTCGAAGCCTAAGCTGCGTTTACCGTATTTGCTTCTGTGCTGCATTTCCTTGGCGGCGTGGAAGTGTATCTCCTCCTCTGGAATGCCTTGATCCCTGAATTTTTGGCTTGACCTTCTGGCGTCGCGGAACTCGGTGATAACTCCTTCTTTTCTGGCGATGTTAATTAGCCTCTGCCTGAAGAGGGAGTAGCCCGTGTCGTAGTTGTGTTTAACAAGCATTTTCGGGCGACCATTTTCCCGCGTGTCCATCTCCTTAACGTTCAGGTCTTCCCCTGTGATTATGCCTAGCGGAGTCTTCGGCGGGGCTTTTCCGCGTTCCCAAACTATGAACACGTTGTCTCTGTCGACGCGAATCTGTTTAACCTGTGCCAGGTCAAGTGGGTAGTCCAGTTTTACTTTTATTGATCCCAAACGGGAAAGGCGTATTACAAGGTATTTTCCTTTTTGATGAAACTTCCAGCCTGACTCGCGGTATGGCACCTGAAAAAGCCCAACCCCCCTCTCTTTAATGTGGAAGTAGCTGGGCGGACGTGCTTTCAAGTCGCCTTTCCTGCGCAGGGTGAAAAAAGTCTGCATCGAAGCGCAAAAACGCGACTTGATTGTCTCAAAACACTTGACGTACACGCCGTTTCTCCATTCGGCAGGCACGTTTTTCGTTGACAGCTTTCTGATGCCCTTAATGTCTCTTGTTTTATGGTTAAGCCACACTAGCAGGTTCCAGTAGTTAATGCAGTTCTGTTGAGCGTGGTTCAGGTTCATGTAGAAGGTGTGGTTGGCCTTATACGGTCGCCTCAAGGTCCCCATCATACTACATTTTTTGCAGTACCTACGGTTTTTGTGAAACGTTTTAAACTTTCTTCCGCATTCGATACAGGTGCTTCTCATACTTTTCCATTACCTCCTAACCGCAGATAGTTCATACCAACACAATATAATTACTCATCTCCTTATTTTTATAGTTTTTGGTTCTTTTCCGATTTAACTGTGAACAGTGCCCGTGCCTGAAGCAAAGGCAAATTGTTTCTGCTTTGCTGCTTTCAGAGGTGGAAATAATCTCTTCGCCGTCGTTCTCCGCCAATTTTACTTTAATAATGGTTACATAAGAAAGACAATTTAGTTAAGTTTTATCTTTGTTGGAGAGAAATTTTTGTTAAGGAATGCACTTTCGAACAGCCATTAAAAGGTTTTTATCTAAAATCGGCCAGAAGACCCCCAACTTTAGGTGGGGGATGAATGGCAAAGCTTAAATATCTTCCAAGACTATTGATGGTTGTGGTCTGCGTGCTGAGAACATTCAAGTACCGCCTCTACCCAACCGAAGAGCAGGAAACCGTGATGGACGGCCAACTGCGGGCACTGTGCGACCTGTACAACCTTTTAAGAAACGAGAAGATGAAGAGGCATTTGTCGCTGAACAACCTTCGAAAACTGGCGCTCAAGCACAGGAGCAACACACACAGTCAGGCAGCCCAAAACGTCGCTGCCCGAGTGAACGCAGCCTTCAAAAACTATTTCGAGGGTAGAACACGGTTTCCCAAACCCAAACAGGCAGAAAAGTACCGATCAATAACCTATCCACAAAGCGGCTTTAGACTCGAAGGAAAAATAGTTAAACGCGGAAAAAGAACGGAACTTGTGGGCAAACTATACGTTTCCAAGATAGGCCACGTACGCATCTTCATGCACCGCCCTCTAGAAGGCAAAGTGAAGACGTTGACGGTGAAGCGGGAGGTAGACGGCTGGTACGCCTGCTTCAGCTGCGAGGCGGATGAACCGCCAAAAAAGCCCATTGAACAGATTCCGATTGAAAGGGTGGCGGGCGGAGATTTGGGCCTCGAAAAGTTTCTGACGCTGGCAGACGGCACAAGCGAGGAGAACCCGCAGTTTCTACGACGAATGGAAAACAAAATTAAGCGTCTGCAAAAAGCGTTTTCCCGCGCGAAGAAGGGTTCCAGAAACCGGAGGCGTCTCGGCGTTCGCCTCGCCAAAGTGCACCTGCACGTTGCCCGCCAACGCAGCAACGAACAAAACCGCATCGTCTCGCTGCTGTACGCTAATGCGGATGTGCTTGGCCTCGAAAAATTAAAAGTGGAAAACATGCTCAAGAACCATCGGCTGGCCAAGTCGATTCAAGATGCTGCGTGGGGCCAGTTCGTTAGAAAGGCGGAGTTCAAGTCTCGCGTGTTAGGCAAATACTTCATACCCGTAGACCCTTGGGGCACGAGTCAGTTCTGCTGGAGGTGCCTGTCATGGGCACCCAAGCAACTAGGCGATAGAACTCACATGTGCCCAGTCTGCGGCGAAGTGTTGCCAAGAGACCAGAACTCGGCCAAACTGATAGAACAGCTCGTCCTAGCGTGGACGGGCTATGCCCATGGACGGTGGGTGAACACGCCTGTGGAGCAGAAGCCTCTACCCTCTTTGCGGCAAGTTTCTGTAGTGAAGCGGGAAGCCCCAACCTTTAGGTTGGGGAGGACGTCACCTATTTGCGTTCTCTCCGAGCCAATCCTCTCGCATTGACTAGTCTGTCCAACAGCTTCCAAAATTCGTCATACGACTTCGGGTCTTTCGCCAAAACCCAGTCAACCTCCTCCATCGTGGCATACTTTTGTCCACAACCACTGCACGTTATATACGAATCTATTATTTCATCGTCGGACAATTTTTCTATTATTTCTCTAGTTATCCCTGTTTGTGGAGTTAGTATTGGCAAAAGCATCAGCTGGCGTTTCCTCAGAACGTCCGCCAGCTCTTTTCGAGTTCTCATCTTCATCAAACAAATAAAACACTAACATATATTTAACTCTAGCGGTGGGTAGTTTACACTCTCCTCTACTAATGGCCTAGTCCTGCACAATAATCGGGGGTGGAGAAGTATTCCATTCTGGAGAACGCGGGCTTTCGGGCAACATAAGACTTAAATATATAGAAACCTTAAGCTTGTTTAGAGGTTAAAGGTAATGAGCAAAAACAGGGATGCGGCAAACGCGATACTCTTTTTAGTTGGCATTATCCTAAGTGTAGTCGGATGCGCCAACGTTGGGAGCGGAGTGATGTGGTATCTGCAGATTCGCAATTTGAACGATGCTATTCTCGCCACGGTTATTCTCTTGACGGGCCTGGCTGCTTTGGCAATTGGACTGCATATGATCTACGACGTGGAGCACCATAACGTCACGCCTGCAACGACTTGAGAATGATCCAGCAAGTTGCAAGAAACTCTTAAATACTGCACTATCTCTTAATTAGGTGATGCGTATGCCCTATCCACTCAAAAAACAAATCCTCGCCTTCTTAATTATTACATCTATGATTGGAATAGCCGCCTTGCCCTGTTTTAACGTAGCCGCACAGGATAAAGATAATGTGTCGCTTTTTAACTTGCTGAAGGAAAGTGGAGTTAAAACCGCATCTACATCGAGTCCCCCCGAATTACAATCGCCCGCGGATGGCGAAATAATCACGGTTGACTCGCTTACGTTCAGCTGGACTCCTGCAGTACCTCCAGAGGGAGATGTTGTCCTTCTCTATGGATTAGACATTTCCGTGGACCAGTCTTATTGGATGTGGCCATCTATCAATTTCCCCACCAACTTGACGGCTACTTCATGGACATTGCCTAAAGAAGATTTGAGTTATTTGGTAAATACAGACCGCATGGATCTTATTTATTGGCGTGTTTACGTTTTCTATTTGCACGCTGCGTTTCCAGATTATTCGAGTACGCGGTCTTTTGGTGTGCTAAAAATGCCTGCAGCTTGGATCAACAGTAGCTACTGGAATGGTTGGACTGAAACCGATGACCCGACGGTTTGGGCGGCAATGGGAAGCTACCCCTTAGGCGGATGGAGCTACCCTGAATGTACTTATTGGAACCCAAGTTATATTGCGATTACAACTCTTCCTAGTGTTCCTTTGATATGGAGCGACTATTTCGACGATTTCCAGTTGACGCCAGTCAGGTTTGCCGATCAGTATCGAGTTCAAATTTCCACTTCTTCAGTTTTCGACAGCTTAACCGTTGATGCCGCGACAGGAAATAACTCGTACACTACGCCTGTGCTGTCTCCAGGAGTCTATTATTGGAGGGTGTACGCGAAAAACGGTGACCTTGTGACTGAGTGGAACCATCCAAGAAAATTTGTCATTGTATCGGGGCCTGCACCCAAGCCCGCCGAGTTCGTCGTGAACAACCTCTCAATCACGCCTGGCGAGGTTAAAATTGGAGAAGAAGCAACGATCACTGCAAACGTCACGAATGTTGGAGATCTCGAGGGCACGTACACCGTAATTTTAAAAATTAACGGTGTTGTAGTGCAGACCAAAAACGTAACTTTACACTGTGGCACGTCAACGCTTGTGAATTTCAACGCGTTTGAAAATGTTGCAGGAACATATCTTATTGAAGTTGACGGACAAACTGGAAACTTGAGAGTGACGCAAACCGCTCAACCCAGAGTTGTGGGTGTTCAGCAAGGAGCATGGATAAAATATAATGTTTCTGTTGAAGCAACGGGTGGCGCCGTTCCCCCAGAATTTGCTGACATGAGCAACGTTAAACTTGTTATCACTGGCGTTTCTGGCACGAGCGTAACGCTGGATGTTATAGCTCAGTTCAAAAATGGAACCATACAAACGATTGCGCACTACTCGCTCAACGTGGATTCTGGTTCAGCAACTGAAGGCGGAGTTAACTTCTTATTGATTGCTGCTAACCTCGGAGCCGGCGATCCAGTGTACACTTCCCAGCCAAACATTAAAATCAACGAAACCATATCGTGGCAACATAGCAACTACGTAAGATTGGCAAACCACCTAGACCTAGCGGAGAACGGAAATTATTACTGGGATCGAGCTACTGGAGTGTTACTTTACGGAGAAATACCTATTCTCCTTGAAAATACAATGTCTACCGCAACTCTAACGGCAGAAATCACTGACACAAGCGTCTTCACACACACAACTCCTTTCTCCAATCCATCGTCGAATCCTTCACCATTCTCCATGGATGCGATAATTAATATTCTGAAGCAGATGATTTTGCCAATAATTTTGGCTGTTGTGGCCGCCGTGGTAATCATAATTCTTATTAGACGCAGGCGAAACCGAGCACGACAGAAACAAGCTACACCTGAAAAACCGGGGAAAGCTGAACCCCGCGAGGGAACGCCTGAAAAAAAGGGTGAACGTAAACTGAAGAAGCGAAGACCAAACCTTATTCCTGGTTTGATCGTGGTTGGTGTGGGTGTGGCACTGCTGGTTTTCACTATTGCTACTGCGTATGGCCTCGTGTGCAACGACTTTTCCGCTAGTGCCGGTTTAGATCCGCTTCTAAACTTGCTTGCGAAAATAGTCAGAGTAGGTACCCACCTGATCTATTTGGGATTGATGCTTGTGGTTAGTGTAATCATAATTTCACGTGGCATGAGTTTGACGAAGCCTGAACAAGAAGTTTCCAAGCGAAGATTCGGTTTAAAAAAGGTGCTGGTGGTGGCAACAATCATAATAATAGTAATAATTGTTATTGCTTGCCTCGCGTTCATGTTGTTGCCTGCGTTGCTTCGTCTACTAGGCGCGGGTTCACCCGGATCTTTTGGAGCCACACCTCAGGGTCCCAGCTTTGGACAGCCTAGCTTTGGACAAGGAAAGTTTAGTTTGGGGATCGGTGCAGTTCAATGGGGCGAAAACATGGTGAACGTGTCACTGCGTAATTTTGGGACAAACGCTGCAACCATCACTAGTGTGCGCGTAAACAATGTTGACCAAACGGCGAGTTCAAACCTGCCTTTAACCATCAATCCAGGAGAAACAAAAGTGCTTCAAATATCGTTTAATTACGACCAAGGAATTAGTTATAACTTAATTCTGCAATTCGTCGACGGCACAACAGCCAACTTCACGCTTCCGCCGGCAACTTAAAGGTTAAACCGTTCAATTTTTCGAACTGCCGTTCAAGTCATTTACTGTTTTTCACTTTAAAAGAGAGTTAAGGTTTCTGGTTTTTCTGTTCGATTCGAATGTTTTGTACGCCCTGAAAAACGTTGTCCTTAATGATTATTTCACCGTACAACAGAACTTGGCATTTTGGACAGGAACCCAGAGCATCCTCAATTACACCCTCTTTTATTATGATGTTTCGAGTGTCCACTTCATCGCCCACCTCATAATAATTAAGCAGGTTAAAAGCCTTCGCTTGGAACCCCACTACAACTCGCCGTTTGCATTTAGGACACACAACTTCGGCCTCAAACTCGTCGTACAAACCCAACACAGTCACCAAGTTAATCATCGCCTCTGCCCCTTTTAAGTTTTTCCATGACAACGCGAAACTGAGTTTTTCATGTAATTGAACTATTGAACGAACAAGCTGTCTCTACCCTCGTCGATTATCGCTTGGGTGAAATAGCAACTTTGGCAAAGCAGGTTGAACATAGACTGTTCCGCAGGTGCTTGTGAAAGTAGCGTTATCATATTCATCTAATTTAGGCAACTAACCCTAAACTATATATATTAGTTTAGCTTACCTTGTTGTGAAAGACGCTAATGAAGGATGGCAATAATGGAAGAGTGGAAAGAACTAAAGTTTGATAGTCGGTGGGGCAATGCACAGTTTGACAAGAAGGCCATGCAGCAAATTGTCATCACTGAATTCAATGTTTTCTTGGGGTTGCGCCAGAGAACCTTTTTGAGTCCGCGCCTGCACCGCGCGTTATGTTGTCTGCCAACACTGCAGTTGGCCATTGATGAAAAAGCTAAGGAGCAGGGAAGCTTACACGCCTTAATGAATGCGGTGGCGGTTTACAAGCCAATTACCGTATTTGTAGTTGATGTTCCTAACGGGTTGAAAGCTCAACTTTGCCTTTTGAAGGGAAACCGAACATTTAAAGAAATTATAAGCAGCCAGAACCAAGAGTTAACTGCGTTCGCCAACGAAAAACTTAAAGGAGCTGTTGCGGAGCGTCTGTACTGTGCAGCTCAACTATTCAAAGGCAACCGTCAAGGGTTCAGGGCGTACAAGCTGCTGCGGGTTACTTCTGACGAAAAAGGGGCTTACCAAACTGCAAAAGCAAACTTTTCCGAGCGCAGGTTAACATATGTTTTTGAAGTGACGGAAGACCACGATTTGATCGTGACTCCAATAAAAGACGTTGAAGAACTGAAGATTGTGTCTGACCCAAATGTTAAACTGGAAAAAGAACTGAACTTGCAAGCATATGACGCGTTGAACTGTCTGAAAACTGAACTGAAAATATTTAACCCTGACTTTGAAAAATGCGACAAACTGCTGGCCATAGTCAAATCGGCGATGGATAGGTTCGAATCTGCAAGAACCACTTTTTCGGGAAAATATAACGAGTTAAAATTGGAGGTTGAACGTCGACGACCAGGACTTGCCACCCGCGCAGACATAGATGAGACAAACGCTTTGCTTCGAGAAATACTTGATAAGCTTAACAAAATTTAAGAGTTATGAAAAGGTTTAGTTGTGCGTTGCCGAAACATTTAAGAACCTTGTTTGCCATTAATAATTTGTGGTAAGCTTTGAACGAAACAATTCTGTACATTGAAACTAATCCTGAAACGATGCGGCTTAGCGAGGACGACCGAACAGCACTACGGTTGCTTGCAGCTTCCGGTTTGGCACACAAGATTGTTGATTTAACTCTGACTGGTGGGGCAGCAAGACATTTTGCAGAGCAGCTTGGAGTGAAAAGCACGCCGACCCTAATTTGCGGAAACCAGAAATTTGAGGGGTTGGAACAGATAAAGAAGGCGTTGGAAAAGCCAGAAGATCTTTTTTCAGTTAAATAGTGCTGGTGTACAAGTGCGAGAAATAGAGTTGGCAAGTTGGAGGGACCTTTCAAGACGGGTTGACAGTATAGTTAAAAGTTTGGAGCAGATCTACGAGGTTAAGCTTCGCGTTGATGTTGAGGAAATCCCGCTTGAACAGACGTATCCCACCGAAGACTTTTTGGAAAACGATAAACTCGCACTTGTCCTCAAAAAAAACGGTTGATGAGGGCTACGACGTGTCAATAACAACAGCAAACCGCTTAGGAGACAACTTCATCTTAGATGGACACCACCGTGCGTTCATTCGTAAAAAACTCATGTACACAACCATAAGCGCATGCGTACTCAAATTCTCTGAAGGCAAACTTTACCGAGATGTTCCAAAACGCCCTCTCGAAAGCCTTCGCATCGAGGAAGTGTGCCCAATAGAAGACCCTGTTCTGAGGACGTGACAGCGCATTCTCTCAGTGGTTAAACACTACGAAGCCATCTACAACATGCCCTTCTGTCTTCACGAAACAAACATTAATCTGGAAGACTTGATCCCAACCCAACCTCGTGTTGAAAAAACTCGGATAGAAACAATAACTAAGGTGCAGGTGCCCATAGTATGCGTCTACCAAAAAGAAAAATACTACGTCGTCGATGGGCACGCTAGGTCACTCCGCGCCAAAGAACTTCACATCAAATCGATTAGAGCAATGATTCTAACGCCACCCCAAAAAATGGTTTTTGGCATTGCGAGAGCCGCCGATGAATTGGGCCTCCGAAGCCTCGAAGACGTTGCCATCATAGATTACTTTTCCCACATTTAATGCAATATATTGTATTCCCCCTCGCTGAAAAAAGTGAAGTTTGATCTGAAGTTCGAAAAGGAACGCAAACGCGGCCTTCACCCGCCCAATGCTGAATGTGGAGACGACAAACGCGCGCCGTACCAAAAAGAACACCTTGCGGCGACAACGCTGGAACGGCTGATGGCAAGCGAACTGAAGATTGACTGGGCTACATACGGTAAACCCCTGCGTGCCAAAGAGACGCAACGAACCCAGCGCAAGACATCCACGACCACGCTTCGAGCACGGCATCACGGTAACATTTATGAACAATTCTGCTTGTTTTTTCAGAAAGGCTTATTAATGAAGTTCACCAAAGCTATTTGTGAGGTCAAAAACGTGTTCGTTGGAAATGGCCTCGTTAACTAAAAAGACGTGAAAATATGAATAAAGTTAAAACCTACAACATAATGGGAGACAAAGACGACGTTAAGGTAATAGATGCCGTTGTTTCTAAATATCTTGAGAGAAGTGATGATCCTGACGTGTTGTTTGTTGTTGGCGGAGACGGCGTAATCCTTGACCCGCACATAAAATCGGAAGCGATAAAAACGCCTGTGATTAGGGTTCATTACAAAGCGAATAGTCTAAAAAGCTTGGGTTTCACAGCGGACGTTAACCGATCAAACCTTGAGCAGGCAATAGTTGACCTAAAAAACGGCGATTACGTTTACGATGTTGTTAAACTGCTGAAATGTCAAGTGCAGGAAAAACGCAGAAAAAGGCTGCTGGGTTTTGCACTTAACGATGTGGGTTTGGAAGGTTATGCTCGGGGCACAAGCATCCTATTCAAAACGACGATTCAAAGGCCTGACGGACGCGTTGAAGTGTTGCCAACTCCAAAATGCACGGGAGCAGTCATCACAGGCCCGTATGGTTCGCCCGCCTGGAACCTTTCATTAAACGGTCCAATAGTTGTTGACCTGGAGCTTCAGTGTTTACTTGTTGATTTTAGGGAGTCGCCGCTTAAACCCGACAAGTTCGTCGTTTCCAGCAAAGACGTTATCAACATTAAAGTTTTAAACGAGTGCGTGGTGAAAGTAGACCGGGCTGAACACGTGATCCGAAAAGGCCAAACATTAATTGTCAGCGTAAGCGAAACTTGTATCAAATTCATAAAAACAGCTAACACTAGAGAATCGCTTATGGACAAGATTCTGCGGTTCAACAAGTATCAGTACGAACGGGTCAGGGAGAAATAAATAATGAAGATGAAATTTACGGTCGGCTTAAAAGAGCAGGTTCTATACGCGCAGGGCAACGAGATACTGACCGTGCTCGGCAAAGACTTAAACGAGAAAGGAGAGAAAGTTTATTCGTACCCTGAAGACGCGTTCGTAGAAGTTGCAACGTTTCGAAAACCTGTTCTCATCACGGACCCGCTTCGCATTGCTAGGCTGCCGTTCAACCTGCGATTAACCATAGACAAACTGATAAACGTGGACAACCGAACCACCGAGTACAACCGTGTTTCAGAAGTTCACTCTGCTTCGAAGTACCCGAGCGTGTGGTCCCCTAGCATTGACACCCTCTTTCTCATAGACGTTTTACAGAGACTTAAAAAACTTGAAACCGATGCGAAAAAAGTAGTGGATGCGACGGCTGCTTCCGGCCTCATCGGAAAGTATGTGGCGTCAAAATGCGACAGCGTCCAGCAACTTGACTTTATAGACATTAACCCGTATGCAGTGCAGTGCCAATACGACAACACTCGAGACCTGCAGGCGCAAAAGCCGAAGCTGAAGATATCGTTCCACACCCACGACTGCGTCCAAATGCGGCGAAAACACTATGACATGGTACTCGTGAGCCCACCATACGTCCCAAGGCCACTAAGCGTAATTGGACCTGCCAGCCCCCACTCGCGATATGGCCACTTTGAAGGTGTCGGCTTAATAAAGTACTTAATAGAAAACGGCAAAAAATACTTAACCAAAAATGGAAAAATGTACATGATCGTTTCAAGCCTATGCGCTAACGTCGTGTCTGAAGCAGTCAAAAACGCCAAAGGCCTCGACAACGCAGCAGTCCTCGACAAAAAACATATTCCATTAAAAGTGCTATCTATCTTAAACAACGAAGAGTGGATGCAATACCTCCTCAAAAGGGGCCTACAAAAAAAAGCAAAGGGTTACAAGTTTTGGCACGACACGATAATAATGGAATTTTCATACAAGTAGTCGTTTTCAGAATCCACATGGTTACCTGCAAGTTCTGCGCCGTCTAGATTGAGTGCCATAACCCTTTTAAGAGGGTTTGGCGTTGTTGCTTGTGGTGTAGCATACGAGTTGGCGAGTGAGGCTTAAACCGTTTCTGATGCGTAAAATCAATTTAGCCGTGAACTGGTTGGTGAACCGGCTGAAATCGCGCTGGAGCATGATGGCTGCATTCGCTATCGCCGAGGCGAGTCTGGTGGTAATGCTGGTTGCGAACGTGCTTGCGCTAAACTACCTGTTTTGGGTTGGGGTGGGAATTTCGATTTTTGCCATTCCCTTAACTCTTCTAGCAGTTGGACTTGATCACTTTAAAAACGATTAGCTCCTTTTTATTAATGTTTGGTAAACCTTTAATACCTTGCAGCACATACATTTAGTGGTGATCAGTTGGCCAAAAAGAAGGGTCAAAAATTGTTCGGAGATTCGGCCACGAAAACAACTTCTAAAAGCATTGAAATGAATGAAGCTAGGGAAATGGTGATAGCCACATGTAAAAAGCTTCAAAGCCAGATACGGGGTGTTGGAAGGCCACTCTCAGTTCAGATGGAAGAATCGTTCAGGAACATATGCAAAGTACCGCTTGACGGAAGCTTAACGAAGTATCCCGAACTGCAGGCGGAGGTCGACGCGCAAAAGATCCTTGAGAAACGGGTTAACGAGAAGCTGAAAGCGGAGCTGATGCAACTGATGAAAGAAAACAACCTCACTGAAGAAGATCTAAAAGACGAATACGCCTGAAACGTTCAAAACGCATGGGCCTGAAAAAACACGTTGAAAAAGCCAAGTTTTAATTTTTAAACACGACAAACCCGCTTTCATTGTTGAGGATGAGAATAAGTTGTTGATGAGTAAGCAACAAGGCAGTCAAGATTTTGATCTGTTTCTACTTACTCGTTTGATTCTTCGTTTGCAAGCGTGTTTTTTTGCACACTCTGCCAGAAAACGGTAAAAAATATAACAGTGTATGAGATTGGAATAAAGAGCTACAGGGAACTAGGCTAATTAAGAAAAAAACGGGATAACCGTATTGAAGCATCAGATTCTGCAACCACTTAAGCACTGACACTAACAAAGATAAATCTCGCAAACCTCCTAATAAACTTCCCAAAGATTATCACACAAACGCCCATAACACGCGTGCCACCTTGCCGAGCCTGAAGGCACATTTAAATGTGTGTGAATTCTGGGCATGGAAAGATTTAAATACTTGTCCCCCCAAGTAATGTAGTAGGGTGGTACGCTGTGAAACTCTTCGATCTACATCCTAAAGAGAACATTGCTGATTTCTTTGACCGAGAGGAGGAAAGACAGAAACTCCAAGACTTGGTACTTCAAGGATGATGGGTTGCCGTTCTCGGCCAGCGGATGGTAGGAAAATCTAGTCTTGTAAAGGCAGCACTCAACGAAATAGAGGGGCAAGTTCAGGTGATATATATCAATTTATGGAATGCCAAGACCGCTGAAGACATGCTAGAACAGCTCGCCATAGGAATTCAGAATTCAAAAACACTCCCACAAAAAATCAAAGATACGGTAAAAAGCCTTGTAATTGTTATTGGCATAAAACAACTGTCAGTGGGAATTGAGCGTAGACCACTTGCCACGATCTCAAACCTGTTCTCAATCATAGGGCAGACCAACAATTCGACCGTAGTTGTGCTTGATGAAGTGCAAAAACTTGCAACGTTTTCTAAACCGCTTCACGAGATGTTGGCAAAGATATTCAACACTTATTCAAATATGACTTTTGTCTTGACTGGTTCAATGTTTGGGTTGATGAGATCAATCCTACACGCGAAGGCAACGGCTCCGATGTATGGAAGAACACCAGTAGAACTGCGTTTGGAGGCGTTCCCTGACTTGATTGCGAAAGGGTTTCTCAAAGAAGGACTAGAACAGTATGGAATGCAGGTTAAAACCAGTGAAATTGATGAGGCAGTTCAAACATTTGGGGGAATACCTGGTTGGCTTGCGATTTACGGTGAAAGCAGAACTGTTGAAGGACATGAACATGCTAAAGCAATGAAGAAAACGGTTAGTGCTGCTAGTCGTATTGTGCGTGAAGAGTTGTACCACTTTTTGGTGAACAAGAATATAGCTTTGTATCTGGCCACTCTAAGGGCAGTGGTCGTTCCCGCCAGATGGTCGGAGATAAAAAAAGCTGTTGAGCGAATAACAAACCGTAGTTTGAATCCGAGAAGGTTTCAAGAAATATTGAACACGCTTCAAGATGCGCTTTTGATTAAACAGAGCGGTGCAGTTTACATGATTACGGATCCGATGCTCAAAAATGTGCTATTAGCGAGGGACAAGGAGAAAATTTAAAATGGTTATCCTGATTGATGGCGTAAAATATGTCATCCTAAAACCAAAGAGCGAAAAAGAGTTTCGAAAGCACATCACGGAACACGCAAAGGAAATTTTCGGTCAAAATACATTATACCTTGCAATTACGCCTCAATTAAGATCCGATGCGGGTTTGGGATCAAAACCTGATGGTTTTCTGCTAGATCTACTGAAAAAGAAGCTGTATGTTATTGAGGTTGAGTTGTCAAGTCACAACCCATATTCACATATAATTAACCAATTGACACGTTTTCTGAATGGCATTGACAATCCACGCACAGCGAATTCTATTGTAAATGCACTTTATGATCGGATCAGCGAAAATTCGGCTCTGCAAGAACATTTTGAGGTAAAAACGGGCGAAGCGCTACATAGGGGACTTGCCAAACTTCTGGTCAGCTCACCTGGAATTGTTGTATTGATCGACGAGAAAACAAGTGAAGTTGTTGAAGCATGCAAAATTCTGATAAAAGGTTTTGATACACACATTTTGGAATTTCAGACTTTTACAAAGGAGGGTGATTTAAACTGCCATGTTCATCGTTTTGAACCCTTTATGAATGACGTTGGCAAACCCCCTTCACTCGAACTAATTAAAAATTTCTTGGTGCAGCTGGATCAGACCGATCCCCCTTTTTTGCTTTTAAATTACTTGTTGGCACATGAAACAACTTATGCACGTGATGCGGGCCTGAGTGATGCTGTGCGGTTGCGAAAAAGTGCATTATTTAACCTGCTCAAAAAAATGCAGGAGCAAGAAATTCTTTGTCAGAAAAAAAAGGCACGTAGAAAAATTTATTTTATAAATCCATGCTTTAATGAAATTGTAAAAGAACGGCTGTTGGGAAGAAAAAGCGATGCGTAATATTGAAATGGCAAGCCGGAACGACCTTAAAAGGCGAGGCGACAACATAACAAAAAGCCCATTAAACAAAAATGCAACCTTATACTTGGCTGCTTTAAAATCGATGGTTGTTCCGATGGGGTGGGCTGAAATAAAAAGGTCGGTTGAGATTGCCACAAAGCATCGTTTGAATCCCCGACGCTTCCAAGAAATACTGAATACGCTTCAAGATGCTCTCCTAATAAAACAAAGTGGCGCGGTTTATGCAGTTACGGATCCAATGCTTAAAAATGTGCTACTACAACCAAGCAAAAAGGGAAGAAGTTCTAGAGGCGAGATCAAAGGGAGATACGGTAGGAGGCAATCACTTTGTCGAAAACTCTTATGAAAGATAACAAGCCCGAAACAAGTAGTGCAACCCAAAAACCTCAGAAACGGGTGAAGAGAGGAAAATTCAAACCGTTCAATGCTCCAAAAACCGTGTGGAAGTGCAAAAACTGTGGTTGCCAATATCTAGATCCTATAATGCGGTGTCCTTCGTGTGGCTGTAGCAAGCTTGAACGTACCTCTCTAGCACACGCGTGAATATTGCTTCTTTTGATGCTTTTCAAAATGTTCTGATAGAGACAATTTTTGCTCGTGGGGACTCGTTGAAAAATTTGGGGATTTGCGAGAAAAACTAGGACATTTGCCAGGAGTAGAATAATTACTAAAATTGTGGGTATTGTAAGGCGCGCTAGTAGGTTGAATAGCATAACATTTAAAAGGAAGATTAACCTTAAAAATAGGAGGATAACACATGAGCGAAGTAATGCTAATAGAAAAACGAAACTGCCTTGTGTGCGGCGTTGAAATTTCTCTGGCTGAGTGGAAAAAGAATTGCGCTTGTAGACGTTGTTTTAGGCTGCTAAAAAAGAGGAACAGGTTGATGGAAGAAGTCGCTTCGTTGTGGGCATCTTTGGATTCTCAACAAAAAATGAGGGAACATCCTGAAATTTTGAGGTTGATTGAATCTAAAAACAAGGCGCTTCAGAAAGTTTTGGAAACATTGCAAAAACTAGAAACGAAATCGGTTGTTTAACTTGTTTAGTTAATTTTTTTGACTGCCGGCTACCATCACTTAAGAGGGAGCTTTCTCGCTTGGCTTCCGTAAAAGTTAATAGTGACTGCGAGTATATTTTAATGGGGAAGTTTGTGGCGAAAAAGAAGATTTCACGAAAAAAGATGCGAAAAGAAGTTAAAGACTTTGCGCCTCGATTGAAACATATGAAAAACGGTGACAGCTTAACCTTTAACTATTCTAAACGTTTCGCTATAGAAGTTTCGAAAACAAAGCAGGGCTACTTCCTTTTGCCAACAGGTTTCAAGAATGGCTTGCTCATCACTTCCTTGAGAGGAATTGAAACCGCTCTCAATTTGCTTATTCAATGCTATGTTGAAGGATTACGATCAGTCAAACTAGGTAAACCTCAAGAACCCGCCAATGTGCAGGAAGACTTGCGGAAAAAAACGTGTTACATCACTTGAAATTGCTTTTTTCCTATGGCTGAGGCACCAAAAACCAGAACCTGTGCTAAACGAAGATTTATAAGAAGTTAGCCAGAAAACTCCAGTCTTTAGGTGGGAGAGAATGTCACATCCGACCGAAACATAACAATTGTGAGCAAAATGAACCAAAAATTTAGCCTTGAAAATATTAGCCTCTAGTTCTTAACTTGCTAGTCTTCAAAACTTTAAGTACCCCCGCAACTTTACAATTATGATGGCTATGAGGTTGTGGAAGAGCATAAAGGCAATTAGCTCAATTATCGCAGTTATCATCTTAATCGCTATCACGGTTGCTGGGGGCCTTCTCGTTTTCGCCTTGATGACTAGCACGTTGACGGGCAGCAACCAGAAGACACAAGTGAACTTTGAATCGCTCAGCCTGTACCGGAGCACTGGCGAGCCGAAAGCAGTTTTTACTGCAACACTAAAGAACACTGGAAACAGGCCAATAAAGCAACTGATCATTCATTTTAGCAACGAGTCGGATTACACGGTGCCGTCGGTGACTGCTTCGACGCCGCTGGAACCGGGCAGAACGGTGGGCGTGACGCTTACGCCACCAAAGATAACCGCGGAACGATACGTTGTTGGCAACGCTTACTCGGTGACTGTTGAGGCGGAGGCGGTTGATGGAAGCGCTTTTTCCACAGTGGCGAGTGTAAAGTGTCTTGGAACAGGTAAACCGAGCGCAATTACTTCAACGACAGTTACGTTCTATTCGACCGTAAGTGATGGTGTTATAGAGGGTCCATGCAAGGTTTCCTATCAAGATGCGTGGGCTTCGCCTGCCGGGTCGGTATTTGATATGGGGGGGTCTTTGGTGATAGGTCAACGTATAGGTGAATTCTTTACTGTCTTTAGAGGTTTTGTTTTCTTTGATACTTCATCATTGCCTGACGGTGCAATAATTAAAACCGCCGCGTTGAGATTATGTGGGGAATTCAACTGCTCTGACGCCGATTTCAACATAACAATTCAGAACGGACAGCCTGACTACCCACACGACCCCATGCAATCTGAAGATTTCGCTGAAGATAACTATTCTGGAAACGGCGGACAGTTTAGCACGGCTGACTTCAAGATAACTGAAGAAATTGATGGTGAGGAAGTTATAACTGAAGATGCCAACACGGGACAAAAAACTGTAGTTGTCGACAATGGTTTGACTTTTGTGATTGGACAGACTGTTTGGATTCAGGATGATGAGGCAGAGGAAATTAACCGTATTGCAGATATAGAGGGAAATATTTTGACGATGATAACCAATCTAGCCAATGGTTATACAGTCGAAATGAATGGCAAAGTTGTAGGTCTTCTAGAGGGAAAATATATGGACATAACATTAAACTTTTCTGGTATAAGCTGGATAAATAAAACAGGAACAACGAAACTTGCCATTAGAAGTGATAAAGACATCATGGGCATAGAACCGTCTTTCGATGAGTATGTTGCTGTTCGTACAGTTGAGGAAACTTATGGAGAGCTATGCTATGGACCAAAACTGGAAATAACTTACACCTTGCCTGTGACACCGCAAACAGAAGAAAAGTTTGAAAGCCAAGAATTAGACTTGTACGGAGACGCTTGTCGTGGAGAAGTTTGGGTAGGACAAACCTTCACGCCTAATATGACTCATAAACTCACAAAAGTCATTCTTAAATTGTATCGAGTAGAGTCTCCAACTGGAAATGTGATTGTAAGCATTCAAAATACTGATGCTCACGGTAACCCTACAGGCGAAGACTTGGTTTCCAAAAGTATTCCCGCGATGAGTATTCCAGAAGGAGTTTATCCCCATGATAACGTTAGTCCAATTGAGTTTGTCTTTAGTACACAGATAACCTTAGAGAAAGGTACAAAATATGCTATTATAGTGAAAAATCTAGAATATCATGGAGCCAATGGCATATTCACTCGTATCTATGATGAAAACTATGTGGGGGGAGATTACATTTATACTGATGATGGAGGGGGTTACTGGTGGATTTATCCTGATACTGATATGTATTTTAGCGAGTGGGGCTATTAGGTGATTTGAACTGCCCAGTTTAACTTGAACTGTGGGAAGCCCTATCCTTTAGGCGGGGGAAGATGTCAACCTACTCCACCAGCACCACTTATGGGTTTAGGCAACGAGTCCAAATATTGAATCTCAAGGATCAAACTTTCTGGCGAAGAAACATGGTTAAAATATCTAGTTTAATTGCGTGAAAAACTCAGTTTTGTAGCTGTCATAGAAAAACTTATAAAGGCAAAGGCGATAATTAACTTGGTGACTGTGTTGGGTTTGTACGACGAGTTTGACGCTGAAGCTATATGCCCTAACTGCAAACGAGAGGTTATGGTGGGGTTCCAAACTAAAGCTCTGTTTAACTTGCTACTTTATTTCGAGGTGGGCGACAAAGTGGAAAATGAAAAACTCGTAGTAAAAGATGGAATAATCAAGGATGCTTTAGGCTCCTGTCCAAAATGTAAAACTCTTCTGTTAGGAGAAATAATTATTAAAGACAACATTTTCCAGGGCGTACAAAACATTCGAGTCGAGCAGAAAAACCAGAAACCTTAACTCTCTTTTAAAGTGAAAAACAGTAAATGACTTGAACGGCAGTTCAAGAAATTGAACGGTTTAGTATATAACTCTTTATGAGGTGACTGGTGGTAGTAATTTTACAATGGAAAGTTAACCAAAAAGATTTAAATATTATAAGGCACACTTTAGATATAGGTTAAGAAGATGAAAATGGAAGATATTGGCTTCTACACTTTATGCGATGAGAGAGTGAAAAACGTTTCGTTAACTACGCCTATGTGGCGGTGCGAAATGTTACTTACTGATGTTTGTAATTTTCACTGTCCATACTGTCGAGGGTTAAAACCTGCGCTTAGGGGAACTATGTCTCTTTCCTTCGCTAAAAAAGTTATTGACTTGTGGAGCGTGAACGGTCTTAGAAACATAAGGTTTTCCGGTGGCGAACCAACCCTTCACCCGCACCTCAAAGAGCTTGTAGCTTACTCTAAAAGTAAAGGCGTGGAGCGAATTGCTATTTCAACAAACGGGTACAGTTCGCTGGCGCTTTACAAGGAGCTTGTGGCTTTGGGCATCAACGACTTTTCCATTTCGCTGGATGCTTGCTGCTCTTCAACGTTTGGAAGAGGGATCCGCGTGCCTTGGGAGAAAGTTTCGCAGGTCTTTGTCCAAAAAATCGCTGAGAACATTCGGGAACTGTCCAAGCTGACCTACGTGACTTTGGGCATGGTGTTCACTGAAGAAACTGTGAACTACGTTGCTGACGTTGTAAATTTTGGGCACTCGTTGGGCGTTGCGGATATCAGAATCATTTCTGCTGCGCAATACAACCGGCTTCTCGTAGGCTTATCAAAAATTCCGCAGTCGGTTCTAGATGCTCATCCAATCCTTAAGTATCGAGTCACCAACTTCCTTAAGAGCAGAAACGTTCGTGGCATAACAAAAAAAGATTTTCACCACTGCGCATTAGTCTTGGATGATGCAGCAGCTGCTGGATGTTACCATTTTCCATGCATAATTTACCTGAGAGAAGGCGGCGAGCCCATTGGCAAAATAGGCCCAAAAATGCGTTTGGAAAGAGGCGAATGGTTCAAAGCCCACGACTCGTTCAAAGACGAAATCTGCAGAAAAAACTGCTTGGACGTTTGCGTGGACTACAACAACAAGTACAGGGAGCTTCACAATGTCTAAACTGTCAAACCTGATTTTCCAGTATTTCGAATGCTCGGTTTCAGGAAACTTTGACGGCTTTCCGTTTGAAGAGTTTTTCCGCCTGTTCAAAGAAAGACTTGAAGAAAAACTGGCTTTGCACGGCGTGTTAACCTTTGAAGACTACCTGCACTACGTTTCCAAATACTACGACCTGTCGCAGTTGTCACAGTTCGCCTACAAAAGCATACACACTGGCCTAACTGAAGACGTGGAGACAATCGAGAAAAGACTATTTCTTCCGCGCTACCAGCATTTCCACGACATTTTCATTCGAAACGAAAAATACAAAGAACTCCTCACCCTATACCATAAACTGTCAAATCCGCCAGAAAACAAACTCTTTCTGGTTGAAGAATGCGTCCACGCCGAACACGGCAGCGGATTAATCCTTGGCATAGACTTAGACAAAATCAGAAAAAGAATCGATGGCTTACGAGTGGACAAGCCCTTTGGAATACTGACTCGAAACGCCCTAGAAGAAGAACTGCAAAAACTAGGCAAATTCAACTGCTTGTTCTTAGACTTTGAAGACGTTCACAAACTGAATGCGCAGTACGGCTACGACTATGTGAACGAGCTAATACAAAAAGTGTTCGCCACGTTCCCATTCAGAAAGACCGATTTGGTTGGCCGCTGGTTTTCAGGAGACGAAATCCTAATAGTCACCAACGCCGACGACATTCAAGGACTCGGCCTACGACTAAAACTATTCGTCAAAGAAGTGTCCAACGGCAAACTAAACTTTCGATACGAAGTCTACGAAGGTTTAACCTCAATTGAGGACTTGAAACAACACATCAAAAAACCATGGCCACAGAAACGTTTATTAACCATTTCGCCTTATTTCATGCTCGGCTGACTAGTTTGGAGTTTTACTTTAAGCCAGGGAGTAAAAGCAACGTTGACTTCATCTTGGGCATCCGCTCTAACGGGCCAGTCAAGTTTAGAGAACTATTTGAAATGCTAAAATTCTTTTTCGAGAACGAGGACAACGACTATCCGCAAGCATGGCGTAGGGGGCCGCTGGATGCTTGTCGATGCCATAAAAGACTTCAGAAATGGCATGTCGCAGGTGGAGATCGGTCTGAACTACAAGCTTCCACTAATTGAAATAAACGGCGAGCTCTCTCTCAAAAAAAGCCCACATTCGGCTGGAGACTTTCGGCGATAACGGGCAACCACAGGGAGTCAGCGTCTACGCAGATTGCCAAATCTACTTCGGCAATTTGTTTGACATTTTGGAGTTGTTTTTCAAAGTGTTCGACGCCAACCTACCGGGGAAAAATGAAGGAGGCAGCCAAGTTCTAGTGGATGCAATAGAATGTTTGGCCAAAAAAACTTCGCCTGAAGACGTCTGTGCAAAATATGGATTTGATGGAACAGTGCTTGACCCCGCAAAACTGAGGCCACCGCCAGAGATAAAAAAACCAAAAACGCTAATACAGAAAAGCCTCTTAGACCTCTAAAATGGGACCTGTTTCAAGTTTGTTGCAATATGATAACATTGGCTAGAAAGAGTTATATACGCAGAAAACCAAGCTTTAACTGGTGTTTAATGTGAGCGGAAATATATGTAAACTGGTTCAGCTGTTTGACCTGCTAGTTAAAGAAGGCGCAATCTCGAAGAAACAGGCTGCGGCGACTCTCAAAATATCTGTTAAAGAATTAGACCAGCTGCTGGATGCCGTTCAGTTTGTGCAGTGCCAGCCAAAAATTCGAGTTAAAGGTGGCCTAGCTTTGCTCGAAACCAAACCCGTCAACCAAAAAACAAGTCCAGAAGCTGTTGAAGCACTCAGAAAAATGAGGGAAAAAATTCTTTCTAATAATCAACGACGTTAACATGAAATAGGATAAAGGCTTAAATTGGAGAGCGTTCATGTTATTTGTGTGGCTACAATGAACGAACGTAGAGACGTGTTTAACATGTGGAACATTGTTGCATTCATTTCAATAGTCCTCGACGCGGGACTTGGCGTTTACGCGCTGGTGCAGGGGCAGGTTGGAGCCGTAATAGGGATGTCAGGCATTTTCCTTGCTGGTTTAACCTTGGCTGTTGGCGGGCACTACCTTGAAAAACGGGTTGGAATGATCAGGTGTATTTTGATTGCTGTTGATTCGCTTCGAAAAAACTGGAGAACCCCTGACGGAGAAATCCTCGCGAGAATTCAAGCAGCCAACCGTGACATCCTCTCCTCCCTAAAGGGAGGAGCTTCCCGTTTCGTCGAGTGCGCTTGCTCAACGAGTAGCGGCGCATTCTCCACGGGCGTAAATTCGGCAGTGCCCCTGCCTACGCCCCGCTGCAGCACTATCCTAGCCGCGTTTACGTCGCGGCAGATTATGAGACCACAACGGGGACACTTGAAAATCCGATCCGCCAACACGGTTTTAACGCGCGAGTGGCAAACCGAACACTCCTGACTCGTATACTTGGGGTCGACTAGTACTACTCGTCCACCAGCTTCTTCCGCTTTGTAGACGGTCATCTTGACTAGGCGACCCCACGACGCGTCCGCGATGCTCTTGGCCAAGCAATGGTTTTTGAGCATTCCTGAGACGTTGAGTTTCTCGAAGACTACGTCGCACCTTGCTAGGCGGTGCGAGAGGTTGTGCAGCAGATCCGTGCGTTGGCGTTCAACCTTTCGGTGACCCTTTGCCAGGCGCAGCACGGCTTCTCGGCGCTTGCCGCTTCCCTTCTCCTTTCGGCTCACCCTGCGCTGCAGCCGTTTCAGCTTCGCCTCCGAACGCCGCAGGAACCTTGGAGCCAGCAGCGCCTCCCCCGTCGACAACGCCACCAAGTTACGGAGGCCTAAGTCGACTCCAACCATCCGAGTAGCCCTCTTCCGAACTGCGGGCTTGTCCACTGTCAGCACTGCGTACCAGCAGCCGCACCTGTCACGCTTAACGTTCAACGTTTTAATTTTGCCTTTCGGGACACGATGCATAAACATTCGCACTTCGCCGACCCTCGAGATTAGCAAGTGTCCGTTTGGCAGCAGCCTGAAGCCGCTCTGCGGGTAAGTTACGCTGTCGAACCGGTTCTGGCCTTTGAACCTTGGAAAGCCCGCCTTCACTTTTCCGCCCTTCCGCTTCTCCTCGACGCGCCTGAAAAAGGCCTTGTAAGCTCGGTCAAGCCTCTTCAACGTTTCCTGCAGTGCCTGCGAGTGGACGGAGGCGTACTCCGAAAGCTCCTTCTTTATCTGTGGCAGCTCATTCACCTGCTGCAGGTACGTCGCCGGCTGGCCGTTTCTGTACGCGACGATGCGGTGCTCCAGCCCAGCGTTGTAGAGGCTTCGGCACAGCGTTAGCGTCTTCTCGAGCTGATCAGCCTGCTTCTCTCGTGGGTAGAGCCTGAAGCGGTACGCTCTCTTCATCTTCGACCACAAACTACAATGTTGCGCGGGGTATATATAGCTTTTCGAGATACGCCATTCATCTCCCCCTAAAGGAGGGAGTTTTCTGGCTAACCTCCATAAAGCCAGCGAAGAAGACTGCATAATTGCAATCACTAGAGCAAAACAGTTCTTGTTCAAACCAGAATACCTTACCCCTGAACTAAAACGGGAAATTGAGCAGTGGGCAAGCCTAAGCTAAATCAAAAGTTTTAAAAAAAGGGGACACACTATGGCCGCACAGGGTAGAATGGATATGGGCTGCCTAGGCATAGCCCCATTCTTCAAACCAAAAATCATAATCCTCAATTAACACCCATGTTTCACCATTCCAGTATGCAACAACCCCACGGGGATATATATCTCCATATCCTTCAGAGGTTGCAGTTACGATATAGTTTTCCCCATCTCCGTCTGGACAGCTAAGAATAATCGCATATTTAGTGTCCGCTTCCAAAGTTATTTGCGTATCAAAGACCATTTCAATTATTTCCCATCCATCAATGTTAATACTATTTGCTAATACGGATTTGGAAACCAAATCACCCCCTGTAGGTTTTCCTTCAACATCAGTATTCCTTATGCTTACAATGAAATCGCCTGCTGGATTACCTGAACGATATACACAAAGGACTACTTTAGAAAGTTTATGTCTAATTTGGGGCGTAAACGTTTGAGCAGAATCCGTTTCATACACAGCCTCGCCATACATAGGCTCATAGATACAATATTCAAACATTTCTTCTGTTTGCGGTGTCACAGGCGATGTGTAAGTTATGACAAGCTTTGGTTCGTAGCCTTCACCTGCTTCGTTTGCACAAACTGTAACAAACTCTTCAAAATCGATATTAGGTTCTATTCCCCCAATTTCTCTATCACTTCTAAGACAGAGCTTTGTCGTACCTGCTTTGCTTATCCAACTTATACCATCAGAATTTAGAGTTATGTTGTTCCAGCCTCCTTCAAAATATGAAGTAGTATCAAATTGTCCCCCATTTCCAGAATAGTTGCCTTTTGCATAATCTCCCTCTTGCAACGGAGCATGCGGATAGTTTGGTTGCCCGTTCTGGATTGTTATGTTAAAGTCAGTGGTGTGATAACCACCTGAACCGTAAAGGCTCAACATTGCAGACGTTATTACCGCGTCATCTGGAAGAGAAGATGTATCAAAGAACAAGAAACTTCTGTATATGTAATAATCACTATATTTGCATTGCCCCATATAAAGGTCACCTTCATCAAAAACAGGATATGTGCTTGCACTCCAAACTGTACTGTAATTCGCGCTCCAGCCTTCAATATATCCATCATTTGCAGTTGAATAGCATGTTATAGTCTTTTGTCCAACGCTGGGTCCCCCGACTCCGAGGCACTTTACACTCGCCACTGTGGAAAAAGCGCTTCCATCAACCGCCTCCGCCTCAACAGTCACCGAGTAAGCGTTGCCAACAACGTATCGTTCCGCGGTTATCTTTGGTGGCGTAAGCGTCACGCCCACCGTTCTGCCCGGTTCCAGCGGCGTCGAAGCAGTCACCGACGGCACAGCGTAGTCGGACTCGTTGTGAACTTTAAGCGTTAACTGTTTGATCGGCCTATTCCCCGTGTTTTTGATTGTTGTGGCGAAAAGGACTTCTGGCTCGCCAGTGCTCCGGTACAGGCTGAGCGATTCAAAGTTCACTTGTGTCTTCTGGTTGCCGCCCGTCAACGTGCTAGTCATCAAGGCGAAAACGAGAAGGCCCCCAGAAATTGTGATCGCTATTAAAATGATGACTGCAATAATTGAGCTGATCGCCTTTATACTTTTCCACAACTTCATAACCATCAAAATTATAGAAGCGCATGAATATTTAAAGTTTTTATCCTTTGTTTTTGTTTCCTTTCTTAGGATGAATAGCACCACTTAATCGTGATGGATCCTGTAGAAGCGCATGCCATAACAATATACTAAAATCAGGCAGACAATTCGATGTTTCCCAAATGCATTCAAAGTAATTTTCGGGGTTTTTCGGTTAACAAATAACCATGATCTGAGTCGCGATAAGCTCGAAGTAGTGAAACCTCCTCCATATCCCCCAAAGGAGTATACAAAAGAGGTGAGCTACTCGTTGAGCAAGCGCACTCGACGAAACGGGAAGCCCCCTCCTTCAGGTGAGGAAGGATGTCACAAAAAAGGACTCGCTATGGCCGCACAGGGTAGATTGGGTAAGGGGTGCCGAGGTTTATGGTACCTATTGGTGCTAAGTCTCCTATCGCGTTCATTTTGATTGCCCACTCGGACACTGTGTACAGGACGTTTTCGATGTATAGTGTTCTGCTGATCGCCACGGTGTAGTTGTTGACCTCGTGATCTATTTTTCCTTTCAGCGTGATGCCGTCCAAGTTTATGTTGAAGACGTACACGCCCGTCCACGATACGTCTGTGCTACCTTCTCCATACGTGTCCATAGGTATGGCCAGAAGTTGTCTGCCGTCGAACAAGAATGCTTTGTGGTCGCCCCATAGAAGTGGCGTGTTTGACCATTGTGACGCGACACTGTACGAAGCCACCTCAACGGGTTCGCTGACGTTTGAAACCTCAAAGATTGAAACCTTAACGTGGCCGTCTCCGTCTCGGCCTATGCCTATCAAGTGATTTTCGTCGTACGGGTGCAGGTACCTTGTGAAGCCAGGGATTTTCAGGTATCCAAGCACCTGCGGGTTGTGTGGGTTGGAAACGTCTATGACGAAGAATGGGTCTCTGCGAACAACTGAAGTTGACAAGTAGCAGCGGCCGTCGATAAACCTTGCTGAATCTATGGTTTCGCCAGGAGCCAAGTCTTCAAGCGTTCCAACAACGTACAAGTCCATATCCAGCACGTACATGTTGTTCTTTGTTTCGCCATTGGGTCCTCGAGTTGTGGTTGCAATCCTAAAGTAGCCGTTGTACTCGTCCATCGAAAACTGGTTAAGCTCGTGTCCTGGCACTTTGCCCTCTGCCTTACACACAATGCTGCTACCATCTATTCGCAGTCGATACACCCACGTGTGATCCGTCACTGAACTGCTAGCAAACGTGATTTCCTCGTGGAAAGTCAGATATATGTTGTTGAGCGATGCGTACATGTTGCTGTTTCCGCCAATAAGCATGGTAACGTGGCTTGGATCCTCGCTGGCATCTTCCACGTTGACTGCGACAACCGTTGTGTACGCGAAGTAGGTGTCGTTCAAGTCCACGTAGTGTATTTCTGATGGTTTAACGTCGACTGGGCCGTTGGCTCCGTAAACCTTCGGAAGGATCACGGTGTCGTAGACTATGTAGGCTGGCTGGTTAACGACGACGTACACGTATTTGCCTATTTTTCTCGAGTTAAAATAACTACCTGACAGTTCAAAGTTTCTAACATGCACGGGCAAGGCTCTGTTGGTGATGTCGTAAACTTGAATGAAGGTTTTCGTTCCAATGTTGATCCAGCCCGTGTAACTGTTTGGGTATTCAACTCCAAGCACTACAAGCCAGTTTCCATCAACAAAAATGCCGACTGGATAAGACTCGTTGAAGGTTATTCTAGAAACAACTATGCCGTCTTCAGGAGGATAAGCCTTCACTATAGTGACTGTGTTGTAAGAAACTGTGTAAATGTATTCGCCGTCTGTTTTGACGATGTCGTCTTCATCGACTCCGGTGACCTGAACGTTTGTCTGTGAAAACTCGAAACTTGGCGTTTTTTCAGTGCTTCCTGAAACGCCGAAAGTGGCGGTGGGACCTAAAAGCGCGGTAACGCGGTTAACGTCGCTTGAGAAAAAGTACATTCCCGTCGACTGTGCATGAACGTTCAGGAAAGCTCTGATGTCTGAAAGCGAAGTGAAAGTTTTCATCGGTCCAAATGTGGGAGGCAACTGGTTTTCAGGAGTGTAGCTAACGGCGAAAAGCATTGCGCAAAGCAGCAAACCTAAACCTACTGCCGCGAAACCGTAGTATAGGGCACGTCTCTTAATGGCCTTTTCCATCTTTAATCCTCATAGTAAGCATGAACACACCTCTTCTTAAACCCAGAAACTAGAACAGCCTGTTCAACAATTAGTACAGGCAATTTCGCTGCAAAAAAGGGTCTCTACTGGAAAGGCTTAGGCTCAAGTTTATATCCTTTCGCAAGTACTTATTATTGATTGATATGCCTAACCGTGAAGAGCACTGTCAGCACTCGTTTGAACGTTATGGTGTTAGGGCAGAGGACATTCACGCTTTTTTAGATGAGCCCAGCCAGCTTGTGGGATCGGAGCACAGGGAGTTCAGGCATGACTACGAAACTGTGAAGCTTGTCGGCGAAATGTTTGGAGAAAAGTACGGACGCGAAATCGCAGAAAACGTTGCGCTTGACCACATAATGCTTGACCACGAGGAAACTTCGGAAAAGAAACGGGCTGAACTACAACTGCTCAAATGCCCGAATTGTGGTGGACCGCTTGGACATTTTCTGGGCGGTAAAACCACATGTGAATACTGTGGGTACCAAGTTTCAATTCCCAACTCACTGCAGAAACGGGGGTGGCTGATACTTTACCTGCTCAACGATGAAGCGTTGCCGAAGGCTCTTCCACCTCTTGAACTGTATTCTCCGCCAACGGTCGTTGATGACCTTTACGGTTTTCTGGAAAATAGGGGAGAAGGCCAGTTTCTCTTGAACTCGTTGGGATACGCGCCTATGCGCCTCATAGACCTAATCTCCAATGGTTTAACCGAAAATGAAGTGGACGAGCTGGTGCTGGAGTCAAAAAAGGTTTCCCGGCAGCAGGTGGAAGAACTGCTAGAGAAGGCTCGTGCCAAAATAGTTGAGCAAACACAAAAAGAAAAAGAACGGGAAGAAGAAGAGCAGCAGGGGTTCACTGAACTAAATCGCGAACGAAAAGCAGTTATGATCATAATGTTATTAGTGATGGCTGCAACGTCGGCTCTCTGTCTGCTTTTGGTCGGCGTAGATGCAGCAGCGTGGTGCATAGCCCTATTCGGGGTTGCCCTCGCCTTCGTTTTGGTTTTTATGGGAAGGAAAAACCCGTATTGGAAGTAGCAAATTAGGAAAGTGCTCGCTGTGCTTTAAATATGATCGTCAATAGCGAACGGCGGTTGGTCGAAAAAAGGTCCATATGGTTAACAATTGAACCAAATCCTGCTGAAAAGGTCACCAAAAACTTTATATCTCAAGTTTGGTTTATTTTGTAACGGTGAACGGTTTGTCTCCCCTCACGATCGACGACCCGGTGGCGAACAAGAAAAAACTGTTTGCAAAGATTGAAACTATCACTAAAACTATTTCTGAAGAAGTGCGGAAGTCAACCCCTGAAAAAATCAAAGTTGAATGGTACGCGGGGTGTCTAAATGCGCTTTGGGAGGTAAAAATACTTCCTGCAAGGGGGTTACAAAGGAGGCTAAAAATTTTCCGAACAATAATATACATCACAAGTTCACTTAGAGAGTTCGATCTGCCCTTGAAGAAAATCGAGTTCCAAGTGAAAGAGCGCAAGTGGATTCCAACAATAGAGCGTGTCGCAGGCATTCTCACTTTGGTTCACAATGTAGAAAAGGTGAACGTGAAAATTGTGGAGGAACTTTCTGAGCCGTGCATATAAGTTCAAGATAGGTTTCTTTACAATTTTTAGGGTTAGCCTATTTGGTATGCGGTAAATTCTCCGTCCGTCGTGCCGAAAAGAGAACGAACTCGTTCCATAGCGTCCGTAATTGATTTGCTGTTTGGCACGACCTGGCGGTAATTTTCCTCGGTTAAAATATTTTCTAGCTTTCCCGTTTTCTTTAAAATAATCTTTTTTCTCAAAACTTCGCGACCGCACAAGAAGACTGCAACATCGCCCTTCTTCGGTTTTCCCCTGCGTAGATCTATCGTTTTTGCCCCTGACTTGATCCATTCGAAATATTCACGTTTTGTTCTAAAGAGTGGCATACAAACTAAATTCTCCCTGTGATTTAAAAAGGTTTCCCAAAAAAGAAAAGCTATAAATAGGCTTGCGCATATGGTTTAAACAAGAGGCATTGACTGTGAATAGAAAGCTTGCTTTGTTCTCGTTGTGTTTAGCTTGTCTTCCATTCTTATCATTAACTTCTGTGGAGGCTCAGACGCGGACGGTGGGCGTTCACGTTGGAGAATGGTTCAAGTACGGTGAAATCAGTGGAAACGGAACTCTTCTGGAACAGTGTCAAAACGTGGACTCGTGGCTTATGACAGTCACAAACGTTTCCGGAACAAATGTGACGGTTCAAGTCGTGACAAACTTTAAAAACGGAACCTCTTCTTCCAAATCTACAGAAGGCGATGTTGTTTCAGGAAGCGGCTTCGAAAACTCGTTTCTTGTAATTTCAGCCGGCCTCGAAGTGCACGATGCCATCTACTTATCACAAGCGTTTTCAAGCTACACAATAAACGAGACAATAAGCAAAGCATACCTTGACGACACAAGACCAACAAACCATTTGATGCTAGATAACGAGCAATTCAACGGAGGCTTCTATTGGGACAAAGCAACAGGAATGCTTGTCGAAGTGTTTGAAGAGCTAATCAACCCGTCAGGCCCCGAAACCACTTGTCACCTTTCCTTCAAAATCGTGGAGTCAAGCGCTTGGATAGTGCCAGAGTTCCCCTCGTGGATACCTGTCTTCGTTTTGTTTACAGTGCTAACCCTAGCCTTGGCCGCCTGCAAACGAAAAGTTCACTTTTACAAAAATACATGATAAACCCTATAAAAAGGGGTAACAGCGTTAAATTTTAGAAAAAGCGGCTTGTCAAAAGTTAAAGAAACGTTTATTAGCTGGCGTTCCCCATGTTTTTTTGAGGCTTGCAAATGCCAGTTGAGATAAAAAGCGAGTTTGCAGAGGAAGAGGCAGAGCGCCGTAAAATTGAGAAAAAACATAAAGAGCAGAAAGAGTTTGGAAACTTGGTTGTAAAAGCGGTGCAGCCTTTTTTTGAGGAAACCGTGTTCTTTGAAATAAACGACTACTCGTCCATGGTGGAGTATAAAGTTCGAAAGATTATCCCGAAAAACGGGTTTTTCAGCCGAACAAAAAAACCGTTGATTGCCCAAGTTGCCAGATACACGGGTGATAATCCTACCTATAATTTTGAGATTGTGGTTTTTCAGCCGAATCATGAGGAGTTAGCCCGTGAAATTGCTGCGATTTTTCCGTTGGTGTACGGCGACAAAATCCGAGTCAGAATAGTTCACGACGAAGTTTCGTGGTGAAAGGTCAACTTTCTTTTCAGTATACGCGCGACTACCTATAAAAGTTTATATCCACTTCTAGCCTTAACATTAATGGGGAAAGCCGCGTTGAAGAACTACTTTGGGTCAGAAAAACAGGGACCAAATAAAACGCAACAAGGAAAACCCACATTAACCGGACGGAATGGGACTAGCCACGGTAGGATTTGCTTTTTCCTTAATGGTATTGAGGAGGTAAAGATTAAGTCAACTACTCCGCGACTGAAGTCGGGAGCTTGTGATGGTGGATGCAATGCAAAAGTTGACTAGCCTAAGCCCAGAAGGGGCTACGTCTGCTGAGCTACAAGAACGCATAGATGCCTCCCTAGTCTATGCCTCTTCGGCAGAACCACTTAATGCCATGCCTGTAAAGGCTAAGCTCGGCAGACATTGGCGAAGGGAAATACACCCTGCCATTGAGCAGGAGGGGGGAAATCCCCAAGGGGCGCCAGCCCCTGTTCCTCCGCAGAAAGGGCTGAGTGCCCAATTCCTCTCCACGAATAAATTTGGGAGTTTCCTTGGGTGTTCTTTATGATGAATGAGGACTGGTTGAAACAACGTGTGGAAGAAATTAAGGCTAGGATCCCCTTTGCTTTTCCCAAAATAAACTATCAGGTTCAAATAGAGGAGAAAGAGGGGGTTTTGAGTGGGCGCACAAGACTAGAAAAGAAAAATGATGAAGTAAACGTTACAATCACCGTTTTTATGTCGCGAAACCTTTTGGAAAGGCCGAACTTGGAACCAGCGATCGAACTAATTTTGATCCACGAACTTTGCCACGTGGTTTCCCCATTCAACCCTAACGCAGTGATGCAAAAATATTTCCCAAAAGAATTTGAAACATGGTCAAAAGTAGAAAAGTTGAAGGCAATTCAATGTCAAACCGAAATAAAAGAATTCAAGGAGTTGTTGCGGAAAGTGAAACTAAAGTGAGGTTGAACAGAAATGAGTAAAGCCCCAACTGTTTTCTGTCCTAAAGAGAACAAGAAAGTTTCCGTGTGGTATTGTGTAGGTTCTTTTATGCAGGGGAGAAAACAATGTCCGTATTGTGCTGAGGCAACCATTTACTATGGAAAGAAAGCGAAGGTGAAATGTGATTGGAAGGAAACGAAAACCATGACGGCTAAGAAAACAAAGAAAAAGAAAATTGATGTGGTAGAAGAAATACGCCGTTTTGAGCGTAGGGAATCGCTTGAAGAAGGTAAAAAGGAGGTGGAAAAGGATGGTGAGTAAAAGACCTAAAACTTCTTTTGGGCTAGGCAATTTAACCTTTTTCGGCTTCAACCTGGATGAACTAGTAAAAAATGTTAGTGGTCATTCGCTGGAAGAAATTGCCAACAATCCTAAGCTGGCACAGGAAATCCGAGAACAACTACAAAAAGAACATCCTGAAACCCAATCATTCGAAAAAAAGTTTGGCAACACGTCTGTTTCCTACCGAGTAACAAAACGGCAATTGGGAACAAAATCTGAACATAGAAAAGTTGAGCCTAAAATTACAAAAACTCTCACGATAACCAAACCGGAAGAACTTGAGAGACAACTGAAAGAGAAGGAAGAACAAGACAAAGTGTGGAAAGAAGAGGAAAAAACGCTGTTCAAGAAGACCCGAAAGAGGAGGAGAAAGTAATGGTGAAAGTTTGTAAATCTCCTAAGGTAAAAATCAAATTGCTAGTGGGTGATTTGAATGAGTTCACAGATGTTGATTCGATGTCGTAAATGTGGTAAACCTTTAACCAGAGATAATGTTAGTGTCTTTGATGACACGTTGTGTCGAGAGTGCGAAAAAAAAGGAGTTGAAAGAAAAAGGAGAAGTTTAAAATGGTAAAACTTCATAGATGGACTGAAGAAGAAGACAGTATTGTGAGGAATAATTATCAGACTGCTAGTAAAGCGTCTTTGATGGAAAAATTGGCAGATCGTACATTGTATAGCATTGAAACTAGACTCTATGTCATTCCAAGCATGCAATATAAAACACTTCCTAAGATTCCGTCAGTTAAATGTTCAATCTGTGGCGTAGAGTTTGTCCCCACAAGAGGACAATACTTAAGATGCCTTGTGAGAGGATGGAAAATAATATGTCCAAATCCAGAATGTAAGAGAATTAATAAGAGAGAAAGCAATCTTCGATATCGTCAAAACAAAAGAAATGCTGGAGGAAGCTAAATGGATTTAGGAAACGCTGGCGACTCAAGTACGATGGTTAGGCTGTACTGTGACTTGATGGGAATTGGGTTTTGCTGTGTACGAAGAGGCTGGCGCGAAGGATTGCCAAGAGACCAACCGCCAATATGGGTTTTCTGCCCTTTAAAAGACGCTATGAAACCACGAGACAGAGAGTTAGTAGCAAACTGTGAAAAATGTAAACACTTCAAAGGATGCAGCCACCGCACTACACGAACGGAACAGAAAGACACAACTCCTTTCCATGTGACTATGCACAAGCCAGTCAAGAAACCGCCAAGAACGACAATAGGCAAAGAGGAAATGGAGAAAACCGTTGAAGAAAAAAAGAGGGAAGATGAAGAGTGGCTAAAAGAGGAAGAAAAACTTTTCAGAGTTAAAACCCACAAGCGGAAAAAAGGACGTGGATAAAACGGAGGCAGCTACAAGGCTAGAAAAGGTTCCAGTTGAAGAGTCAGAAAAGGTTAAACCGTGTTTTGGAGGATACTACGCTTTCAACGACAACTGTGGCCGTTGCCAACTGGACAAGCCTTGCAAAAAATGGAGACATAACATGTTAAACTTCAAGCGCAAACAGAATTTATTGAACTTTCTGCTTTTCGTATTTCTGGCAGCATGGAACTTCAAAGTTGGACTTGACTTTTTAGAAGCAAAATTAAACTTGTTTGCCGTTCCCAGTTTTTTTGTTACGCTACTGTTTTTCGCCGCGTTAGTATCAAGCATCAAGTCACGAAAAGCAATAAAGGAATATCAAAAACCGAGAGAGGCAACCAATCAACAAGTCTTACGATCGGGCAAACACTGACAAAAAACACTCCGTCCTACCCGAAAAACAGGCGTCCCAACAAAAAAGAAACTTTTTTTGCGATGTTTTTGAGAAAGACTTTAAGTTAGCGTGCGTTCATATATCTTTTGGGGGAACACATGTGGAAGCATACTTTAAAGTTAGGCGCGTTGGCATGGAAATGGTCTTAGCAATTTGCGATTGCGAACTGCTAGGTCGAACTTTGCGTTATGGTAAAGTTTTCTTCCATGTGAACGAAAAATTTTACGGTGGCGAAAAAACCGCGGTTGTAGAGGCGGTTGCAATGATCTCTAATGCGACTATTGTGAACCTCGTTGGAAAAAAAGTTGTTGAGGAGGCGATCCGACAAGGCTATGTTCACCCTGAAGCAGTGTTGAACATAGAAGGCGTACCGCATGCGCAGATCGTTAAAATCCTGTGTTAACTTCATTCGGAAAGTCCAAAGGAGACAATCACGCAAACTTTAAAATTTATCTGCAAATCTTTTTAAACTCTAAAATATATATATTTTGAGAACATGACTCGCAAACGTAATCGTGGCATCAGTCAACTAATTGCATCTATAATTTTGATAGCTATTGTGCTGGTTGGAGGCATCTTCGTCTTCGCAGTTTGGTCCAGCGTATCTGGAACTGAACGGCAAAAAACACAGGTGAACTTTGAGTACCTTGGTTTATACAAATCGGTGGGTCAACCGAAGGCCACTTTTGCCACAACAATGAAAAACACGGGAAGCAAACCACTGACAAAAATAATAATTAAACTGCATAACGAAACAGCCTATGAAATTCCCTCTGTAAATCCGTCAAGCCCTCTTCAGCCAGGTCATTGTGTAGGAGTAACATTGACGCCGCCGACAATTCACTCCGACTATTATGTTGTGGGCAACTTTTACACGGTGCAAATAGTTAGGGCGGAAGCAACAGACGGTAGCAGCTTCAGCCACGTCACCACCGTAATGTGTTTGGGTGCCAGCCAAAAGGCTACGGGACTCGTTCCATTTCTGAAATATACGGGCAAATATTACATTCATTCAACAGTTACGCTATACACTGATTCTGAGGCACTTATAGATGACACAGAAGCCATCCAAGATTTTAGTTTAACCACTTCACAGGTTGTTTTAGCGATTTACTCAGCATGCAACTACATGAGCGCACCCTATGAATATGAGTATGGAAAAAAACTGGGAATAAATGTTGATGGAAGCGACATAGCAACAATACAATCTAGTCCTGGTTATGGATCAGAAGAGGCGAATGGAGGCATAGTTGTTTGGGTTGGAGTTTTAGATGCTGGTTCACACACGATTAAGGGAAGATTCGCAGGCATTGGAGGATATTCAGGCGAGGTAGACGAGCGTCAACTCACGATAATCATTTTTCAGGGCACTTCAAGCGATTTTCGTTATGTTAGGTCAACAATACCCGTATATACTGATTACATGGATGACGATACCGAAGCTATTCAAACATTCAATGTTCCAGATGACTGCAAGGCTTTAATTATATACAGCACTTGCAATTATCATGGAGCAACAGAATCACAGTATGGAAAAGATGTTTGGGTAGAGATAGACGGTGAGGACACACTTACCTATAGTGGTTCAAGCCCTTCGGGATGGAATCGTGCAGACTCGCAATGTTTTCCTTACTTAACGACTTTAAATGCTGGTTTTCATACTATAAAGGGACGGTTTTCAATAACACAAGCAGGGGGAGTTACTATCTCAGAACGACAATTGGCTATTCTTTTATTCCCCGAAAACTTGGAGACGGATTTCATAGAATCAGATGCTTACCCGCCCCCAACTGGTTTTGGTGATACTCTAACCAATGATTCAGAAGCAATTATAACAAGAGTATTAACAGGAACTCGGTATGTCTTCGCATTATATGGAACAAATAGGATGCCATTTGGAGTCGCTTCAGATTATGGGGAAAAAGCATCTATCAACATAGATGGAGTTGATTATGGATTGAATGCTCAAAGTCCGTTTGACCATGATAGACGTAATAGTGTTGCATTACAGTCTGATGTGGTTGAAGTGGAAGCTGGTTCACATACGGTTAAGGGACGATTTGCCAGTAATGATTCTGGTTCATATTGGGAGTTAAGTCACCGTCAACTTGCTGTTTTATGGTTTATAGACCCCTGAAATAAGTGGATAATAGTGACTGATTAAGTCTCCCTCTGGACAACTTAAATCATAAGCAAATAAGCAAAAGCATATATGGCCAGGTTGTTTTGGTGGGAAGCTGAATGGGCGGGATTATCTTTAATGAAAGTTAATAATGTGTCTCTGCTACGAAAAGGAGCAATTACAAGGAGAGCTACTCTTTACTCGTTGTCGGAGACTATCTTTACGCTGGTGGCATGACGGAACCCTCCAAAATTTCCAAAGTCAGCTTGAACACATTCCGTAAAAGTTCGGAAAGTACACAAGCTTTAAATGGCAGTAGAAGATCCCTTTTTTAGGAGAATGTGATGAGTCCACGCTTGCTGAGAAAAGAATTGCAGCCTAAAAAAAGAAGGGAAACCGCCTACTCTTTCTGTCGTCGACTAATTGTTAAACAGGAGTTTGGCCGCGCAATAGATGTTATGGAAAAGGCCGTTTATGACTACGCGTTTGGCCTTGCGAAACAGTTTGGAGAAAACGATTCGCCGTTCGAAGTTGACTCTTTCCTTTCAGGGCTTGAGAAAAAAAGCGTAATCACGGGAATTGAATTTAATCGCCTCACCGTTCTAAAGATGGTTATTGACGGGTTAAGCACTGAAGTTCACGAGGAAAACGGCTTGCTCGAGCTAAAAGATGCTGAGTACCTGCGCGAGTATACGTTTTTGTTAGAGAGAATAGGTCAACGTGGAAAACCGTCCGTGAAAGGAACTCGTCCCGCGCATCCACACGCCTTTCTGGCTGACTACCTTACCAAAAACGGTTTTCACGTTTATCCCAGAGAAATGGTTTGTGGTGGGGTGGGCTGCCCTTTTGAGAAGAACCGACTTGTCGACGTGGCCGCAGTGAAAGAGGAAAAACTCTACGCGTTCGAATACAAAAGTTCAGGCGACGGACTCGTGCGTGCAGTTAAACAGGCAGAAAATTATCGGCGCAGCTTCGACTATGTTGTCCTTGTTGCGGAAGTTCCCCGATATGATTTTTCGCTGAACCCTACCCGCGGAATTCGAATAAAAGAATTTTTGCGTATAGGTGTTGGCTTGTGGACCGTGCGGTTCATCGGCGACGAAACAGAAATTTCAATAACACGCGATCCGCAACTGCAAAGTCCCGTGCCACAAAACCGAGCTTGGGTTGAACTAAAATTCAAACACAACGTCAAAGTCTTATCAAAACAGGCAGTGAACAACAAGCAATTAACAGATTTTGTTTAATCATACTAGCTCAAACGGTCTCGGCGTCAATCTTTTTTTTGAGAAAATTAAGTTAAGTGAACTTCAGCTATTTCGTCGAATCCGCCATCTTCATCATAGTGACCCATCATAACATGTTTGGTTTTCGTGAACTTTTTTGAAATATAGAGGGTTAGTTTCACTGTTTCGGTAAAGGGCTTTTCCGTCCAATCATACTTCGTGGTTATCCTGCACATTTTGCCTGTGTCTATGTTCACTTCCTCGTTTGCTACAAGCTGGTCGCGGTAGAACCTAGCGCGAACTTCAAACCGTTTAGCCACCTTAAAAGCAATAAATAAAACTTTCTTTAGGTTGACAATTTCAAAATAGCTGTCTACTTTGGATATCCACATACCGATCACTCAATTATGGCTACTCACATATTTAAATGTTTTTGAGGGGTTGACCCGTCCAACGAAACCAAAACCTCTTTTTGGTGTGGATAGCAACGTTTAAAAATTAAGGTTTGCTTATTGTAATTTCCATTGTTGCCCAGTCCAAAACTTAGGTTTCCAACCAAATTATTTAAACCAGTCAGACATACTTATCTTTAGTAAACACTTGTTCTCTGAATATAGCCAGCACGTCTTTCTTCTCTTTGCTCATACACATTCCTAACATCAAAATACGCAAAACCCCCTAAAGGGCTATCTCAAGTTCTCACAAACCACGCAACTGTAATATATCATATTGAGACTAAAGCATGTGGGGCTTCTCGCTCACTCCTGGTAAATGTTTGGCTGGGAAAAACACCTTAGTGGGCACCGCCACCGTTGTAAGGCGAGCGTTTGTGCAGTGAACATGCCTTCCGAGGGCACCCGCCCCACATCAAAAATGTTTTTCATAGTTCATATTTCGCGTTCGACGCGTTAACCATATCGACACATCGCTGACACGTTAAAAGTTTAAATAGACTTATAATTACAATTAGTGAGGTTTAGGGATAATTGAAGCTACAAAACATAGTGTTGCTGGCCACACTGATGTTTTTAACAGTGCTTATTGTAGTACCCACAGCAAAAGCCGATAGTGTGGTGGCGAGGATTTGGACGGACAAACCCGACTACTCCCCTGCAGAAACAGTCACAATCAACGGTTCGGGCTTCTTGGCAAACACTGCAATTTACATTAATGTTACAAGACCCGACTTCAGCGTAAACAGCTGGGACAACACGACATCAGACGCAGAGGGGAACTTTACGACAACTTACCTACTTGACGGAATAACAGGAACATACACGGTAACCGTTACTGATGGAACAAACACGGCAACAACAACATTCACAGATACTACACTCTACGAGTATTACAACACAGGCGATAATAGTGCAGGAAGTTTCTGGGGAAATTATTGGGAGGCACAAACTTTCACTGTCCAAGCAACTGGTCACACGGTTACTTCAGTCAAACTCAAATTGTCTCGTGGTGGCAGTCCAGGAACTGTTACAGTGAGCATCAGGGCAACCAATGTAGAGGGGTATCCTACTGGTCCTGATTTGACCAGTGGGACAATAAATGGAAATACACTTTCAACCAAACAGATTACTTCATGGTGTGAAATATTTTTAACGGAATACGCGTTGAATGCAAACACTAAATATGCTATTGTTGTCCGAGCACCAAATGGGAGTTCGAGCAATTATCTGTACTGGTGGGCTGATGGCTCTAGTCCAACTTATGCTGGTGGAATTTGGGAATGGAGCGGCAACAGCGGCAGCTCGTGGATTGGTGTTTCTAGTAATGACCATATATTTGAGGTCTGGGGCAATCCGCCTCCGTCTCAGTACTACTTGACAGTGAATTCGCCTCACGACACTCCAATTGGCAGCGGCTGGTACGATGCTGGAACAACGGCGTACGCTAAGCTTCTCAACGGCTTGGTCACTAGCGGTGAGACCAGATGGGTTTTTACGGGTTGGAGTGGAGATGCCGGCGGAACGGGTTTAACAAGCAACCCAATAATTATGAACGGTCCTAAAACAGCAGTTGCAGAGTGGAAAACACAATACAAGTTATCTGTTATTCCTTTTCCTCTTCCATACATCGACACACCTAGTGGAGACGGCTGGTACGATGCGGGCTCAATAGCGTATGCTTCAGTCAGCGACTATGCTGTTCCAGATGTTGCTGGGTGCCAATGGGCCTTTTCTTACTGGACTTTTGACGCGTCGGGAACCAACTTGACAAGTGACCCGATACTTATGGATGGGCCGAAGCTTGCGGTTCCCGTGTGGGATTACCAATACCTTCTGACTGTGCAGACGGATCCAGCAGGCATCAAAACGATTCCAGGCCAAGGCTTCTACGAATTAGGCACCAAAGTCAATTTAACAGCCCCGCTAGAAGTAAACACTCCCGACAACAAGTACCTCTTCGCTTTTTGGGATGTCGATGGAGCCGATCAATTGTACTTTGCAAACTCCATCCAAGTATGCATAGACAAACCTCACACAGCCACCGCGGTCTACCTAAACTACCTTGAAGATGCCAAACAAGAAATCAGTCACCTAGGAACAACTGCAACCAACCTCTATAACAGTAAGCAAATGGACAAAGGTGAATACGAATACTTCGCAAAAGCTCTCAACAAAATCGGCAAAGACATAGACCGCACAATGAAACAATTCGACAGAACAAGATACGGCTTCGATGACAGACAGAAGGGCTTTGAAGACCTACGCCACGCAGTCATGAAATTCGAAAGCCTCATACACAAAGTAGAAGAATGGAGCGCAAAAGGCGAAATACCCGCCTCTGATGCCACGTCGATAATAAATGAACTTGAAAAAATCCGAATGAAACTGGTAAACAAAGCCTGGGCAGAAGCCCTAGCCGAAAGAGCACTGGCCCTCAAAGCCATAGCCAACGCGAAAGAATTAGGCAAAGACACCACAAAAGCCGAAGAAGAAATCACCAAAATAAACACGGAACTTGACAAAGCCATACAAAGCATTGCTGAAGGAAACTTCGCCCAAGCCATCCAACACTTCAAACACGCCTTCACCCACTCACACCACGCCGTCAAAAAAGCCTACGATAAAACATGGGACATCGACTACAAAGACTGGATAGACGAACTCGAAGAAGAAGATCCGTGACGTCCTCCCCGGCCTTAAGGCTGGGGCTTCCCGCTTCACCGTCAACGTCTTCACTTTGCCTTCTAGAGGGCGGTGCATGAAGATGCGTACGTGGCCTATCTTGGAAACGTATAGTTTGCCCACAAGTTCAGTTTTCTTCCCTCTTTGAATTGTTTTTCCTTCGAGTCTAAAGCCGCTTTGTGGATAGGTTATTGACTTGTACCTTTCTTCTTTTTTATGTTTGGGAAACCGTGTTCTGCCCTCGAAATAGTTTTTGAAGGCTGTGTTCACTCGGGTAGCGACGTTTTGGGCTGCCTGACTGTGCACGTTGCCACCGTGCCTGAGTGCCATCATTCTCAGCTTGTTCAGCGACAAGTGCTTAGTTATTTTTTCGTTTCTTAAAATGTTGTAGAGGCTGCACAGCGTCCGCAGTTGGCCGTCCATCACGGTTTCCTGCTCTTCGGTTGGGTAGAGATGGTACCTGAAGGTTCTAAGCGTTTCAGTCACCACTATTTCATTGTCGTAGAAGATATTTAAGCGTTGCCATTCATCCCCCACCTAAAGTTGGGGGTCTTCTGGCCAATTTTAGATAAAAACCCACGAAAGAAACGTGGGTAAACCCCCCTTTTTCTTAATTTTTTGGATATGTTAAGGTAGGTTCAAAAATGTTTATTAGCTTGTTTTTGAATATTGTTTATGGTGCAAACATGCCTGTTAAATATGTTGCTGGCGACTTGTTCGTAAACGAGCACGGCGTTGAGGGTTTGGCTCACGGGTGCAACTGTCTTGGCGTGATGGGAGCTGGCATTGCAGTTGGTTTTAAGACTCGCTACCCACAAATGTATGCGGAGTATCGTAGACTGTGTTTGGCTTCTCCGCGAAAGTTCAATCCCGGCGACTGTTTTCTGTGGCGGGAAGAGGGAAAGCCTGCTGTTTTTAATTTGGGCACTCAGGAGGGTTTGGACGGTGCAACCTACGAGGCTGTTGAACGGGCGCTTGAGAACATGCGACGTGTAGCTGACGAAAACGGGATAAAAAGTATTGCTATGCCACGAGTTGGGGCGGGGTACGGCGGTTTAGATTGGAGCAAAGTTCGAGAGTTGGTTGAAAAAGTGTTCAGCACCTGGCACGGAACTTTGTACGTCTACGAACGGTTTAAGCGATAAACCTGTTTTTAAAGAGAACGCTCCAAAAGAAGACTTAAATATGTGGTAGGATTGTTATTTTGTAGGTGTCTCATGTGATTGTTGACTCGCTACTGTACGATGCAATTTGCCAAAAAAAGAAGCGATTGGCCCGTTTGATGAGGGTTAACTCTGCTGCTGAAAAAATAAGAAAAAAGGTCTTGGCAGAGTACGTGTACCACACTAACAAACTTGAGGGGAGTGTTTTAAGCTGGAACGAAACTTTACGAGTGCTTGAAACAAGAAAACCAATAGCAGGCAAGACTGATGATAGTTTCATTGCGATAAGGCATATTGAAGCAGTCAAGTTTCTCAATCAACTTGCTAAACTAGAACTGTTCGAAGAGGACATCCTCTGTTTACATCACATTCTATTTTCGGAGGTTCTGTCTGATGCGGGTAACTATCGCAAAGTTGAAGTAGCTATTTCTGGAGCAGAGTTTACTCCTCCACCGAGCTTCGAAGTTCAAAGTCAAATTAGAAAGTTGCTAAACGAGTTTAAAAAAAGGAAAGCTGCAAATCCAGTTGACGCTGCCGCACTTTTTCACCTTCGTTTCGTGCAGATACACCCGTTCACGGACGGCAACGGGCGAGTGGCAAGACTACTTATGAACTTGGTCCTGCTCAAAAACGGCTTCCCAATTTTAACCGTAATCCCAGTGGAGAAAAGGAAAAGATACCTAGACGTTTTAGGCTGGGCTGACCGTGGCGAAACGGCACCTTTGGTAAACTTTGTAGGTCACTGCGTCGAAGAAACAATGAGCAACCACACGACTAAACGAGTTAGCAATTAAAGCAATTCCTCTTTGATTCGTGGGGTTACAGAGAAGGTTTAAAAAGGGGCAAGCACATGATTAATTGGCGTCGGGTGGCAACCGCCGTAGGGTACCC
>Ga0315280_10000089_pt1 | contig 162029 bp, 171 predicted proteins | sample YL17G06_40_MG_FD_203697 | JGI IMG/M metagenome (GOLD analysis project Ga0315280, IMG submission 203697) | Sediment microbial communities from Yellowstone Lake, YNP, Wyoming, USA - YL17G06_40 | ecosystem: Environmental > Aquatic > Freshwater > Lake > Sediment | place: USA: Wyoming | collected... | reverse complement strand
AAGGTGGATGAAATGAAAAAGCAAGACAAAATGGATTTGTCTTCCGATCAAGATTTGAGCATTGCCATAATGAACCTGGTGAGTATTGAGGAGCATTTCTTTTTTACGGGAGCTAAGACGGGAAAAACTGAATATTACGATCTATTAAATGAAGCGCGTTCAATGCGCAAGGAATTGCTTAAAAAAATCATCAAAGAATACGAGGGCGAAGTTTGGTGTATTTCTAAGCACTTACTTGCCGCTTCAATGCGTTTGATGGAAGTCGGGACGAAACAGCTGGGAATGGGCAAAAAAGACGAAGCTTATGATCTTTTTGGAAAGGCATATAATCTTTACTCGCTTTTTTGGGGATTAAATATGAAGTTGATAAAAACAGACGATATTAAGAAGATTGACGATAGCGCTTTGAATAAACACGACAAAGAGAAAAAAGGGTTTATGGGCAAGCTTGGAGAATTGGTTAGAAAAGTAATCGATTGTTGCATCGAATAATTAGGTTAAATCTCCATCAAACTAGTTCGGATAGACTTCAGTTGAGGGAGCTAACGAAAATCGCCAAAATGGCGATTTTTTGATAGAATAAAAAAGAGTATAAAATATGGCCAATATAAATAGCGATGAAGCTCGCTTAACGCTGGCGGATCAGCTGATAGCTTCTACTAATTAGAGTAGAAGCTATTATTTTTTATTTATTAACTATGAACGACAAAACAAAAATTAAATCATCTTGGCTTAACAAAAATGTTTTTGGAATGGGACTGACAAGTTTTTTCAGCGATGCGAGCCATGAGATGACAACAGCAGTATTGCCGACATTTCTTGTAAATCTTGTCGGTAACGCATTAGCACCTCAACTTCTCGGAATCATTAGCGGTTTATCTGATGCAGCGTCAAGTTTTGTAAAGATTTTTTCTGGTTGGATAAGCGACAGAATCAAAAAACGGAAAGGATTAATGGTGATAGGTTATGCGGCTACTGGATTTTTTGCTGGCTTTACGGGCTTTGCGACAAACTGGATTGGAGCTTTATTTTATAGAACTTTTGCTTGGATGGGGCGTGGCCTAAGAGAACCGCCAAGAGATGCACTTATTGCTGATTCAGTTTCGCCTGCATATTATGGCAGGGCTTTCGGATTCCATCGTGCAATGGATACACTTGGTGCAATCGCAGCGCCTCTCATTGTGTTTTTTGCATTACCGAGTCTCGGTGTAAAAAATATTTTTCTCATTTCTTTTATTCCTGGATTTCTGGCGGTGTTCGTTGTTGTATTGCTTACGAAAGAAAGCTTGAGGGAAGATGGAAATCAGCAGTCGATAGGATTCTGGAAAGATATTGCTTCGCTTCCTAAATCATTCCATTTTTTTCTGTTAGTCATGTTTATTTTTGGCATCGGAAATTTTAACCGAACACTACTTTTGTTAAGAACTCAAAACATTTTAACTCCAGTTAATGGGCTTGTAATCGCAGGAAGCTTTTCTGTTCTGCTATATGCCTTTCGCAATGTCATTCAGGCATTTGCTGACTACGCCATAGGACACTTAAGCGATATTTTTGGCAGAAAGGTGCTACTCGCATTTTTTGGATTTTTTGTCTTTGGACTTATGTCATTGGGTCTGGCATTTCCCATACCCACACTTTGGTTTTTTGTTCTATTATTTGCTCTTTCAGGAATCAGTGCCGCAGCCTATACCGCCCTTGAAAAAGCTTACGCCGCTGATTTATTACCTGCTCATCTGCGAGGAACAGGCTACGGCGTTTTGCAGACAATTGATGGCGTCGGAGACTTCATCTCAAGCTTTCTGGTCGGTTTTCTTTGGTCGGCAATTTCTCCCGCTTCTGGTTTTATTTATGCGGCAGTCTTAAGCACAGGATCGGCGGTTATGCTTTTTGCACTGCGGAATAAAAAATGAATTAAAAGCCATGGGATTGACGACCAAGCAAAAGACCGAAGCAGAAATAAAGAAGCAAGAAATTGAACTTGGTAACCGAATTGCAAAATTGAACAAATTAAAAACAGAAATTCAAAATTTATGAGCTATGGCATTTATTTCATCCTGTTTCCTTTTACGCTGATAGGTTCGGTTATGGCATATCTCATTACTTACAATGAGTATATGCACCACTACCCTACAAAAAAAGAGCCGAGGAAGGTGGCTCTTGAAGCGGCAGTTTTTGCCTTTATCTTCTTAAGCGTTATTTCTATTTTTGTTATTTATGTGTTGACAAACTATATTGAAAAGTGATTTTGGACAAAATATAGTGAATTGCGTGGTGGGGTAAAAAGTTATGCGTTAGTATGCGTTAGCGTATTCTCTCAAATCTGGTATGTAGATATACTCATTTTGTTGCTGAATTATCGTTCTAACGCTGTCCACAATTCGGAACACTACGGGACAAACAGGGTCAAAAAAGGTAATAAGTGGTAAAATGGGGTTATGAAGCTCAATAACTTCTTCAAATTGGTTATTGCGATTGGTGTTTCGGAATTGGCCGGTATAATCGGTTCGGTTTTTACTATTTCCGCGATTCCGAATTGGTATGCCGGACTGGTAAAGCCGGCGCTGAATCCTCCTGCTTGGGTTTTCGGACCCGCGTGGACTACGCTTTACGCGTTGATGGGCATTTCGCTTTTTCTTGTCTGGAAACAACATTCTCACATTCTTGAGAATGTGAGAATGTTGCGGATGTGGAAAATTGGTATCGCGGCGTTTTTTGTTCAGCTTTCCTTGAATGCTGTTTGGTCAATTATTTTCTTTGGCCTGCAAAATCCCGGCTGGGCCCTGGTTAATATCATTTTTCTCTGGCTCGCAATCGTCTGGACAATCGCAGTATTCTATAAAATATCAAAGCCGGCGGCATATCTTCTTACGCCGTATATCCTTTGGGTGAGTTTCGCCTCATATCTGAATTATTCTATTTGGATGCTTAATTGAAACGCACAAATCGTCAAACCCTGGTCAATATGACGCCAGTGGTGCAAATCTCTTACTTCGACTTAATCGCTCGCCACCGGGGCAAATACGGGGGCCTACGCTAATACAAAATACAAAACCGCCTTTCGGCGGGTTTTGCGCGCAACAAGCATAATTCTCTTTATACCATGACCCTGGGCCTCCCTCTCTGTCGCGGCTCAAACTTCAACGGACCTACAATCATTTGAAACTTTAAACCTTCTTTCGTATACATCACTACAAATACTTTTTTCATTTTAGATATTTAGCCTTATTTCGTTTATGTTCTTCAAAGGTTTTGGCATAATGAATAATGCCCTTTTTATCATGAAGATAATACCAATATTCTGAATCAACAGGATTAAGAGCAGCTTCAATAGATTTAAGTCCCGGGTTGCAAATCGGCACCGAGGGCAATCCTTGGCATAAATAAGTATCAAGACTGCAGTCAACTTGCAAAGGCATCCCAGCCTTTAATCGCTTCCACAAAATTCCTGAAATTATTGCCCGGTTTTCCGTATTTTTATCTTCTTTCTCTAAAATAGAAGCCATCACTAAAACATCAGGTTTTATCTCACCGACTTTCTTTTTAAAATTATCTTCCATTATTTTCACAATCTGTTTTTCATCTTCCTTGCCGGTCAAAAAATAGGTATCTGGAAAAAGATAGCCTTGTCTGGCGATCTTAAAAAAATTATCATGGTCAAAATTTTTAAACGGCTTAAGTTTTTTGGCAATGTCTTCGTCGGTAAAACCTTCGGGAATGGTAACTTTTAGAGACGAAAGTTGAAAATTACTTATTTTTTTAAAATAAGAAAGATGCAGCCAAGAAAAAACAACGCCGAAAATAATAAAAACTATTATTAGTTGCCTAATCATATCGGCAGATTCGTCGGCGCCTCTCCTTTCTTTGCCTCAATTCTTTCCAGGGTTGGTGTTTCCGCCACTCGCCCGGGGAAATGAAAAATAGTTGCCAGCTCCTCGCTGTTTAAAACAAAATGATTGCGGACATAAGGCATATGAAACATAGAACGCCGGCAATAAGCATCAAACATTTTCCTTTTCTTTATTTCTAATCTAAGATTTTTCAAGATATAAGCAGCGGAAGTGTAATTAACCGACTTAAAACCATTAAGATTAAGGGCGTTATATTGCTTCATTACCCCAGTCAAAGATGATACATTTATCTTATTGAATTTATCGCTTTTAGCTAGATATATTGTCCTGATTCCCACATCGAACCCCAATTTGGAAACATCGCGTTCAACTGCTTCAATTACTGATCTCTGGCCAGGAGTCATTCTAAACACACCCATACTAATACCACCTGCTTCTTTTTTACCCTCTGCTTCTTTCATCAATTTATCAACAAGTTTTTTACCCTCTTCTTTCCATTTCTTTTTTGTGGCCCTGATTAAAATTTGAAACCAAATTTGCTCGCCAGTTTTTAATGAACCAAGAAGTTCAAGAAGAGAGGTAAGAGGATCTGTTTTTTGTTCTTCTTTTGTTGCCAGCTCTTGCAAACCGTAATCAACATAAGTTTTAATGGGGTAGGCGTCTTCGGCTGTTAATTTAAATTCTGTGCCCCAAAATTTCCAGTCTTTTTCAAATCCTTGGTCAAAAAATTTCGTGTAATCATTGACTTCGGTTATTTCCACATCCGGATATTGGGCGTAAATTTGGGCTTCAACCAAATTTTTAAAATATTTTTGGGTATAAATAAAAAAATGAATTTTTCCCTCAATACTGACAATTTCCAAACTGAACCAAGCCCTTAAAAATCCTTCCCAATATTTTTCCCATAAAATTCCGTCAAAAGTTTGATGAAACATATTTAAAGCCACCTCCATTGCCCGAGGTCCTTTGGCAATTTCCCGGGGAAGTTTTATTTCCAAGAGATTCCACTCACGACTGGAAATATAACGGGCTCTAATATAGTAAAGCCAAAGCTTCCAAAAAGCTATAAGAAGAATAATGGGTAGCCAAAGAAATCGTGCGTTAATTACTACTTGCCAAATGTCATTTAAAAAACTAGACAATGACATATTTATCCTCTTTATTCTTTCTAAAATATTGACGATTTTGAAGACCGACGAGAATAGTATTCTCTTTTATATAACGTTCTCGGAGAACAATTTTAACAATTTCTTCTTGGGTGAGAGGACCGTTTGTTTTAATTATATCTTTAATCACTTCCCGCACTGTTCCTGGCTTATAACCCCATTCAGCCAGAGCATAAATTCCTCTTCCGACAAGAACAAATCTGTCGTCTTTAATAAGTTCATTATGGACTGTGGCCAAGTGAGCCGCCCGAGAAAAACATTCATTGATTTTTTTAACCACTTCGGAAAAATGCATTGGGGAACCGTGCTTTTTTAAAACAAGAAAAGCTAAATCGCGCACCCCTCTGGGGTTAATAAAGGGCGAACAGACCAAACCCCATTCTCCTAAGGGATTGCTGGCAATAATTTTTGAAATATTTAACCACGAGCGAAGAATTTCATCGGAAATTTCTTTTTTAATAAGGTCTTCCGCTTTTTCTTTTAATAAAGAAACAATTTCTTTTTCCGGAAAAACCTTGTTTTCTTCAACTTCTTGATGAAGTTGATGCAGGGCTTGATGCACGGCTTCGGCGCCGTCTTTGTCAATTGTCCAACGGTGATTAAATTCATCGTCTTCTTTTATTCTTGTAAAATCATCTCCCAATACCAAAAGAAAGAAAATATGGTTTTTAAAAATTGGCTCATCGGCTAAATATTCCAAAAGTTCTCTTTCGGAAAGAATCCACCCTTTTTTATCAATGACATCTTTGAGTTCTAAAAACGCCCCTTGGGCAGATTCAATGGTTGGACTTTGTTTTATAGAATTAAGAACAAAATTTATTATTTGCCTGACGCGTTCCCTGGTAATATTATATTTCTGACCGATTGCCTCAAGCGTTTTTCTTTCAGGGCCAATAAGCCCAAAACGCTGGCCCACAATATCTTTTGCCCTATCTTTAAGGCCGGAAATAAGATTGCCTGTAACAATATTTGGTTTGAAACTAAGAACAGACATAATTAATTAATCTATTTGGCACAAAAATTACTTTTTTGACTTTTTTGTTACCTAAGTACTTTTTAACATTTTCTCTTTTCAATGTCAACTCCTCTGCCTCTTTCTGTGAAATTCCCATCGGAACCTCGAATCTGTCTCGAACCTTGCCGTTTATCTGCACCACTAATTCAAATATTTTTTCTTTTATTTTTTGAGAATCATATTTTGGCCATTTGTCAATTTTAAACTTAAACTTTTCAGCAAGTTCGCTGGAAATGTGGGGGGCGAAAGGGCTTAAAAGATTAATCAGTAATGAATAATCCGTAACGCGTAATTGTTTTTCTTTTTCCATTGCATTAACTAAAATCATCAGTTGGGAAATGGCGGTATTGAATTTCATCTCTTCAATATCATCAGAAACTTTTTTAATTGTCTGATGCAATAAAGTTTCTAAAGAAGCAAGATTTTGCTTTCTGAAATCATTTCCCTTGGTGTCTGTGATGGAAGAAAGTGAAATCTTGCTTCTTAATTTCCAAACCTTGTTTAGGAATCTCTTAGCTCCTTCAATGCCGCGAGAATCCCAGGGAATTGCCTGATCAAAGGGTCCTATAAACATTTGATATAATCTATAAGCATCGGCCCCGAAATTTCTCACCACTTCATCAGGATTAACAACATTGCCCCTTGATTTTGACATTTTCTCTCCATCTTCACCCAAAATCATTCCTTGAGAAGTCCTTTTTTTGTAAGGTTCAGTAACCGGCGAAATTCCGATATCATAAAGAAATTTATTCCAAAAGCGGGAATATAAAAGATGAAGCGTGGTGTGTTCCATTCCGCCGTTGTACCAATCAACTGGCATCCAATAATTTAATTTTTTCTTGTCAGCCAGGATTTTTTTATTTTTAGAATCAGCGTAGCGCAAAAAATACCAGCTAGAGCCGGCCCAATTGGGCATGGTGTCGGTTTCTCTTTTCGCCGAGCCACGGCATTTCGGACATTTTATATTGACCCAATTTTTTATATTAGCCAAGGGTGACTCGCCAGTATCAGTTGGCTGATATTTTTTAACTTCAGGAAGCTTTATCGGTAAATCTTTTTCCGGAACCGGCTGCCAGCCATGTTTTTCACAATGAATCATCGGTATAGGTTCTCCCCAGTAATGCTGGCGCGAAAAAATCCAATCGCGGAGATGATATTGAACTTGTTTTTTCCCGCCGACAAATTTTGTAATTTCCCATTTTGCTTTTTCTGAATCCATTCCGTCAAATTTTCCGGAATTAACCATGATGCCCTCTCCAGTATAAATCTGAAAGCCCTTATAAAACTCTTTCCAGATAAATAAATGTGATTCTGGGGTTAAAAACTTTTCCATTTTTTCTGGCGAGAGCCAAACTACTTCATGAATATCTTGGTCATCTTGAAAAATTTCTTTTTGTTCGTCGTCCTGTAATTCAAAATAAAAAATACTGAAATGAGCAAATCTGTTAATGTTTTTTGGAACATGAAAAAACTTGCTATGCACTTTTTCCAACCGCTTCACCAATTTCGGATGCAGATAACCGGTTTCTTCAATTATCTCTGCAATTGCCGCTTCCTCTTGAGTTTGATTATTTTCCGGGCCGCCGGTTATAAACGTCTGCCAATCAACTTTTTTCCATTTCAAACCAATATATTTATCTTCAGACCAATGTTTGACAATGGCCATGATTGCCTCCCGCTCAACGAACGGAAGATTTTTACGCACTGCATCTGGCCCAACTGTTGTCATAAAACACGATTCAATAACCCGCTTAATTGGTAAATTATATTTCTTCGCGAACTCAAAATCCCGCTCGTCATGTGCCGGAACCGCCATAATAGCGCCGGTGCCGTAACTGGAAAGAACATAATCTGCTACAAAAATCGGAATTTCTTTTTTGGTCGCCGGATTAATCGCTTTAATTCCCTTCAATTCCACCCCTGTTTTCTCTTTCGCTAAATCCGTCCTATGTAATTCAGATTTCTTTTTTGCTTGTTTAATATATTTCTCGACTTCTTCGTAATTTTTAATTTTTAATTTTAAATTTTCAATTAATGTGTGTTCCGACGCCAAAACCATATAAGTCGCGCCGAAAATCGTATCCGGCCTAGTAGTGAAAACTTCAACTTGGAATTTGGAATTTGAGATTTGAAATTTTATCAGCACTCCTTCTGATTTTCCGATCCAATTTTGCTGTTGGATTTTTATTTTTTCCAAATAATCAACTTTGTCCAAGTCTTTAAGCAATCTGTCGGCATACTTTGTGATTGCCAGCATCCACTGTTCTTTTTCTCTTTTTTCTGTCGGACCGCCGCATCTTTCGCATCTTCCGTCAACAACCTCCTCGTTAGCCAAACCAATCTTGCAGGAAAGACACCAGTTAATCGGCATTTTCTTTTTGTAAGCCAGTCCTTTTTTAAAAAACTGCAAAAATATCCACTGGGTCCATTTGTAATAATTCGGGTCAGTGGTGTTTATCTCTTTGTTCCAGTCAAAAGAAAAACCAAGAGATTTAAGCTGGCGCCGGAAATTATCGGTATTTTTTTTAGTGGCAACTTTCGGATGAATGCCAGTTTTGAGAGCGTAATTTTCCGTGGGCAAGCCAAAGGCGTCCCAGCCCATTGGAAAAAGCACATTATAGCCTTCCATTCTTCGCTTCCGACTAATAATATCCATGGCAGTGTAGCTCCGGGTATGGCCGATATGAAGACCTTCGGCTGAAGGATAAGGAAATTCTACCAAGCAGTAATATTTTGGTTTTTTAGAAAAATCTTTTGCAAGAAAAAATTTATTTTTCTCCCAATACCTCTGCCGCTTTTTTTCAATTTTCTTGAAATTATATTGCTCCATTTTTCTTACTCTTAATATATCATATTTTAAACTCGATGACATCGTTATCGCGAACAATGTAATCCCGGCCTTCGGTCCGAACCAGGCCTTTTTCCCGCGCCTTCAGCCAACTGCCGACTTCAATTAAATCTTTAACATTAATCACTTCTGCCCGGATAAATTTTTCTTTAAAATCGCTGTGAATTTTTTCAGCCGCTACCAAAATATTCTCCCCTCTTTTTAATTTTGTCGCCCGTGTTTCTTTTCCGCCTTTAATAGTGTAAAAAGTGATTAAATCCAAGGTCTGATAGCAGTTTTTAATCAAATCATCAAGCAGGCTGGAGTTTTTCAAACCCAAATCTTTTTTTTCTTCTTCGCTCAACTCGCTTATTTCCAGCTCGTCTTTTAAGTCAGTATTGAAAAAATAAATTATCGGCTTATCAATTTCCGCCTCTTTTAATTCTTCTTCAATAATTTTTATATCTCTTTCTGGATCAATAAAGTTTTCAACGTGAGGGACATTGCTGTCTTTGAAAACCCTCACTACTTCCACCAAAATACTTGCCTCTCTTATTTTTGCCAAAAACTTGTTTCCCAAACCCTTACCAAGATGAGCTTCTTTAACCAGACCGGCAATATCAATAAATTCAATAGTCGCCGGCGTGATTTTTTCCGGTTTTAAAACCGCGGAAAGTTTTTCCAGATTTTCATCGGGAACAGGAACAATCGCCACGTTCGGTTCAATGGTAGTAAAAGGATAATTGGCAATCTCAACCTGCTTTTTTGTCAGAGCCTTAAAAAGAGTGGATTTTCCAACGTTAGGCAAACCGATGATTCCAATAGAAAGTGACATATTTTTATAATATGTTAAAATAACAAAATAAAAAAGGGCCTATAGCTTAGTGGCAGAGCACCCGGTTTGCATCCGGGAAACGGCAGTTCGATTCTGCCTAGGTCCACTTGACTTCTTAAAAGAAATAATGTAATATTATAAACGGAGGTGAGTTGTGAACAAGGAAGAATTGATGGAATCAGAGGAGTGGAAGAAGTTCTTGCACTTTCTGGATATCGTCGGCAACATCGTGCTGGCAGTGATTGGACTCCTCGGAGTCATCATTTTTGCCAGCGGGTTCAGGTTTCTGAACTCATACGATACTGTTGTCCGACTCGCTTTTGGCGGCGCGATAACCGCCGTCATCAGCATCTACTTCATCCGCTGCTACCGCCGCTACCGACGCTGGCGGCTGGGGCAGGACTTCTGGCGGCAACTCAGGTAGCGAAGTGAGCTACCGTTCACCGAAGTTCTTCAGCTGCGACCCCGCTGTGGGCAACGCGGCTTTCTTTTTTTATTTGCCGTTCAGAGCAAGAGTGATAATATGATCTAAAAATTCTGGATAAGAAGAACCCACTGCTTCCACGGCTTTTGGTATTAAAGATTCTCTTGTTAAACCAGGGAGAGTATTGGCTTCAAGAATGTAAATTTTTCCCTTGTCCCCTGCCCTATCTGAAATTCTGAAATCCTGCCGGGAATAATGCCGGCAGCCCAAAACCCGATGAGCAATCTTTGCCATTTCTTCTATTTTATCTTTTGTTTCTCTGTCAAAATTTCCCGGGCAAATTTCTCGGCTTTGGCCGCTGTATTTTGCCGAATAATTGAAAAATTTCTGTCTTGGAGGAGGAATTATTTCAATCACTGGCAAAGAATAATTTTCTTGACCGCGGAAATTTTCAATGACGCCGCAGGTTGCTTCCTTGCCCCTGATATATTCTTCAACAATAACTTTCTCACTATGATTAAAAGATTTTTCAATGGCGCCGGCTAAATTATGAAAATTATTGATAATAGAAACGCCAACTGATGAACCTGCCGAGGCTGGCTTCACCACCCAGGGCGGACTGAATGTTTTGAAAATTTTATTGATGATTTCAACAATATCGCTATCTTTATCTATTGCCATGCCTCCGGGAATATTTAATCCAGCCTTAGCAAAAATATCCCGGCTCAAAATTTTATTCATTCCCAGAGACGAAGCAAAAACTCCGGAGCCGGTATAGGGAACATTAAAATATTCTAAAATCTGCTGGACCTTGCCGTCCTCACCAAAGTAGCCGTGAAGGGCGTTAAAAACAACATCAACGCGATGAAAAATTTTTTCTGGGATAGAAAATTGACGATTAAAAAGCCAGTCGCCATTTTTGGTTAAGATTATGTCGTGGCCTAAATATTTTTCCGGCAAACCTGTCTGCCGGCAGGCAAGATTAGCAAGAATATTCTCGCCTGTTTTCAAGGAAACTTCAAACTCATTTGACAACCCACCCCTCAAAATTCCAACTCTAATAGCCATTAATTTTATGATATCAAAAAAAACAAAAAGAGTTAATCATTTGCCGAATCTTCGCTGACGGCTTTGAAATTCCTTTATCACTTCTTCCAAATCCTCTCCGGTAAAATCCGGCCAAAGTTTGGAAGAAAAATATAATTCGGTATAAACCGATTGCCAAGGAAGAAAACCGGAAAGGCGCTGTTCTCCGCTGGTGCGGATTATAATGTCCGGGTCCGGCTGGCCGGCGGTATAAAGATGCTGGCTAAAAATTTTTTCATTTATTTTTGAAGGATTGATTTTTTTTTTGATTATTTTTTTTACTGCTTCAATAATTTCTTCTCTTCCGCCATAACTTATTGCTAAATTCAAAATTCTTTCTTTGTTATCTTTTGTTTCTTTCATTATTTTTAAAACAAGCTTTTTTAAACCAGGTGGTAATTTCTCAATTTGACCAATTACATTTAGTCTGACCTTGTTTTTTATAAAAAAATCTTTTTGTTCTTGCAATCCCCTTTTTAATAAATTCATCAAGTAAAAAACTTCTGTTTTGCTCCTTTTCCAATTTTCCAAAGAAAAGGCATAGACAGTCAAAATCTTTACTCCTAATTTATTGCAGAGGTCGGAAATCTTTTTAAACTGCTCGTATCCCTGCCGATGGCCTTCCATTGGAGGAAGCCCTTTCTTTTTTGCCCAACGTCTGTTCCCATCCATAATAATGGCAATATGACGGGGAATATTATTTTTATCCATAGTGATTTAGTATACTGATTTATTTCTTAAAAATCAAAGAGTTTAAAAAGAAAAAGATGCTTACTAAAATAGTGAGCGGGCCAGCTGGAAAACCGGTTAAATTAAAAAGTAAAATTCCCAGAACGCAGCTAAGTATTCCCAAAATTATTGCTCCCCAAATATACTGCCGCATATTCTGGCTGAAGTTTCGCGAACTAGCGGCCGGAACAATCACCAAGGCGCCAATTAAAAGCGAACCCACGACCCTGATTCCTAAAGCCACAATCACGGCAATGGCCAAAAGATAAATGAAATTCATTTTTTTTGCATTAATTCTATTGGCCACGGCTAAATCTTCGGACAAAGAAACAAGAATCATTCTCTGATAAATCTTTCGCACGACAAAAAATACGGCCAAACTTAAAACAACGGCGGCAATTGCGTCCGCCAAAGAAACCCGGGAAATATCTCCGACCAAAGCTTCAATCAAATCCAGGCGAGGAGTTATTAAAAAACCAAGAGCCAAACTGAAAACAAAAATAACCCCCACTAATGTTTCTGTTGATAATTCTGTTTTTGTTTCCATCAGCCAAATCAGGAGAATGCCGAAAAGCAAAAAGACAAAAGCGCCCGCCGAAACATTAAATCCCCAAAGCAAAGCCAGCCCCATGCCCGGCAGAGCGACATGACCAAGGGCATCTCCAACTAAAGCCATTTTTTTGGTTATCATCAAAGAGCCGAGATAGCCGGCTGCTCCGCCCACAAAAATCGCCGTTATTAAGCTAAATAAATTCGTGTCCATGAAATTTCAATTCTCCTTTATAAAGTTTCTCCAGATTTTCAACGCTTAAAATTTCTCTCGGCGGACCGTAACAAATCGGCTTTTTATTCAAACAAAGAACAATGTCTGCAATTTTATAAACAATACTCAAGTCGTGAGTGATAAGAACAATTGTTAAATTCAGCTCTTTTTCTATTTGGGCCAGAAGATTGTAAATCGTTTCTTCGCCCTCAATGTCAATGCCGGAAAACGGCTCGTCAAAAAGAAGAACATCGGGCCTATCAATGAGGGCCCAGGCAATCAGAATTCTCTGAAGTTGGCCAAAAGAAATGACTCCGATTTTCTTTTTCAGAATTAATAAATCGTTTATCCCCACTCGCTTTAGGGCCTCTCTGATTTTATCGCTATCAGTTTTTTTGAATTTAAAAAATTCTTCTATGCTTAGGGGAATATTCTTTTCGGGCAGAAATTTTTGGGGAACATAACCAATTTTTACATTCTCTTCCCATTTTATTTCTCCCTGAAAAGGAACAATGCCAAGAAGGGCTTTTAGAAGAACGCTCTTCCCTGCCCCGTTCGGCCCGATAACAACAAGATTTTCTTTTTCTTTCAAATTAAAACTGAGGTTATCAATAACTTTTTCCTCACCAAAACTCACCGTCAAATTTTTTACTTCAAGAATATTTTCTGTCATATATTTTCAATATTTTCGCCAGCCGAGTAAACCTTGCCAATATCTTGACCCTGATATTCCGTTTTATATTCTACCTTAAAATCGATTCCTTCATCAGTTAAAATTGCTTCAATACTTTTAAGACTTGTAGAAACGCTCGGCGCGATAACTTTAGCTCCCAACGTTTTTGATAACTTCTGCCCTATACCGCCTTCAGCGCCAGTTGAACAAGAAACCAAAACAATTGTTGGATGGGGCTCAAAAAATCCACCTGTCCTTTGAACCCCTCGGCCAGCCAAATCTTCCAAAAGCAACATATTACGCCTGTGCGGTCCCCCGAATGTTATTGAATCTTTGCTTCCGTGTCCGCCGATAAAAGCAAAAGATATTTGATTATGTCCGCCGTATTTCTTTTTTAATCTAATTAACCTGCGGGCAACTTCTAGTTTACTTCTTGCTTCAACAACGCGAAAAGCATAACGTTCTTTAATTTTTTTAAACAATTTCTCCCATATTTCCATGTTTGACCATACACCAAACGCACCATTCCAGTCATGGGTTGCTTGTATCATTACGCCATACGGTTTATCTGTATATTCAAATTCATCGAATTGCGCTATTAAAATTGATTCTGGATAACGTTCAAAATTTCTTATTCCAAATTCCCTGTAGAGTAGGCGAGCAATTCCCTCTCTTTTATCCTCCATATTAAATACTTTATCCATATTGCTCCGAATTTGGGGTTGTGGACTATGTTCAGTATATGATCCGTTCCAGACATCAAGTATTTCGTCTGGGTTAAAACCATATTTAATTAGAACTTTTCTCAACAAACCCTCACAATACTCTATTTCGACTTTCTGTTTTCCGGGTCGTCTGCGAGCATTAATACCTTCTTGTACGGCATTAACCAAAGCTCGCTCAAATTCTCTTGTTTTTAGAAAATTTTGCAATTCTTCGGCTTTATTTTGAATATCAGACAGTTGTTTGGTCTCGCTTAGTTGTATAAATAAATCTTTATGTTTATTAAGAAAATTAACAGCCTCCTCAATTGCATAATCATATTCACTTGTCAAAATTAATTTAAGAGATTCAAAAAAATCTTTTGTTTTTTGTTCATCAAATTGTGCCAGGGCCTCTTGATCTACAGCCAATAAACCATGATAAAGCATAAAACGCGCGTCGTTTGAAAGATCTCGAAGGTCGCGGTTAAAAAACGATTGTTCGCCAGCCCTAAAATTTTCGTAAATTCTGGCTATTTTATTTAAAACTGGTAAAGTATCGAAAAAATCTGGCGTTGCTTTCCATCCCAACGAATATTCGTCTTCTTTTCCAACTAGATGCTCATGAAGGTGCCCCCATGAAATCGTTTTGCAAAGTTGTTTAATTTTATCTTCATCATATTCGCCATTTAAAGACATTTGATAAAGCAACTCTGCTGCCTCAAGGGATTTTCTATGTTCTTGTTCTCTCCTTTCCAGCCATTCTCTTTCTGGATCTGGATCTTGAAATGGTTTTTCTTGGTCTTCCATATTTAAGGTTGTAAAATATCTTCGGTCCGGCCGTTGATTGAGATTATAACACTTTTTACTGATGGGAATTGTTTTAGAGTTTGAGTGATTTGAGCCCGGATTGCGGAAACCCGGCAGGAACCGCCAACCGCATTCTGCAATTGTTCATCAAAATCAACTTTGGCAATGCCGTTATTTATTGTGATGCTTTGAATTTTTACTCCGGAATTAATGCTGGTTAAATAGCCATTTTGTATTTCTTCGCTCAAGGGCCCCTTCAAAAGTAATTCCAATGCGCGCCGGGCGGGTGTTTCTGTCTTGTACACTTCACGCTCAACCGGAAAAACTTTATTGCAGGAAATTTCAGGGTCTAATTTCTCATTATTAAAATAAAGTTTCAACTTCTGGGTCTCACCCATGTCAAAATTTATCGGCATTTCAAAACTTTCGTCATGTTCCGGAAGTCCCGAAGGATTGTCTTTCATAAAAACAATTTTTCCCGTTTCTGTTTTACTCGGCGTGAATTCTATTTCGCCCTTAAACGGAACAAAATTTTCAGTCATCCAATCGCCTTGAGCCGTGACATAAGAAACGCCTAGAATTTTGCCATTAGCGTCCAAAATTTTTATCGGGAAACTGCCCTCAAAATACCACAATCTTGCCTCACCCTCCACAATAAGCGGACTTTTAATGGTTTGATTGGGAATTGGAGAAGTTACTTTTACATTAATTTCTTTTTCCTTGCCGCAGCCGCTTTCTGGCTTGGGCGCGCTGGGATTGCCGTGCTTGACCCATTCGTTATTAACGCAAATCCAATCATCCTCTGGCCCGCCAATCACAAACCTCACAAAAAACCAAGCCACTAAAATAATGATTAATATTAAAACAATTTTTTTCATAAAATCAGCTGATTTTTGCACCGGGTGGCACTTCTTTATCCAAACTTAATAAAACCGGGCCATTGTCATCGGCTGCTAAAAGCATTCCCTGACTTTCAATGCCCCTCAAAATTCTTGGCTCTAAATTTACCACTACCACAATTTCCCGGCCCTTTAATTTTTCCGGCTCGTAAAACTGGGCAATACCGGCCACAATTTGCCTTTTTTCCTCACCCAAATCAATCTGCAATTTCAGTAGTTTATCCGACTCCTCAATTTTTTCCGCGCTTAAAATCCTTGCCACCCTTAAATCAATTTTTTGAAATTCCTCAAAACTAAGCATAATTATATTTTAACTCATTTATGCTATAATAAAAAATGGTCGAGATAATTAGCAATCAGTAATCAGTAATTTTATGCTTAATAATCACGTTTATAATTTACTGCTCCAGATGACCGAAGAGCATAAAAGTTTGTGGCGGATTAAAAAAGAATATTTAAAAGACGCCAGAGCCTGCAAAACTTGTCTTGTTTTCTGGAAAAAAATAGCCAAAGAAAAAGAAAAACATATCGTCGAACTCCACAAACTAATCAAAAAACATCTCTAGTCCAAGATTTGTTATAATTATTAAGGCATGATGACAAGCGACGAACAACTTGTGCACCAGTATTTGGACGGCGACGAAAAAGCGCTGGAAATTTTAATTGGAAATTATCTTAAGCCGATTTACAGTTTTGTGTATCGTTATACAGGAAGCGCTTCTGATGCCGAAGACATAACTCAAGATGTGTTTGTACGCGTGTGGCGGAATCTTAAAAAATTTGACCAGCAGAAAAAATTTAAGACCTGGATTTTCAGCATTGCTAAAAATGCGGCGATTGACTGGCTAAGAAAAAAGAAAACTGTTTCTCTTTCCGACGAGGAGATGGAAAAAATTCCCGACCCTGTTCCTTTTGCTCCGGAACTTTCTTTGGCTACCATTTTAGAAAAAATTCCCCCAGATTATCGAATGACGCTTTTTCTCCGTTACAACGACCACTTCACTTTCCGCGAAATTGCCGAATCACTCGGCGAATCTTTAAACACAGTAAAAAGCAGATACCGTCGGGGCTTAATCATGCTCAAAAAATTGTTTACAAAGGTTTAACTTTTGTTAAAACTTTTTGAATTAAATTGCACCAAAAGGTGCTTTTTATTCGTATTAATATATAGAGACTATGCGTAAAGAATACGAAAAACTTTTTAGTCATTTTACGACCATTGAGCCATCCGAAGGGTTGCTGGATAAAATAATGGAAAGAATAAAGAGAGAAAAACGTCTTTTGGCTGTTAAGCGAAGATTGGTTTTGTTTTCTCTCAGTTTAATTGCTTCGGCTGTTGCCTTTACTCCAGTCTTTAATCTTGTGCAAACAGACCTTTCCGAATCCGGGTTTTTGCAGTTTCTTTCTTTGGCGTTTTCGGATTTCGGAATTGTAGTTACTTACTGGCAAACATTTATCATGTCATTATTGGAAACGATTCCAGCAATAAGTTTGGCCATTTTTTTAGGCGTTGTTTTAACTTTTTTGGAGTCGCTTAAATTATTAGCAAGAGATATAAAAATTATTTATGGACATCAACAAAATTTTGCAGTCTAAAAAATTTAAGATTGCGATGGGTATAATCGGAGCATTTATCGCGCTTTTTCTTGCTTTTGGCGTAGGCACGATTGTAGGATTCAAAAAAGCGAATTTTTCCTTTCGCTGGGGAGAAAATTACCACCGCAATTTCGGCGGACCCCGGGGAGGTTTTTTTGGAGAAATCAACGGCCGGGATTTTATTGACGCCCATGGAGTTTTCGGGCAAATCATCAAAATCGACAATGCCACCTCAACTCCATCTTTGATTATTAAAGGGCGCGATAACGTGGAAAAGATTGTTTTGATAAAAGACAACACCGTTATTAACGGTCCTAAAAATAATTTAAAACCGACTGACCTCAGGATTAACGATTATATTGTGATAATCGGCGACCCGAATGATGCCGGCCAAATTGAAGCCAAACTTATCAGATTGATGCCAGCGATGCCGATGATGAATAGATAAATAACATGTTTAAAAAAATATTAAAATTTGCGTCTTCGCATAAACTTGCCAGCGGTGTAATTGTCTTTTTACTGATTGGCGGCGGTTATTTCGGTTACAATAAATTCTTCGGGAATAAAAATACAACCAGCTACGTGACAGCAGCGGTCCAAAAAGGAACAATAGTAGTTTCCGTAAGCGGTAGCGGCCAAGTTTCTGCCTCTAATCAAATAGACATTAAACCCAAAGCCTCCGGCAATGTAGTCTATGTAGGTTTAAGCCAGGGGCAGGAAGTAAAAGCCGGAACTCTTCTTGTCAAACTTGACGCCACTGACGCAGAAAAATCTGTGCGCGATGCTGAAGTAAATCTTGAGAGCGCCAAATTATCACTGGAAAAATTGAAAGGCCCTGAAGGCCTAACTGTGCCCAAAAACAAAGAAACAGCCCAAGAAGACCTGAATAAAGCTTACGATGATGGGTTTAGTTCCGTTTCCAATGCCTTTCTTGATCTTCCCAGTATTATGACTGGTTTGAATAATTTACTTTTGGGCAGTGACAAGAGTCTCACCAACGGCACTCAAAACAATGTTGATTTTTACGCCGATGCAGTAAAAAATTACGATGAAAAAGTCCTACAATACAGAGATGATACTAAGGCGAAATACCAGAGGGCGCGCGATGCCTATGAAAAAAATTATGAAGATTACAAATCCGCCAACCGGCTTTCCGATACTGCTACTATAGACGCGCTAATAAATGAAACCTACAATACAACCAAAAGCATTTCCGATGCCATCAAAAGCGCCAATAATCTTATCCAATTTTATGAAGACCGGCTGACTGAGAGAAATCTTCCTCATCCGTCAATAGCCGATACACATCTTTCAACCCTTAACACTTATACCGGTCAAGTCAATTCCCATCTTAGTAATTTGCTGAATATCAAAAATACCATAAGTAATGATAAAGATGCGATTGCAAATGCGGACCTTGATGTTCAATCCCAGGAACTTACTGTCAAACAGCGGGAAAATGCCCTTTTAGACGCCCAGCAAAATCTAGAAAATTATTATATTCGCGCCCCGTTTGATGGCGTAGTGGCGGCAATTAATGTAAAAAAAGGAGATTCTGCCTCTTCTGGTTCGGCTGTTGTTACATTTATCACCAGACAAAAAATTGCCGAAATTTCTCTCAATGAAGTTGATGTGGCTAAAGTTAAAGTAGGACAGAAAGTAACCCTCTTTTTTGACGCCATCCCTGATTTAAGTATTACCGGCGAAGTTTCCGAAATTGACATTATTGGCACAGTCAGTCAGGGTGTGGTTACTTACAATGTCAAAATTGGCTTTGATACTCAGGATGAGCGTGTGAAGTCGGGCATGAGCGTTTCCGCCGCCATTATCACTGATATGAAACAGGATGTTTTGCTCGTTCCCAATGCGGCGGTAAAGTCTAATGGCGGACAATACGTTGAAGTTTGGGAAAATAACGTTCCTCGCAACCAAACGGTTGAAACAGGACTTTCTAATGACACCATGACAGAAATTACAAGCGGGCTCAAAGAGGACGATAGAGTCGTAACTCAAACTACTACTGCGACTACTAAAACTACTACGCAAACTACAAATACGGGAGTTAGAATTCCCGGTGTCGGAGGGTTTGGCCGCGATTAGCTATGATTGAATGCAAAAATATCACCAAAATATACAAGACCGAGGCCGGCGAAACTCCTGCTCTTAAAGGGGTTTCGTTTGAAATAAAAGACGGAGAGTTTTTGGCTATTACGGGGCCTTCCGGGTCCGGCAAATCAACCCTGATGCATATTTTAGGCGCCCTTGATTCGCCGACTGAAGGAACATATTTCCTGGACGGCCGAGATGTTTCAAAGCTCTCGGATGATGAACTCGCGGACATCAGAAAAAATAAAATTGGTTTTGTGTTTCAATCATACAATCTTTTGTCCCGAGCAACTGTTCTGCGAAATGTGGTGCTTCCGCTTGTCTACGCAGGAATTCCCCGCGAACAAAGAGAAGAGAAAGCAAAAACTGCACTTCAAAACGCGGGCCTGACCGAATCTCACTTTTATCATTTTTCCAATCAGCTGTCCGGGGGTCAAATGCAACGAGTGGCAATAGCCAGAGCGCTGGTCAATAATCCTTCCTTAATTCTTGCCGACGAACCAACAGGCAATCTTGACACAAAAACCGGAGAAATCGTTCTTGACACGTTTCAAACGTTGAACAAGGAACAAAACCACACTATCGTGCTTATCACCCATGAACGGTACGTGGCCGAACACGCGGACAGAATTATTCATATCCGCGACGGCATTATTGTAGAGGACGAAAAAAATATTAAAAGGCGAATCATTAACCACAATCATTTATGATAATTTCCGACTTATTTCAAGAAACATCTTCTGCTCTGCTTGCCAATAAAGCGCGTTCTGGTCTGACAATTCTCGGTATTGTCATTGGCATTGGTTCGGTCATTGCCATGGTTTCTGTTGGTCAAGGAGCGCAGGGTTCAATTGAGAGTCGTATCCAGTCTTTGGGTTCTAATTTGGTACTGGTGATGCCTGGTTTCCAGAGAGGAGTAGGAACGCAAGTGAGTGCCGGCCGCGGTTCGGCCCAAACGCTTACTCAAGCCGATGCCGATGCCGTTCAAAAAGAAATTACACTTGCCAAGGCGGTCGCGCCAGAAATATCAAGAAGATATCAGATAACCGCGAAGGGAACAAACACCAACACACAAGTGGTCGGCACCGTTCCTGATTATCCCGATGTACGCAATGTCCAGATTGATACTGGTACGTTTATTTCCGATCAGAATATCAGAAGTTTATCGAAAGTGGCGGTTTTAGGTCCCGCAACCAGAGATGATCTTTTTGGCGCCGGGGCAAACCCTATTGACCAGAAAATCCGTATTAAAAACGTGGATTTTAAAATTATCGGTGTCACCAAATCGAAAGGCGGGACGGGTTTCGGAAATCAAGACGATATGATTTTCGTACCCATTTCCACGGCTCAAAGATTTTTGGCAGGCGATACTTACGTAACCACCATCAGTATTGAAGCAGATAACCAAAATGATATGTCTGCCATACAGCAGCAAGTCAGCGATTTATTAATGCAAAGACATAATATATCGGATCCTCAGCTTGCCGATTTTCAGATACTAAATCAAGCTGACATTGTCGCCAGCGCTTCTTCAATAACCGATACTCTCACCATACTGCTCGGTTCAATTGCCGGCATTTCTTTGATTGTCGGTGGCATCGGCATTATGAACATGATGCTGACGACGGTTACTGAAAGAACGCGAGAAATAGGATTACGGAAAGCCATCGGCGCCAAGAAAAAAGATATTAGTCTTCAATTTTTAACCGAAGCGGTAATGCTTACTTTTATCGGCGGAATTGTGGGAATCTTTTTAGGATGGCTTCTTGCGTGGGGTGTAACGCAATTCGGTGGTATCACGACTAAAATTTCACTAATGGCAATTTTATTGGCAGTGGGCGTATCAGCTGCAATCGGGATAATATTTGGCTATTATCCCGCGCGTCGAGCAGCTGGATTAAATCCGATAGAGGCATTACGTTATGAATAAATTATTATTGAGCGTTATTATTACGGCAGTTGTGGTCGGAGGCGGAGCGTTTTACGGCGGAATAAAGTATCAAGAAAGCAAAATGCCGCAAAGACCGCAAATGCTCGGCGCAAATATCGGTAATTTCCGTAACAGAGTTGGCGGACAGCAAGGAAATGGTTTTGCGAGCGGCGAAATTATCACCAAAGATGACAAAAGTATTACTATTAAGCTTCCCGACGGCGGGTCAAAAATTATTTTCTACTCGAACACAACAAATATCAGCAGATCGGCAACGGGAACGTCGAACGACTTAGAAATCGGTAAAACAATCAATATAAACGGCAGTGCCAATTCCGACGGCAGCCTCACTGCCCAATCAATTCAAATCAGATAATTTTGACGGCGGGAATTTTCCTGATAAAATAGAAATATGAATTGGTTAGATAAGTACCGGCCGTATTTCCGGAACAGAAAATTTCTCGTTTCAACCGGAACAGCTTTTTTTTTGTTTTTCTTTGGCATCGCCGCCACTTACCTAGCAATAATTTACGCTACGGAAAAGGCCAGTAATTCGGTTACTGATATTATTTTAAGCAATATCAGGGTTTTTGATGTTGACGGAATTTTTATTTACGGCCCAGTCTTGTTTTGGATTATTATCGGCGCCTATATTTTCTTTTTTGAGCCCAAAAAAATTCCTTTCACTATCAAAAGCATCGCTGTTTTTCTTTTAACCAGATCTATTTTTCTTACCCTGACGCACATCGGACCATTTCCTGATCGTATCCAAATTTACAGCACAGGAATATTTTCCGTGTTTACCACGGGAAATGACCTTTTCTTTTCCAGTCACACCGGATTCCCGTTTTTAATGGCTCTGATATTCTGGGATAACAAATATCTACGGATTTTTTCTCTAATTGCCTCGTTAATTTTTGGCACGGTGGTTCTCCTTGGCCATCTTCATTATTCCATTGATGTTTTTGCCGCTTTTTTCATCACCTACACAATTTTCCATCTCAACGAAAAACTGTTCAAAAAAGACCGGGAAATTTTTATAAACGGTATTGGAAACGACAACAGTGTTTAAATTTATATCAATCAACGCCATCCCTATTCTCTTAATTAATTACGGCTACTTGATATTTTTACTTTTGGCTATTGTCGAAGGACCAATTGTAACAATCATCGGCGGATTTTTGTCGTCTCTCGGGTATTTTCATTTTCTGCTAATCTACTTACTCGCCTTAGTGGGAAATTTAGGGTGCGATTTTCTTTATTACATTCTTGGCCGCTGGGGCAATGAACGCATTATGGCAAAGGGGCATTTTTGGGGGATTAATATAGAAAGGGCGAAAAAAATAGAAAAGCATTTCGGTGAGCATGCCGGCAAAACGATTCTTTTTGGAAAATGGACTCATTATGCCGGAGCCCCTATTCTGGTGGCGGCGGGAATGGCAAGGATTCCTTTAAAAAAATTTGTCTGGTTTAACTTTGTCGGCGAATCATTAAAATCGCTGGTGCTTTTAATGGCTGGTTATTATTTCGGCAAAGCCTATCAAGAAGTTTATAAATATCTTGGCTATGTTTCACTAATTATATTTTTTGTTATCATTTTAATAATAGCGATATATCTTTATGGCAAAAATTTCTTGCATCATTCCAGCATACAATGAAGGGCCGCTGATAGCGGGAGTGTTGAACGCGGTCTCCGGGCATCCGTTGATAAACGAAATCATTGTCGTTGATGACGGTTCAAAAGATGACAGCGGAGAGATAATTAGAAAATTTAAAGATGTTAAACTGCTCGTTAACGAAAAGAATATGGGCAAAAGCTACGCCGTGGCAAAGGGAATTGCGGAAGCAAATGGAGAGATAATTTTTTTATTGGACGCGGACTTAATCGGCCTGACTCCTCAAAATATTTCAGAGATTATTGAGCCAGTGTTTTCAAAAAAAGTTGATATCAGCATCAGCCTGAGAGGAAACGTCCCTTGGTTTATCAAAATGCTCAAGTTTGATTATCTTTCCGGCGACCGGGTTTTTCCCAAAGAATTTGTTCAAAGTCATCTTGAAAAAATTCAAAAACTGCCTCCTTTTGGATTAGAGGTTTTTTTAAATGAATTAATAATAAAAAATAAGTGCCGAGTGAAGATAGTTTTTTGGCCCCAAGTAATCAGCCTTTTGAAATTCAAAAAAAGAAGTTTTTGGACAGGAATTAAAGACGAAATTTTGATGAACAGGGATATTTTTAAAGTAGTTTCTCTTAGAGAAATAATTTATCAAAATATAAAGTTAAATTCTTTAAGAATTAAATGAAATACTCGGTGGTCATACCCGCTTATAATGAAGCTGAATATATTGAAGCCGCCATCAGGGCTTTAATTTTACAAAATGTTAAAAGAAGCGAATTTGAAATTATAGTCGTGGATAATAATTCTACGGACAATACCTCGGAACTGGCCTTAAACGCCGGCGCCGATATCGTTATCAAAAAAATGACAAGAGGGACAAATTTTGCCAGACAGGAGGGCTTTAAAAAGTCAAAAGGTGAAATTGTCGCGTTTTTAGATGCCGATTCAGAGCCGCCGCCGGATTGGCTGGAAAGGATTGGAAAAATTTTGTCAGGAAGCGAAGTGGCGGCTGTTTCCGGTCCTTATGATTACAATTTTAAGGGAATTAAAAAAATGCTTGATTATTTTTACACCAGATACATTTTGCCGAATGTTCCTTTAGTGCTTAATTTTATTTTCAGAAAAAAAGCCGGAATTATTATCGGCGGAAATTTGGCAGCCAAAAGAAGCACCATTGAAGCAATCGGCGGTCTGCCCCTTCTCACTTTCTGGAGCGATGATGCTGCCATTGCCATGCTCATCAGCCGGAAGGTTGGAAAAGTCATTTTTAATCCTGACTTGGTAATAAAAAGTTCTCCTCGCCGTTTTGAAAAGGGCGGACTTTTAAAGTTAGTTCTCCTTTATATCATTGCTTATCTTAGGGCTTACTTTAGCCGTAATTACAGATAAAAACCTATCGGGGCGTGGAGAATCGAACTCCAGCTACATGCACCCCATGCATGCGTACTACCTCTATACTACGCCCCGGCTCTGGCAACCCGCTTGACATCTTTGATTTTATTTTATATCATCTATTCGGATTAAGAAAGGGAGGTGCGCATGAGGAAGAGGTTTTTCCTCCCCCGTACAGCTCACTGCTGCTCCGGCAGCTAGTTTCGCCCGGCGGAGAGAATGAGGAACAAGGTGGCATGTTACCTCACTCCGTCGGGCCACTATTTTTTCAAAAATCCTAATAATTTTTCTAAAGGCCACGCATTGATAATGTCTTTTTTTTCTGCCCAGCCGCGCCGCGCCTGACTGATTCCGTATTCCATCAGAGATAGTTGTTCCAAACTATGAGCATCAGTATTAATGACCATTTTTACTCCCGCTTCTTTGGCTTTTTTAATATAAACATCTTTCAGGTCCAGGCGATAAGGTGAAGCATTTATTTCCAAAATAGTGCCTGTTTCTTTCGCCGCTCTCAAAATTTTGTCGAAATCAATTAAATATTCGTCGCGCCTGCTAATAAGCCGGCCCGTGGGGTGGGAAATTATATCAACATTGGGATTTCTCATTGCTTTAATAATTCTTTCAGTCATTTCTTCTCTGCTCATTTTAAACTGGGAATGAACTCCGGCAATGACAAAATCCAATTTTGCCAAAACCTCATCTTTGATATCAATTGAGCCATCACCTAAAATATTTGCCTCGCAGCCAGTCAGCACTCGGAATTTTAAATTTTTAGTTTTAAATTTTAAGTTAATTTTTTCTATTTCTTTGTTGCGTTGAAGCAGCTGTTTTTCATCCAAACCATGCTCTATTCTTAAAAATTTCGTGTGGTCGCTAATGCCTACATATTGATAGCCCATTTTTCTCGCTTCTTCGGCAATTTCTTCAATTGAATTAGAGCCTCCATCCCAGTCACAATGACAATGCAAATCGCCAAGAATATCGTGATAGCCAATTATTTTCGGCAATTTATTATTCAGGGCCGCTTCCACTTCGCCCTGATTTTCGCGCATTTCCGGCTCAATATAAGGCAGGCCAAGCATTTTATAAACTTCCTCTTCTGTTTTAATTCCGTATTCATTAAGTTTCAATCCTTTATCAATGGCTATTTTTCTGGTAACAATGTTGTGTTCTTTTGAACCGGTAAAATATTGAAGGGCAGAACCAAAACTTTTTTCCGGCACTACCCGGATATCCATATCATATCCATTTTTCATTCTCACTGAAGATTTGGTTGCGCCGTGGCCCCACACTTTCACTACGCCCGGCAAGAAAACGAAAAAATCCATCACTTTTTCCGGTTTATCAGAGATAACCAAGAAATCAACGTCGCCGATTGTTTCTTTCATTCTTCTTAAAGAGCCGGCCATGCTGATTTTTTTAACTTCTTTTAGGTTTTTTAATTTCTCGCAAATTTTTCGAACGCTCGGCAATATCTCTCCCAAGAGAAATCTCCCTTTGCTTCGCTTCAAAAAAGCAATTCCTTCTAAAATGTTTTTCTCTGTTTTTGGACCAAAGCCGAAAAGAGGAGAAATTTTGCTGGATTTGGCCGCCTTCTCCAAATCTTTTAAATTTTTTATTTTTAGTTTCTGATATAAAACTTTGATTTTTTTCGGACCCAAGCCTTCCACTCTGATTAATTCTCCCAAATTTACCGGCACTTTCTTTTTTAATTTTTCATACTCTTTAATTTTGCCGGTTCTGATATATTCAACAATTTTTTTGGCAATGTTCTTCCCTACTCCCGGCAATTGCTCCAGAGCTTCAATTCCTTTTTTCATATAAATATCTTCAACGTCTTCAGAAAGCGTTTCCAAAACCAGAGCCACTTTTTCATAAGCCTGAGGTTTAAAAGCCACATCCTGCATTTCAAAATAAAGAGCGATTTCGTAAAAAATATTGGCAATTTCCTGATTGACCATATTTTTATTATATCAAAAATATGCTAAAATTAAACCAATGGATTGGTTGAATAAAACTTCCATTAAATTTGTTCTTGGTTTTTTGGCAATCATAATTGTCAGCATTGTTATTCTGGCAATTTTAGGCAGTTTATAGTAAAATAAAATCATTCCGGCGTGGCGCAGCGGTAGCGCAGCTGCCTGTTAAGCAGTTGGTCGTTGGTTCGAATCCAACCGCCGGAGCATTGATTGAGATCGAGCAAGAGATTGCTCGATCTCTGTTTTATTCATTGGGTTTTTTGCGGTTCGAACCTTCGCGATTATATCCCCGGACACGAGTGAGACGGTTTTCATTGGAACAAGTGAATTTTCTAAGGAAACACTAAGCTTTCTGTCCATAAGCGAGAGGTTCGAACCGAGGGTGGAGAGAATCTCTTTTTTCTTCTCCCACGGGCCGGTTTTAAATTTAAGCATGGCGTGCTCCACGAATTCGAAGGCTTCATTGGCAAATTTAATCCGCTTGTCTATCTGGTCGCCGGTATCGGCCAAAAGCTCCTCAAGGCGCTTCTTTTCTTTCTGTGCGTCCTCCATTCTTCTTTGGAAGTCCTCTTTATTTAGTTCCTCCCGGGCCCGCATATCGATAAGGCCATCTATCACCGCCACACAATCTTTGTAGTCCTTTTGCAGATTTGTGAGGACCGCGTTGGTGTTGACCGAATCTTTGGCGTTTTGCTCGCGCATCCACTTCATGCCAAAATCGTGTACTTCTTGCGAGATATCCAGCTGATCCAGTAAAGAGATAATCTGACCCTCAAGATCGTTTTGCTGAACAACGCTTTGGACGCATTTTGGGCCGCGTTTCCGCTTGGTGCAGTGGTAATAGGTATAGTAGTGCACATTGCCGTTTTTCTGGCGCTTGGTTTTATGCTCGGCCGTTATCATGCATCCGCATTCGCCGCATCTGATCATGCCGGTAAAAGCGAAGGTGTGGATGTGCGGTCTTTCATTTTCGGCCCCGCCGAGCATCTCCTGCACTTTCCTGAATTCTTCTTCGGTTATCATCGGCTTGTGCCTGCCCCTGAACCAGTTGCCTGACTTTCTCGGAAATTCAAACATGCCGTAATAAAACGGATCGCGGAACATCACATACGCCGCGCTATAAGCCATGGGTTTTCCGCCAATGCGTTTGTGCTTCGGCGTTAAGTATCCAAGTTTATTGTTGGCAATATCCACCACTTTCGGTACCCGGTAAACGCCGGTAAGCATTAAGCGCCACATTTCTTTTACTATCGGGAATCGCACCGAGTCCTCTTTGATGCGTTTGTTTCCTTTTTCGGCATACGGATCATTCGCGTAGCCGGCTTTGGCTCCGCTCGGGAGATATCCCATCTCGGCTTTCTTTTTGAGTCCGCGTTTTACATCCACGCCTTTGCTGTCGTTTTCCAGTTTGGCCTGACTGCAGAAAAGATTCAGTAAAAACTTATCATTCGGATTGTCGCGAAATATCTGTCCCGGCGTTCGGACCTCTTTGAGCTTTCCGATATCGAGCAGGTAAATAATCAAACCCGTGTCTACGGAATTTCTTGAGAGCCGGTTGGCGTGCCACACCAAGAGTCCCTGCGCTTTCCCGGCCTCAATCTCTTTTATCATTTTATTGAACACCGGCCGGCCCGGCGCTTTTGCGGAGTGTGCTTCGGATTCTATGGCCTTAACCCTAATCTTATTGTCGCGGGCGATTTTCTTTAACTCATCCGTTTGGGAATCAATTGAAAGCACTTGCTTATCTTCGGACTCCGTCGATTTGCGGGTATAAATGTAATATTCAATTGTTGCGTTGCCTTCGTTCATGGTTTTGTTAATTTTTTGTTATCGACCTTTATGGTTCAATCCAACCCCTATGCTAATTCCCGACATCCATCAAGCTGATTTGCCCACAGCTGATTTTTCTTCATTTTCTTTGTATTCTTGTTGCTCCCGCTCGAGCTCGCGGATGATTTGCTCATATGTAGTGTGCTTCTCATCAATACTGATTACTTCCTTGGGCTTGCCTTCTACGCGATCAAGAAGTTCTCTGATGGCGCCAAGTTTTACACTATCGGTCTGGCTGCCAATCAGCGCTACAAGCATTTCATTGGCAATGCGAAAATTTTGCTCCCGTATCCGCACGCCGGCCTTCTTGATTGCATCTATTGTCTCCCGATGAATCTCATCCATTTCTTGTTCGTAAAGTTTGTATACCTCGCAAAGCGTTCCCGATTCCTTAAACCAATCTTTTATTGTTTGCTCGGTAAACCCCGCTTTTCTACTTTTTTCAAACTGGCTATTCAAAATCTCAGCGACATCCTGATACGGATTGCCTTTATATTTCAGCTCCAACGCTTTCTTGTGATATTCGGTTAGGTGTTTGAGTTTGGGCATAAAAAGTTGGGTTAAGTGGGGTTTGTTAGAACCTCTTGGCCACGCGTTTTTCTGCGGGCCTCAATTTGCGCAAGAAATTCATCGTAATTGGCCGGTTCGGCATCTCGCGATTTCACGGCTATCAACCCTAACCTCAAAAGAAGATCAACCCTATCACTCCAAATTTCTCTGATCGCTCGCAATGCGGCAATTCGCGTTGATGGCGCTTTCCCATTATTAGCTTCAGACCAGAGCTCTCGTTCTACCTCTTTGAAGTGCGTTTCCATTTCAGCAAGAAGCTCTTTTTGCTCGTTTTGAGGATACTTTTCTTGAATGTCTTTGAGGTTTCGTTGCCGAATCACATCGAAGTCGCGGGAAACCGTTGCCTGATCAATACCGAGCGCCATTGCGATTTCTCCCTCGGTGATTTTACGAATCGCCATGCGGGTAATAGTCCGCAGCCGATTTTCGTAGTCGGTTGTGTCTTTGCGGGATTTTAATCTGGGGCCGTGTCCTCGGGGCATATTTTATGAATTAGATGAATTAGCTCGCCTTATTTCGCCGAATCGCGGGGCATTTTCTATGCGATAATCCTGATTTTGTATCTCAATAGGTATGCACATCCCGGCTATTCGGGAGACAATGCGGTCGCCAATTTTCTCCTCAAGCTCCTTAAGATTTAGGTTGGATGTAACAATAATGGGTCTTTGTTCAAGCCAGCGCTCGTCAATGATTCTATAGAATACTTCTTTAACCCAGTCGGATATTTTTTCAGCGCCGAGATCGTCAAGCACAAGTAATGAAACCGATGTAAATTTGCGAATAAGCTCGATTTCATTTTCTGCCCGGTATCCATCGTGCTCGCTGAAGGTCTGTCTTATATCCGCCAGGAGCTCTACTGTTCGCGCCACTCGCGCGGCGATTCGTTTCTGTTCAATGACATAACGCGCAATCGCAACGGCAAGATGGGTTTTGCCGGTGCCGGCTTTTCCAAAGAAAATAAGGCCGGTATTCGTCTGAGGAGTGAAATCTTTGGCATATTGTTTTGCGGCCTCATAAATTTTCCCTCTGCGCTGCGAGTTGAATGAATCAAATGTCATATTGCGCATAATTCCCCGTATCCCGGATGACTCAAGAAGCCGGGCGGTTTTTTCTTTGCGTTTCCTTATTGCCATTTCGCGTTCTCGTTCTTCTGCCACGATATTAGAACATAGCTCGCAATGCTCTTGTTGGCGCCAACCAATAAAGATGAATTTTGGTTTTGCTTCCTGTCCACAGCGTTTGCAAGTGGTTGAAGGCGGCGGCGGCCCCGGGTCTTTTTTAGTAAAGTCCAATTTTTCCATATTAATCTTTTAATACTTCTAATTGATCGTATTTGCTTTTGGCTTCCGACTTTTTGCTTGGTTTCAAATTGAGTAGTTTATCTATGCGCTCATCGTTCTGGAAGAACCACGCGACTCCTTGATGAGCATTATTATCCATCCACCACTTGCTTTCGCTAAAGTTATCAATTGCTTTGAGAAGCTCCTCCTCTTTATAGGTTTTGAGTCGTTGTTTAATTTTCGCCTTCGCCCCGTCCGTTAATCGAGAAGATTTGTTAATCTTATCGGCATAGTGTGCATATATTTTCTTCAATAATTCTTCGTCAATTCCTTTTTCTTTATTACCAATAGGTGCATCCTTTTCGGGCATGAGTTGCGAGCTTTCTTGCTCCGATTGAAAGCTTTCATCAGATGCACCCTTTCTTTTTTGGGAATAAAAATCTATATTCAGTTTCCAAAGATCGACTATTTCATATTCATGAGTAATCTGATTTGTTTTGCCTATCGGCCGGCTACCGATTTTTCTGATCCATCCTCGTTGCTCGATCTTCTTTCGATACTTTCTTACCGTGTTTGGCGCAACATCCATCATTTTTGCGATGGTCTGCGGCGAAGCCCAACAGCTTCCCGTCTCGCTCGCAATCCTTTTCATGACAAGGTAAAGGCTTTGCTCGTAGGCACCGCTGTGGTTGACGATGTAATAAGGAATCATGGCAAAGTATTTTCTGTCGTTGCTTGCGTCTTTGATTTTGAAATTATCGTTTTTCATGATTTGTTTTTTGCGGAAGTTCTATCTTGCCGAACGGAAGATCCGAATAAACGCTACGATAAAGTTTTACCAAACGCTCCGCGCGATCTTGGGCTTGCTCAAAGCTCAACTCAACGCCGTAGCTTCTTCGGTAGATTGCTATAAATTCCAAGATTGCTTTTTTGGGCAACATAAATCAGTTTTCCGAATAAATTCTCGCTTTGGCAATTTTAATCCCATCAAAAAACGCTCGCGGCTCGACTTTCAATTTTCTATTCCAAAACCGCTCGACGAGCTTATCGAGCTTGTCGCTTTTCTTAAACCCAAAGACGACCCTGCGCGAATTTTCCCGGTTCACGACCCCCAGAGAATCGGGTGAAAATAGCAAAATCACCGATATCAAAGCTAAATCGGTTGTTTCGTATATTTTGGCTTGTTCGGCCTTTGTCATTGTCATAGTTTCTTCTATTCGAACCTTGTATTCAGCATGACAAAGGCGAAGCGCTTCAAAAACGCCGAAAAGATTTTAAGCGCAACGAAAAACACCGCCTAAATAGAGCGGTGTTTCAGTTATCCACATTTTAAGTTTTCTTAAGCGGCTTTGCTGCTCTTATTTGCTCTTTGTTGATACGCTTTTTCGGTAATCACTTCCACTTCAATTGCCGGCAAAATATATCCGCCTTCAACTTTCAGGATTTTTGTTGGTTGATATCCGGTTTTGGTGTAGAGCCGGCAGCCCTTATTGGTGTTAAAATAATCAAACGAAGATTTGTGCCCCTCTGCTTCCGTAAGATTTTTCTCGGCAATTTGGAAAAGCAGTTCCCAGCTCGATTTTGCCATATCGGCATTAATGGGGTTCAGATAATCTTCGTTGATAACGACTTTAAATTTATTGCCGGATTTCGGCTTTACCAATTCCAATTTTTTAATTAGGCCCTTGTTTTCAATTGAGTGCAGTGCCGTTCGTTTCGTGGGTTGCGGTTGATCAAAGCTTATAAGCCGATTTCGCTCTTCAATTAGCCGCTGTTTGTTGGGTTGGGTAAGAGTAAACCCAAAAGGTATTCCCGCCATATCCATGACGCTAAAATCCTTTATGGCGCCGGATTCTTTTAATCGGCTGAAAAATTTGATACGGCTTGCCGGATGCTCTGGGCCCCCGCTTGTCGAAAATTCGGCGATCAGTAAACCAACCACTTTTTTATCGGTGAGCTCCATTTTTCGCAGGATGATATCTATAATTTCTATTAAATCCTCGTAAGGATTTTGCATAGTCATATTCATGCTCATTTTTCGGCTATATTCAGATATAATCCGCTATAGTCACTATATCCGATTAGCCTGTTGACTCTTTAAATACTATCGTATACAATTGTATATAGTTAACTATATACGGTCAAGTACCATCAAAATTACCTGTAGTTAGTTAATCGAACTATGGTAGAAAATCGTTTCAACAAAAGAATAAAGTTCACAACGGAGATTTTAAGCAAGATCGCCAAGATTGACGAGTTCAAAGGCCTCTGGCAAGGAAGCCTGCGGCTAAGCCCGCAGATTTTAGGGCGCCTGAAGGCCTCGGTCATTATCACAAGTACCGGCGCATCTACCCGTATTGAGGGCGCAAAAATGAGTGACGAAGAAGTCGCGCGTCTTTTGCGCGGGCTGAAATCCAAGCCACCAAAAGGAAGAGATGAGGAAGAGAATGCTGGCTACGCCGATCTCTTGGGCAGAATTTTCGACAATTGGAAAACGCTTAAACTTTCAGAAAACCAGATTTATCAGTTCCACGATATTATGTTGCATTTTGCGGAAAAAGACAGAAGCCACAAAGGCAAATATAAAGAAACTGACAATGCGGTAACGACAAAAAACGAAAAAGGCGAAACCGTGGTTTTGTTTAGGCCGACTCCTTCATACCTTGTAAAGCCGGAGATGGAACAGATTTTGGCTTGGACAAACGAGAAGTTGGACAAAAAAGAACCCCACCCATTACTTGTCATCGCAAATTTCATTTTTGAATTTTTGGCAATCCACCCGTTTCAGGACGGCAACGGCCGCTTGAGTCGCGCGCTTACAAATCTACTTTTACTTCGCAATGATTATCCGTATATTCCCTATGTCTCGCTTGACGAGATTATTGAGAATAAAAAAGATAGTTACTACTTAGCACTACGAGCAACACAGAAAAATCATAAAACCGATCACGAGGATATTACCGCGTGGCTAAATTTCTTGTTAGACGCGCTTCTTGAGCAAACTGAACAGGCAAGACAATTAATGAACGCCGAACAGCCGGAGAAACTTTTGTCGGAAAGACAGGAGCGGGTTTTTGCTGTCTTGAAAGGCGGAGAAACTCTGGGCGTAGCCGAAATCGATAAGCGTCTCACTGGTTTGGTACCGCAGGTGACTATAAAACAAGCTCTCGCGCGCTTGGTGGCTTTGCGTTTGGTTGAACGAGTTGGCCGGGGCAGAGGCGTGAGATATAAGAAAATGTAAAAATATGCCAACAGAAACAGCCAAAAAAGAAATACATTACAGGTGCAAAAAGTGCGGAGATGAAATCTACTGGAATACGCATAAGAAAATGATTATGTGTAAATGTGGTTCTCTCGGAGTAGACGGATGCGAGTTTTATGTGCGACTTATCGGCGATGAAACTGATCGGGAAGAAGTTAAGAGACAAAGAAAATTATGAAAATCAAAGATTTACCAAAAATTGAGCGGCCGCGAGAGAAGCATGTTGGCGCCGGACACAGAAAACGGTTGAGAGATAGATTTTTACAGTCAGAACTTAATGGCTTTCTTGATTATGAAATAATAGAATTACTTTTGACGCTGGGTACACCGCAAAGAGATTGTAAGTCCATAGCCAAAGATGCGGTACGAAAGTTCGGAGGACTTCATGGAGTATTGGAAGCCTCTCCTGAGGAACTTCAACAGATTAGAGGACTGGGGCCGCATAATATCTTTGGCCTGAAACTTTTTCAAGCGCTTTCAGAGCGCTATGCCAAAGAAAAGCTACCAAGGAAGGTTATTCTTGATTCTCCCAAAACAGTTGTATCTTATCTTCAAGAAAAAATTGGCAAAGAGAAAAAGGAGCATTTTTTGATTCTTGCACTTGACAGCCGCAACAATTTAATAAAGGACTACGAAATTTCCGTTGGGACTCTTAATGCCAGCATCGTCCACCCCCGTGAAGTTTTCAAAGCCGCCACCCAGGCTCTTGCCGCACAAGTCATTATTGCTCATAATCATCCTTCGGGTGATCCGGAGCCATCAGAAGGCGACCTATTAACTACAAAAGGATTAGTAGAGGCCGGTAAAATATTGGAAATAAAAGTTGTTGATCATATTATTATTACACGCGACAATTTCTTAAGTTTTAAGGAACGCAAATTACTATGAAGCCCAGAATGAACAAACACGATATAGAATTTTTGATTGAGTGCATCAAATCCGGCAAGGAGATACCGGAAGCGTTCAAGTATGATCTTTTTCCGACAAAACAAAAAGAATATGAACTTGTTTATGCCGGAAAAGCGCGCAAGGAAGATATCCTCGCCGACAAAGAAGAAGCCAAGCCGGTGCCGCTTCAGATAGAGAAAGTTTTTAATGGCAAAAATTATCCGCTTTTTCAAAAGGACTGGCACAATCTTCTTGTGTTTGGCGATAATCTGCAAATTCTCAAAACTTTCTACGAAAACAAAGACCCGCTCGTCAAAAATAAAATCAAGGGCAAAGTAAAGCTAATTTATATTGATCCGCCGTTCGGCACCGGTGATGAATACGACGGAGCAAAAGGACAAAGTGCTTATAGCGCAAAAAAGAAAGGCGCTGATTTTGTAGAATTTTTAAGAAGAAGGTTGATTTTGTTGCGAGAAATTTTGGCTGATGACGGGATGATTTTTGTTAAAATTGATTACCACTTTGGACATTATATTAAAATTATTTTAGATGAAGTTTTTGGGAAAAATAATTTCCAAAATGAGATTATAGTAAATAGGATAAAAAAGAATGTAACGCAACAAGGTCGTCAGAGTATCCCGACGGCAACTGATTCTATATTTCTTTACTTTAAGAGTGAGTATTCTAAATTATTAGATGTATTTAAAAAATTGGAAGAAGAAAAGGCTGGTTATTGGCACGCGATGGATTCAGCTGGCATAAGGCGGCCAAGGGAAAGAGTGTTTTTTGGAAAGACGATGTTGCCGCCAGATGAAAGACATTTTTCGTTTACTCAAGAACGCATAGACAGGATGATAAAAGAAGGAAAGATTAGATTAAATCCTAATAATGGTAAGCCGGAATATTGGATAGAGCCAAAATCAAAAATGGCATCAGATACTAATTGGACAGATATACCAGGATACTCTTTTACTACTGGATATCCAACTGAAAATTCGGAAGCGACATTGTATAGGGTAATTAATTGTTCTACTGAGCAGGGTGATTTAGTTATGGATGTTTTTGTGGGCAGCGGAACTTCGCTTGTAGTGGCAGAAAAACTTGGTCGCCGATGGGTTGGTTGCGATATTGGAAAGTTAGCGATTTATACGACGCAAAAGCGGCTTTTGCAAATTGACGAAAGTAAGGATTTAGAAAATCCTAAAAAGAAATATGGCAAAGCGGCAAAATCGTTCGCCGTTGTTGCTTCCGGTCTTTACGATCTCGGAAAAATCTTTGCTTTGGAACAAGAGAAATATACTCGTTTTGTGAAGGACTTGTTTGAGATTGAAGAAACGAAGCGGGACAAAATCGGCGGCGTGGAAATTGACGGAATGAAGCGCGGGTTTCCAGTAAAGATTTTTCCGTATTGGGAAATGCGAAAAACAAGTGTTGATGAGAAATACTTGGAGGCGTTGCATAAAAATCTCGGGCGGAAAGTTGGCGAACGATTTTATATCATTGCTCCAGCGAATAATGTTGATTTTATCAGCGACTACCACGAAATAGACGATACTAAATACTATTTTTTGAAAGTGCCATATCAGATCATCAAAGAATTGCACAAAGTGCCATTCAAGAAATTACACCAGCCACAAAGTAAGAACCAAATTAATGACCTTGAAGAAGCAAAAGGTTTTCACTTTGTCCGACCACCGGAAGTTGAAGCAAAAATCAAAATCAGCAAATACAAAATCGTACTCACCATCAAGAAATTTGAGACCGCTTATACGCAGGATGAAGCCGGCGAGAAACTGAAAAACTTTGAGAGTTTGGCGATGCTTCTTGTTGATTTAAACTACGACGGCGACAAGTTTATGATGACGCATTACTTTTTCGCCGAGGATTTACTCAATCGCAAGAAAAAAAATGGGGACGAAGAAGGCGCGGAAGAAATTAAAAAGGAATTAAAACAAAAGAAAGAGATCGCTCGCGAGTTTCTGAAAAAGGAATGTGGCAAGCAGATGATGGCAATTTATGTTGATATTTACGGTAACGAGTTTCGGGAAGTATTTAATTTGAAATAGTTATGCCAGAAGGAATCAAAACATACAAAACACAGGACTTGGTTTTGCAAGTGAAGCAAAACTACGATCCCGCAAAGCTCAATTTGAAAAAGTGGGTTGATTTTATTGATGTGCTTTGCGGGGATCGGGAGTATCAAAAAGAAGCAATCCGTAACGCGCTCATTTTCCTTGCGTCCGGTGAATATAATTCCATTGAAAATTTGATAGAGGAAAATTTACGCAAGAATGGCGAATTGCAAAAACGATATAAGGACGCGCACGAATACGAACGCAATTTGCCGTTGCCACATAAGCTCGCGGCGGTGATAGATTTAGCGACTGGCACGGGCAAGAGTTATGTAATTTATGGTATCGCTCAAATTGCTTTAGGTATTGGTTTGGTTGATAAAGTGCTCGTACTTTGTCCGTCGCGTACCATTGAGGCAGGATTGAAAGAGAAGTTTCAAAATCTTTCCGGAGACAATAATCTGAAAGACACCCTGCCTCGCGATGCCGTTTTTGAAAACCCGAGAATTATTGATGCAAACAGTACCATCAAGAACGGCGACATTTGTATCGAAAATATCCACGCTGTATATGCAAAAACCGGATCGTCTATCAACGATAGTTTGAAAGGAAACGGCGAACGGGTGCTTGTGCTTAATGACGAAGTCCATCACGCCTACAATTCCACAAACGAAGCTGATATTCGTAAGTGGAAAGCGTTTTTACTCAATACCGATTTTAATTTCCGATACATTCTCGGATTTACCGGCACAGCATATATTGAGGACGAGTATTTCAACGATGTAATTTATCGCTACTCACTGCGGCAAGCGGTGGACGAGCGGGTCATCAAATCCGTGGATTATGTGGTGAAAGACGAGAGTAAGGGTAGTTATCAGAAATTTCAAAAGATTTATGATAATCACAAAGAGTTTGTACGGAATTATCCGCGTATCAAGCCGCTCACAATTTTCGTTACTAAAGATATTGGCAAAGCGGGCAATCTCCGTGAGGAGCTGATGGAGTTTTTGATTAAGAAAGAGAAACTATCGAACAAGCAGGCGGAAAAGAAAGTTTTGATAGTTACTTCCCATAAAGATCACAAGAAAAACATTTTGCAGTTGAAAATCGTTGATGATAAAGATAGTCCGGTTGAGTGGATTGTTTCGGTTTCCATGCTAACCGAGGGCTGGGATGTAAAGAATGTTTTTCAAATCGTACCGTGGGAAGATCGGGCATTCAATTCAAAACTTTTAATCGCTCAAGTTCTAGGGCGTGGTTTGCGCCTACCGGAAGCATACAAATCTCCACAGCCGAAAGTGCGAATTTTTAATCATGACGCTTGGAGCAAGAGCATTGACGCGCTCGTTGATGAGATTTTGGAAATTGAAACACGCATCGTGAGCGAATCGCTGACTTCCGGCGAACGGGCAAAATATCACTTTGACCTATATCGTATTGACTATGACAAAAAGGAAGTCGAGCGACCATCAAATGGTAATACAAAACACTATGACTATTTCAAAAAAGGTTACATCGAGCTTATTTCGCAGGTGGAGGAAGACGAAAAGATAACGGAATATCAGGGTTTGTCTGGCGAATATTTTAAGAAGAAGACAATTATCAAAAAACAAGTTTTCACGATTGATGAAGTTGTAGCGAAAATCATTGAGACTTTCAATATCCGCGACTTTGAAGCAAAAATTCGTTTTTTAGGTAAGGAATATGACAAGGAGCATTTGCCACCAAAAAGCGAGATCAGAAAAATTGTTGAAGCGTCAATGAAGAAGCGGGACATTAAGTCTGGCCTTTTGACTGAGGACAACGCGATGCGGATTTGGCAGGCATTCGGGACGCTGTTTAGAAAACGGGCAAAGTTTGTTGATTGGGAACGAATAAGCACTAAGCCGAAGTTAAAAAACACTAAAGAGATTGAACGGGAAAGTGTTGCTGTCGGCGCGGTTAGGCATGGCGCGACTGTCTTTTATTCCGATAATTTTGAAGAGGAATGTTCCGACGAACAAGTCTCCATTCTGAAAGAAGCAATTTCGGAAAACAAAAAACTTACTCGAAGTGATCAATATGCGGTTGTTGAAGTAAATAAATACCAGCTTAAAACGCCAGTGTCGTCTGTGCTGACAAATAAAGCGCCGGAAGAAAAATTTGTTGATTTGCTCGTTAGCCCAAAATTATCGGGAAAGATTGATGCATGGATAAAATCTAGAGATGTCGGATTTTATAGTATTGAGTATTCATGGCGAAAGGGCGAGCACCCGACTTATAACAATTTCAACCCCGATTTTTTCTTGAAGCTTGGCGACAATATCGTTGTTGTTGAAGTAAAGTCCGACGGCGATGATTCCGAAGAAAATCGGGCAAAATATAAATGGGCGCGTGAGTATTTCGCCGATCTAAATGATGAATTGAAAAAAGCGAAAATCAAACAGCGATACTTTTTTCACTTTTTGAGTCCGAACAGCTATACCGAATTTGTAGAATACTTTTGCGATAATAGAGTTTTTGATAAGAAGTTTCGCAGTGATCTCGAGGATTTACTCGATAGGGATCAAGGCGTGAAATATGGTTAAAGTCCGTGACTACGAAAAACAAATTGACCAGCTCGTCTATAAACTCTACGGCCTGACGCCGGAGGAGATTAGGATTGTAGAAAATTAGGCATAACTTTATGATTCTATCTAACCCGCCAATCTATCTTGACCTGGGAGGAGCATTAGCTGCCTTTGGTTTAATTTTTGCTGTTTATCAACTTCGTAAACCCAAATGGGAACTTGTTTTACGAATTAGAAGCCGGTGGCAAAGTAATCTTTTTTGGATTTTTGGTGGTGTTGGTTTATTTCTTGTTTTAGCGAGGGTTCTATTGCCACAAGAATGGTTACAGTGTTTTCCATTCCCGTTTAACAACCCCCTTTCTTACGAGGTGGCGGCTTATCTATTTTTTATAGCATCTCCTATTTCGCTACTGTATTTTTCCACTAAATCAAAATGGTTATTTAACAAAGAAACCGCGAGAAGGTTTTATGAGTCGCTTGCTTGGGAAATTTCTAAAACTTCTGACGACAATGTAAATGCCGCGCTTGGTGTCTTGTTACCCAACCTTGAAGAGATTTGTAAAGCGATTAGAGGATATTCACCAAAAGAGGATATTCGTCAAGCCGCCAGCGCAATTTTGGATGTGATATTGAGTGATACTTCGGTCGTGAAGGTACTTACCACAAAAAGATTAGACGCACTTCAATATATTTTTGGAACAATCGAAAAATTTAACATCCACCAAAGAGAAGCGGGGGTCGGTATTCCAAGCATTGTTAGAAATTTATTCAACGACAAGGAATCATTTTTTTACAAACATCTTAATAGGGAGGGGCTGGCGCTTCCATTAAATATCTACGAAAGTATTTTTGATACTCCTATCATATTAAATAATTTTAATTTATTCGGTTACCCAACATTGTGGCATTCGATGCCTAAAGAACTGGGGAATGTAGGGTTGAGTGTTTTTATAGAAGCATTATCTCGTTCAATAAAAACTTATTTGAAGACTGGAGAAATATCGCCTCGCCACATAAATGATGGGCTATCGTATCTAAGCGAGACCTTCGGGAATATTTGCCAAGAAATTAGCGATATAGAAAGAAAAGGCGGAGATACAAGTTATGCTGGCTTGCAAGAACAATGGTGGGGTTTGCACCTCATAGCCAACTTTTTGGGACATGGTTATACCTTTCTTGATTACCAAGAAGAACTAAATCAAGAAATTAAAGAAAGAGAAAAAACTGTTCCCGAGGTTAGTTTTTACTCAGACACAACCATAAATGCCGGCATTGCTGCTGCCATATATAAAGCTTTTGAACAGCTATCGCATATAGAAAATACACTTGATACATATCATACGGTTTTGGATTTGTTGTATGGAATGATGCATGAATACGAATACAAGGAGGGATATCGCCCGCCGTTTGAAAAAAGGATGTGGGAGCAGATAGCCGCCAATGTTGTCCATCGTCATTATCCAGCAGCATTGAGGACATATCTTGAATTTATTGGTTTTTGTGCTGCCTCGGACGAGAACCAAAGACGAGGATGGATCGGTGAACAAGCGGAGAGAATGAGGCGACTACTCTACATTGATTTAAAACCGCTACTTGATGTGGGCATTAATATGGTAAATGATGAAAAAATGAAAGATGCTCTGCTTCCAAAATCCATGAGCTACGAAGATGGTAATTTTATCTACACATTTGGTTTTGGGAAGGGTGAGAAAAAGATTATTCCGCCTCCGCCGGAGGGTTCAACATCTGCACTGGAGGGCGTTGATTTAGAACATCGATCATTAATTTAACTATGAACGAAGAAAAGGAGCGACAAAAAGAAATAAGGGAAAAATTGGAGAGCGAAGGGCTTGATCCTGACGAGTTTAATGAGGATGAGCAAGAAGAACTCGCCGATTTACTTTAACACGCGATTTTCTGCGCGATTCTTGCGCATTTCACATCTGATACACTTTTGTCATAGTTCTGAAAAGTGGTAATATTCCTATTGGAATAGTGAGAATCGGTATTTATTGGCGCAAGCCAGTAACAGGGTTGTGTAATGAGTCCGCCATCCGCCCTTGTGCGGTGGATTTGCCCGAAAGGGCAAAGGGTGCGGTGAAAAGCAATTCTGGTTTACGGACATATCGAGAGCTTGGCCAAGGGCCGAGGGGCGCAAGAGGGATTCTTCTCTCCCGCTCGCTGTTCCCGCAAAAAACTCCCATCGCGGGAGTTTTTTGCTACAATGGGTACAAGCTGTGCCCCCGTGGCAATCGCTCGCCACAAGGGCATACAGCTCGTAATCCGGGGTAACCTCCTTCGACAAGCTCAGGACAAGTTACCAATAATTCACGATCTTGAAGGGTGAAATGTTGCCGGGAATCTGCCAAATGGCGGTTCTAAATGCGTGAAGCGCGCGGAGTTTACTTCAAAGAATCGCCAATCAGGCGGTTTTTTGGTAGAATAAAAATATAGAGATTAAATTTTATGCCAAAAACTACATTGGGTAAATGGTCGCTCGGACTGATTGCCGCAATGCCGGTATTATTCTTCATCGGCCCAGCACTTTCAAACTTATTGTATAAGTCAGTGCCTGCCGGCAACACCATATTGGAAGACATTGCCGGAAGACCAGTTTTAGCGCTTATGATGCTTGCTGGAATGGTTTCGGGAATTTCGGCATTTATCACGGGGCTCATGGCTATAATCAGACAAAAGGAACATGCGTCATTGGTCTACGCCGCTACCATGATAGGGGCTTTGCTCATTCTATTTCTCCTCGGCGAATTTATTTTTCCACATTAACATTTTTTGGTAGAATGAAGAAAGGTCGCAATTATTAACTAATATACAAAAAATATGCAAAAAAATAAGAATAACCCGCTGTTTATAGCTTCTTTAATATTGGCAATTGCCGTAATTTTTTCTTTGGCATCTTTTGCTGTAGCCAAAAGCGAAGGAACTTCTACCGAAAAAAACTTAAAAAATCAGAATGGGCAGGTGAATGCCGAAGAGCACAGGAGCACCGTTGCAAATTTTGTCCAAACTCTTTTAAAAACGGCTAGCAGTACGGAGGGCGGGATAGGACAAGAAGTTAGAGTTATCGCCCAGCAGCAAAATGATTCCGACGCAACCACCACCAAGGCGATTGAAAAAATCCAATCAAGAAGCAAGATAAAAACATTCTTATTCGGCTCGGATTATAAAAATCTTGGTGCCTTGAGAAGCGAATTAGTCCAGACGAGAAACAGAATAGATCAGTTGAACAGGATAATTCAAAATGCTACCAGTACGGCAGAAATTCAGACACAAATCCAAACATTAGAGGAGGAACAGACAAAAATAGAAAATTTCATTAAAGAACAGGAGAGTAAATTCAGTTTGTTCGGCTGGCTGGTAAAACTGTTCAGTAAATAATTGAATAGCAATCCCCTCTTGTCACTCCGCAATAAAACGTCTATACTTCAGAAAGACGCTGATCTTTGAATTGGCGAAAGGAGGGTGCTGTGAAGCATCTAATCGCAGTACTTGCTGCTTTTTTTCTTGTGTCTGCACTGTTACCGGCACAGGAGAACATCCCAAAGAACATTCCCGGGACAAACATCGTTGTTCTGTCGCCAATCGCGGCAACGCGAACGGCAATGCCCCCGCCCCGGGACATGAAGACAGTCCTCTCTGATTTTCACCGGCACTACCAGGATGAACTCTATAATCTCCCCACGTCTGACTGGCCACCCGACTTGTGGTGGATAACAGTGATGCTCATGCCGGACGAAGGTCGCGAAAGATGGCTCATTAAGATCACGGCCCTGAAAGAGGAAAAGGGCGCGAAGATTATCGTGATAACCCAGATTCCAATCCCCGCCGAGAAAGCCACCTTCGATTCCGCTGCTGAGGCGAAGAAAGCAGCGGAAAAGACACAGGGCGCCCTTAAACAAGGCGCCTTTCTTATTGGAGAGAATTTAATTTTGCCCTTGTTTTAGGCCCGGCACACCCGTATCCTGCATCGCCCTGGCGGGCGATGTTATATTTCTCCTGAAAACGCTTTACGGCGCGCTCGGTTGCCGGACCAAAATATCCCGTAATTAAACCTTCGGGATAAATTTTTGAGTCTTTGGCCAAAAATTTCTGAAGCGCCTCCACCTGCTTGCCCCTTGCTCCCCGCTGAAGATATTGGGTAAAAGTTGTTACAGAAACTTTGGGACTGGCGGCTGGTGCGGTAATTTGATTAGTATTCTGATTAGGCGGACTAACAACAATGTCTATTTTTTTGCTTTTGGTTCCGTCGTAGGTGCCGTCGCTTTTTTGGGGCAAGAGATAAACAGAAGGATATTGCACTGAATCAGAATTGTTAATAAAAGAAATCGTGGTGCTGGAAACCGCCGGAAGACTTTGATTAAAAGCAAGGACATTGCAAGGAAGTTTGTTTGCGGTTGTCGTGCCTTGAGAATTCATCACGCTGACCAGATTACTGCAGACAAACTGAAAATTAACGCCCGAAGCCTGGGGAGCGCTCCAGGAAAAAACAAGGGAGCCGCCGGAAACTGCTCTTGTCCCGGAAACCGTAAAAGAATCAATCAAAACATCGGGCGGACTCGTTTTTCCGGCAATATTAAGATTAATGGAAAGAGCGTGGGTCGCGTCATAGGAACCGGCTGTAATCGCAGGCAAAATGCTTACTCTCAAGGGAACGTCAAAAAAAGAAGAATTGGTAAAAGTAAATGATGAAAAACCGGAAACCGGCAGGTCTGAAGCAAACGCCGGCTGGTTGCAGGGCAGGGTCGACGTGTTCCCGAGAGCAAAAACCTTCACCTGGTCTGAACAGTCAAAATAAAGATTCACGCCCTCAACATCATGAGCTGTCCAGGAAAGTTTTATGGCTGTTCCCGTGCTGTCTGTTGTCGTTGAGTTGAAATCCGTTATTGGCTGAGGCGTGGTGTTCACGGTTATATAAACGTCTTTGGCGCCGGCATCGTAATCCGCGCCTGTTAAATCTTTGGGATAAACACGAACCTGCATGGTCTTGGTGTTTCCGCTGACATTGACAATGTTAAAAGCAACCGTATCGGAAATATTGGAACTGGCGGGACTTCTCGTATTGCAGGGAAAACTCGTCCCGTCGCTTTTGAAAATTTTTATTCCCGCCGGACAGAAAAAATAAAAATCATTGCCGGCGCCTGCCTGGATCGTCCAGGAAAGAACGGTGGTGTAGCCGGAATTGATTGTCGAAGGACTGGCTGTAAAAGAAGCAACCGTCGGATTGTCGGCAAAAGAAAAAGCCGGCGTTAAAAATATGGCAAGAATAATAATAAATACCTGAAGCATGTTTTTATTATACATTATTCAAAATATATGGTAAGATAAAATATATGGCTTCCGTTAAAGAAAAAACGACAATAAAAGAATTTCAAAATTTTGTTCAGGAAGTTTACGGCGTGCCCAATGACAGATATTTCAGTCTCTGGGACATGATTACCAACATGGAGAGATTTATGATGAGGGGGCTGAAAGGCATCAGAAAAAAAGACAGGGAAAAAACTAAACTTAATTTAATAATTGCCTTTAGCTGGTTCATGTCCATAATGAACCAGCTGCACATAGACGTAGAAGAAGAATTATGGAAAAGATTTCCTTATCTCTGTTCTTACTGCGGTTGCCTCCCCTGCGCCTGCAAGGAGAAGAAAATAAAAAAGAGGCAGAAAATTTTCATAAATAAAAAGAAAAGACCGCGGACACTCGACGAATTTCAAAAAATGTTCGATAAAATATATCCGGCCGGAAAAAGAAATTTGGAACACGCCGGAGTTCATTTAGTTGAGGAAGCGGGCGAATTTTCGGAAGCGATACTGACTTACCGAGGGGGGCATGGGGACGAAGATTTTAAAAAAATCGAACTGGAAACGGCCGACCTTCTCTCCTGCATAATGGGTGTTTTTAATTCTCTTGATTCAAACATAGCGAAAGAGCTGTCAGTCATGTTTTCAAATAATTGCCACGTCTGCAAAAGCGTCCCTTGCAAATGCAATTTTAAAGATATTACCGGCTTTAAGTCTTAGTTATAAGAGTTCCAAAGTCTTCCTCGTCCGTGGATATAAAACGCTCTTGGCCGTCAATCCAAATTTTGACGTCTCCGCTGCCCGGCACAATGCCCTCTTTTTCCAGAAAATCCCTTGATTTTCCAGGGTCTAAATTTGAAATAAGCAAAAACTCTTCCGCGCTATAATGGCGGGGCTGCCTTGGTTCTTCTGCACTTTCTCTCATGTTTGTATTCTACCATAATCTAAAAATAGTGGTAAAATGGGGAAAGGAAAGCGCATGAAGTTTTTCCGGACCAAAATTTTTATTGGCACACTGGCTGTTTTATCGCTTGTGTTTTTCGGCTATTACCTGTTTTTAAAACAGACCCAGCCCCAGCCCTGCCAAAAGCCGATAAAATATTCCATTGCAAATCTTGATCCGCGCTTTGGCCTGACAAATGCAGAATTATTGAGCGACATAAAACGGGCCGAAAAAATATGGGAATCGCCGGTTAATAAACAATTGTTCGAAGACTCGCCCGCCGGAAGCCTAAAAATAAATCTTGTTTATGACTATCGCCAGCAAGCCACCGATGCCCTGAAAAAAACGGGAATAGTCATCAATAACGACAAATCGACTTACGATGCCTTAAAATCCAAGTACGATTCGCTCTTTGCGCAATACAACAAGGAAAAGGCGAAAATGGAAGCGTCGGTTGCGGCCTATAATTCGGATAAAAGCGCCCTGGAAAAAGAAATTGATTATTGGAACAAGCGCGGCGGAGCGCCGAAAACGACGTATAATGCGCTGGAGCAGAAAAGAATTGATTTAAACAATCGGGCAACGGCAATTAATCAGGCCAAAGATTCTTTTAATAAACTGGTTGATATCATCAATTCAACAGCGACAGTTCTCAATGAATTAATCGCCACGCTCAATCTTCAGGTAAATACATATAATGAGATTGGTTCGTCGGTCGGCAAACAATACCAAGAGGGCGAGTATGTAAATAACAACGGCGTAATTGAAATTAATATTTTTCAATTCGGCAACACCACTCAACTGGTGAGAGTTCTTAGCCACGAGCTTGGGCACGCCCTGGGCCTGGGGCATATCGATAATCCCAAAGCTGTCATGTATTACCTTAACGAAGGCGTTAACGAAAAATTGACGCCAGACGACCTCGCGGCCCTAAAAAAAGTCTGTGGAATAGAGAATTAAAACTAAAATTGTGCTAATGTGGGGGTATGGAGTGCCAAAAAGCGAAAAATTTAAAAACCTGTCCTTGCACCTATCCTAAATGTCCGCGAAAAGGAATTTGCTGCGAATGTCTGCGCCACCATCTGGCAAAAAATGAACTCCCAGCCTGCTGTTTTTCTCCGGAAGCGGAAAAAACCTACGATAGATCAATAGAGAGGTTTATTAGGGAAAGAAAAGAGTAAAAAATAAAAAAACAAAAGGAAAGCATACAAAATATAATAAATTGTAATATTATGACTAAAACACGAAAAATATTCTTTGTCGTAGCAAGTGGTGGTCATGACACCGATAAGCACTACCACGACACTATAGAGCAAAAACGTGCCTTGTCTGAGATCGTCCGTTTTTTTAGTGAAAGCGAAAAAACTATTCTTGAAAAGAATTATCGAGGTGGGCCATTTGCGGCATGGGGAGCTACACCTGGTCCTGGAAATGCTCGTTATTGGAATAATATGGAACCGGGCGACTATGTTCTTATTTATCGCGCCGGAAGAATTATTTTTGCTGCAGAGATAGCTCTGAAGACTCATAACCAAAATCTCGCCAAATTCTTTTGGAATATTGACGAGAAAGGCGAGACATGGGAATACATATATTTAATGGTGAACACCGAAGCCGTAAATGTTCCATTGTCAAAACTCAATCCGTTTTTGGGGTATAGCGAAAATTATTTTCCTCGTGGCTTCATGGCGATTGAACAGGAAAAAGCGAATGCCCTTTTGGGTTCTTATGGCGATGTTCTATCTGTACTTCGGCAACTTGAGACAGGAAGGGAGATCGAAAAAGTAGATATAAAAAAGAAAGAACAAGACCTTGAAATTGTAACAGAGAAAATTGAACGAGTACCGACCGAACATGACGAGATGCAGTGGCGTTTGATTCGACTAGGTTTGCGTGCACAGGTTGATGTGTGGGTGCCCCGCAATGATCAAAGCAAAAGTTATGAAGGTAATATATTTCGTGAGCACGTACTTGGGGAATTCCAGGCGAGTATTGATGTCCCTAAGTACGTTGAGAATATAGACGTTGTTTGGAAGTATGGGTACTCCATTAAGTCTGCATTTGAAATCGAACATTCCACCTCCGTATATTCAGGAATACTACGATTATCTGATCTACGTGCACTTACACCAAATTCCGTTTATCCTTTATTTATAGTGGCGGATAGGGAACGAAAAAATAAAGTGTTCTCAGAGCTCAAGCGACCGACTTTCGATAATCCCTACTTGCGCCTGAAAGAGGTTGTGGGCTTTTTATCTTATGATAAAATTCGTGAGTTTGATGAAAGCATTAGTTCGAATGATGCAAATTTGAATACCGATTTTTTATTAAAACAAAGTGAACGAATTATTTAATTACATCGTATGTTTATGAAAAAATATTGGAAAGATATAAAAACAAATGTCTCAAAACTCTCACTGGATTTACAAAATCCTCGAGTACCGAAGCATGTAAAAGAGTATAACGATATCACTCAGGTACGAAATTATTTACTGCAAAAAGAAGGAGTTATAAGAATAGCAAGAAGTATCACGCAGAACGGCTATCACAGAAGCGCCGTTGCTATTGTATGTAAAGAAGGTGGAAAGTTGGTTGTGCTTGACGGAAACAGACGCTTAGCCGCATGTGAGTTTTTATTAAATCCTACATTGGCTCCTGATGCGCGAATAAGGAAAGAATTGGAAACGCTTAATAAAACCCTTGATAAAAGTCAATTAGAAAGTGTCAAAATAACAATTGCCCCATCGCGTAAGGAGGCAGAAAAAGAGATCTGGGATAAACATGTAAATCAGCTTTTAAAGCCATGGGAGGTATTGCAGAAATTAAGAATGTACCGAAATTTAATTGATTCTGGTGATTATGATATTAAGTCGGCTTCTAAAGAATACGGTGTTAGTTATTCAAGATTTAAAAAAGAGTTGGGTCGGTTACATTTTTATGAACAGATCCTAGCACAAGTAGATGCAAGAGGAGAGGAGAAGTTACAAGAGTACGGCTTTAATGCGATTGATAGACTTATTTTGAGTAAAAATGGCAATAAGTTAATAAGATATTCAATTGACGACAAAGGAAATGTTGTCTTTGAGAATAGAAAAAATGCTGAGAGTAAACTCAAGAAACTCATTCCTTACATTATTGGGGAAAATAAAATAGCAGCACAAGCCACCCAAGATGATTTAATAGAGAATGTATATTCCAAAATAGATCCCGTAACTTTTTCTGTAAAAAAACATCTAAAGAAGAAAAAAGGTCAGAAAGAATCTCAAAAAGTAGGCAAAACAAAGAAAGGATTTATTGAAGACATAAAGAGCTTAGCGTTGAAAAGAAGGAGAAATTCACGTAACTATCCGCTTAAAGAAGCAGAAGAAATAGTTGAGTATGTACTAGTCCACTTTGATGTCGTTGCTGAACAACTACTGGATAGATACGATAATAGAGGGACATTGAAAATAAATGACGAACATGATGTACAAGATTTACTACATGCTCTCTTAGCAATGTTTTTTGATGACATAGCTAATGAAGAGTGGAATCCTTCCGAAGGGGCTTCCTCTTCAAGGGGAGATTTTCTACTTCTTGATAACGGTACTATTATAGAAGTTAAAACTACTCTTACAAGAAATGGTACTCTACAAGCTATAAGAAAAAAACTTGGAGAAGAATTGAATAATGATTTGATGCAATATAGTCGAAATCCAAAATGTAAGCGAATTTATCTTTTTGTTTACGATCCCCAAAAAAAGATCAAAAAACATACAACGTTTGAAAGGGGAATTTCTAGTGACAAACTTAAAAACATCAAGGTATCAACTATTGTTAATAGAGGTTAGTATTAATTATGAAATTTTATTCGCCCTTGAGATATCCCGGTGGCAAAGCTTTTTTAGCTTCTGAGTTTGGACGAATTATTCAAACGATTGGTCTAAGTAAGCCGATTTATGTAGAACCGTATGCTGGTGGTGCAAGGACTGCTTTATCATTGTTGTTTGCTGATAAGGTTGAGCAAATTGTAATAAACGATCTAGATGAAGCAATCTATGCGTTTTGGAAATCAGTTACCGAGAAATCAAAACAGTTTGCACAAAAAATACTTGCAACTCCAGTGACTATGGCGGAATGGAAAAGACAAAAGCAAATTTATTCAGACAAAAGCGTCAATCTTTTTGAAAAAGGATTTGCCACCTTCTTTCTTAATAGAACTAATAGATCTGGCGTTATGAATGCTGGACCCATTGGAGGGAAGAAACAGGCCGGTTCATATAAAATAAATGCCAGATATAATAAGAAGGATTTAGCGGCACGAGTTCGTAAAATTGGCGAGTACAAAAATCGTATCAAGGTACTTAATGAAGATGGAATACAACTTACGAAGAGATATTTGGGCAAAGAGAACACCTTTATTTATTTAGATCCCCCATATTTTAAAAAGGGGGCGATGTTATATCTAAACTACTACAACGAAACTGACCATAAAGAACTTGCGGGTCTATTAAATAAGAATGCTGACCATCACTGGGTTTTAACTTACGATGAGGTAAAAAAGATTCGTGATCTTTATCCAGATAGAGCCAGAATACGGCTTTCTTTGAAGTGCCGAGTTTATGATTCTAGTAAGGTTCGAAGGGCTCGTGAGCTGATGTTTTTTTCTGATTCCGTTTTAGTTCCCCACTCACCGGCAGTCCTTAGATAGTTTAAATGTATTGGCCAACAAAAAAATTAGCAAAATAAATTTATGTCCAAATTAATTTTTGACATTGAAACAATCGGGGAAAATTTTGACGAGCTGGATGCAACAACGCAGGAAGTCTTGACTAAGTGGATCAAAAAAGAAACGGAGAGCGAACCGGAATACCAAGAAGCGCTAAAAGATCTTAAGGAAGGATTGGGCTTTTCGCCATTAACAGGCGAAATCGTCGCAATAGGAGTTTTAGATTATGAAAAGAACAAGGGCGCGGTCTATTTTCAAACGCCCGGGAAAAATATACAGGAATCGGAAGAAAACGGAATTAAGTTTAAACCAATGACCGAAAAAGAAATGCTAGAAAATTTTTGGAATGGCGCGAAAAATTATCAGGAATTTATCAGTTTCAACGGCAGAAGTTTTGATGTACCGTTTCTGATGATCCGTTCGGCTGTTCATAAAATAAGGCCGTCTAAGGATTTAATGTCAAACCGGTATTTAAGCAGCCAAAAATTTGACAGTAAACATATTGATTTACTTGATCAACTAACTTTTTATGGAGCCGTACGAAAAAAAGGCAATTTGCACTTATGGAGCCGCGTCTTTGGGATTGAAAGCCCGAAAGCGCAAGGTATAACTGGCGAGGATATTGGAAGATTATTTAAAGAAAAAAAGTTCTTGGATATTGCCAAATATAATGTCGGCGATTTAATTGCCACTAAACAGCTTTATGAATACTGGGAAAAATATTTGAAATTTTAGTCAAGAAATTAATCCCGGAAAATTTCATTAACGCGGAATTTTTGTAAAATAAAAATATGAAAATCACAATTTGCGGGTCGTTAAAATTCTTTGACGAAATGGTTGAAATACAAAGAAAGCTGGAAAAGGCCGGCCATGAAATTTTTATGCCTGTCAAAGTTCAGGGAGTTGATTATTGGGGCGATAATAACAAAAGCAGAGTAGAAATCAAAAAGGGAATGGAATTTTTTGATAAACACATGAAAAAAATTGAACAGTCAGATGCGGTCCTTGTAGTTAATATAACCAAAAGAGATGTTGAAAATTACATAGGCGCCAATACTTTTGCCGAAATGATTTTTGCTCACTACAAAGGCAAAAAGATATTTATTCTAAATCCCCTGCCAAATCAACCATATATTAAAGATGAGATTGAAAGTATAGAATCGGTTGTTTTAAATGGGAACCTAAATCTTATTAAATAGTAATAACGCGGAATTTTTGGTAAAATAAGTTTTTGAAAATTACTAGAGGGCGAGGGGGCAGGCGGTTTTAACGAGTTTATTTTTTTGGTCAAAGGTGAGCGAGTCGGGATTAACAAATCCTGTCCCGTCTGTGGTTAATTCTCCGTATCCTTGCACAAGCGATTGTCCGTCATAGAGAAACGCCACCTGGCTGTCAGACCACACCTCCTCGGAGAAAAAATGGTAATTTCCGAAAATTATATTGTTTTTAATCGTGCCGCTAAATGTCCCTGTGGAATTGTCTTTTTGCGCCCACAGATAGTCGAGTGTTCCGCTGGCAGAATTATTGTCAAAAGAAAATTTTGCCTGGATAACGCTGCCGTCGGCAAATTTTTCTTCAAAACATTCGGTTCTGATGGTATTTTTCTCCGGCTGACGGCTGATTATAATCCACCCGGCAATTCCGGCGATAATTATTAAAACAACAACAATTAAAATTTTTTTCATACTTTTAATATAACATATATCTCGCCAAAAAAATATGATAAAGTAAATTTATGTTGAATTTTACACGGGAAGAATTTGAAAAAATTGTGGAACAAGGAATAAAATCCATTCCGGAAAAATTTTTGCAAAAACTGGACAATGTGGCGGTTGTTGTTGAGGACGAACCGACGCAGGCGCAGAAAAATAAATTGGGCCTGTGCCCCGACTCGACACTTTTCGGCCTGTACGAAGGCGTGCCGCAGCTAAAACGAGGAACAAATTACAGCGCCATACCCGACAAAATAACCATTTTTCAAAAGCCGATTGAGGCAGTGGCAACCGACGAAAAAGATATCAAAGAAATTGTTAAAAACACCGTCTGGCACGAAATCGCCCATCATTTCGGAATGGATGAGGCGCGGGTGCGGCAAGCCGAAGCCAAAAGGCGCAAAAAAATGTTATAAAATAAATTAAAGGTCGGGATTGAGATAATCGCAATAAATAATTTGTATTTTATGGAGGGTGAGAATTTTAAAGACGATTTTGTTCCGGAAAAAATTCCGGAGAGGGTAAGCGATATGGAACTTGTGCTTTTTCTGATTGAGCACATAGATAATCCCTGCGAGGCGGAGGTGGCGCCCGGCAAAAAAGAAAACGTCCGGGAATTTTACTTAAACGAAGCAAAAAACTTGCTTCCGAAATTAACCAATGAACACGCGAAGAGACTTTTAGAACTTAAAATTAAAGAATATGAAGAAATTAACTAAGAAGTTTTTGCACAAGAAAGCGCTCAAAAAATAAACAAACTCTTTTTAAAAAGGCAATAATAAAGAAATAAAACCTTGACAAAAATTTAAAAAGGATTATACTTTATCTCCAGAGGAGGTAGTTGAATGAGCGCATATGCATGTGGGATGCCAGGGCCGCAGCTCGGCATTCCTCTGGACGAGGAACACTTCAGCGCCATGAGCGCTGAGAAGAGAGATTTCCTTCGGAATCTGCTTGAGCAGGCCCAAAGGGAAATCAAGATAGCCGAGAGACGAGGGGAACATTTCCCCCTTGTTCCCTCGAACTATTTGAGGGTGAAATACCGTCAGGCTCTCGCGGAACATGGCGGCTGGGCATACTGCCAAGTGAGGCAGATGCGAGTGCTCTTCTTGCTCTAGTGTTGGTACCTTTTTTTCCGGCCGCCGAGCGCAAGCGAGGCGGTTCTTCTTTTTTAATGTTATAATAAATTTATATGCTTCAAGAATTCAAAAAATTTTTACTCCGGGGGAATGTTGTTGACCTGGCTGTCGGCGTTGTAAATTATGCCTGTTTCTCGTAAAAAATAGATGTATGCAATTAGTTTTCCTTCTAATAAGTCTCTTGTGGACGGCAGTATGGTGGGCTATTGCATGGTCGCGAATTCCCATTCTCACCGACTATTCATTCTTTCCTTTGTGGATCGGCTACATTTTGATGCTCAATGCAACAAGCGAAGTATTTTTTTGCGACTCTCTCCTCAGAAAAATGCGGGGCTCGTTTGTGTGGCTTTTTATTGTCTCAATTCCGCTATGGTGGTCTTTTGAATATCTAAATTTAGTTGTGCAGAATTGGCACTATCTGTATCTTCCTATCTCACAACTGCACTATATTCTGCAATCTTCGGTTGATTTTTCCATAGTTGTACCCGCCATGCTCTCAACCACTTTTTTCTTTCAGCGGTTACTTCAGCGAAGAATAGGCGGAAGGAAATACCGACCATTTGTTATTAACAGTAATTATCTTATTCTATCGGTCTTGTGTGGAGTGATTTTTCTCTGCCTTACATTGTCCTTTCCCCATGAAATGTTTCCTCTTATATGGATAGCTCCTTTTCTTATTCTGGATCCGATCAATTACGTTTCTGGCTTTCCGTCCCTACTGCGCAATATTGAAAGAGGTAGATGGTTAATACCTTTATCGGTAATGATCGCTACTCTCTTTAACGGATTCTGGTGGGAGATGTGGAATTTCTATACATTTCCAAAATGGTTTTACACCATTCCTTATGTCGGATTTTGGAAAATATTTGAAATGCCATTGCTAGGATATGGCGGATACTTGTTTTTTGGCCTTATTGTGTGGAGCTATGCGGCACTGGTTCTTTCTATTAGTAGGAATACGGTTTCCAAAGGTCTTTTTGATGAACAAACAGGATAAAAAATTCGGCAGCAAAAAATGAAGGAAGCTTACTTATATAAAAATTTATCCGACCGGAAAATTCAGTGCCGAAACTGCGCTCATTATTGTTTAATTAAAAGCAACGAGCGGGGCATTTGCGGAGTCAGAGAAAACAGAGAAGGCAAGCTTTTTTCTTTGGTTTATGCCAAATTAGCGGCAGTAAATATTGATCCGATTGAAAAAAAACCATTTTTTCATTTTTTACCGGGGAGTTTTTCGCTGTCAATTGCCACGGCTGGCTGCAATTTCGTTTGCAAAAACTGTCAGAACTGGGACATTTCTCAGGAACCAAAACCAGATAAACCCATTTTTTCTTCTTATGAATTGCCACCCGAGGAAATTGTTAAAATGGCACTGAAAAACAAAACCCCGTCAATTTCTTATACTTATGTTGAGCCGACGATTTTTTTGGAATATGCCTTGGATACAATGCAACTGGCTAAAAAAGCCGGCTTGAAAAATGTTTGGGTAACCAATGGATTCTTATCTCCGGAGGCTTTTGATTTGATCGCGCCATATTTGGATGCGGCTAATGTTGATTTAAAGGGATTCAGCGACGAATTTTATCAGAAAATCTGCGGCGGAAAATTGAAGCCGGTTTTGGAAACCTTAAAAAGAATGAAAAAGAAAAAGATTTGGGTTGAGGTGACAACCCTGGTAATTCCCACTTTAAATGACGACGAGAAAACTTTCAAAAATATTGCTAATTTTATTAAAAAAGAATTGGGGCCGGAAACGCCCTGGCATGTTACTCAATTTTCCGGCGCCATTTCCTGGCAACTGCGGGATTTACCAGATACACCCGTAGAAACCCTGAAAAGAGCTTATGAGATTGGTAAAAAGGCCGGTCTAAAATACGTTCATATAGGAAATGTGCCAGGATTAAATACAGAATAAAATTATGATTAAATTTGCTTCAATTTGTCCCCATCCGCCAATAATTTTACCTTCGGTTGGTTCAAAGGAAGACCGAAAGAAAGTAAAAAAAACGATTAATAGTTTGGAATTTTTGGGGAAAAAATTAAAAGAAGCCAAACCTGAGAAAATAATAATTTCTGCTCCCCACCCTGATTGGGGGTTTAATGTTCCTCTGCACTTTTTGGCGCCAGGTTTTAAGGATAAGATTGAAACAATTTTAATCGGCTTGGAATCACCTCAATTTTATTTTGAAGAAGGCTCTAAATTTTCGGTTTTCAATACAGCCCTTATCGCCAGCGGTGATTTGTCGCATTGTCTAAAAAAAGACGGTCCTTACGGTTTTCATCCTGACGGCCCAAAGTTTGACCAAGAATTAATTGAATTATTGAAAAATAAGGATATAGAAAATATTTTGAAATTAGACGATAAATATCCTGATGCCGACGAATGCGGCTTAAGGTCATTTTGTTTTCTCTTGGGAATTTTGGAAGCCTCGGGAATAAATTGGCAGCCTGAAATTTTATCTTACGAAGGTCCATTCGGAGTGGGATATTTGGTAGTAAATTTTAAATTATGAATTTTTTAGTTTCTTTGGCTAAATCAGCGGTTGAAAATTATATTAGAAAAGGAAAACTTATTGAACGACCAAAAGATTTACCGGCAGAATTTTTGACCCGGAAAGCGGGTGTTTTTGTAACGATCGAGAAAAACGGAGATTTGCGTGGATGCATCGGAACTTATCTGCCAACCAGAAAAAATATCGCCGAAGAAATTATTCATAATGCCATTGCCGCCGCCACCGAAGATTACCGCTTTGGGCCAATTACCAAAGAAGAGCTTCCCGAGCTTTCTTATGCGGTTTATATTTTAAGCAAGCCGGAATTGGTGAAAGATTTAAAAAACCTAGACCCTAAAAAGTATGGAGTCATTGTCAAAACCGCGCCGATTTCTGTTTCAGAAGATGTAGTCTTTAACGGCCACTTTGTCGCCAAAACCGGCCTTTTGCTGCCGGATTTAGAGGGCGTAGACACCGTTGAAAAGCAAATTTTTATCACCTGTCAGAAAGCCGGCATTGACCCGGCTTCAGAAAGAATAATTATTTATAGATTCAGCGCCGAAAAATATATTTGAATATTCTTTTACTTCATTTTCTCCCAAAGAGCGGGGTCGTTTTCGCCATCTAATTTAAAAAAGAAAATACCTTTTAGTCCTAATTTTTTTGCCAATTTTATTTTATCCTGCATTGCCTGAGCATCAGAAAACCAGACTAAGTGGGTGGAGGTAGCCGTAATATTGTAAGTAAAACTCAATTCGCCGGCATTGTTCCTTATTAAGGTGCTGTTGGTGCTGCTTGCCAAAGCCGTGGCGTCTTTGTAGGTAATGCTTCGAATACGTTTATAATCCGGTTTGTCCCCTCCTAATGCCACTTCATACTCATAGCCGTAAGTGGGAATGCCGAGCACAATTTTTTTAGGACTGATTTCTTTTAATGTCTCTTGAAGAACTTTTTTTACCCAAACAGGATCAGCCACTGGCGCATAAAACTGTCCGACGCCTTTTGTTTTATTCAATTTTAAATCAACAAAACCCTGGTCATAGGCCATTACCCGCACCTGGTCGCAATATTTATTCAAAACAGCAAGATTATTTGCCCGCTCCACTTTTTTGGGAATCTTTCCCTCTTCATAAAGCGAGGTTAAGGGGGTGCGCGACTCAATGGTGCAGGAAAGTATTTTTTTCTTGGGATGAAGTCTGATGGCCAGTCCTTTTATAAAGAGAGAAAAATAATCTTTGGTTTCCGCTTTTTTTTGTTCGTAATCAATATCAATCCCGTCAAAATTATTTGATAACACCGCTGCCGCAATGATATCTTCGTGCGCCTGTCGCCGCTTGGCGTTCGAAAGCAAATAATGAATCTGGTCTCCGTCAAACAAGGCAATCGAAGGAGTGATTTTTATTTTAGAATTACGGGCAGTAAAAAGAAAATCCGGCCAAGGTGCTTCGTCGATTTTAATTTTATCCACCAAGGTGCCGTCGTATTTCACTTGGTATGAAAATGGACTGATTTCGGTAAAGGGCTTAATATTAAAATGGCCAACAACATCCTGGGTGCCCAATGTTTCGTTCCAATACGGGATCCAGCCGCCAAAAGAAAAAGCAGAAGCAGAAACTGGCGCCACGCTAAAAAACAATAAAAAGACAGCCAACAAATTTTTAATTATCTTTTTCATTGTTTTTTTATTATATATCATTTAATGGTATACTAAAACCAGAGGAAAGGTCGAGGTGAACAAAACAATAGAATTTTTTACTATGGCTAAACAAGTGATCAAAAGAGATGGAACAAAAGAACCTTTTGATAGCGGAAAGATTCAGAGGGCGATTGAGGCTTCCGCAAGAGATGCTGGTCTTTCAGCAGAACGGATCAGCGAAGTGGTGAATCAGGTTTCGGGCACTGTGCTACAATTTGCGGGGAGTAAAGAGGAGGTTGCCACTACCGAACTAACAGATAAGATTCTTGGCGAGTTGGATAAAATCGAACCGGCTGCGGCAGAAGCGTGGAGAAAATACAAACAAGAAAAAAGTCGTTAATTCGTAAAAAATCGATAATATAAGATAGCATCATGATACTTACTACTCATGCGGTTGTTGGTGGAGCAATAATGAAACTTGTGTCCCATCATCCCGTAATTGGTTTATTTCTTGCTTTTGGGAGCCATTTTGTATTGGACGCCATCCCCCATTGGGATTACCATCTTGGTTCATATGAACGTAATAAAAAAGAACCGCTTAAAAGTGTCATTCATTTAAATAAAAGGTTTTTAATCGACTTAACAAAAATGGGAAGTGATGGAATTTTTGGATTAATTCTTTCAATTATTATTTTTTCTGGTCCGCCAGCCGGCGGATGGATTATTCTTGGTGTCATTAGTGCCATGCTTCCTGACTTTCTCCAGTTTTTATACCTCCAAATACGCCGAGAGCCATTCACCAGCTTACAGCGATTTCACGGTTGGTTTCATAATCAAAAAAATAATTTCGCGGGCATTATTTCACAAATTATAATAATTATTTTAGCTTACTTTTTTATTAAAGTTCTGGTATAATTAAAATATATGTGTCCGATATGTTCGATTGGAGTAGTGGCTGGCTTGGGTCTGTCACGCTGGTTAAAAGTAGATGATTCCGTTTCCGGCCTTTGGATTGGGGCTTTGCTTTTAGGCCTTTCTCTCTGGACTTATAATTGGCTGTTAAGAAAAAAAGAAAAAAAACCGATTATTATTTTAATTATTGTCTTAATCGCCTATTGGCTTTTGACTTTTATACCTCTTTATTACTTTAATATCATTAACAATACCTGCAAAACTATTTTGGGTATAAATCGATTGGTCTTCGGCTCGGTTCTGGGAATTATTTTATTCAACGCCACTATTCTGATAAACAAACTATTGCGAAAGAAAAATAACAATAAAGCGCTATTCCCCTATCAAGGATTGATTATTAATTTATCTGTTTTAATCATTGTTAGTTTTATTTTAAACAGTGTCTGTAAATAAAATATGAAAATTGAAGATTTGATGAAAAAAGTAAAAAATTTTAAAGAAGGAGATAAAATTGATTTATCTTCCAAAGAAGATTTGGCTGTGGCGGTGATGAATCTCGTTGCTATTGAAGAACATTTTTTTTTCACCTATGGAAAAACAAATAAAGAAAAATATCTTGAATTGTTGAACGAGGTTCGTCAGATGCGAAAAAAATATCTGGCGGAAATAGTAAAGAACCCCGAGGGCGAAATCTGGTGCATTTCCAAACATCTTTTAGCCTCGACCATGCGGCTGATGGAAGTCGGGACCAAAATGCTTAATGATAATAAAAAAGACGAAGCCAAGGATTTATTTGAAAAAGCCCTTACTTTGTGGAACATATTCTGGGGTCTGAATTTGAACCTTTTAGATGTTAAAGACGTGGCTTTTGATGAAGAAAGTAAAAAAGAAATAAAACTGGAAAAAAATGAAAAAGTTTCTATTTTCGGAGCCCTTGGCAAAATAGTTCAGAAAATATTAGATTGCTGCAAAGAATAAATATCAATTGGACATCAAAAAATAAATTGGTCGAAAAATATTATTAGAAAAAATCTATTATCAAAAATGATTAAAAAAAATAGGGGCTTTACTCTCATTGAACTTTTGATAGTAATTGCCATTATTGGTGTTCTTTCCTCGATAGTCTTGGCTTCCCTCAATAGCGCCAGAATAAAAGCCAGAGATGTCCGAAGAATAGCTGATCTTAGAAATCTTAAGACTGCTTTAGAGGTATATTATAATGATAATAATAATGTATATCCTACAAGTTTAAATGATTTAGTTACCAGCGGTCAAATTTCCGTTGTGCCAGTAGATATTCTTGGAAATACTCCGTATAGTTATGCTTATTATCCTGCTACCAATCCAACTACCTATCATTTAGGCGCTTCATTAGAACAGTCAAATGACGCCCTAAATAACGATAAAGATTGCGATTCTACGACAGGCAATAATTGTATTGAGGCGGCCGCGTATACCAACGGCTTTAACGGCGCTGACAGCAGTAAATGCAACACAGCTGATGTCGGCCTTTTCTGCTATGACGTTGTTCCTTAGGGTTGATTATGGAAACAATTTTCTTGCATTATCTTGAGTCGTGGTCGCTGCTTGTCTACATCTTAATATTTCTGGGAATGTTTATAGAAGGCGATATCATCTTATTTCTTACCTTCTATTTAGCGCACCAGGGAGAACTTAATATTTTTGTATTAATTGCTGTTACTTTTGTTGGTGTTTTCTTGGGCGATATGTGCTGGTATAAATTCGGGATTTATCCAGAAAGATGGTTCCCATTTTTAAAAAAGAAAATCGAAAAAATATCAGCTATTTTAGATGAACAGCTCCAAAAAAATTTATTTAGAACCGTTCTTATTTCAAAATTTACTTATAACTTTCATCACATTACTTTAATGCGGGCTGGGGCTATACGGATTCCTTTTAAAAAATACTTAAAGGCAGACGTTCTTTCTTCTTTTTTTTGGATTGTTGTTATCGGCGGGTTTGGTTACGCCTCTTCCTTATCCTTCCTGCTCTTCAAAAAATATCTGAAGTTTGCCGAAATCGGACTTTTAATCAGTCTGGTTATTTTCTTTATTTTGATGAAACTCTTCTACCGCTATGTTAAATTATGGACACGGAAAAATTAATCAAAAATAAAATAAGAGAAATTCCTGATTGGCCCAAAAAAGGGGTGAATTTTAAAGATATCACTCCTCTTCTTCAAGATAAAAATGCTTTCAGAAAAATAATTGACGAACTGGCTTGGCCTTATCTTGATAAAAAAATTGACAAAATTGTTGGAATTGATGCCCGGGGTTTTCTTTTGGCTTCGGCTTTGGCTTATAAATTAAAAACCGGCATCACCATTATCCGTAAAAAAGGAAAATTGCCAGCTAAAACAATATCTCAAAAATATTCTCTTGAATATGCTTCTAATTTTATTGAAATGCACTGCGATGCGATTAAAGCCGGAGAGAAAGTTATTCTGGTAGACGATGTGCTGGCAACCGGTGGAACAATGAGGGCCGCTATAAATTTAGTGAATCAACTCAGAGGAAAAATTCTGGGAATAGAATTTTTAATTGAGCTTACTGATTTGAAAGGTCGAAAAAATCTCCGAGGGCATAAAATAAGGGCTTTGGCCAAGTATTAAACCATGAAGCAACCAGTATCAAAAAAAGAACGAGGAAAATTTGGATATTATAAAATTACCTTGATTCAGGTTGGAAAAGAAAAAGTTTTATATATCACTATCCCTTATAAAGGATGTACCAAGACTCCGATATGTCTATTTTGTGGCGTTCAAGAACAACGCGATAAAGATTTAAAAATCAATCGAGAGTTTGGAAAAGAAGTATTTTTTATGGCCAAAAAATATCTGAACGAATGCTCTCCAGATTCGCTAGTTTTGTACAACGGAGGAAATATTTTGAGGAGTAAAGAAATGTTTCAGTCGACCGTTTTAATAGATATTCCAGGATTTATTGCTTTCTCTCCAAAATGTAGGGTGTATGAAATTGAAGTAAGAGTAGATGATGTAATTCGCTTTCAAAAGAAGCTCGAGGTTATAAAATTTCACCTAAAAACAAAAAAATTAAGAATAAGATTAGGAATAGAATTCTTTGATAATGAACTACTGGAAAGACATAAAAAGGGAATAAATACAAAACAAATTCAAAAAGCAGTAGATATTTTAAATAAATTAGATATTGAGTGGAACGGATACGTAATGCTTGGCGGTTTAGATATGAAAAAAGATGAGGCAGTTAAATCAGCGATAAAAACAGGCAAGTTTATGATAGACAATAATGCTTTTAAAATTAGTATTAATGGTATTTTTGTAACAGAAAGGCTTCGAAAAACCTTTTGTAATCGTATCTATGTTCCAAACTATTCTGATTTAATATTTGTACTGACAGAACTTTGTAAGTATCGAGATAAAAAACAAAAATCGGTTTTATTTAAAGTTGGTTTTGAGGAAGAAGAAATGGGAAATATAACATTTTTTCCGTACGGCCAAAAAGGGATAAATCTTGAGAAAATAAAGAAAAAGTTAAATAATTTCAATATTACTCAAAACATTAAAGATTTATAAAGAGAGACAACCTTTTATGGAAAATATTATGGAAATTAAAGCGGAAATTGGTTTAATCGGTGGTTCCGGCTTTTACCAATTTTTTGATCCTCCAAGTGGCGGAAGGAGTAAGGAAATAAAAATCAAAACTGATTATGGCTGGCCTAGTGATAAGATTACTATCGGGAAAATTGGTAATAAGGAAGTTGCTTTTTTGCCCCGCCATGGGAAAAAACATACCATTCCGCCCCACAAAATAAACTATCAAGCGAATATTTCTGCTTTTAAAAAAATTGGAGTGGAAAGAATAATTGCTCCTTGCGCTGCTGGTTCGCTCAAAGAAAAAATCAGGCCCGGCGACCTTGTTTTTTGTGACCAGTTTGTTGACCGGACAAAAAACAGAAAAGATACTTTTTTTAACGGGCCTCAAGTCGCTCACATTGAAATGGCCGATCCTTATTGTCATGAATTAAGAAAAATTGCCGTTAACGAGGCAAAGAAATTAAATTTTAGAACGCACCCGAACGGAACGGTAGTTGTAATTGAGGGACCGCGATTTTCAACCTCGGCTGAAAGTCTTTGGTTTTCTAAAATGGGCTGGGACCTTGTCAATATGACCCAGTATCCCGAGGTAGTTTTAGCGGCAGAAATGGGTATTTGCTATTTAAACATTTCTTTGGTGACGGATTACGATATCGGCGTCTATGCTCAATCAAAAATAGAACCGGTTTCCATTGAGCAGGTGTTGAATAATTTCAGAAAAAATACGGAAAAATTAAAAAATCTCATTTCAATAATCATCAAAAATATTCCTGACAAAAAAACCTGCGATTGCCAACTTAAAGCAGAGAGAGCAAAAATTTAGACTAGACTAATAATTTTTTAACCGGTGCGCTTTTTCGTGTTGGCGGATTTTTTCCAAGGCTTTTGCCTCAATTTGCCTGATTCGTTCCCGGGTCACGCCGAATTCCCTCCCTACCTCCTCAAGGGTGTGGGGAATTTCACCCCGCAACCCAAATCTCATTCTTAAAATTTTCTGTTCTTTGGGAAATAAATCTTTCAAAATTTCTTCAATCTGGTCAGCCAAAAGCTTTCGGGCGGTTTCCTGGTCAGGCGAAAGAATTTTTTCTTCTTTAATAAATTCTTCAATGGTGGAATCTTCTTCGTCTCCCACGGGTGTTTCCAGAGAAATTGTTCTCTGGTCAATTTTTTGAATCTGGTGAACTTTTTCAACCTCGAGATTCATTTCCGCCGCCACCTCCTCGGGCAACGGCGTCCGCTCCAAATCCTGGGCTAATCTTTTTACCACTTGTTTATATTTGGAAATAGTTTCCACCATATGAACAGGAATCCTAATGGTGTGGGACTGATCGGCAATCGCCCTGGTGATTGCCTGTCTAATCCACCAAGTAGCGTAAGTTGAAAATTTATAGCCTCTTCGCCAGTCAAATTTTTCCGCGGCCTTAAAAAGACCAAAATTACCCTCCTGAATCAAATCAAGGATTGATAAATAAGGACTGCGGCCAATATATTTCTTGGCAATAGAAACAACTAAGCGAAGATTTGCCCTGATTAAAATATTTTTTGCTTCTTCGTCTCCTTTCTCAATTCTTCTTGCTAATTCTTTCTCTCGATTGGCATTAATCAAGGGAATTTCGCCGATTTCCTTAAGATACATTTGAACGGCATCAAGCGAGGATTGCTTAAATTTTTCTTCATCTTCCTCTTTTTTTGCCTCGGTCCCCAGTAAATCTCTCGCTTCAATAACATCAATGCCGGCTTCTTGGAATTTATCATAAATATCATCCAAAAGCATTACATCTTCTTCAATGTACGGGAATTGCTGAAGAATCTCGGAATAGATCACAAACCCCCGCAGTCTCCCTTTTTTGAGCAGCTCTTCAATTTTCTGTTTGACGATTTCAGCGGTGGTTTTCTTAATTTTCTTCTTTTTCTTTATTTTTTTCTTTTTTTTCATTTTAGTTCGCTTAATTTTTTGCTAAGATTATAAAACTCTTTTAGGCACTTTTCAAGTTCGTCTTTTTTACCGGAAACAATTTCACACTCTCTAATTTTCTCGGTAATTGCCAGCAGTTCTGATTTTATTCTTTCTTTTTCAAATTCCAAAATCAATTTTTCAAATTCATTTTTTAATGATTCTGTTCCGCTATAAAAAAGCTCCGCCTCAAAAATAATCTTTTCCGCAATTTTAAGTATTTCTGGTTCGTTTAAATCAATCTTCTCTTTTTCAATAATTTTATTAATTGTCCTTTTTAACTCTTCATCATCGGTTTTTTTTTGCCAAAGAATAAAACCATAGAGTCGGTCTTTGAGAAGCTGAAACCGGGGGTAAGTTGTTTTTAATTTCGGCACCTCGACTGAAACGTCGGAGATCGGAGCTCTGACCTTGCGTCGGAGTTCCGACCAAACCGCATCTTCTTTAATATGCAAACGTTTTGCAATTTCATTCACCCAATGGGCTTTTTCCATTTCGCTAGGCAAAATCGCGACATAAGGCAAAACAATTTTTTCAATCTCTTTTCTATTTGCCCGTTCATCTATCGGGTTTTTCAAAAATTCCAAATAAAATTCTATAATATTTTTTGATTGAGCCACGGCTTCTTTCCATTCTTTAGGATTTTCTTTAACGGCATCAGCAGGATCCTTGCCAGAAGGAATAATAGCTACTTTTACTTCAAATCCTTCCGCCAAAGCGGAATCAATCCCTCGACCTGCCGCTCCTTTACCGGCTTCGTCTTTATCAAAAGCAATAGTGAGATTATCAGTCAGACGCTTGATAATTCGGAGGTGTTCGTTGGTCAGACTTGTTCCCGAAACCGCCACCGTGTTTGTAATTCCTGCCTGGTGAGACATTATCACGTCCATTTGGCCCTCTACCAAAATGCAGTTATCTTTTTTTCTAATTTCGCCCTTTGCCTTATCAAATCCGTAAAGGACCCGTGACTTATCATATAAAATTGTCTGAGGGGTATTGATGTATCTTCCTCCGGTTGTTTCATCTTCTTTTCCAAAGATTCTTCCGCTAAATCCGACTATCTGGCCGGAAGCGCTGGAAATTGGAAACATAATGCGGCTTCTAAACCTATCGTAATATCCTTTATCGGATTTTACCACCATTCCCGACTTTTCTATTTCCGAATCAGAATATTTGCTGCTTTTTAAAAAAGAATAAAGAGCTCTCCATTCTGCAGGAACAAATCCAATACCAAAAGATTTAGCCGTCTCCCCTTTTAATCCTCTATTTTTTAAATATTCAATAACATCTTTATGTTTTTTTAATTCCGCTTCGTAAAACCTTTTTGCTTCTTCCATTAATTTTAACAGCCGAAGCCGCTCGTTTTGATACTCTCTATCAATCGGTTTAAGTTCCACGCCTGCCCGGTTGGCCAAAATTTTCAAGGCCTCGGGAAATTCCGCGCCCTCAATCTCCATGACAAAACTAAATATGTCGCCGCCCTTGGAACAGCCGAAGCAATGCCAAGAATCCCGGCTCGGAGAAACAAAAAAAGAGGGAGTTTTTTCAGAATGAAAAGGACAAAGAGCTTTAAAATTGACCCCGGCTTTTTGGAGTTTGATATAACCCTGAACAACCTCAACAATATTAAGCCGGGATTTTATTTGTTCCACTGGAGAAGACATAAGCAATATTAATTTAACACAAATTTTATTCTTCTTCCAGTTCCTCCTCTTCTTTTTCTTCTTTCAAATAATCTTTTCTAAAGCCGGTGCCGGCCGGAATGAGACGGCCAATGATGACGTTTTCTTTGAGTCCCCGCAATTTATCTTCTGTTCCTTCAACCGCCACCTTAATTAAAACCCGGGCTGTGTCCTGAAAAGAAGAAGCGGAAAGAAAACTGGCTGTTGAAAGAGAGACCCGGCTGATGGACATCACCAAGGGAATGGCTTTTGCTCCTTTTTTTACTTTTTCATTCTCTTCAATCAATTCAATTTTTTCAACAATCTCGTCCTGATTAAATCGGGTATCACCAGGGTCTTTAATTCTATAGCGGGAGAACATCTGTCTGATAATAATTTCGATATGTTTATCATTAATTAAAGCACCTTGGGTGGTATAAACCTTGCTTACCTCGTGAAGAATGTATTCCTGAGATTTTTCCTTACCGGCGATAGCAAAAAGTCTTTTTATATTAACCGCCCCGTCAGTTAATAAATCTCCTTTTATTATTTTATCTCCTTTTTTGACAATCAGGATTCGGCCAAAAGGAATAACATAATCTTTCCCGGGCTTACCCACGGTCACTATCTTTTCGTTATTTTTTTCTATAATATCGTAAACCTCACCTTCGTTTTCACAGATGATAGCCGGACTAGCAGGCGGTCTTAACTCAAAAATTTCTTCCACCCGAGGAAGACCTTGAGTAATATCCCCGCCCGAAGCAATACCGCCGGTATGGAAAGTTCTTAGGGTCAACTGAGTGCCGGGCTCGCCGATTGCCTGAGCCGCCACAATTCCCACTGCCTCCCCTAATTTAATTGGCGTGTTTGAACCTAAATCATAACCATAACATTTCTGGCAAACTCCCCATTTTGCCTGACAGCTGATAGGAGAAAAAATATAAACTTCTTCAACGCCCTTGTTTTCAATTTCCTTTGCTTCGGCCATTGTCAAAAGATGCCCTTTCTTGAAATTAAGAACATCTCTGACCAAAGTCCGGCCAAAGATTCTCATTGATAATTTTTTGCCGTAATTCTCAATCAGTTTCCGGGAAATCCTAATTCCTTCTTTATCTCCGCAATCTTTTTCGCTAACAATTACATCTTGGGCAACATCAGCGAGTCGCCTCGTCAGATAGCCGGCTTTGGGCGTTTTTAAAGCAGTATCGGCCTCGCCTTTTCGGGCGCCGTGAGTAGTAATAAAGTATTCAAGAACATTAAGACCTTCTTTGTAGCATGAAGTAACTGGAAAATCAATAATTTTTCCAGCCGGGTTTAACACCATTCCTTTCATTCCTGACATTTGACCAACCTGACTCCAGTTACCCCGGGCCGCCGAACTGACCATGGTAAAAACAGAACCTTCTTTATCAAGAGCTTCGGGCACCAAATCATCAATTTTATTTTTAGCGTCCTGCCAAACATCAATGACCTTGTCGTAACGTTCGTCATCGGTCAACAATCCTTCTTCATATTGAGATTGAATTTCTTTTGCTTCTTTTTCTGTTTCTTCTAAGATATTTTTCTTTTTTTCGGGAATTTTCAAGTCATTGATGCCCCAGCTTAGCCCGGATAAAGTTGCGTACTCAAAACCAAAATTCTTTATTTTATCCAAAATCGGAGGAGTGGCTTCAATACCATACTTCTCAATAATTTCAGAAACAAGCCTGGCTAAAGACTTTTTTCCTATCTCTTCATTAATAAAAGGGAAATCATTGGGCAGAACGCTATTAAAAAGAAGACGACCAACTGTTGTCTCAAAAATTTCTTTATTGAAAACTTTGTATTTAGGCTTATCAGTTGCCAAAACTTTTATTTTTGCCCTGATATCAACGCGGTCAAAGTCATAAACTGTTATTGCTTCATTAGGGGTTGAAAAATACAAACCTTCTCCTTTTGCTCCATTTTTTACTCGCGTCAGCCAATAGCAACCCATGACAATATCTTGAGAAGGATTAACAATGGGTTCGCCGCTTCCGGGTTTAAGAAGGTTTTTTACCGAAACCATTATTTCTTTTGCTTCTTTCTGGGCCTCTTCGCTAAGAGGAAGATGAACCGGCATTTGGTCGCCGTCAAAGTCAGCATTAAAAGCAGAACAAACTAAAGGATGAATTTGAATCGCATTGCCCTCAATCAAAACTGGCTGAAAAGCTTGAACGCCGAGCCGGTGGAGGGTGGGGGCGCGATTAAGCAAAATGTATTTATTTTTGATGACTTCCTCAAGAATTGCCCAAACTTCAGGCGTTTTTTCATCAATTAAATGGCCGGCGCTACGAATAGTGTAAGCTATTTCTCTTTTTAGAAGTTCGGAGATGACAAAAGGACGGAACAGTTCAAGAACAAGGTGTTTGGGCAAGCCAGCCTGATGCATTTTTAATTCCGGACCGACAACAATCACTGACCTCGCCGAATAATCAACCCGTTTTCCCAAAAGATTCTGTCTGAATCTTCCCTGTTTTCCTCTCAGCATATCAGCCAAAGACTTGAGGGGCCGCTTCTGAGCCTGGCTAATGGCAATGTTTTGGCCCTGGCGCATACTATTGTCTATCAAAGCATCAACTGCTTCTTGAAGAATTCTTTTCTCATTTCGGCAAATCACTTCCGGCGCCTTTATTTCCAGAAGTTTTTTCAAACGGTTGTTCCTGTTTATTACTCTCCGATAAAGATCATTTAAGTCAGAAGCGGCGAAACGTTCGCCGTCAAGGGCAACCATGGGTCGAAGAGCCGGAGGAATAACGGGAATAACGTTCAAAAACATCCACTCTGGTCTGATTCCGGCTTTTTGCATTGACTTAACGAGATTCAAGCGAGACAGAACCTTGTTTTGTTCTTGGGGTCCAGCCGATTTTAGCTCTTCTTCAAGTTTCTTTCTCAGCTCTTCAAGATTTACGTTTTTGAAAATATTATAAATTGCTTCGGCACCAATACCTACTTCAAAAATCTCTCCATATTTCTTGCTCAAATAATAATATTCCGGAGGGATTAAAATTTGATGAAGAACAATGGAGACTAATTCTTCTTTTGCTTTTTGGAAAGAGGTTTTTAAATCTTCTTTTTCTGCGGCGCTGGCAACGATTTTCAATTTTGACTTATATTCTATTTCCAGATTTTTAAGAGCGGCTGCTTTGGCCTCTTCATTAACCTTATTGATAATATATCCGCCAAAATAAATAACCCGCTCTAATTTAGGAAGAGGAATATCAAGAATCAATCCTATTCTTGAAGGAATCCCCCGCAAAAACCAGATATGAGAAACCGGAACAGCCAAAGCAATATGTCCCATTCTTTCCCGCCTGACAATGGAACGGGTAACTTCCACGCCGCATTTCTCGCAAATAATTCCCTTATATCTTATTCTCCGATATTTTCCGCAATAACATTCATAATCTTTTTCCGGCCCAAAAATCCTCTCGCAAAAAAGACCGTTTCTTTCCGGACGCTGAGTTCGGTAATTAATAGTCTCAGGCTTAGTTACTTCTCCATGAGACCAGGATAAAATTTTCTCAGGAGAAGCTAATTTTAATGATATTGACTTAAAATCAGTGACCTTTATCTCCAGGTCGCCCAAGGCATCGGATTTACGATTGAAAAAATTTCTTCTCATAAAATTAATCTTTAAGTTCAATATCCAAAGCTAAACCCTTTAGTTCACTCAGGAGAACATGGAAAGAGGCAGGCAAATTAGGACCTTTAAATTTTTCTCCCCGGATAATAGCATTATGAACAGCAGCTCTTCCTAAAATATCATCTGATTTTATAGTCAGTATTTCTTGAAGAGTATGAGAGGCTCCATAACCCTCGAGGGCCCAAACCTCCATTTCGCCGAATCTCTGTCCTCCGCCCTGAGCTTTTCCTTTTAGGGGCTGCTGAGTAATGAGAGAGTAGGGTCCAATTGAGCGCATATGAATTTTATCCTCAGCCATATGGTCAAGTTTCATCATATAGATTTTGCCGACAGTCACTTTTTGTTCCAAAATTTCGCCCGTTCTTCCGTCAAAAAGCTTAACCTTGCCATCTTCGGGAATTTCCGCTTTTCTCATTTCCTCTTTTATTTCTTCTTCGGTTGCTCCAGAAAGAATGGGAGTAATCGCCTGATAGCCGAGTTTTTCCGCTGCCCAGCCCAAATGAGTTTCCAAAATCTGCCCTAAATTCATGCGAGAGGCCACACCCAAAGGATTCAAAACAATATCAACTGGTGTTCCGTCTTCAAGATAGGGCATATCTTCAACGGCTAAAATTTTTGAAATCACCCCTTTGTTGCCGTGACGTCCGGCTAATTTGTCTCCCACGGAAATTTTTCTCAATTGAGCTATTTCAATAAAAATCTTTTTAATTATTCCTGGCTCAAGTTTATCCCCCTGTTCTCGGGAAAAAACTTTTATTCCGATAACTCTTCCTTGTTTGCCGTGATCAAGACGGAGAGAGGTGTCTTTAACATCCCGGGCCTTTTCTCCAAAAATTGATCTTAAAAGATGTTCTTCGGGAGTAAGCTCAGCCTCTCCCTTGGGAGAAATTTTTCCAACCAGAATATCATCGGCCCTCGCCTCGGCTCCTATTCTTATAATTCCATCTTCATCAAGATCTTTTAATTTATTCTCGCCGACATTGGGAATATCGCAGGTATTGATTTCCGGCCCTAATTTTGTATCACGAATATTTACTGAAAACTCTTCGATATGGACGGAAGTAAAAATATCATCTCTCACCAATCGTTCGGAAATAACAATGGCGTCTTCGAAATTGGCTCCTCGCCAGGAAAGAAAGGCCACTAAAAGATTTTGACCTAAGGCCATTTGACCTCCTTGGGTTGAATAATTATCAGCTAGAATATCACCTTCAGAAACTTTATCTCCTCTATCAACAATTGGTCTCTGGTGAATAGCGGTAAAATCATTAGACCTTAAGAAATTCAAAAGATTGTAAGTTCTTTTTTTATTATTTGCTTCTTTAACAATAATTTTAGAGGCATCAACATAATCAATCACTCCTTCTTTTTCGCAAATAATGAGCCGACCGCTGCCGCGACTCACTGAATCCTCTATGCCCGTAGCCACCAATGGCGCCTGAGATTTAATACAGGGCACTGCCTGTTTTTGCATATTAGCGCCCATTAAGGCCCGGGTGGCGTCATCGTTTTCTAAAAAAGGAATAAGGCTGGTGGCAACACCAAAGGCCTGATTAGTGCTCAAATCAATAAAATCAATTTTTTCTCGGTGAACAACGCCCGGCCTTGAGCAAGCCCTTGCTTCAACTTCTTTATCTAAAATTTCTCCTGTCTTGGAATTATATTTTATACCCGCATGAGCAATGTTATATTTTGCTTCATCAAGAGCGTTGAGATAAACAATTTCGTCGGTAATTTTTCCATTTTTGACCCGGCGATAAGGTGTTTCCAAAATTCCATATTCGTTGAGCCGGCCGTGAATTGCCAAGTGGACAACTAAACCAATGTTTGACCCTTCAGAAGTTTCAATGGGACAAATTCTTCCATAATGAGAAGAATGGACATCGCGGACTTCGAAACTTGCTCTTTCCCTAGTCAGACCGCCGGGGCCGAGGGCTGTCAGTCTGCGCAAATGTTCTATCTCGTCCAAATCATTCTTTTGGCTCATAAATTGAGAAAGGGCGTTAGTAGAAAAGAAATCATTTATCACTGCCGCAATTAATCTATTGTTTATAAGCTGAGCCGGAGAAAGAGTAGCCGAGTCAAGAGTCGACATTCTGTCCTGAATATTTTTCTTCAGTCTTGTCATTCCGACACGCAACCTTTGCTGAAGTAATTCGCCGATTACCCTGATTCTTCTGTTGCCTAAGTGATCAATATCATCGGGTTGAGCTTCGGGCGTGTTATTTAATTCAATTATTTTAGCAACAATGGCCATTAAGTCGCTTATAGTTATTATTCGGGAACCTGTTTTTATATTCTCTAAGGGTAAGCCAAGGCGATGATTCAATCTATATCTTCCCACTAAAGAAAGGTCGTAATGAAGAGAATCAAATATTGTTCTGATAAAATCGCGGGCGCTTTCAAAGCTGGCCAGCTCTCCCGGCCTCAGATGCCTGAAAAGTTCAATATAAGCATCTTCAATGGTTTTAACAGGATCTTTTTCTAAAGTCTTTTTTATATAAGAAACCGAACCTTTATCAATTTTATGAAAATAACCCTCAATTTCTTTGGTATCTTCAGCTCCAAAAATTCTTAAAACTGAGGTAATGGGTATCTTTCTTTTTCTGTCAATTCGGGCGTAAATAGCGTTGTCGGCCTCGGTTTTCATCTCAATCCAGGCTCCCCGGTTGGGAATTATTTTTGCCCCAAAATATTTTTTTCCTTTTATTATATCGGCAGTAAAATAAACGCCGTAAGAACGAGTGAGCTGAGGGACAATTACTCTTTCCACGCCATTAATGATAAAAGTTCCATGATTGGTCATTAAAGGAAAATCGGCCAAGAATATTTCTTGTTCCTTGGTTTGTTTTAGTTTCTTTTCAGACAGTTTTGTTTTTATTTTTAAGGGCGCCTCAAGAGTGAGTTTATTTGCCTTGGCATGGTATTCATCGCATTTTGGCTCGCCCAACGAGAATTCACCCAACTCAAGAGTAAATTCTTTTCCTGTATAATCATGAATAGGAGAAAATTCTTGAAATATTTCTTTCAAGCCTTCGGTGACAAGCCATTGAAATGAATCAAGCTGTGTCTTTACTAAATTTGGGAAAGCAATGAATGGCTCTTTATATTTAGAGAAGTATTTCTTTTTATTGAACATAAAAAAACACCTCTTCAAACATTCGAAAAGGAATTCAGTATTTACTCACTTAATAAAATATCGGTATCAAAATATTTAAATCTCGGCTAGGACTTTATAATACTGCCAGAATACCTGTCTGTCAAATTCAGCTGTTAATAAGTATTATAGTCGGCTAAAAAATAATGTCAAGCTCTTGTATATTTCTTTCTCCACTCTTCTATTTTTTTATGATGGCCCGAGAGGAGGATTTTGGGAACGGAATATTTTTTATTTTTATATTTAAAAGTTTCCGGCCTTGTATAAACCGGAATGCCAATCCCCCGTTTTTCTTCCAAAGATTCTTCTTTGCCCAAGACACCGGGTAGGTGACGGGAAACAGCATCAATAATAATTGCCGCTGCTAATTCTCCGCCGGTTAAAACGTAAGGACCGACAGAAATTTTTTCCGCTTTTAAAATTTTTACCACTCTTTCATCAATGCCTTCATAATGTCCGGAAATCAAAATTATGTTTTTATATTTTTTTGCCCAATCCCTTGCCATCTTCTGATTAAACTGTTTCCCTGACGGTGACAATAAAATTATTTTTGAGATTTGGGATCTGAGATTTGAGATCGTTTTAATAATTGGTTCAATCATCATGACCATGCCGGGGCCACCGCCAAAAGGATTATCATCAACTTTGTGGTGCTTATCGGTCGTATAATCACGAGGGTTTGAGAATTTTATTTTAATCAATTTTTTCTTCTGAGCGCGCTTCAAAATAGAGCTGTTAAAATAAAACCTTATTGCCTCGGGAAAGATTGTAATTATATGAAAGGTCGTCATAAATAAAAAAAGAAAAACCGTGCCCTTATAGTAGCACGGTTTTTCTTTTTTAGAAACCCTAGATCTTTAGGTCGTTCATTGCTTCGTCAACGGTCTTGGAAGAAGCCTCTCTTTTGGCAGGGCCGCCTTCAGGCTCTTCAATCTTGAGATTGACACGAGCATTGTTTTTTATTCCCACGACTCGGAGAAGAGTTCTTATCGCCTTGGCAGTATTGCCGTCCCGGCCAATAACTTTGCCCATATCAGAGGAAGCTACTTTTAAAGTTAAAAGCACTCCCATTTCATCAACTCTCCGGTCAATCTTGACTGCCGAAGGCTCATCAACAATAGCCTTAACGACATACTCAAGGAAATCCTTTTCTTTTTCAGACATTTTCCGATTAAAGTTTAACTTATCTTATAATTCATTCAGCGGCTTCGACCACGCTAGCCTGCTGTTCTTCTTTTTTTTCTTCTTTCTTCTTTTTTTCTTTCTTAACTGCTTTTTTGATTTTATTATGTTGAAGAATATCTCTTTTTTTACCTTCAATTATTTTTTCTTTGATTAAAAGATTGTGAACCGTGTCAGAAATTTGCGCACCTTTGGAAATCCACTCTTTAATTTTATCATTCTTAAATTGAACTTGTCCTTTTTGCACATTATAAGAGCCGAGAATTTCTAAAAACGAACCGCTCTTTGTCGCCCGCCTCGAGTCCACCAAAACCAGCCGATAAGACGGTTGATGCTTTTTCCCCACTCGCTGCAATCTGATTTTCAGCATTGATTTCAATATTAACTAAATAAAAAATAGTGTCAATAGCACTAATCTTCCCAATGTTTTAATTTCAAACCCTTGCGGGCGGAATTTTCTTCAGCTTCCTGCTTAGAATCTCCCTCGGCCTCAGCAATAATTTTATCATTCAAATAAACACCAACAATAAAACGTTTAGCATGGTCAGGTCCGAATTCACTAAGAACCCGGTAAGTCGGTGTCACTCCCATTAACTCCTGCGCTTTTTCCTGAAACAAACTTTTGGCGTCAATCCAAAGTTTTTTCTCAATCACCTCTTTAATTTTTGGAAAAACAGTTTTCTTCAAAAAAGAAACCGCTGCTCCGTATCCCTGGTCAAGATAAATAGCGCCAACCAGGGCTTCAAAAGCATTAGCGAGAATATATTGTCTTGCCCGACCAACATCTTTTGCTTCTCCCCGCGACAAGAGCAAAAAGTCGTCCAGAGAAAGTTCTTTCGCCACCTCGGAAAGCATAACAGCATTAACAAGGGCCGCCCGAAAACTCGTCATTTCGCCTTCGGTGCTCTTGGGATACTGATTATAGAGATGCTCAGTAATAATTAATTCCAAAACCGCGTCTCCCAAAAACTCAAGCCGTTCATTGTGATTAAATTCCCCAGAAGGATTTTCGTTTATATAAGACCGATGGGTAAAAGCCTGCTTGAGCAGATTTTTATTTTTGAAATTTATATTAATTTTTTCTTCGAATTTTGAAAGATTCATAAAAATATGTTTCAACTTACATGTTTCAAGACTTTAATGGCCTTGGCTATTATCGGTCTGATGTCATCGTACATTTTTAAATCCCCTAATTCTTCCATTTTAAACCATTTCGCTCTATCTAATCCCCCGCTTTCTTTAAGCTCAATATCTTTATCTTTAGTTGAGGCAAGAAAATAAATTACTTTCTTTTTAATTTTTCCTTTTTCTGGATCAGAGGCAATATATTCATTTGTGCCTATTTCTTTTTCTATTTTTATATTGACACCGGTTTCTTCCTTAACCTCCCTGACGGCCCCGTTTTCTGGTTTTTCGCTTTCGTTAAGATGACCTTTTGAGAGCGTCCAATAGCCGAAAATATCATGGACAAAAAGAAAGAAAAAATTGTTTTCTTCGATTCTGTAAATAACCGCGCCGGCCAATGACTCTTCTATTATTTTCTTTTTTATTTTTTCGTCTTTATCTCCGCCAGCTGGCGGACCCACTTCGGAGAAAATAGTCCCCAGAACGCCGTTAACAAATTTTCCCGATGATTCCCCACCAAAAGCCTTGGCTAGTTCAATGGCCTCATTGATGGCAACCCGCGGCGGAACCTCTTTTTTATTGCCAAAAAGAAGTTCGTAAATTCCAATTCTTAAAACATTCCTGTCTATACTGGCAATTTGAGACAAGGGCCACTCCGGAGCTGCTTTTTCAATTACCATATCTATCTTTTTCTGGTTTTTCAAAATACCGTTAATCAATTCTTTTACAAAAGTTGAATCTTCAAGGCCCAAGGCAAACTCGTTTAGATTACGTTTAATAAGAGATTCAATTTTTGAATCATCAAGTTCATTAAAATCCTTTTCAAAAAGAGTCTGTAAAACTATACTTCGGCTAAGGTGTCTATTTGCCATGTTCTTCTTTTTCTTCTTTTTCTTCTTTTTTTTCTTTCAATTCTTTTTCTTTTTTCTTGCGCTCTTTTTTTGTCAATTTTGCCAAAACATCAATGACTTCACGGCCATTATAAGTTCCGCAATTAAGGCAAATGGTATGGGGTAAAATTTTCTCTCCGCATTTGGGGCATTTTGAAAAACGTACGCTTTTTAGCGCGTGGTGAGAACGTCTGTTCCGCGTATGACCATGTGTACTTCGCATCCGGACTACCATAATAATTTCATTATATCTTAATTTTAAATTTTTACAAGCGCCTTTCTTTTTTTATTCTTTAGCCATTATGTTATAATAATTTTATGAAAGTCGTCTTAGTTTACCCCAGATATCCTGATACTTTTTGGAGTTTTAAATATGCCTTAAAATTTATTTCTAAAAAAGCGTCTCACCCGCCGTTGGGATTATTAACTGTAGCGGCAATGCTTCCAAAAGATTGGGAGAAAAAACTGATAGATATGAATGTAACGGCGCTAAAAGATAAAGACATTGAAGGGGCTGATTTTGTTTTCATTAGCGCTATGTCCATACAAAAAACATCGGCAAAAGAAGTGATTAGTAAGTGCAGAAAAATGGGTATCAATATTGTGGCCGGCGGACCCCTCTTTACTGCTGAATACGAAGAGTTCGATGACGTGAATTATTTTGTGCTTAACGAGGCTGAAATCACGCTCCCCCTCTTTTTAGAAGATTTGAAGAAAGGATGCGCGAAACATATTTATGCCTCTAAAGAATTCCCGGATATAGAAAAGACGCCCATTCCGTTGTGGGAATTGATTAATATGAAAAAATACGCGTCTATGAATCTTCAATATTCTCGCGGCTGTCCTTTTAACTGCGATTTCTGCGATATAACCAATCTTTTCGGACACAAGGTCAGGACAAAGAGCAGAGACCAGATGTTGGCTGAATTGGAAAGTCTATACTCTCGGGACTGGAGAGGCGGAGTATTTTTTGTTGACGATAACTTTATAGGAAACAAAGAAAAGTTAAAAAAAGAAATCTTGCCCGCTATAATCGAATGGATGGAAACAAAAAGACATCCCTTCTCATTTTTTACAGAGGCATCTATAAATCTCTCTGACGATGAGCAACTTATGTGCCTGATGGTCAAAGCGGGATTCGATATGGTGTTTCTCGGCATTGAAACGCCAAACGAGGAAAGTTTGGCAGAATGTAATAAGTTTCAAAATAAAAACCGTGACTTGGCAGCCTGCATTAAAAAAATTCAGAAGTCCGGCCTGGAAGTTACCGGAGGATTTATTGTGGGTTTTGATAGCGACCCCCCTTCAATTTTTGAAAGGCAAATTGAGTTCATCCAAAAAACAGGAATTGTCACGGCTATGGTGGGGTTATTAAATGCGCCCCGCGGCACCCGACTTTACCAGAATCTTGTGAAAGAAAATAGGTTGTTAAACAATATTTCAGGAGACAATACGGACTTTTCCATGAATTTTATCCCCAAAATGAATTACGAAACGCTTATCAACGGCTATAAAAAAATTATCAGCGGAATCTATTCCCCCAAGCCTTATTACGAAAGAGTGAAAAGATTTTTAAAAGAATATAAGCCATTACAAAAGTTTCATTTTCACTTCGGTTACATTCGTTTCCATTTCGGTTATCTCGGAGCATTTTTAAAATCTATATGGTTTCTGGGTATAAAAAATAAGGCAAGGTTTTATTATTGGAAGCTCTTCTTCTGGTCTTTATTCAGGCGTCCGCGACTTTTCCCGTTAGCAATCACCTATGCGATTTACGGATTCCATTTCCGAAATGTTTTCAAAGATTATTTATAAAATATTTACAAAACTTTTTTTAAAAAGGTTCGGCGGTGGATTGGGCAAAGACCGTGTTTTTTGATTTTTTTATAATGAAGTTTTGTGCCATAGCCTTTGTGCTTGTCAAAACAATATTGGGGAAATTTTTTGTGAAAAGCCAGCATTTTCTTGTCTCTGGCAACTTTGGCAATAATAGAGGCGGCGGAAATCAAAGGAATTTTTTCATCGCCCTTAATAATGGTTTTTTGTTTGTATTTTTTGGGAGCTTTTAATAATCCGTCAAGAAGAACTAAATTTGCTTTTTTGGAAAATTTCTCTAAAACTTTTTGAATTCCCAGATGGGCACTTTTTTGGATTCCGATTTTATCAATTTTTTTATGGCTGACAAAAACGCAGTGGTATTCAAAATTATTTTTTATTATTTTGCGCCAAATTTCCCGTTTTTTGACGCTTAACTTTTTAGAATCTTTAATACCCTTAAGGATTCTTCCAGCGCTTCCGGCGACAGCCGCGATAGTAACTGGCCCGGCTAATGGCCCCCTTCCTGCCTCGTCAATTCCCACAACATATTTATTTTTCATAGTTTAATAATAACATGTTATAATGAGGAGGAAATGAAATCAAAATTTGTTCACCTCCATACTCACAGCCATTACAGCCTTCTTGACGGTCTGGCAAAAATTGACGAACTTGTTGAGGAAGCCGTTCGCCTGGAAATGCCGGCTCTGGCCCTGACTGACCACGGCAACCTTTACGGCGCCATTGATTTTTATAAAAAATGCAAAAAAGAAGGAATTAATCCCATTATTGGGGTGGAGGCTTATCTTGCCTATGAATCGCTCTATCAAAAACGGCCAAACATTGACGATAAAAGATACCACCTTACTCTTCTTGCTCAAAATGAAACTGGTTATAAAAATTTAATCCAGCTTGTCACTCTCAGCCACCTTGATGGTTTTTACTACAAACCCAGAATGGACAAGGAGCTGCTGGCTAAATATTCCTCGGGATTAATTGCCCTCTCCGGCTGCATGTCCAGTGAAATTTCCCGGGCGATTGAGATAAAAGATTTTGAAAAAGCAGAAAGAGTGGTTAAAGAATTTCAGGAAATTTTTGGGAAAGAAAACTTTTTTATTGAAACCGGCTATCATCCTAATATAGAAAATTACCAAAAATTGCAGGCAGGTTTGATTGACTTGGCAAAAAAATTCGAGGTTCCGATTGCGGCTACTCAAGATATTCATTATATCAAAAAGGAAGACAAAGACGTTCAGGATGTTTTGGTCGCCATTCAAACCAGCGCCAAAATGACTGAAGAGGATCGCCTGACCATGAAGTACGAAGATTTTTCAATGCGTTCTGGAGAAGAAATGGAAAAAATGTTCAAGGATCTGCCCGAAGCGATTGAAAATACCAGTCTCATTGCCGAAAGATGCAAAATAGAACTGGAACTCGGCCGTTGGGTATTCCCAAAAATAGAACTTCCCGAAAAACAGACACCTGAAGAGTATCTTAAAAAATTGGTTCTTGCTGGCTACAAGAAAAAAATTCCCAACGGAAAAGAAATAAAAGAAAGAATGAAGTATGAGCTAGAAATTATAAATAACAAAGGATTCGCCCCTTATTTTTTGATTATCTCTGACTTGGTTAATTGGGCCCGAAAACAAGGCATCATTACCACCACCCGCGGTTCAGCAGCTGGCTCTCTTGTTTCCTATCTTATCGGTATAACAAATGTTGACCCCATTAAATTCGCTCTGCCTTTTGAAAGATTTTTAAATCCTCACCGACCCATTCCGCCGGACATCGATGTGGATTTTGCTGACGACCGAAGAGAAGAAATTATTGAATATGCCAAACAAAAATACGGCGAAGACAAAGTGGCCCAAATAGGAACATTTGGAACAATTATGGCTAGGGCTGCTGTTCGCGATATCACCCGCGTTCTTGGTCATCCTTATGATTTCGGAGACAAAATCGCCAAACTCATTCCTTTCGGCACCCAGGGTTTTGAAATGACCATTGAAAGGGCGTTGAAAATTGTTCCTGAACTCGCTCAATTATACGAACAGGATGAAGAAGTAAAAAAAGTCCTTGATTTGGCGCAAAAGATTGAAGGGCGCAATCGCCATGTTTCTGTTCACGCGGCCGGAGTAGTGATTGCGCCAACAAAATTAACCGATTTTGTCCCCCTTCAAAGAGAGCCTAATGGAGAAAAAATTATCACTCAATATGATATGGATTCGGTTGAGGATGTCGGTTTGCTAAAAATGGATTTTTTGGGTATAAAGAATCTCGCCATTTTGGGAAATTCGGTAAAGCTGGTTAAAAAAATCCAGGACATAGATGTTGATTTGGAAAATCTGCCCTTTGATGACGAAAAAACTTACGATTTGCTCTCAAAAGGAGAAACAATCGGCGTTTTCCAGTTGGCTGGCAGTGGGATGACTCGCTATCTCAAAGAATTAAAGCCAACCTGCATCACCGACATTATGGCGATGATTGCTCTTTTTCGGCCCGGACCAATGGCCAACATCCCCACTTATATCAGACGCAAAAACAATGAAGAAAAAGTTGTTTATCTTGATCCCCGCTTGGAAAAAATTCTCAATCGAACCTATGGGGTCGTAACTTATCAGGACGATGTTCTTCTGATTGCCATTGAATTGGCCGGCTATGACTGGAATACGGTTGATAAATTCAGAAAAGCAATTGGTAAAAAAATCCCGGCGGAAATGGCAAAACAGGAAAAAATTTTTATTGAAGGATGTGAAAAATATGGAAATTTGCCCCTGGAAAAAGCTCAGGCCTTGTGGAAACTTTTTGATCCTTTTAAGGGCTATGGATTTAACAAAGCTCACGCCGCTTCTTACGCCAAAGTCGCTTATCAGACCGCTTATATGAAAGCAAATTTCCCGGCTGAGTTTATGACCGCTGTTCTGACCGCTGATGCCGGAGACACGGAAAAAATCGCCGCTGCCATCAATGAGTGTAAAAGAATGAAAATTCCGGTTCTTCCGCCCGATATCAATGAAAGTTTTGGAGATTTTACAGTAGTAGATACCGATTCCAAAAAAGGCATTCGCTTTGGACTTTACACTATTAAAAATCTCGGCGTAGAAATTGCCAATGCCGTTATAAAAGAAAGAGAAACAAACGGAGCGTTCAAATCTTTTTCTGATTTTCTGGACAGAATTCAGCACAAAAATCTTAACAAAAAATCGCTTGAAGCCCTAATCAAATCAGGAGCAATGGATGCTTTTGAAGAAAGAAACCTGTTGCTTTTCAACATCGATGAAGCGCTGAATTACAACCGGGAATCAATAAAATTAAAACAAAATCAGGGTTCTCTTTTTTCTTTAATGGAAGACCGCTCTACCCTGCCCGACCTCAAGCTTAGAAAAGTTGAACCAGTCCATTCTTCAGAAAAGCTGGCCTGGGAAAAAGAACTGCTCGGCTTGTATATATCTGGTCATCCTCTTGATAAATTCAAAGACAAACTGGATAAAATTAAAACAAAAATCGGGGCGGCCAAAAAACTGGAAGACAATATGCCGGTGATTACAGCCGGAGTGATTGAAGAAGTAAGAAGAATAATTACAAAAAGAAACGAGACAATGCTCTTTGTTAAAATTTCCGATTACAACGATACTATTGAAGTAGTAATTTTCCCGCGAGTTCTCACTCAATACGGCGACATTATCCGGGAGGGAAACTGCGTTGCTATCAAGGGCAGAATTTCTTTCCGCAATAACGAATCATCTATAATTGCCGAAGAAATAAAAGAAATGAAAAATTGATTACTCGGTGGTTTTGCCGTCAAAATGCTCTTCCCGAGCCAAAGCATCAGCTTTGGTTGTGTGAATAGTGCCGTCTTGGTGTTCTGGCGGAGAGTAAATCGTGTAAAGCTTCATTTTCTGGTCCTCTGAAGTATTAATGATATTGTGTTTGGTGCCAGCTGGAACAACAACTGCCCATTCGGCGGCAATTTTATGCTCCACTCCATCAAGCACAGCCAAGCCCTCACCCTGCTCAATTCTTAAAAACTGGTCCAAGTCATGCACTTCCTCGCCGATTTCTTCTCTAGGCTTCAGAGTCATCACTACCAGTTGGCTGTTTTTGGCAGTGTATAAAACCCGGCGGAAATTTTCGTTTTCTTTTGTCGCTTTTTCTATATTAATGACAAATCCCATAGTTTTAATAATTTAATTATAATCTTTAAATTTATTTCAAAACTAAACTAACTATAACCAAGGCGGAAATGAAAAAAAAGAGAATAAGCCAAATTCCGGTCCAAAGAAAAATTTTCCAGGCCGTGTCTTTCTCTTCTTTAAAAAACAAAATAATGGGATAAACAAAAACAACAGACCAGCAAATAAGTGCGGAAATAATAAAAGCCAAAAGAAAAAAGACAATACTCAGCGCTGGTTTGGGATAGAGATCTTTTGATATAAATAATTGCTGGATTTTTTGGACAGCAACAGAAAAAATAATCACATAAACCGCTACTCCCAGCGCCTGCAAAAATCCGATTGTCTTGGGTGAATTTCTCATAAAATTATTCTCTAGGGCGTTATTTATAAATTATAAATCACATCTTTTCTTTCAACGATAATTTCCCAGCCGACGCGCTTGGCGTATTGATAAAGCTTCAGATTCGGGTTAAATGCGACGGGCCGCTCCACCATTTTGAGGAATGCAATGTCGGAATCCGTATCCCCCACTCCAACTGAACCGTTAAGCGTCAAATTTTCTTTCTTAACTGCGCGCTTCAAAATTTTCCCCTTATCGCTGACAATGTCTTTAAAACGGATTTTTCCCGTAAAGCGTTCATTTTTATCTATCTCGAATATCCTGCCGTAAGTTTTATTGAATCCAAGATTCTTCGCGAAAATATCGACAATTTCAAAAGGAGAACCGGAAATCGCAATAAGATAGTAATTTTTTTTCTTAAGTTCGCGGACGAGATCGCGGGTAAATTTATACAGCCGGTTCTGATGAAAATCTATGACATGCTGTGCGACATCCCAAACTATATGCGGAGGCACGCCTTTAATGTACCTCTGAAATGCCTTGATAATTCCCGCCAAGTATTTTTCATACGGCCCTTTTCTGTCAAGCCAATTAATATATGCATGGACATAATAATCCTGGGCCTTTCTCGGGAATACCCCAAAACTGATAAGACTTTCCAGAAGCTCGCGAAGCAAGCTGGAACGAAAAATCGTTCCGTCAATGTCAAAAATAGCTACTTTCTTCATAAATTTATTTTAACATAATATTTTATTTATCTCCTCTTTTTAAGAAAAAGTTAATCTTTTATAAACTTCCCTGGCGGTTTCAACGTCTTTTTTGCAATAATCTAAAATTTCTTTGATTTTTCCTTTTTTGTAAAATTCGTAAACTTGCGCCCCGTCAATCTCCTCTTTCGGGCTCGGAATGCCCAGGGCCAAGGCCAGTCTTTCCAATCCGATATAAGTATTGGACCATTTTGACCATTCTTTCGCCGTATCATAGATGGGATTATTTCTGTATCTGGCAAAAATTAATTCTTTGGTCGGCTTCACTTTGTTGATAATCGAACGCTGATAAATGAATCTCAAATCAAAATCCATAACATTGTGCCCGATGAACAAATCTGCCTCTCTGGCTATTTCCCAAAATTTTTCCAGCATCGCTTTTTCATTGTCTTGAATATATAAAATTTCTACCGGGTTATCATCAATCGCATAGCCAATGCAAAGTATTCTCCCAAAAGCGCCGTCAAAGGAAGTTTTGAGAAGGTATTGTTCAAAATCCTCTTCTTTATTTTTATTCTTTTTGGCGCGTAAAAACTCAAGGGTGCTATGTGACTCTTCTCCCGCCGGCAATGTCTCAATATCAAGAAATAACTTTTCCATATTCTAATTTTATTATAAGAATGCCCTTTCGTTTTGTAAAAGGTGGAGTTTGGCTTTTACACCGCCGCGGTTGTAATCGCCCAATGAGCCGTCAGAGCAAATGACGCGGTGACAGGGAATTTTGGGGTTATAATTTTTGCTCAAAATATTCCCGACAACGCGAAAGGCCCCAGGCCGGCCGGCCAATCTCGCCACTTCTTTATAACTCTTGGTTTTGCCCCGCGGTATCTCGCGGACAACTTTATATACCTTTTCCTTAAAATTCATAAATTTATTTTCCCACCTTTCGGTCGCTTTTGCAATCGATTATAAATTACATACTAAAAAGCCGCCTGACGGCGGCTTTTTTTATTACGCAGATATTCGGGATTTTTATTGCTGTAAAGTGACGAAACTCTGCTGGGAAGACGTGGCGGTATTATTGGCTGCGTCTTTTGACTCTACTGCAAAGTAATACGTCATGCTTGCTGTCAGACCTGTCAGATTAAGAGAATGACTTGTGACCAAGGTGCTGCTGGCGACAAACAAAGTCGTCGTGGCAAAACTTAACGGAGAAGTGGTGGCATAATAAACTTTGCTGGTGGCTGCTTCATTTGTTGTCCAAATGATAGCAGCGGTAGTTGAGGCAGTACTGGAGGCGGAAACCGATGATATTACCGGAGTCAACACATCAGGAGTGGTTGTTGCTGAGATTCCTAATTTTTTGGCAATTCCCGGAGGAAGTGTTTGGCAGGAAGGCACAGTTGGCTTTACTCCGCCCTGTTTTTTAAGCCAGCCCGGAGCAATAAGGTGTCCTGGCGGCACAATGGCGCAGGGCTTTTTTCCTTCATTGGTATTTTCCAAGCCCATGGGATTTTGAGTAAGCATCTCGTTCAATTTCTGCAATGTTTTCGGACCCACATTGCCTACCTGCTCAAGATTATTTTTTGTCTGAAGTTTTTTCACTGCCTTTGCTGTTAAAGACCCAAAATAGCCGGTGATTAGACCATCGGGGTAAATGCTGGTGTCTGCGGCAAGCAATGCTTGTAAAACTTTAACATCGTCTCCACGCGCTCCCTGGCGCAATGTTTTTAACAGTTGGCCAACATTACTGGTTGTGCTCGTTGCGGTTATTGTCTGGGCAGAAACAAATAATGAACCTACTGCTATTAAAACAGCGATTACCAAAAGACCTAAAACTAACAATGTGATTTTTCTCATAAATTTAATTTATTGATAATTTTACTAATAATATGCATTTTTACCGTCTTATTCCATTATACCGCAATTTTGAGATTTTTAAAACATTATGTTAATATTAATTTAATGAGCAATATCGAGCAAAAACGGCATTCGCTTTCCCATGTTCTGGCAATGGCAGTGCTGGAGAGATTTCCGAAAGTTAAATTTGGCATTGGACCAACTATTGAAAACGGCTTTTATTACGACTTCGGCGATATTAAAATTTCTGACGATGATTTAGCTGGACTTGAAAAAAAGATGCGGCTGCTTATTGCCAAAGATTTGAAATTTGAAAAAAAATTTATCACTACCGCTGAAACAAAGAAAATTTTTAAGAATCAAAAATATAAATTAGAACTGATTAAAGAATTGCAAAAAGAAAAACAGCCAATCAGTATTTATCAATCTGGTGACTTCATTGATTTGTGCGCCGGACCGCATATTAAATCAACCAAAGAAATTAATCCTGAGATTTTCAAACTCACCAAAATTGCCGGCGCTTATTGGAAAGGCTCGGAAAAAAATCCCATGCTCACCCGCATTTACGGCCTGGCTTTTGAAACAAAAAAGGAACTTGACGATTATCTGAAAATGGCGGAGGAAGCGGAAAAAAGAGACCACAGGAAATTGGGTAAAGAACTTGAAATTTACACCACGGCAGACGAGATAGGGCCGGGCCTGATTTTATGGCTGCCAAATGGAGTTATCATCAAACAGGAACTGGAAAAATGGGCCATTGAAACTGAGAAAAAATGGGGCTATAAACACGTTTCCACGCCCCACATTACAAAAGCTGAATTGTTCAAAATTTCCGGTCATCTCCCTTATTATAAAGAAGACCTTTACGCGCCTTTTGAAATTGAGGGCGAAGCTTATTACCTGAAACCGATGAACTGTCCCCATACCCACATGATTTATAAATCAAAAGAAAGAAGCTACCGGGATTTACCCCTTCGTCTCGCTGAATACGGCCAAGTTTACCGCTATGAACGCTCCGGAGTTCTCCACGGCCTGATGCGCGTGCGCGGTTTTTGCCAGAACGACGCCCATATTTATGTCCAGCCGGAAAATGCAGTTGAAGAATTTATAAATGTGCTGAATCTCCATAAATATTATTACAATGCGCTCAAAGTCAAAGACTGGCGAGTGATGCTTGGTGTCCGCGACCCAAAAAATCTCCGGGCGAAATATCACGGCGACGACAAGATGTGGCAGAAAGCCGAAGAAATGACCAAAGAAGCCCTGGACAAAGCCGACGTCGAATACGAAATTGAAAAAGGCGGAGCTGCTCATTATGGACCAAAAGCAGACATTTACATCCGCTCAGCCATTGGCAAAGAATACGCCATTGGCACTGACCAGCTTGACCTGTATATGCCGGAAAGATTCAAACTTTCCTATACTGACAAGGACGGCAAAGAAAAAATGCCTTATGTCATTCATCGCGCGCCCTTGGGTTCGCACGAACGGATGGTCGGATTTTTGCTTGAACATTACGCGGGAAATTTTCCGGTTTGGCTCTCGCCTGTTCAGGTAAAAATTCTTCCGGTGAGCGAGAAATTCAATGATTACGCAAAAAAAGTTTTGGAAGAGTTGCAGAGGGTTGAAGTGCGGTCGGAAATTGACGAGAACAACGAAACTCTCGGTAAAAGAATCAGGAATGCCGAACTCCAAAAAATTCCTTATGTTTTGGTTGTTGGTGAAAAAGAAAAAGAATCAGGAACTGTTTCTGTCCGCGAACGCGGAAAAGGAGATTTGGGCGCAATGCCGCTTGAAAAATTTATTGAAAAAATCAAGAAAGAAATCTCAGAGAAAAAGTAAAAAAGGGGCCCCATGGGCGGGCCCCTTGCGGAACACAGAATCCCTGAGGCCGCTACTTCAGGAAAAGTACGGGGCCAAACTGTCTAAGGTTAGTATCTCACTGACGGCTCTATTCCACCCGAAAATGGAACATCGCAGCCTCCTAACTATTCTGCGCAAAGACAGTTCCCTCAATAGGACCAGTCATGAAGAAATTAATCGCACGCGGCAGGGGAGGAACCCATTCTGCCGCGATGTGTCGCATGGCTGTTTTTGTATTCCTTCCAAAAAGAATCTACCAAACCCAACAAAAAAAGTCAACTATTTTAAACATCCAGATTTTGCACTTTTTGGGCGTGGGTTTGGATGAAAATTTTGCGCGGCTCAACTTCCTTGCCCATCAAAATGTCGAAAGTTTTATCTGCTTCTTCAGCGTCTTCAATTGTTACTTGTTTCAAAACCCTTCTGGCCGGGTCAATGGTTGTTTCCCATAATTGCTCTGGATTCATTTCTCCCAAGCCCTTATAGCGCTGAATATTAAATCCTTCACCCTTGCCAACAAGTCTATTTTTTTCTTCCTCGCTGTAAGCGTAAGAAACTTCTTTGCTTTTCTGAATTCTGAAAAGGGGCGGAAGGGCGATATACAAATATCCGCCTTCTATCACCGGCAAATAATATCTGTAAAATAAAGTCAGCAACAAGGTACGGATGTGAGCGCCGTCAACATCAGCATCAGTAGCAATGATAATTTTGTGATAACGAAGCTTAGTGATATCAAACTCTTCGGCAATGGCCGCGCCCAGGGCAATGACCAAAGCCTTGATTTCTTTTGAAGCCAACATCTTGTCAATTCTTATTCTTTCCACATTTAAAATTTTTCCCCGCAGAGGGAGAATGGCCTGGGTTCTTCTGTCTCTCCCCTGTTTTGACGAGCCGCCTGCACTGTCCCCTTCCACGATAAATAATTCTGATTCAGCTGGGTCGCGTGACTGGCAGTCAGCTAATTTGCCGGGCAGAGCCAATCCTTCGAGAACGCCCTTTCTAAGAATGCTTTCTTTGGCTGCCCTGGCTGCCTTGCGTGCCTTTAATGACAAAATTGATTTTTCAATAATGGCCCGGGCTTCATTGGGATTTTCTTCCAAAAAAGATGAAAACGCCTCTCCAAAAACCGTTTCTACTGCAGTCCTTACTTCCGGATTTCCCAATTTTGCCTTTGTCTGGCCCTCAAACTGAGGCTCGCGAAGTTTAACCGAAATAATCGCAGTCAGACCCTCTCGGACATCATCGCCCGTAAAATTATCTTCGTCAGCTTTTAAAAATTCATTTTTTCGGCCGTAATCATTAAGAGTTCTGGTCAGGGCGGTCCGAAAACCGGTCAAATGCATGCCGCCTTCCGGAGTATGAATATTGTTGGCAAAACTTAATTCCTTGACATCAATATCATCAATATACTGAAGAGCACATTCAACAATAATTTTTTCTATCTCTTTTTCAACATAAAAAATTTTATCGTTTACTGGTTTTTCTTTTTTGTTTAAAAATTTTACCAGAGAAATCAATCCACCCTCAAAATAAAAAGTCTGAGATTCAAAAGCAAGTTTGAGAGAATTGAGAAACAGAACATTGGAATCATCTATTTTATCTTTGTATTCGCGGGCATCAATCATTCTTATTTTCAAACCCTTCACCAGATAGGCCTGCTGGCGGAGATGGCTTAAAATTCTCTGCCATTCAAATTTTATTTCTGGAAAAATTTCCGGGTCAGGCTCGAATTTCACCACTGTCCCCTGCAATTTGCTGGAGGCGATTTTTTTGACTTTGGCAATCGCTTTTCCTCTTTTATATTCCTGAACAAATTTTCCGCCATCGCGATGAATTTCTGCTCGCAGCCAGACTGACAAAGCATTAACTACGGAAACGCCGACTCCATGCAGACCCCCGGCAATTTTATAAGACTCGCCGCCGAATTTGCCGCCGGCGTGGAGAGTGGTCATTACTGTTTCCAAGGCCGACACTTTTGTCTGTTTGTGAATTTCAACCGGAATTCCCCGGCCATTATCAGCCACCCTCACGCGATTGTCAGGCAGAAGCGCCACTTCCACTTCATCGGCAAAACCGCTCATTGCCTCATCGCAGCTGTTGTCAAAAACCTCCCAGATTAAATGGTGAAGGCCGTCCAGTCCAGTAGAGCCGATGTACATTCCCGGCCTTTTTCTGACCGGCTCCAGACCTTCCAAAACATAGATATCTTTAGCCGTATAACTGACGTTATTATTGTTTTTTATCATACTGTGGATAATTCTATTTTAGCAAAAAAATCCCTTTTTTACAAGGGATTTTTGTGGATTAACTAACGTAATAGTGCCCCCAGTTCCTGCTCTGTTTTTTCTCTTATTTTTTCCTGAATTTTATTGACCTCTTCGTTGGTCAATGTTCTTTCCGGCGACCGGTAAATTATTCTGAAAGTATAGCTGATTTTATCTTCGCCAAATTTTTCTTTGTTTTCATATTTGTCCAGCAATTTCACTTCTTCCACCAAATTGCCTGCACAGTCTCGGACAATTTCGTAATAATTATTTAAACTGATATTTTTATCAATAACAAAAGAAATGTCGCGGGAGGTCATCGGAAACTTGCTCACTTCTTTGTATTGACTGTCTAGATTTTTAAACTGGCTGGTGATTCTCTTGTCAGTTGACCAAAAAATTCTAATATCCGGAATATTCATCTTTGCCATCGCTAATCTTTCTATGCCGAACCCGAAAGCCCACCCGTTGTATTGAGAAGAATCAACGCCAAGTTTTTCTAAAACACTGCCTTTGACCACGCCGCTCCCCAAAACTTCCAGCCATTTGCCGTCTCTTTCTATTTCCATTTCCAAACTGGGGTGAGTGTAAGGAAAAATATCCTCGTTGAAACGGTATTTCACGTCTTGGCCGAAAATTGCCTGGGCTATTTTAATCAAAATATTTTTTAAATCTTCAGCAGTGATAATTTTTTGTTCCCGGGGACAGAGATACCAGCCGTCAATCTGATGGAAAACCGGAAAATGACTCCGGTCTATTTCATCTTTTCGGTAAACCTTGCCGAAACAGAGCGAACCGACCGCCTCGTTTTTTTTAATTCTTTCTTTAATTTTTTCATCATGCAAATAGTAATACCACATCACTGTAGTGTGGGTGCGTAAAACATTTTTATCATCTACAAAATAGGTGTCGGTGGATTTTCTGGCAGGATGATCTGGAGCAAAATCAAAAAAGTCAAAACTGATGTCGGCTGGCACGATTTCCGGCGTCTCAATAACGTCAAAATCTTTAAATTCGGACATTGCCAGAATTCTATCAACAATAAATTTAATAGGAGAATTTTTTATCCTTGATAAATCAGGAAAGCTTAATAGTTTATGTATTCTAATGCTGTTAGTATCGCTATCCATAAATTAATTATAATTTATTTTCTTACTTTTTCCTATATTTTGGCGTGACCCAGAAGCCAAGATATTTGCCGAACATCAATCGGGTTTGGGCGTCTATATTCGGAATTGACCCAAAAATAGGAATAGTGATTGGAATCAAAATCCATTGGAGAATCATAAATAGATATTTATATTTCTTTTTCCCTGGCGGACGGGATGGAAGCAAGGACATGGAAATAATTGTCGACACTATCAAGCCAATCATTGCCAAGGTCATAATATCTCTGGTCATTCTTGGCAGATTGTAAGAAAGAATAGTTTTGTTAAAAGCCTCACCGCCAAGAGCAAGAGGAAGCCAGCCCAAAAAGAAAATAATCAGAGGATTGGTGGCGGCAGACCAGGCACCTTCAAATTGAATAAAAACCTGCTGAAATTTAGTTTTTAAAGATATTTTTTTATTCTTCAAAAAACCGAAGAGAATATAGACGGCATTTTCCGAAGTTCCCCAGGCCCAACGGCGCTGCTGCTTGTAAACATTTTTAATTGTCTGCCAAAAACTTGGGCCGATGTTTGCATCCATAGAAACGGGATAAGAAATTGGAATAACCCGGTAATCGCCGTCAAAGCGCAAAAGAGAACTCCAAAAAATCCGGGAGTCCTCAGAAACAATATTTTTTTGCCAGTAGCCCAATTTGTAAAGTGATTTAAAGGTCATGGAATGAGAGGAAAAAGTAACCAATTGCTCGGGCCGTTCCTGCTCAATCATTTGCCAAAAAGTTCCGGAGGTGGACACGACTCGGGAAAAAGCCGGCGCGTCCCAAATATTATTGTTGTAAACCGGCACTGGCTGAAAAGATGAGCGATAGGGTTTTTCGCAGGTCAAAAAATGCCAGGTCAGGCAAAGAAAATATTGAGGATAAACCCGGGTGTCAATATCAAAAGCCGAAACCAAGACATCGTCGTACTTGATATTATTTTTATCTAAAATTTCTTTGCGTGCCTCTTCAGCGGCAAAAGCGCTGTTTGAACCCTTACCCGCCATTTCTCCAGGTAAATCTTTTGGATGTCTTACCATCAAAAGATGGGTAAATTTTTCTTTGTATTTTAAGACAGCTTTCTGAGCAATTTTTTCCGCCTCCGCACCTGCCCTTTCTTCATAAGCCAAAACAACAATCATTTTGCGCCGGTTCCAGTTGGCGCTGGCCAGCGATTCAAGAGTGGTAGAAACAACGTCAAAGCTTTCTTTGTAAAAAGGCAAAATAATCATTTGCCAGATATGGTCATACTTAAAATTGCGCAATCTCTCCTGCCAATCCAAATTCATGTAGTGACGCATTTTCTTCCAGTTTACCCTCAAATGGACCGAAAGGTAAACGGTTTTTATAAGCCAGTAAAGGTCAAAAATAATGATAAAAAACGCAATATAGACCGGAAAAAGCCGCGAGCCAAGAAAAAGGGCACCCAAAGTCAGCCAAGTCAAAAAGCCGGGCAGTATTTCAAACGAACGATAAATAATTCTGTCTTTCCCTTTTAAGTCTCTGGCCCGGCCGACATTAAGATATTCATCGGGCATAATTGCATTATAACCTCAAAAAGAGTATAATTTCAATTTGTGAATCCGAATTATTTTTATATCATTGGCGGTACCGCTATTCTCCTTCTGGTGATTTGGATTTTTTTTATTGAGTTAAGATTGAAGAAATTTTTCCGAGGCAAGGGTGCAAAAGAACTTGAAGAAGTATTGCTTTCTCTGGGCGATGACTTGAGAAAACTAAATGTCTCTAAAGAAGAAATAGTAAAATACCTGGAAACAGTTGAAAGGCGCTTGAAAAAAAGCGTTCAGGGAATAGGGATAATTCGTTTCAATCCCTTTGAAGATGCAGGTTCCAATCAAAGTTTTAGTGTTGCTTTTTTAAATGAAGAAGGCGACGGGGTGGTAATTTCAAGTTTATATTCCCGGGAAAAAGTCAGCGTTTATGCCAAGCCGATTAAAAAAGGCGAATCAGAATATTCCCTTTCCGATGAAGAAAAAGAAGCGGTAAAAGACGCTCTGCAACCGGGGGTGTAAAAAATTTTTTTTAACACCGAGTGTTTAACATTTATTTTATTTTCAAATCAGACCTAATTCTTGTGCCTCCTCCATTGTTAACCCCAATTTTTCAACATTGTGTGTTTTAAAATGTTTATTCCAAGGCAATTCAAAATCCTCAACATATCCATGATATTCCTCCCTTCTAGGATATTTAAGGGCCATAGTATCAAGAATTTTTTCTAAGACTTTTTCAGATAAAATTTTTAATTTTTCATTAAATACCTCGCTTTCGTTATATGGTTCTTCCCATCCTTCATTCTGTATATGTATTCTATTCCTTTTATTACTCAGGCTTCGCATAGCATCATAAAAATTTGTATCCTTTAATTCAAAGAAATCGTATTTCTCTGCTTGGGTTATATAATGTTCAAATTTATGAAGATTTTTGTTTTGAAGCGCTGAATAAATTTCAAAAAACAATATTTCTGTTCGGTTGGGTCTTTTGATTCTGTTTACTATAAAGTCGTACAAAATCGCTTCAGCTATTGACGTATTTATTATAACTATTGGTTTGATTAATTTTCTTCCTTCAGGTAATTTTTCGTAACATTCGTATAAGATTTTTAAAATCTTTAAATTAAAATTTATATTGTCTCCAATTTTAAATGTGTTTAAAAAATTTACTTTTACTAAAAACGACATACTAAATTATCATCTGCAGATCCATTTCTTCTACACCGCTATTATTTCACTTTTTTATTAAAAAATAAAGGGGGTAAAAAATCTGGTAAAATCCTTTGTTTGTGCTACTATAAACGAATGAAATCGGAGAAAAAAAATTTAGCGGCGCGGCCGCCCGTTGTGGTAGTGATGGGGCATATTGACCATGGCAAATCAAAAATTCTTGATTACATCAGAAATACAAATGTTGTTGAAGGGGAGGCGGGTGGAATAACCCAACACATCGGCGCCTACGAGGCGAAAATAAAAGCCAAAAAAATAACTTTTCTTGATACGCCCGGCCACGAAGCGTTTTCCCAAATGCGGCAGCGGGGCGCCAAGATTGCTGACATAGCTGTTTTGGTAGTGGCGAGCGACGAAGGAGTAAAACCCCAAACCATTGAGGCTTATGAAACAATCAAAGAATCAAAAATACCTTTTGTCATTGCTCTGAATAAAATTGACAAGCCAAACGCCGATCCGGAAAGAGTTAAGGGCCAGCTGGCAGAAAAACAAATTTTAGTGGAAGGCTACGGTGGAAAAATTCCAACGGTAAAAGTTTCCGCTAAAACCGGCGAAGGAATCAATGATTTGCTTGATATGATTTTGCTCTTGGCAGAAATGGAAAATTTACAAGCCAATCCTGAGGAATTAGCAACGGGCTTTGTTGTTGAGTCGCATCTTGACTCCAAAAGAGGCATCACAGCCACGCTGCTTATTCAAAACGGAAAAATAGCAAAGGGAAATTTTGTGGCAAGTGGAAAAAGTATTGCCCCGGTGAGAATAGAAGGTGCAACTTTTTCCTCGCCCGTTGCGATTGTCGGCTTTGATGAAATGCCCGAGGCGGGAGCAGAATTCAAAACATTTAATACGCGCGAAGAAGCAGAGGCAGCCAGAATCAAGATTGAACCTTTAAAAATCGACAGGGTTCAACTTTTAGCAGGAGCCATTCCCATAATTTTAAAAACAGATGTTACTGGTTCTCTTGAAGCCTTAGAAAAAGAAATTATGAAGAAAGAAACGGAAAATGTAAAAATAAATATTCTTCGAAAAGATACTGGTAATATTAACGAAGATGATGTTAAACTTGCTTCCAGCGCAAAAAATTCAATTATCCTCGGTTTTAACGTTAAAATTGACCCTGAAATTAAGGAGTTGGCAGAAAGATTGAAAGTAACCACTTTTTTGTCACCTATAATTTATGAAATTAGTGAATGGCTGGAAAATGAAACGAAAGAGAAATCCGTTAAAAAAGAAGAAATTATCGGGACGGCAAAAATTCTTAAAACATTCAGCCGAATAAAAAACAAACAATTAGTAGGTGGTCAGGTCATTTCAGGAAAAATTGGAGAGAAAGAAAAATTTAAAATCAAGAGAAACGGCATGGAAATTGGCGAAGGAAAAATAATTAGTCTTCAAAAAAACAAAACTCCGGTTAAAGAAGCAAAAGAAGGCGACGAATTCGGCATTATGATTGAAAGTAAAATCGAACTCGCCAAAGATGATGAAATAGTTGTTGTTTAGGTTTAAAAATAATCCAGGCGCATGGCCTGGCGGACTTCTTTGAGGGTTTGACTGGCGATTTTTCTTCCTTTTTCTGTCCCCTCTTTTAAAATTTGCATCACTTCTTCCGGCTTCTCCGTAAACTCGGCTCTTCGTTTGCGAATGGGGCTCAAAAAATTATTCAGCACTTCAATCAATATTTTTTTAACTTCCACATCGCCTAGTCCGCCTTTTTGATATTGCTTTTTTAATTCATCAACTTTTTTTACATCCGGATCAAAAGCATCCAAATAAGCGAAAACCGGATTGCCTTCAATTTTGCCTGGGTCTTCAGCGTGAATATGGCCGGGGTCAGTAAACATTTCCATTACCTTTTTTGCTACCACAGCCGAAGAATCAGACAAATAAATGGCATTATTTAAAGATTTGCTCATTTTAGCCCTGCCATCGGTTCCGGGCAAGCGGGGGTTTTTTGAAAGCATTGCTTTTGGCTCAACTAGAACCGGTTTGTAAATTCTGTTAAAATTGCGGACAATTTCCGCTGTCTGTTCAATCATTGGCAACTGGTCTTCGCCTACTGGCACTAGATTAGCCTTGAAAGCAGTGATGTCAGCGGCTTGGCTCACCGGATACATTAAAAATCCGGCCGGCACATTGGCACCATACCCTTTTTCCTGCATTTCGCCTTTGACCGTCGGATTTCTTTGAAGCCGGCTAAGAGTAACAAGATTCAAATAATACATAGTCAGTTCGGCCAGTTCGGGAACCAAAGATTGAATAACGATAGTGCAAATTTTTGGATCAAGACCAACCGCCAAATAATCAAGAGCCACCTCTAAAATATTTTTGCGCACTTTTTCCGGATTATCAGCGTTGTCAGTCAAAGCCTGCATATCGGCAATTAAAATATAAGTTTCATATTCGCGCTGAAGTTTAACTCGATTTTCAAGCGAGCCGATATAATGACCGAGATGAAGAGGCCCGGTCGGCCTGTCTCCGGTCAGAATTCTTTTTTTTATCATCTCACTTTTCATAAATGCGGGTAGGGGGAATCGAACCCCCGCCTCATCCTTGGCAAGGACGTGTTTTGCCACTAAACTACACCCGCTTTGCTCTTATTATAACATGCCGAGGGGGAGACTTGAACTCCCACGGGATTTCTCCCAATAGGTCCTAAACCTATCGTGTCTGCCATTTCACCACCTCGGCTTCGTGTCCGCCCAGAAGGACTTGAACCTTCAACCTTATCCTTAAGAGGGATCTGCTCTGCCAAATTGAGCTATGGGCGGTCTATGCCCGAGGCCAGAATCGAACTGGCACGGCCTTTTACAGCCAACGGATTTTAAGTCCGTCGCGTCTACCTATTCCGCCACTCGGGCCGAGGCCTGGGCGAGAGTCGCACTCGCGTATAACGGTTTTGCAGACCGTTGCCTTACTGCTTGGCTACCAGGCCATTTTATTTCTTCAAAATTTCCTCTATTTTTCTTTCTATTTTTGCACCTTTATCTATCTCAAAAAAAACTATTGGTAAAAATTTCATTTTCAATTGCGATTTAAGACAACGATGAAGCTGAAATGATTTCTTTTTTAATAATTCAAAAACTTCTTTTTCTTTTTCTTCGGGGAAAACACTGACAAAAATTTTCGCAAAACGCAGATCTTTTGACGTTTCCAATCGCATCACTGTCACTATTGCTCCTTTCCCAATTTCCGTTCTTATAAAAGAACTAACAAGATTTCTCAGTAAGGCATTAACCCTCTCCTGTTTTCTTAAGCTGGCCACTTTTTATAATTTATCTCATTCTTAAAAATTTTTCAAGAACAAATTTAAAATCTTGACTTTTTAGCTTTATTTGATATAATTACAAATGGAATCAAGGTTGCTCTTTGGCAACTGAATACGAGAATCGTCCCGCGAACCGGGACAGAAAGGATGAAAGACGATGCAAGATTTCTTGTGGGGATTGCGGGTCGGCGCTTGGTCAGCCGGAGGCCTATTACTGGTCTTCGTCATCATCGGCGCCGTCTACCTGTTGGCAAAAAACAACATCTTTTTCACTTTCGTGGAAGAAGGAACCGCGAAGGTGACAATGATGTTCAACGCCTTTTACCGAATCGTAATGCAGTATCAAAACTGCACCTGTAAGAAAGAAGATGACTGGGAAGTTATCCTTCCACCAAAACGCCCCAGAAGGAGGTTGCTGGGTGGTTTGCACTTGGTTGGGATTCCCGGAATCTTCTCTGTTTATTCCTACAATTTCCGCTGGGCCACTGTGAAGCCCCAGCGAGAACCCGGCGAACAAGTGGAAAGACGAGAAGAAAGAATCAGTCACATCTTCGTCAAAGACTACGTCTATCTGGCGGAGATTTACGGGGCCGAAACAAAAGGACTGGTGCCTCTTGACATCAGTTTCCTGGTCACAGCCCGCGTGGTCAACCCCTACAAGGCTCTCTTTCGCGTCCACGACTGGGTCAATGTGATCGTGGCGCGCATAGAAGCCTACTTCCGCCAGTACGTCGCCCTAACCGAGTATCAAGAGATTATCGGCAAGAAGCAACAGATGGGCGGCGAGATCATGAAGGCGCTCGGCGAAACCGGCATGCTGGAGCACGAACCAGATCCGAAGGTTCCCAATGATACTCACAGAAAAGGAATCTTCTGGGAAGACTACGGCGTGAAAGTGAAAAACATCGAGATGCGGGAAATCACGCCGAGTGGAGAAAACAAGAAGGCCATCCAAGAAGCGGCCACCAGAAAGTGGGTAGCAGAAAGAGAAGCAGAACGAATCCTCACGCTCGCCGATGCTGAAAGGCAAAGGGTGGATATTGTCTATTCAGCTGTCCGAGGACACGGTGAAGAAGGGCTCAGAATCCGTACTCTGGAAAGCATTGACAACGCAGGGGCAAAACAAGGAAACTGGGTTCTTGCTCTTCCTGGTCAGATCCAGCGGCTCTTTGAAGGCCGAAGAAAGGACGACTGAGATGAGAATCCTAGGCATCCTGGCACCGTTTGTCCTGATCGCTCTTGCTGTCGTTGTTGTAGTTCTGACGAAAAGGGCTAAAGCAACGGCCAACAGCACCGCTACCACTAATGTTCCTGCCGCGCCCGTCAGAAGGAGAAGACGGGGCTGGCTTGTCTGGGTAGTTGTTGCTCTGATGGCATTTTGGATTTACGGGTTGTACCGTTCATCCAAAACTCCAACTTCGCGACTCCGGCCTGCCCAGCAAGCGACAGTAGTAACCCAGTACGATTCGCTCATCAACGAGACGGCTGGCCGGTACGGCGTTGACGCCAACCTGGTCAAAGCCGTGATTCAGCATGAGTCCGGCTTTAATCCGCAGGCGGTCGGCCCAAAGGGAGAGAAAGGGTTAATGCAGTTGATGCCCGACACCATCACGCGATACGGGGTCAGCGACCCTTTTGACCCCAGACAGAACATCGACGGAGGCAGCCACTATCTCGCTGACCTCCTCAAGAAGTACGGTGGAAACACCGAAGCTGCTCTGGCCGCCTACAACGCCGGCGAGGAGACAGTTGACAAGGGTCAAGTTCCCGACTCCACCCGTAACGTGTACGTGCCAGCTGTAATGGCATTGTACAAAGGTGGGGTTTCGCTTCCAACCACAGCAGCACCCGCTATACCAGTTTCTCCTGCACCAGCAGTTGTTGCAGCCACGACCACTGAGGTGGTGGCGAAACCAAACCAGTGGTCAGAGAATGTTTCTGTCCCCTCTGATGTCGTGGCGCGACTCGAGCCGAAAGGTAAGGTCCGATACCGGTTCTGGGACGGTCGGGAAATTGATGATGAACCAGGCAAGGACAACTGGCTCAAGGACTGCATTCGGAATGGAAATTTCCGGGTGCGGTCCCGAGAAGACGACGACGTGAGAGTTGTCGTCAACATAGGTCCTAAGTAGCAAAGGCGGCCGTCTCGCGAAGCGAGATGACCGCCTGTCTTTTTTCTTAACAGATTTCTAACAGAATTACTTCCACATATTTGCCAGAAGATTCATCAAACCGAAAACAGAAAAAGCTATGAACAAGCCCACAATTCCCCAAATCATATGCCTCCGGCCAGTACTTCTTTTTTCATCGCTCGCTGAACCAGCGATAAACTCTATCATTCCATAAAGAAAAACCACTACGCCAAAAGCAATCATCAGACCGATAATGGGGTTTATTATCTCGGCATTAATTTTGTTCAAAAGCTCCATAGGACAAAATTACGGCAGTCCCGGAACCGCAGGAACCGTAGTCGTTAACCCAAAAGTGCTTATCAGAATATTCACCAAGCCCCAGACCGCCACCATCACAAACAAGCCCACAATTCCCCAAATCATCGTGTTTCTGGCCGCTTTTCTCTTTTCTTCGTCGCCTCCGGCAGTAATATATTGAACCACACCCCACAAAAATATCACCACGGCAATAGCAATCAAAAGAGGAACAACGACATTAAGAATACCCATAATCGTGGCTACTAAGGTCGTGATAGTTGCCGCCAAGACAAAGAAAGGGGTAAAAGCCAGAAAGACGGGAATATATTTTTTAAATTTTTGCATAAAAATATTTTAATTTTTAATTTTCGACCTTTTTATAATTATAATTCTGGATACTCAGGGTGTTGTCCACCTACATCTATCTGAAAAGTAGCCGAAAGAACATAGACCAATCCCCAAACCGCTACCATCACAAACAAAGCAACAATTCCCCAAATCATCGTGTTTCTTGCTTCTTTTCTTTTTTCTTCATCGCCTCCAGCAGAAACATATTTAATTACACCCCATAAAAATACCACCAATCCAAACCCCATTAAAAGAGGTATAAGTGTTTGAAGAATCCCTTGAGCAATAGTGATTATACCTTGGATTGTGTTAGCTGCCAAAACAAAAAAGGGAGTAAGAAAAAGAATAGCAGGAATATATTTTTTAAATTTTTGCATAAAAATATTTTATTTTTTAAATTTAGCGACCTTTTAAAAACTTTTAATTGTTTCGCTGATTGCTGAAGCAATGACCCAGGCGCCGAGCAAAATGGCTGTACCAATCATTGCCCATATAAAATTTGTTTTTGCTTTTTTAAGCTGTTCTTCATTGCCCCGGGCCGTGACAAAAAGCAAGCCAGAATAAATAATGAATATTGCGGCTATGGGAATGCCGATTTGGACAGCCAGCTTGGCAATACTTTGGACTAAATCAGCAAAAGTACAGGATTTTAAAGGATTACTTAAACCTCCTCCTTGAGGACAGGTAGTATATCCTGTATCGCCGTAAACAAATTTAGTTGTAAAAAATAACCCTATACTTATTATACCCCATTTAATTTTGTAAATTAAATTTTTCATAAATTATTGGCACCCGCTTGTTGGTATGGCGTTCCAGGGCCCAAAGAGAAACTGAAAATTTCCAACCACGAACCACTTTATTATTGTATCAATAATCAGCCACGCAGCAAAGACAATAAGCAATCCCCAGACCGCGTGCCAAAGCGCGCTTTTGCCTTTTCTAATTTTATCTTCGGAACCGCCGGAAGTTAAAAGCATTATCCCGCCGTAAATAAGAATAATCACAGCTACGGGCATTGCTATGGCTTCAGTCAAAAAATCAACAACTTTCTTTATGAGAACGAAAAAATGACAAACGGTGCAGGGGTTGGAAACTTGCCCACTTACATCAACTGTTTTTCCATCTATTACTTTTGTCGTGCCGGCAGGATAGCTTTCTGTACCACAAGGAACAAGGCCCTGGAGAGTAAAGGCATTCACTGTGCTCGCAGTAATAAGTAACAAGTAACCAGTAACGAGGGTTATTGAAATTATTTTATAATTTAATCTTTTCATATTTTACGCGTTACACATTACGGGTTACGCGTTACTTAATAATTTCTTCCAATTTATTTTTCGCGTTCGCCACTGCCTCGGAAATCTTTAATCTCCCTGTTGCTGTTGATTCTACCATATTTTTGAAGATTTCGGAAACCGCCGAAGGGTCAGGTTCCAGCCAGGAACGGGACATAATTGTTGATTTGTAAATGACTGATAGAATCGGGTCGTCTGTCCCCTCGGCCAAAACATCGCGTCGGGCTGAACCTAAATTAGTTGCCTTAGAAAAATCCTTGCTAAAATCTTTAGCAGTCAGTTTTAAAAGCGCGCTGAAAACTGTCTGAATCTGAGGGGAATTTTTTGAAACAACCAAACTATAAATCCGGCCGAAAGTTGCTTTAATTTTCCCATTTTTAATCTGGGGAACCTCGGTAATATCAAAATTAAGATGAGGATTCTTTGTTTTAATATTTTCCAGCTCGCTGGCATAACCAAAATACATAGCCAAAGAACCAGCAATAAACATTTTGTCAGAATCTGGCAAGGCTCTGTTCCAGGAATAAGATGTTTTGCTGGGATTGGAGAATTCGTTGAAAAATCTGACCGCGCTTTCTGTCGGGTCAAGCAGATTCTCTCCCCTCTCTCCCAAGACAACATCTAAAGTATTTTTATCAACAATAGAATTGCCAGCTTGCAGTATCAGCATTGATAAAATTTCTTTGGTATTCTTTACATTCTGAAATTCACCCAAGGCTGCTCCCGCCTGAGTAATATTACCAGCCTCGTCCCGCTTGACGAGATTCTGGACATCAATCAAAAACTCGTCCCAATATTGCGGCGGGCGGCTGATGCCATTGGAAGCGAACAAATCTCGGTTCCAGTATAAAACCAGAGGGTCAATGGCTAGAGGAAAACCAAAAATATTTTTAGAATCGGTAAAAAGAACGGCCGGGTCAATAAAATTATCTTGATAGTCTCTTTCTTTGTAGGAGGTGAAGGGAATGGCAAAAACCTTATCTTTATGTTTTAAAATTAAATCCTGAGTAAGAACCCAGATATTGGGACCGTTGCCGGAAGCGAGATTATTAACAATCTCATTTTCATAATCAGAGGGTTTCTTTTCAGAATAATTTATTTTGAAAAAATCTCTGTTTTTTTCATTAAAATCTGAAACTAAGGCCTCAATTTTTCTGGCGGGAAAAGTTCCCCACATTGAAATTTCTACAGCCTTGCCTCCCGCTCCTCCTTTTTTAAACCCCGGTAGAATACCGGCAAAAATTAAAACCGCAACCAGGACCGCGATGACACAAACTGCTATTATAATAATTTGAAATTTGGACATTATTTTTTAAATATTAATCCATAATGATTTTCTCCGGGCTGAAATTCTTTTTCCAATTTAAATCCCTGCTCTAAAAAAATATTTTGAGTTTCTTCTTTGGTTATTCTATTTTTCATGGGCGGACCGGTTTTTTCATTTTCTCTCGCCCACTCAACCACTGCCACCCTTCCTTTATCTTTAAGAATTCTAAAAGCTTCTTTGGTAATTTGCTGTCGGTTCTCTGACTGAAAGAGAATATTAGAAATAATAACAAAATCAACAGAATTGTCAGCCAAACGTGAACCTTGAGCAAGGTCAAGATCAGCCCAGATAATTTCAATATTTTTTAAATTGTTAAGTTCGGCCGTGCTCTTCACTGCCTGAAGCAAGTCTCTTTGAACATCAATGGCATAAACTCTTCCTTTTTCGCCAACGCGCTTGGCTGCCGCAATCGTATAATGACCGGAGCCGCACCCAAAATCCGCCACCACCATCCCTGGCTCTAATTCAAACTCTTTAATAGTTTCCTCTGGTCTTACAAACATGTTAGTGATGCAATACTATCCCCGGCTTTTAATTTCATAATTCTCACTCCTTGAGTTTGTCTTCCCAGAACCGGAACTTGGGCTAGGGCTGTTCTTATCACCTGTCCTTTCTGAGAAATGGCGATAATTTCTTCTGACTCGGGATTGATAACTTTGGCAATCATTAATGGTCCGGTTTTGTCGGTAATTTTTGCCGTTTTAATTCCCGACCCGCCCCTCCTCTGCAAACGATATTTCTTCACCTGAGTTTTCTTGCCGAATCCTTTCTTGGTCATATTCAACAGAAATTGTTCTTTGTCTTTCCGTCCAACTGCTCCGGCGCCAACCAATTCATCTCCTGAAGATAATCTTATCCCCCTCACTCCCCCAGCCGCTCTGCCCATGTTACGGACATCAGATTCTTTAAACATAATTGACTGTCCTTTTTTGGTTGCTAAGATTACATAATCTCCCTTGGAAACAAGAAAGCTAAATTTCAATTCATCACCTTTTTTCAGTCTGATGGCAATAATTCCGCTTCTTCTTACTTCCTTAAAACTGGAAGCATCCACTTTTTTTATTATACCATTCTTGGTGACCATCACCAATGATTCTGAATTTTCTTTGGCTGATTTGGGGAAAACTAAAACCGAGGTCACTTTTTCATCGCCGGAAAGAGAAAGAAAATTAACAATTGACTTGCCTTTGGTTGCTCTTTTCCCTTCTGGCAAATCATACATTTTAATCTGAAAAGCCTTGCCTTTATCAGTGAAAAACAAAAGATCGTCATGGGTGTTGGCCGTAACAAAAATACTGACAAAATCTTCCTCTTTTGTTTCCATATCAATCACCCCAATCCCTCCTCTTTTTTGAGTCCGATAAGCCTCGGGATCAGTTCTCTTGATATATCCGCCCCTGGTCAGAATCATCACTTGTTCTTTCTCGGGAACAAGATCTTCGGTGGACATTATTTTTGCCGCCCGGGAAATAATTTTTGTCTTGCGTTCATCTCCGTATTTATTCTTAATCTCTATCAATTCCTCTTTGATTACTTTGAGAATTTTCTTAGGGTCGGCCAAAAGAGCACGCAGGTCTCTGATTAATTTTTGTTTCTCTTCCAACTCGTCTTCAATTTTCTGGCGCTCCAAGCCAGCCAAAGTCTGTAATTTCATTTCCAGAATAGCGGTCGCCTGCCTGTCGGAGAATTTGAATTTTTCCATTAACTTCTTGTGGGCAATTTCTTTGTCGGCCGAAGACTTGATGGTTTTAATAACGGCGTCAATGTGGTCGAGGGCTTTTTTCAATCCTTCAAGAATATGCGCCCGCTCCAGAGCCCGCGCCAAATCAAACCTCGTCCTTCTTTCTACCACAATCTTTCTGTGCTCAACAAAATTAGAGAGCATATCTTCCAAACGCAAAACCTTTGGTTGAATGCCGTCAACCAAAGCAATCATATTAAAGTGATAGGTTTTTTCCAGGGCGGTGTGTTTGTATAAATTATTTAAAATTTTCTGAGGATTTGCTCCGGGTTTTAGGTCAATGGCAATACTCAGACCCTCTCTGTCTGATTCGTCGCGGATATCTTTTATTCCTTCTATCTTTTTTTCCCGGACCAGCTCAGCCATCTGCACAATCATTTCTGATTTATTTACCTGATAAGGAATAGAGGAAATTAATATCTGGTAATTATCCGGTTTTGTCTCTGTAATTTCTGCCTCGCCCCTAGTCACTATCCCTCCTCTGCCCGAAGCATAAGCCTGCTGGATATCTTTTGTGTTAAAAATTAAACCGCCGGTGGGGAAATCCGGTCCTTTGATAAATTCCATCAAATCTTGGGTTGAGGCCCGAGGATTTTCAATAGAATAAACTAAAGCGTCAATTACTTCTGAAAGATTATGGGGCGGAATATTAGTGGCCATTCCCACGGCAATGCCCAAAGAACCGTTGATAAGAAGATTAGGAATATAAGCTGGTAAAACCACAGGTTCTCTTAGACGATTGTCGTAATTGGGTCTAAAATCAACCGTGTCTTTTTCAATATCTTTTAGCATTTCATCGGCCAAAGCGGTCATTTTTGCTTCGGTGTAACGATAGGCAGCTGGAGAATCGCCGTCAATTGAGCCCCAGTTACCCTGACCATTAACAAGCGGATAACGCATTAAAAAGTCCTGGGCCATTCTGGCCATAGCGTCATAAAGGGCAATATCGCCATGGGGATGGTATTTGCCGAGCGCGTCGCCGACAATAGTGGCTGACTTTTTAAATTTTGCCGAATGATCTAAACCCGCCTCGTGCATAGTAAAAAGAATGCGACGATGAACCGGTTTTAAGCCATCGCGGACATCGGGAAGGGCGCGGGAAACAATAACCGACATGGCGTAATCCAAATAGGAACTACGCATTTCCTTGCTTATTTCCGCAGGAATTATTTTATTCTTTGGGTCCATTGCCATTGTTTTCGAATTGTTTCTTTAATTGATCCACTGCTTCTCTAATGCTTCCCAAAGAAACATTATAAGCGTCTTTTACCAGTCCTCCGAAAACTTTAAAGGGAGTGTAACTGGTTTCGTTTTTTTCATTGTTACTCAGAGAAAGATTTAAAGTAAAAATCCAAACTACGATTATAACAAACATAATCGCAATTATACTGACGAATAAAATTCTCCGGCGGATTGATTCCGGTTTTTTCTGCAAATTTTCAATTTTATTAATCAAAGACATGAGATTTAAATAACAGGAGACAAAACAACGACCTGAGTTTTTTCTTCGCTTAAATCTTTTTTCTTGATTGTTAATTTTTCCTCGGGCTTGATATTATTATTTCCAAACTCTTTCAAAAACTGCTTTAAATCTTTCTCTTTATAACTCATTGGTATTGCTATTTTTGGTTCTATCTGGCTGATAAGCTGGGCTGCTTTTTGGCCGTCGTCTTCGGGAATGGGAACGAAAAGGACATCTACTTCGCCAATTTCTTCTTTTATTTCAGGCTTGAGATTCTTTTCATCAAAGGCGCCAAGGTGGCAAAGAGTAATGTCTTCAAACGCTACAACAAAGATAGCTGGAACAGATATGCCTTTTATATAAATTCCACCTACTTCATATTCGCCTGCGCTGTCAATAACAAAAACAGGTTTTTTTTCGTCTTTAGAAGAAAGATTATCCCAGCCATTATAATCGGGGTGCTCACAGTTTATTAAGGCAATGTCGGTTTGAAAACGGGGGGCTTTAAACCTTGATTCTTTTGAAGGAGGGGCAAAAGCAATGACTGTTTCGCCGGACTGCACCCGAAAACACGCCGCCCCGTAATAAGTAATAACCATTGATTATATTATAGCAAAAAAGTTGCAAAAAAACAAATTATTTATATACTAAAGAACATTATGGAAACAAATATGGAAATGCTGATTAAGACCATTCCTCTCAATATTCCCAAATTTGAGGACCTTGTTGAGGGAACAGTGATTGGCCAAGACGGGTCAATGCTTTTTGTCGACCTCTCCCCTTTTCGTACCGGCATTATTTACGGCCGGGAATTTAACAATGCCAAAGATATTATTAAGGCTTTAAGGCCGGGCGACAAAATCGTTGCCAAGGTCCTGGAACTGGAAAATGAAAAAGGTTATGTTTCCCTTTCTTTAAAAGAGGCGGCTAAAGAAATTATCTGGCGGGAAGCAGAAGATTTGAAAAAAAACAGAATCCATCTTCTTTTGCCGGTCATCGGGGCCAATAAGGGAGGATTGATTTTGGAATGGAAAGGAATTCAGGGATTCTTGCCCGCTTCCCAGTTAAAAACCGAACATCATCCCCGCATCATAGACGGCGATAAGGAAAAAATAGAAGAAGAACTGAAGAAATTGGTCGACGAAAAAATAAAAGTGATTATTATTGCCGTCAATCAAAAAGAGAAAAAATTAATTTTTTCTGAAAAAGGAACCGAGGTTGAAGAAGTCAAAGAATTGATTTCTAAATATAAAGTTGGCGACATTGTTCAAGGAGAAGTAACCGGCATTGTTGATTTTGGAATTTTTGTAAGAATTGCCGAAAACCTGGAAGGTCTTGTTCACATCTCAGAATTAGACTGGGCCTTGGTGGAAAATCCGGCTGATCTTTTTAAGGTGGAACAAAAGATTACCGCTCAAATCATTAATATTAGCGACGGAAAAATTTCTCTCTCTATAAAAATTCTCAAGCCCAATCCCTGGACTGACGTGAAAGACAAGTACCAGACGGGTGATATTGTAAAAGGGGTGGTTATTAAATTTAACAAACATGGCGCCTTGGTCAGCATTGAAGAAGGGGTGGCTGGCCTGATTCATATTTCAAAATTCGAGTCCGAAGCAGACATGAAATCAAAACTGGAACTGGGCAAAACATATCCTTTTCAAATTCTTATCTTTGAACCCAAAGACCACCGGCTGATATTAAATTATTTAGGAGAGTAACTAATTATACAAACTCATTGCTTTTTGAAGGCCGTCTTTGATGATGGTTTCTATTGCCGAAGTAATTTTTTTAGAGAGTTTTTTAATTATTGCCAGTTCTTTGGGTTTGAATTTGCCGAGAATGTGATTAATGACTTTTTCTGCCGGCGGTTTTTTGATTTTTCCGCTTGGGGTTACCGGAGAAGTTCCCACTCTGATTCTGATAAAATCTTTGGTCTTGATATTTTTGATAATTGACTCCACTCCCTTGTGACCGGCCGAATCCCTGCCAAAAACAATTTTGAATCTCCCCAAAGACAAATCCAAATCATCATGAACAACGATTAAATGCTCGGCCATTTTTTTTGACTTAATTAAATTCTTAAGCGCTTTGCCGGAATTGTTCATAAACGTGTCAGGAAAAATGACTTTATTATTTTTTGCGTAATCCGCCAAAGCCAGCCGGCCCGTATTATGCCGAGTCAGTTCATATTCTTCTCCCGGATTTCCCAAACCAACAATGTAATACATAAAGAAATTTTAACATTTGCATTAAATAAAATAAAGATGTATTATTACTATAAAATGGAAAACCAAAAAGAAAATTCTGTTTGGGATTTTATAAAATTTACTATTATCGCAGTCTTGATTGTAGTGCCTATCCGGCTCTGGATTGCCCAGCCTTTTATTGTCAGCGGCGCTTCTATGGAGCCGACTTTTGATAACGGCGATTATCTTATTATTGACGAAATTTCCTATCGTTTTGAAAAACCAAAAAAGGGAGATGTTATTGTTTTTCGTTATCCTCTTGACCCTTCAAAATATTTTATTAAAAGAATTATCGATATACCCAAACCGGGTGAATATTTTGTTGAGGGCGACAACCGAGGAGCCAGTTATGACTCCCGGGCCTGGGGAAGCGTACCGGAAAAACTCGTTATTGGCCGGGCTTTTCTCCGACTCTGGCCGTTTAACAGAGTCTCAATTCTACCGGGTATAAAATAAAAAATATGGTCAGCAAAAAAGAAAAAACAAAAATTGTGCTTCAGGCCCCTAGGGGTATGCATGATATTTTGGCTGACGAATATATTTTTTACCAAAGCGTTTTTGAGAAAGCGGAAAAAGTTGCCTCTTATTACGGCTTTCAACCTATTCAAACCCCTCTTCTGGAAAAAACCGAACTTTTTACCAGCGGAGTGGGGGCAGCCACGGATATTGTTGAAAAACAAATGTATTCGTTTAGAACCCGCGGCGGAGACCATTTAAGTTTACGGCCGGAACTAACCGCCCCGATTATGCGTTCTTATCTTGAACACGGAATGCATACACTTCCCCAACCAGTAATGGTCTGGCAAGGGGGTTCTTGTTTTAGACACGAAAATCCCCAAAAAGGAAGAACAAGAGAATTTCAACAATTTGATTTGGAAATAATCGGCGAACCAAAGCCCATCGCGGAAGTGATAACCATCAGGGTTTTAAAATCTATTTTCGAAGAACTAAATCTTTCTCCTATCGTCGTTCATATCAACTCCATCGGCGACAAAGAATGCCGGCCGGCTTACCGGAGAGAGCTTGTCAATTATTATCGCAAAAGAATCAACCAGCTCTGCCCGGACTGCAAACGCAGATTCAGAGAAAATCCCTTGCGTCTCCTCGACTGCAAAGAAGAAAAATGCCTGGAATTAAAACAGGGAGCGCCCCAGATGGTTAATTATCTCTGCTCTTCTTGCAAACAGCATTTCCGGGAAGTTTTGGAAGCTCTTGATTCCGCTGATATTTTTTATTCTTTGGACAACCACCTTGTGCGGGGCCTGGATTATTACTCGCGGACGGTTTTTGAAATTTTTTCCAGCGAGGGTGACGGAAACACCGATGCCTTGGCCGGCGGCGGACGCTACGATTATCTTGCCAAAATATTGGGCAAAAGAGACGTTCCGGCCGTGGGCGCAGCCATGGGCGTCAACCGTCTGGTCCAGTTGATGATTGAGAAAAAAATAATACCCAAACAAAGAAAACAGCCGAAAGTATTTTTAATCCAGTTGGGCAATGCGGCGAAATACAAAAGTCTCGAAATCATAGAAATGTTCAGAAGAGCCCATCTCCCTCTGAATCAATCTATCAGCAAGGACAGTTTAAGAGGACAATTAAATCTCGCTTCCAAATTAGATATGGCTTATGCATTAATTCTGGGGCAACAAGAAGTTCTCAAAAACTCAATTATTCTCCGTGATATGAGGTCGGGTACGCAGGAAACAATAAACCTTAAGGATTTGGTTGAGATTATAAAGAAAAAATTATCTTATGATTGAGGTAAAAAAAAATGAAAATGAATCAACAATCGGTCTTATAAAACGGTTCACCAAGAAAATTAAAGAATCGGAAATTTTATCCTTGGTCCGCGATTCGCGCTTTAGAAACCGGCCTAAATCAGATTTGCGGAAGAAAAAGGAAGCCATTAAAAAAGCCGAACTTAAAAAGAAAATAGATTATCTCCGCAAACTTGGTAAAATAGATTAATGAGGAAGAAGTGGGTAGAAATTAAAAATCAAGTTTTGGGAAAGAAATTTGATTTAAGTGTGGTGATGGCCGATGCCAATCTGATGAAAAAACTGAATGAGATATATCGCAAAAAAGAAGGGCCAACTGACGTTTTGTCTTTCTCTCTCTCCCCGACAATGGGCGAAATTTTTATCAGCAAGAAGGCAACCCAGAAAGATTATCTGTTTATCCATTCTCTTTTGCATCTAAAAGGACTGAAACATGGTAAAATAATGGAAAAAGAAGAACAAAAATTATGGCGCGCAATATCATCACAGGAATAGACACCGGCAGCTCAATCATAAGAGTAATGGTGACCGAACAAAAAAAAGATGGTCTTATTAATATTTTGGGAACCAGCCAAAAACAGTCAGAAGGAATAAGACGAGGATATGTGACTCATCTTGATGATGCGGCCAAGAGCATAGAAAATGCTATAAAAGCAGCGGAAAAATCATCAACTATACCCATAAAAAGAGCTCTGGTGGCTATTGGAGGAATAGGATTAAGTTCAATAAAATCAAAAGGATTAATTATGATTTCGCGGGCTGATGGCGAAGTGACTAATTATGACGTTAAAAGGGCGGTTGACCAAAGCGAAGCTAATCTGCCAAACATTTCCAATAGAAAAATCATTCACACTGTCCCTCTCCACTTTAAAATTGATAACAATCCGGTAATCGGTAGGCCAGTCGGGATGACAGGCTCAAAGTTAGAAGTAGAAACATTTTTTATTACTTGTCTGAATCAGCATCTTTCTGACCTTATAAAAGCCGTGGAATTGGCGGGGGTGGCGGTTGATGATGTTGTTGCCTCGCCCTTGGCCATGAGTCAGGCGATTTTAACAAAGGCCCAAAAAGAGGTTGGCTGTATCTTGGTTAATATCGGTGCTTCCACTGTCTCGGTCGTAGTTTTTGAAGAAGGGTTGCCCATTTCTCTGGAAGTCTTCCCTCTTGGTTCAGACTATATCACCAATGATATTGCCCTGGGAATGCGGGTTCCTTTAGATGAAGCAGAAAAAATAAAAATTGATTATAGCAACGTCAGCAGTTCCGGCAATAAAAGAAAATTGTCAGATATTATTGAGGCGCGCTTAAATGATATTTTTGAATTAATTGAGTCGCATCTTAAAAAAATAAGTCGTCAGGAAATGCTGCCCGGAGGAATAGTTTTGACCGGCGGCGGCTCAAATTTATTTAACCTTGAAGAAGTTGCCAAAGTCTGTCTCAATTTGCCGGCTAGGATTGGCACTTTTTCTTTGAAAAAAGATTATTCTCCAAAAAATATCACGGCCATCACCAGTAATCTTAAAGACCAAATATTAAATGACCCAAGTTGGTCAACTGCTTTAGGTCTTTGCCTGATGAATATAAACGAAAATTCTTATGAATTCGCTGACGAAGGCCGGATAAAAAAAGGATTCAGCCAAGGCATCAAAAAATGGTTCCGGTCATTGCTGCCTTGACTAATTTTGAAATGATGCTAACCTTAATTTATGGCAAGAGTTAGTCCTGAAATTGAGGCTTTTGCCCGAATAAAAGTCCTGGGAATCGGAAATTCGGGCACCAATTCTGTTAATCATATGGTTCGCTCCAGAATAAAAGGAGTGGAATTTATTGCCATTGATACTGACGCCCAAAAACTCCATCTTAGTCTGGCTTCCAAGAAAATTCATATTGGAAAGAACTTAACTCGAGGACTGGGCGGCGGAATGAATCCCGAAATAGGAAAAAAAGCAGCCGAGGAAACAAAAGAAGCAATTCAAGAAACTTTAAGGGGAGCAGATATGGTTTTTATTGCCGGCGGATTCGGCGGCGCCACCGCCAGCGGCGCAACTCCTATTGTTGCCAAAATAGCCAAAGAACAAGGAATTCTTACCATTGCCGTTATTACGCGACCATTCACCTTTGAAGGCGCTTATCGCAGCCGCATTGCCGAAGAAGCACTGACAAATTTAAGAGACGCGGTTGACGCCATGATTGTCATTCCCAACGACCGTCTTTTTGGATTAATTAATAAAGAGACAAGTTTTTTGTCCGCCTTCCAAATGTGCGATGACGTCTTGAAGCAGGCGGTTGAAGGCATCACTGACTTAATAACAATACCCGGAATCATCAATCTTGATTTTTCCGATGTTAAAGCAGTAATGCAAAACGCCGGCTCTGCCCTGATGGGAATTGGCTCAGCTCAAGGGGAAAATCGGGCTGAAGAAGCGGCCAAAATGGCAATTAATTCCCCCCTTCTTGATCTTTCTATTGATGGCGCCAAGGGAGTCCTTTTTGCCATCTCCGGCGGAGAAAATATGACTATGCTGGAAGTTCAAAATGCTGCCAATATAATTACCGAATCAATTGATTCTGACGCTAAAGTTATTTTCGGAGCCATTAATGACGACCGACTTAAAAAAGATGAAATAAAAGTGACTGTTATTGCTTCGGGATTTCCCGAAGGGAAAAATATTAGAAAAACATCTCTTTTCCAAAGTCTTTCTCCTAACCAGAATGAGGCGGAAAATTTAATGTCGAAGGATAAAGACAAAGAAAAGACGAAATTAAAAGTAGAAGAAGAAAAAACAGAGGAAGACGAAGATTCGCAAAAGGCTATTCCTGCCTTTTTAAGAAGGAAGAAATAATATGGATACAAAGAAAAATTTAACATTACCAATTGCAATAGTTATTGCCGGTATAATAGTGGCCGGAACTATTTATTACACAAACACAAAAACAAAACCATCCCCCAATAATCCAGCGGCAGCCGGAAATGTTGTTTCTGAAAAACAAGAAACAAAAGGGCCGAAAGAAATCACTTCTAATGACCACATTTTGGGCAATCCTGAAGCGCCTCTCACTCTCATAGTCTTTACAGATTTAGAATGTCCTTGGTGCAAAAAATTTCACGAAACAGTTTTGCAAATGATGGATGAATATGGCAAGCAAGGAAAAGTTAGGTTAGTTTTCAGGCATTTTCCTCTTGATGCTCTTCATCAAAAATCAAGAAAAGAAGCCGAGGCCAGCGAATGCGCGGCTGATTTGGGGGGCAATGAAAAATTCTGGCAATATGTTAACCGCATTTTTGAAATCACGCCCTCTAACGACGGATTAGATCCAGCTGAACTGCCGAAAATCGCCGCCTATGTCGGACTTGATAAAACTAAATTTACCGAATGTCTCAATTCCGGAAAATTTGCCGGCAAGGTTCAAGAAAATTATAATGATGCCATTGCTTCCGGCGGCCAAGGAACACCCTATTTTGTCATCATAAATGAAAAAGGAGAAAAATTTCCGTTTAGCGGTTATCTCCCCTTTTCACAGCTAAAAATTGTTCTCGATCAGCTACTCGTTAAATAATTATAGACAGAAAGAGCGGCTTTAGCGCCTTCGGCGGCGGCTATAACGCACTGCTTGTATTTTATATCAGTAACATCTCCGGCTCCAAAAACTCCTTTTATTGAGGTTTCATTTGTTTTTGGGTCAACAATAATTTCTCCTTCTTTATTTAGCTCAATAAAATCTTTTAAGAATTCCGTTGCCGGAATCCAACCAATACTTATAAAAATGCCTTCCACAGCCAATTCTTTATCATTATAAATAATACTCTCCACAAATTTTTTCCCTTTGATTTTTCTTATTTCGACATCGGTAATAAATTCCACTCGACCAGTCTTTTTTAATTCTTCCACTATCCATTCGTCTCCTGTTATTTTCGGCATAAATTCTAGAATGTAAACTTTGCTGGCGTATTTTACAAGGTCAAGAGCAGCGGCCAAGCCGGAATTCCCTCCCCCTATCACCGCCACTTCTTTTTTATCAAATAAAGGAGCGTCGCAAGTGGAACAAAAACTTACTCCCCGACCCGCGAATTCTTTTTCCCCAGGGACATTGAGATGGCGGGGATTTTTACCAGTCGCTAAAATAATTGACCTTGCCTCAATAGAATTAATTAAAAAACTTTCTTCCTTTTTCTTTATTGATTCTATTTTTTCACCTTCCTTAATCTCAACTCCGTATTTCTCGTTTTGCAGCCGCATTTTCTCAATAATTTCTTTGCCGGAAATTTTTTCAAAGCCCGGAAAATTTTCAATATTTTCAGCCAGAAGAGTTTGACCGCCAACCTGTTTGGCCAAAATCAGCGTTTTTAATTTTTTTCTAGCGGCATAAATACCAGCTGTCAGAGCAGCAGGACCGCCTCCAATTATAACAAGGTCAAAAAACATATTATTTTTCAATTTTAATCACGCTAACCGGACAAACATCGGCTGCTTCCTGATTACATTCAATGTCTTTTACTTCCAGTTCGTATTCGCCTTTTTCATTTTTTTTTCCGGCCTTAAGAACCGCTTTGCCTTCTTCGTAATTTAGCTCCCAAAATTTGGGACAAATCGCGGCGCACGAACCGCAACCAATGCATCCCTCATGATTTTGAATTATTTTTGTTTTTTTTGACATATTTTTCCATGCGCCCACGAAGGATCGAACTTCGGGCCTTTTCGATGTCAACGAAACGCTCTACCACTGAGCTATGGGCGCAATCTTATTTGCTATTTTATCAAAATTATTTAAAATATCAACTAATCTTTATAAAAAAATAATTTTATCCAAATCTTAATTTGCAAAATTTTTTGTAAACTAAGATTTAGAAGGGGCAGATCGCTCTGCCCCACGTCCTTAATCTTTGGCCCCTTGGATGGCCAGGAAGCGACACCTCAGCTCCGGGCTAAGACACTGCATGAAGTCGAGACTTTGAGAAACCTCTTCCAAAATGCGGACGAGATCCCTTACGACTTCGATGCGGTAACACAGGTCATAGTCGTCGTTGACCAATTCGGTGCCGGAAATATGCGGCATCATTCTCATGAAGAGTTCTTTCAGATTTCCTGTGGAAACCTCGACGCGGGGACGCCTCACATCCCCGTGACTGTTGACGGCGAATGAAATACGGGTTTCGAACTCCGATATTCTGGAGTCGAGTTCAATGCGAAAGACGGAGCCATCTTTGGTAATTCTCACGGCAGAGCCTCCTGTTCAAAGTACAAACATTTCTGTCTGTCCTTAGATATAATAACAAAACATTATATTCTTGTCAAACAAAAACTAAAGCCGCCTGCGGCCAATTGAAATTTTAAAATATTTCTGATAAGATTAGCTATATCAGGGCGCTATCGTCTAGCCTGGTCTAGGACGCAGGGTTTTCATCCCTGTAACCCGGGTTCAAATCCCGGTAGCGTCATAAATGGGTGGGTTGCGCCGAATGGTAAGGCACCGCTCTCGAAAAGCGGAACCTCGCAAGAGGTTTGCAGGTTCGAGCCCTGCACCCACCGCCAATCATTTTATCCACATCCCCCCCCTTGACTTTTAAGATGGTTTTGATATCTTTAATTTGGAGTCCTCTGCAGAGGCAAAGGCGATGCTGAGGGCAGCTGCACCGTCGGGTGCTGTAGGCGAGAGGGTGCGGAAGTCACAGGACAACCGCACCCCTTTTTAATTTTTGGGCCATTAGTGTATAATTAAGATATATGGAATTACAAGAAAGTTATGATTATAGTGAATCTCATCTCTCTCCTGAAGAACAGGCGGATTTAAATGCCCTGCGCCGTTTGCAATTTGAAAGAGCTTTTAATGACAGAGAGAGGCAGAGATTTTTTGAATTATCTGAAAAAGAAGGGAGGAACGGGAAACCCGGCTTAATCGAAGAGGAAAAAGCGGAATATTTGCAATTAACCAGAGAACAGACTGAAAGCAGAAATTGGACTCCTGAAAAAGCAAATAGGCTGCTTGAACTGCAGAAGAAAATGTGAAAAAAACAGCAGTAATCAAAATTTTGAAAAATGACGGAAAGGGAGTTTTGGCTACTGATACTATTTATGGACTGGTGGGTTCGGCTCTGTCCAAAAAAACAGTTTCCAGAATTTATAAGCTCCGGAAAAGAGACGCAAAAAAGCCAATGATTATTTTGATTGGCTCGCTGAATGATTTAAAATTGTTTGGCATTAAAATCAATGGTAAGTTGCGGAAATTTTTAAACAAACTCTGGCCGGGGAAAATCAGTATTATTCTTCCCTGCCCTAATAAAAAATTCTCTTATCTTCATGGGGGTACAAAAAGTCTGGCTTTTCGTTTGCCGGCAAAAAGAAGTTTATTGAAATTAATCCGCCAAACCGGACCATTAGTCGCACCCAGCGCCAATATCAACGGACTAAAACCAGCGAAAAATATAAAAGAAGCGAAAAAATATTTCGGCAATAAAATTGACTTTTATTCAGATGAAGGAATAATAAAAGCTCTACCTTCTACCTTGATTGAAATTAAAAGATTATGATTATTCTTGCCATTGAGACATCTTGCGATGAAACCGCTATCGCTGTACTTAAAGTGGATAAAAAGAAATTCGAGATTCTTTCTAATATTGTTGCTTCACAAATAAAAATTCATGCTCCTTGGGGTGGAGTTGTGCCGAATTTGGCAAAACGTGAACATATTAAAAATTTACCCATTGTTCTTAAAAAATCGCTTGCTCGAGCGAAAATAAATCCTAAAAAAATAGATTTAATGGCCGTGACTGTTGGTCCAGGGCTGGAGCCGGCACTTTGGACCGGCATTAATTTTGCCGAAGATTTAGCGGAAAAATGGCACAAGCCGCTCATTGGAATTAACCACCTAGAAGGCCATATTTTTTCTTCGTTCTTAAATTCAAAAAATAAAATAATTTTTCCGGCATTGGCTTTGTTGGTGAGCGGAGGGCATACGGAGTTAGTTTTAATTAAAGATTGGCTAAAATACAAAGTAATCGGCCAAACCCGGGATGATGCGGCTGGCGAAGCTTTTGATAAAGTGGCGAAAATGCTGGACTTGGGCTATCCAGGTGGACCAGAAGTTGCTAAAATGGCAGAAAGATTCAAATTTCAAGATTCAAGTTTCAAGATAAACCTGCCGAGACCCATGATTAATTCTAAAGATTATGACTTCAGTTTTTCTGGTCTTAAAACTGCGGTCTTGTATTTACTAAAAGATTTAAGGGCGGGAAAGTTTGGTTCTCGTATCATTTCCCTTGGGGCCCGTAATACCTGCCCGCCATCGCTGCGCTCAGGCGCTGGCAGGCGGGAAGAGAACCAACTTTCCCGCCAGATCTGTTATGAATTTCAGCAAGCAGTAATTGATGTGCTTATTAAAAAAACAATAAACGCTGCACGCGAATACAAAGTTAAAACAATTATTTTAGGTGGAGGTGTGGCAGCCAATCAAGAATTACGGAGGCAGCTCAGTGAAGCAATAGAAAAAGAAATTTCGCGTTGTGCGTTCCGCGTTCCGCATTACGAATTTACCACTGACAATGCAGCCATGATTGCTCTGGCTGCTTATTTTCACACTAAAGACAAACCCAAAAAACTCCGGGCAAACGGAAATCTTACTCTTTAGTTATTTTCTTTTTTCCTTCTCTTAATAAGAAAGAGAATTATCAGAAGTATTAAGAAAAGAATAATCCAGAAAAGCCAGCTGCCGGAAAGACCCAAAATAGAGGCTGCCAAATTTTTAACTCCCCCAAATAGGCCTACTGAGGCTGTTTTCTCTCCGGTTTCAGTGGTTGTTCCCACCCCTCCTTGAATATTTTCCCCGGTCGCTCCGGACTGCTGTTCTCCGCCCCCTGCTGCCGCTTCTCCGCCGGCTGTTCCGCTAATTGTTTCTCCAGCCGCTGCTTCTGCGGCTTTGGCTATCGCCTCTTCTGGAGTAAGAGTGGTAAAGCTATGCTCGTAACTAATTGCCAAAGAGGCGTGAGAAACCGCCCGAAAATGATAAGTAGTTCCCGGAGTCAGTCCAGAAATAATTACTGAATGATTAATAACTTTTAGAAAACTATCAGTTTCCGGCGTAGTCCGCTCATATCCATATTTCGGCGGATTGCCAATATTATCACTTAAATCCAGAGTGTGTTTCTCGCTTTCCAAAGCGTAAATAACCTGACTTGAAGCAGGATAACTGGTTTGCCAGGTAATGGTTACACTAATAGTTGTAGTTTCAACTGCCGCTTCGTTCAAAATAGTTAAGCCTGGCGGCAAACTGTCGGGCGGACCATTACCACCGCCTCCACCCCCTCCGCCACTGGTTCCTCCGCCCGGAGGAGGAAGCGGCAAACCGCCTTCGGTCCCCTCAAATCCAACCACAATATCAAAACCCAGAGTTTTTTCCTGATAAGCATTTCCCGCTCCGGAATTAAAAGTAATCATAAAATCGTATTCGGTCTGGCTACCGTTGCCAGCCAAACTGGAAAGATATGTTTCGCCCTGGCTGAAAAACTGACTTAAAGTGTTGTTGAAAATAATTGTTGCGCCCTCTTTAATAATCAAATTCAACTGAGAAGCGAAATTATCAGGGTCGTTTTTATTTATGGCTTCAACGGCTATTCTATGGGTTTCCGCGCTGTTATTTGTCACTTTTATCCAACGACTCACTCCTTCTCCCGGCAGAAAATTGGCTTCTTTAAATAAAGGCGTTTGCTGAAATTCTACAACAAGATTGTCAACCTGCGCCTGCGCAAAAGCAAAGGGCAGGAAGATTGAGATTATTAAAATTGTTTTGATTAATTTATTCATAAAATTATTCGGTTGGGGCCGGTGGCTCAACGGGCGGCGGCACCGGCGGCTCAACAATAACCGGTTCTTCAACCACAACCGGCGGTTCTTCAACTACCGTTGGCTGCTCTTCAATTATTACCGGTGGCTCTTCTGGAACAACCTCTGGGACAACTTCGGGGATTACTTCTTCAGCCGGTTCAACTGGGACTTCTTCGGTAATAGTTTCAACCGGTACTTCCTCAATAATAGTTGTTCCCCCAAAAACCTCGTCGGTCAAAGCCGCGCCAGAAACGGAAACTCCCGTTTCAATAACTGGCGCTTCTTCAATGATCGGCGCATCGCTTTCTTCCGGTAAATCGTTAGGCACTCCTTCTTCGTTTGAAACCGGCCCGCTTCCCAAGAATTCAATTCCTTGATAAGTAAAGGTTATGGTTTCAATTCCGTCAATTGAAGGATTGGTTCCCGGATTTGGCGTTGCATTAATTATCCAATCAGTTGCTAAATCATTATCATAACCCTTAATTATTCTCGCTAAGGACTTACCCTTGCCTGAAAGCGGCAGTTCAAAATAGGTCGTATCATCGCCATAACTCATCGCATCAACCAAACTATTATCTGTCTTTCTTAATTCTACCCTGTCGCCGTCATCGCTTAAACCATTACTGCCAATTTTATCGCCGGGCAAATCTATGGTAATCGTTCCTTCGGGCAAAGTCCAGTAATCTTCCCAGGTAGAACTCTTTCCAGAAGCAACAGCAAAGCCATGAGCCGGGATTGGCGCACTAGAAGGAATAACATCACAACCAGCAGTTTCACAAATCTTCCAGCCGGAAATATCAACTGCCGATTCGGTAGGATTATAAATTTCCACCCACTCGTTGTTCGGGTCATCGCCTTTGCCGCTTCCGACATCATAGTAAACTTCATTGACAACAAGATGGTCAGTGGTTACTTCCGGCGGAGTAAAGGTTATTTCCAAAATCGGTCTTTTATCGGCATCGTTGCTTTCTCTGGAATGAAATTTACCTTCATAAGAGGTTAAAGAATTTTCAGCACTATCGCTTAATCGCCAGCCATAATTTGCAGTACCAGAAATAAATGACTGAACATCGTTTGTTACATCCCAAGATAGCCATTTTGGATTATTGTCGCCAGTAGAAACAGAGTTGGTTATGGCGTCAACATCTGGCTTATTATTCCAATCAATTCCATTGGGGTCTCTTTCTTTCCAGTTGCCCAAAACTCTTTTTGCATCATAGGTTCGCGAAGATGAAGGCGTGTCTTTCATATATAATTTCATAATCGCGGAACTGACAACTGTGCCTGTTGGCAAATGGAAGTCAAATTTGATATACGTCCTTTTGTTTTCATGACCGCTTCCTCCGTCTTTTGATCTAACTTCAAGTTCGGAATCGCTTCCATAGTTGGAATCAGGGCTTTTTTCACTAACATAAGAATCGGCAATCGGTGAATAACTGGAAGTTGTTGGTTCTGTCCAACTTCCGCTGTTAATAGTATTGGAAATTATTTCCTGGTCATAGAATCCCGCTCCGCCAATCTGAGCGCCGTCAAAAACAAAATCGAAATCACAGGTTTTGTTTTCCCAAGAAGGGTCGTTGCCAATTAAAGACGCTGTAAATTGCCAGTCATCAGGAGAGAAAAATTGGCCGGCGCCATAAGTAAAATCTTTTAGAGTGCCGGCATAACCAATGTCAGCGCCGTTTCGGGTTACTGTCAAATTAAGATTATCGCAAAGATCTCCTGTTTCGTCTTCAGTTTTTAAATTATATTCAAAATCCAAAATGCCATCCTTTATAACGCTGATATCCCTGACAGAATTCTGGGTTGGCGTTACTTCCGGTAAAAAATCCGCTAGTGAATTCAGAGAAAAATCCAGAGTGCTGGCTGTGTAAATATTGTTTGGCGATGCCTCTGTGTCATTCAGATAAGCCGAAGTTTCCATAATGGCCGAAAGCCCGGTCAAGTTAAGACCGGCAATCAGCGATATGGAAACAAGTTTTACGATGGAATTACGAATCATGTTTTTCCTCTTTTCTTTTTTTAATTTCACCGACAATCTTTTTACTTTCGTCAAAAATAATTAAAGCGGCCGGCACAATGATAATCAGGGCAAAACCGAATGGCTTTCTGGCAACATCAACGGCAAAACCGACATAAGGCGCGTCAAACAAAACTTTGCCGACAACATCTTTTTTCTGAATTTCCCGCGTGTCCGGCGCGTTGTTGGCATCGCCTTTGGTAATATAAATTGGCTGACCATTAACAACTTTAATGTCAGCAATCCGGTGCGTTGTGGGCGGTTTTGTTTTGCTGTACGGGCCAAAAGTAATGATGTCGCCTATTTTATAATCGCTCGCCGGCCTCACCACTACCACGCTTCCCATTTTTATTGCCGGTTGCATTGAGCCGGAAAGTACGGTTAGAACTTTATAATTTCCGGGAATGGGCAAAAGCGAGGCAATCAGCAAAAGCGCGATTAAGGCAATCGCTCCGAGAAACACATAATAAATTGTCTTAAAGACCTTGTTCATAAAGTCTTTACAAGCCGCCCCAATTCACAAGATTGAGGCAACTTAAAAGACTTCATTTTAGAGTTATTTCGGCGGTTCTAGATTTACACTCTCGCAACTGAAATTCGGATTGTTTCTTTGTTGTTCCGCGTAAGCGGTAAGAGATGTCAAAAATGAATCTCCTTGGGCAATATTCTGATTTCCTACGCCTGAACAATGAATACCTGTTCCATCAACAGTCTGCATTCCAAAACACCAAGCCAAACCAACATAAGCTGTTGTGGTTGCTGTCAAAGGAAAACGAGTCATCGTCTTTATATCCTTCAATGCCGCTGGGCCATACAAAATAGTTTCGCCTACATCATAGGCATTGTTCTGGGGATTATTGTCTGCCCAAACAACAGCGCTTAGGAATTGCGAAAGTTCACCAGTATCTTGCGGATTGGTAACCAGCAAACAACTGTAAGCATCGTTGCCAAGCACATGCAAACTGATGATGTTTGTTCCGCGGTCCCCGGGCTTCACATCGTTAAGCCGCCAGAAATAATCGCCGGGCGCCAAATCCTTCTCGCCCCAGAGAGTGCAATTAGTTTTGAAGTAATCGTTGTCGCAATTGCCGTTGATAGTAAGCGCGTACAATAGTCCGCCTGGATTGGCTGCTGGATCGTGGCTTCCGTTCCAGTTGGTCACAACGAATTTTAATTCGTTTGCGCCTTGGGCAGGAGTGAAAGAAATTGATATTGGTGTTTGATAACCGAATTCACTATCGTTTCTGCCGATTTCAACGCCATTGAGATAAACCACAACGCTGTTGTCAGAACCAACGCTGAAATTTAAAGTTGCTCCCGTAAACGGGCCGTACCAATCAAAGGTTCGGGCAAATGTGTAAGATGCTCCGTAAGTGTCCGCTGCTAAGGTTGGATCAGTTGCCCAAATCCATTTAGCATTAGGGTTGCCAACATTGGCAGTCCATCTGACATGAGGGTGGCTAACTAATAAAGCAGGGTGTGGCATAGAAACCGGGTCAGCGCCGCCTACTGTTGCAACTACAGAATTTGAGGTGTCGCTAACAATAGTAACATTGCAGGTTTTGCAATCAACATCATTATAAGTTTGCCTGACATGGTCAACTTTCAAGTCCACTGTTCCGGCAGTAAAGATGTTGCCAGCCGAAGTTTCTGTGTCGCTGAACAAAGCAACTGTTACGCCAATTCCAATTGCCGCAACTGCCGCTATAACACTGAGACTAATAATAATTTTTTTCATAGTAGTTTTTTAACAATCAAGATTGGGTTACGAGTTAATTATCTTGGCAGTCGACATGGAATGAGATGGTGTTCCCAAATCCGTCCCCCGGAAAATCATGCACGACATATCCTGTTTCCCCAGCGCCAGAGCTATACGTGTAATGGGGGTAAACCGGATAGTTAAATCCATCTACTGCAGGAGCGCTCGGCGCTGCCACTCCGTTGCCTCCAACCGGATGATCGCTGGAGTCAATTCCGCCCCCGACCGCGTGGGTGCCTGCTGGGCAAGACCAACCAGCCCAACCACCATCACCAAATCCTGTCTGGGTCCTATCGACCCTTGTTATTGGTTTCGGTGGAATGCATCGAAAATCTGCATTATTTCTTGACTGCACAACATTGAAGCTGATATCACCAGTCATGCTGTCAGTTTGAACTTCATTTCCAGTTGCAGCTGGCAGGTTCCAAGCAACACCCAAGCAAGAAGTTTGGCCGCCGGCCAATGGTCCACCCCCTGTTGTTGAATCATAAACTGGCAAAACACCATTTACTGGATGGCCGGAGAGAAGAATAGGTTCATTGGGCTGATGTATGTTATCACACTTCCCTTCTGGCGATGTAGGACTCACCCCATCGTCTTTCCAGATGGTGAAGACCAGATTGTTCTGCAATTCACCTTCTCCGACTCCGGGATTACCACAGGTTTTGTCGTTTCCTGAATTTACATCTGATTCCGGTTCAGTACAGCCATTTTCTGCATTTGCCAAGTTGGAAACTGCCGCGCAAACCCAGGCATCGTTGTTTAGTACATGCAGACTGATTGTGTTTTCTCCAGAATCGCCGGGTTTAACATCTGTGAAATTAAAGAACTTGTCGGAAGTGGGATTTAAATCTTTTAACTCCCAAGTTGATGTGGCCCACGATTGGCCGTTATATGTTGCATGACTATCAATTGTAAGATCAATCGCTCCGGCGGTGAAGGTGTTGCCAACTGAGGTTTCGGTGTCGCTGAAGAACGCGGTTGTGGCGCCGACGACAACTGCGGCCACGGCCGCAATAATACTAACGCTAACTAATATTTTTTTCATAAGACTAATTTTAATGATTAAACTAATAATTTTTTATTTCTGCCGTTCTTACCCGCTCGGCAAAAGGGATCGACCAGATTAAAATCAAATTAAAAACCGAATCCGCGAAAAACCGCGAACCCGGCCGTTTAATTGACCATATTTTACTGCCCAAATTGTATTGGACATCATAATTCTAAACTATATTTAAAAATTTTTTTGTCAATGTGGAAAACTATCAAAAAACAAAATTTCTCTTTGTCAAATAAATGGTGTCCTTTATAGTGTCCGATAGAAAAAAAATAAGAATCTTAATAAAAAAAAGTGCCGCCCTCTCCCCCAGCCGGGCTGGAAAAGAGAGCGGCCACAAAGAGCACAGGCGGGTTGAGACTCGCGCCGCTACTTGAACCTGCGGAACACGCCGAGCCCGACGAGCCCGAACCCGACGAGGACCATAGTCGCCGGATCAGGAGTGGATTCCACCTCTCCACGGTACATGACGCCAAAACCATCGCCCCAGTACTGATATGCCGCCAGGACGAGGCGGTTCTGACCCTGAGCCCACTGTGTTGAGCCCAGCGAGAGAGTCAATCCCTCCCACGGTTCACAACCGGGTCGTCCTGTAATGCAGTGGGCATCTGGCGTGGTCGGCGCATCCCACAGCATCAAGCCGCCGGGGTATAGGTTGTTGAACAGGTAGATGTCCGCGGTGTCGTCGGCGAACAGTTCTGCCCAGCCGATGTTGGTGCTGTAAGGCAGGAAAATGTTCTCTGTGAAGAACGCCGTCGGTACGCCGTGCACGGTGTTGGGTGGCGACCACCCCCCCTCACCCGTGTTGCTGAACGAAATCCAACACACGCCGGGAGACGGCACAGCCCAGGCCGAGACCGGAACCAGGCAGACATTGTTGCCGGTGATGTTGTTGCTTTCGCTGAGGGTGTCGCTCGAAAACGTGACCATGGTCGCGATCGCGACCGATGTTGCCATGATGAGCAACACGACAAGAACCATCACGGTTCTCATAGTTCTCATAGATCAATCCTCCTAGCTGGGGTTGCCAGCTTCTATAAACATACTAACATATTCTGCTAAAAAAAGCAATATTGTCGTCTGAAGAAGACAAGGATTTAAAAACGATTGACAAAAACAGCTACTTTTTATAAAGTAAAAGCCAGAAAGGAGGCGCTTGTGAACCAAGAGCTTCTAAAAAAACGTGTAGAATTGGGGGCTGAGAAACTGGGAAATTGGTTCGACAGCCGGTGGTTCCTGAAAGTTGATCCGACCAGACTAAATATGGCTAGCGCCGAGCGGGATATCCTGGGCCAGCTGTACAAAGGGTATCTCACTGGGCTTGATTGGTTAAAGATACCGACAAACGAAGCCCATCTTTTTGGCTTTGGCATAGAAGATTGTTCTCCAGACAGAGAAGAAGCCGCAGACCTTACTCTGGCATGGACGGAGAAAATCTCCCTAGAAGTTCGCGCCGAGGCAACAACCAAACAAATAGCCAGGGCGGCCAAACAGAGGTTGTGCCGGCAAAAGAAAAAAGCCCAGTCAGCCGTACATTTATTATGACCCTCGCGTCCCAGCGGCCGAGGGTCAATCTTTATTTTTTTTTAAAATAGCGTGTTTTATAACAAAACAGCCCTTGCGGGCTGTTTTGCATTTTGAGTTTCGGTTTTTAGCTTTCTGATTAATTCCCAGCCATATAATTTATGAAATCTTCAAGGATACTGGTACTGCAGCCATACTTATAATGTCCGCCAAATTCCCCTAGTCCCGCAGCTTTGAACAAATCAAGAATCTGATGACAGCTGCAACCGTAGGTATCTGTTAAGGTAAATGATTTTCCGGGCGTAACCTGACTTTTTGGATTAGGTTGCTGTACAAAATTTGTACCGCTGTCCCAATGCCATCTGTGTACTCCCCACATATTAGAAAAATATCCTGCCGTGATATCAGATTGCGTTGCAGGACAAAAATCTGCACCATCGCATACTCCATCGCCATCACTATCACCACCCGTGTAGTTTACTGTTGCTTTGAATATTAGCCCTGCAGGATTGCTATCGTATGATCCGTAGTTAAAGTAGTTGATAGCCCTTACCAAAATCGTGTTTAATCCAACTACCGGATTGATTGTATATGTTTGTATCGTTCTCCATGCCTGGGTATCTGGTCCATCTTTACTTAAAGCTCCGTCTTGGCCAATAAAATCTCCGTTGAAATATAGTGCTTCTGCGTTGTCTGAGTCTATTGATATTGTCCCAGTTATATCCTGTGCGCATTGGGGAACTTCAAATGTCTTTTTGAAATACCATCCTCTTTCAGGAACATTTGCGTATTCCTCAGCAGGATTAGTTTGTGCGGTTCTCCATATCCATGTGGCACCAGCATCCTTTAGGTCTGTTGGCCACGAAGGATGAACCCATGTGGGAACTGCATTTTGCCAAGAAGAATTATCTGAAGACCACATTGTCATTCCATCACTAACTACATCAAAACCCGCTGCCATTGCCGTTGTTGCGAAGGCAAAAGACAGGACTAATCCGCTTAAAATTAATATTTTTTTCATAAGTTTTCTAATTAATTGATAATTTTTTTATTTAATAAATTTTATTGATGCCAGTGATATCTCCTGTTCCAAGCGTATGATCAGTATCTCCTTTATAGCCGTATCCATACATTGTCAAAGCCCAGTCTCTTGGCGAATAGAGATCGCCCAGCAAAAGCCAGTGGCCGAACTCATGGGTGGCAATGTTTTGCAAATCATAACTCGCCGAGTCTCCGTTGGTAGCCCAAGGCAAATCGGAATTAAAAACCGTATCTGTTTCCACCAAGGTTTTTGTTGTCCTGCTATACCAGTAAAAAGTCACGGCAATGGCATTGGGATAACTTGAGCCAAACGATTCAAACGAGACTGTGTTGATGCCATCCGTGCTGGGGTTGACAGGCGTGTTAGTGACAGTTGTTCCGAGATAATTAAAATCAATATGCGTAGAATTAAAATTGTCGTGACTCACCCACTCTTGAAAAGCTAACTGTGTTGCATTGATAACGTCTGTGTCCGGTATTTGAGTATTAACGGGATTTATTTTATAAGAGACTGCCGGTATTGCCCAATGTATACCGTTGTATTTATAATCATTAACCTGGTCGCCGGTTGCGCCAGCTCCTTTGGCAAGACCTTGGGCATGCGGGTAATGCACAAACACGCCCCGCTCAATATCGCTGCTAGGATTGGAATTATCTGACTTGGCCTGGACCAAGGCAATGCCTAAAAATAACGCAACGACCAACGAAATTGTGATAATAAATGATTTTTTCATATACTTTAAGTTTATAGATAATTTATCAATTGTCAATTTTAAAATAATAATGCCCAGGCAGGAGGGACGATTCTCCTGCCCGGGTCTCACGTAGAGAGCGCCCTCAGGAGGGCGCGTCAGGAAGAATCAATCTATTAGCAGGTTATATTAAAAATTTTTTAATGTCAAGATAAAATGGGGATAAATTTCCGCAATTAAAAAAATTTAGCCCTGGGCAGACATGGAACCTGCCCAGGGCAGCGATAAGGTGGCTTTGTAAGCGTTTTGTGCTCTACCACCCCCTTTCTATCCATTTCTTAGAATACCTCCGTATTTTTTAAATGTCAAACGGTAATTAAATTGAAAAACCTTAAAGCAAATGGTAATCTGGAATTATGACCCCTAAAAAACTGCTTAAGCCTTACGACCCGAAAGCAACTGAAGACAAAATTTATAAAATCTGGGAAAAATCCGGTTTTTTTAACCCTGATAAATTGCCGTCTCCCCGCAAAAAACCATTTACCATCCTCCTCCCCCTTCCTAATGCCAATGACCCGCTGCATATGGGCCACGCCCTTTTTACAATAGAGGACATAATGGCCAGATATCATCGGATGCTGGGAGAATCCGTTCTTTGGCTGCCCGGAGGCGACCATGCCGGCATTGAAACCCAGTTTGTTTTTGAAAAAGAATTGGCCAAAGAAGGAAAAAGCAGATTTGATTTTGACCGGAAAACTCTTTATCAAATGATTGCTGATTTTGTAGAAAAGAATAAAAATACAAACCGCGACCAACTGAAAAAAATGGGATTTTCGCTGGACTGGACGCGCTATCATTTCAGTCTTGAACCAAAAATTATAAAAATGGTAATGGATACTTTTCGGAAATTGCACAAAGACGGCTTGATTTATCGCGGAGAAAGAATAGTTAATTTTTGCACAAAATGCGGCACGGCTTTTTCAGACTTGGAAGTGGATTATGTAGAAAAAAATGATTTTCTTTATTTTATTGACTACGGAACCATCCAAATAGCAACAACCAGGCCGGAAACAATTTTTGCCGACGTGGCCGTGGCTGTTAATCCCAAAGACAAAAGATATAAAAAATTAATTGGCGGCAAAGCCACTATTCCCATCATCAATAAAGAGATACCAATAATTGCCAGTGATTTGATTGATATAAATTTCGGCACCGGCGCTCTCAAGGTTACGCCCGGTCATGACACGGCTGATTTTGAAATCGGCAAAAAAAATAACTTGGAAACAATCATCGTCATTGACCGAAGCGGCAGAATGATAAATCTGCCGGAAAAATACAGGGGCATGAAAATAAATCAAGCAAGAAAAGAGGTGTTTAAAGACCTTACGGAAAAAGGCAAATTAATAAAAATCGAAGAGTTGAAGCATTCGGTCGGTATTTGCTATCGCTGCCAAACAATAATTGAACCAATGATTATGCCCCAGTGGTTTCTAAAAGTAAAAACCCTTGCAAATCTCGCCCTTGAAGCCGTTAAAAAGGGTGAGACAAAAATTGTTCCTAAAAAAAGATTTGAAAAAATGTATCTTGATTGGATGAAAAATATTCACGACTGGAACATCAGCCGGCAGATTGTCTGGGGACCAAGGATTCCTGTCTGGTATTGTCTGGACTGCAATCAAAATATTCTCATTAATTTTATTAACAAAAACGGCATTAAAATCAGCGGGGTTTATGAGGATTTAAAAATTAAGCACTCTTTTAAAGAAATAAAAGACGGGCTGCAAAGTTTGATAGCCGATAAAAACGCAACTTATTCTTTAGACGAAAAACCTTGTAAAAAATGCGAGGGTAAAAATATCCTTCAGGAAACGGATACTTTTGACACCTGGTTTCTGTCGGGTCAATGGCCGTTAACGACCTTGGGATATCCCAACGGTAAAGACTTCAAAAGTTTTTATCCGACTTCTGTTTTGGATACGCTTTGGGATATTTTATTTTTTTGGGTTGCCAGGATGATGATGTTCGGACTTTATTTAACAAAAAAAGTTCCTTTTAATGTTATTCACCTGCACTCTCGCGTGGTTGATGAAAAAGGACAAAAAATGAGCAAAAGCAAAGGAAACGTTATTGACCCAATTGGCGCCGTGGAAAAATACGGCGCCGATGCCCTGCGAATGTCCGTTATTTTTGGTTCAGCGCCAGGAAGTGATATTCATATCAGCGAAAACAAAATCAGGGGAATGAAAAACTTTTCAAACAAAATATGGAATGCTTCACGTTTTGTTCTTTCCGGCGGTCCAATTAAAAAAGAAATAGACATAAAAAATCCGGACGACAAATGGATATTGCAGGAAATAAACAAAGTAATTAAAAAAACAACAAACCTGATTGAGCAATATCGTTTTGATTTGGCTGCGGAACAACTTTATCATTTTTTCTGGCATACTTTTTGCGATAAGTATATAGAAAAAAGCAAGGCGCGGCGCGAACAAGCCCAGCCGGTTTTGTTTGAGGTGCTAATAACTTCTTTAAAACTTCTCCATCCCTTTATGCCTTTTATAACAGAGGAAATTTGGTCGCTTTTACCAAATAAGAAAAATTTGCTGATTATAGAATCATGGCCGAAAATTTAACAGCCACAGTTTTCTTTTTAGCCCTTGCCAGCGGAATTATCCCGGCTCTTTTTTGGCTTTGGTTCTGGTTAAAAGAAGACCCCCATCCTGAACCGCGCTGGGTTCTTATGGCTACTTTTTTCGGCGGGATGTTCGTTGTCGGAGGAGCTTTAGTCGCTGAATATTTGATTTCTTTGTATTTCAGCGGAACAATAATGCTCTTGCTTTGGGCTTTTAGCGAAGAGTTTTTGAAATACTTTGCTGCCTGGAGAATTGCTCTGACAAGGCCGTCGTTTGATGAACCTATTGATGCCCTGGTTTATCTAATAACAGCCGCCCTTGGTTTTGCCAGTCTCGAAAACATTTTATTCAGTCTTAAATCATTTTCCATCACCGGTCTCCTTTCCGGATTTATTACCAGCAACCTCCGCTTTATTGGCGCCACCCTTCTTCATACTGCTTGCTCAGCCGTTGTCGGAGCCAGCATTGCTTTTTGTTTTTTTCACAAAGAAAAAATGAGGTATAATGTAATAGGGGGAATTGTCTTGGCAACAGTTTTGCACTTTATCTTTAATTACTTTATAATAAAAAGTAGCGGTGAAAATATTCTTAAAATTTTCCTGCCTCTTTGGATGGGAATAATTATCATAATTTTTATTTGCGAAAAGGTCAAAAGAATTAAAAAAGAAACTTAAAAATATGTCTAAGGACAAACGTTCATTTTTTGAAAAATTAACAGGGGGCTCTAAAGAAGAAGAACAGGAAGAGGAACCGAGTAAAACTTTTATGGAAGAAGTGGAGCAGGAAAACGAGGAGGGTCAGCTGACAGTTGATGTTTATCAAAGCCCCACTGAAATTGTCATTCAGGCCATTGTGGCCGGAGTAAAACCAGAAGAATTGGATATCTCCATAACCCAAGATATGGTAACTCTCAAAGGAAAAAGAGAGGACAGCCGAAGAATAGAAAGAGAAAATTTCTTTTATCAAGAACTTTACTGGGGCTCTTTCACAAGGTCAATTTTGCTTCCCCAGGAAGTTGATCCGGATGAAGCCGAGGCGGTTCTGAAAAACGGGCTCCTGACAATCAAACTTCCAAAACTAGACAAAGAAAGAGTCCAAAAAGTCAAAATAAAAAGCGAATAATTTTTCTCAGCGTTGTGCCTAGGGTCGGACTTGCACCGACCACCCCCGCTTTTTCAGAGCGATGCTCTAACTACCTGAGCTACCTAGGCATTTTTTAATGCAAGGGGATGTTGGGCAATGATTTTTGAATCCCTTGAACCTGTTTTATCAAATCCAAAAGTTGATTTAAATAGGGCTGAAGAAAATAATAAGCGCCAAACGCAGCCCCTATAATAATCAGCCAATAAATAATTCTGAAAAAAGCCGATATCCGATTGCTCCTTCTAATTCCCTTTAAAATTTTAAGAGATTCTTTTGATGTCTCAATATTTTCTTTTAGAAGTTGCTTAATTTCATCTCCCTCATTCATACTAATTCTATATTAGTAAATTAAGAGATGATGTCAAATAAAAAAATGGACCATACCGGATTCGAACCGGTCGCCTCTTCCATGCCATGGAAGCGCTCTACCAAATGAGCTAATGGCCCGAATAGGCCCCGAATTTACTCAGGACCTAAATTATTATACAGCCGGTTTCGGAGGTTCTTCGGGAAATTTCTTTTCTTTACTGAAAACATAGAGATACAAAATTTCCAGAATGCCGACGGTATTAATAATAAGCAGGGCTACAAACCAAGTCTTTTCTTTTCTCTGGGCTGATTTCCAAAGAGCCAAACCCTTCCAAATAAGAGACCAGACAACGAGAATTAAAAAGGCAATGCCGCTAAATCCAAATCCTCCTACTCCGAAGGGTGTAAAATTTTGCCAATTACCCATCATAATGTTATTTTTTTAATTATTTTTTATTTTCGACCTTTATGCCCTCGAGAAGAATTGAACTCCTATCTCTTCCTTAGGACGGAATTGCTCTATCCGTTGAGCTACGAGGGCTGAAAATCATATCCTCAATAACTCTGATAATTTTTTTTTATCAAACCCGATTATAAATTCACTACCTATTTCAATAATCGGCACGCCCATCTGCCCAGTCTTTTCTATTATTTCATCGCGCTTTTCGGCATCAACTGACAAATCATAGTCAATAAAAGGAATGTTGTTTTTCTCCAGCCATTCTTTTGCCAAACGGCAATAAATACAGGTTGGCGTAGAATAAATAATTACTTTTCTCATAATTAATGATATGTTATCATATTTTCATGTGCCTCGCAACGCCGTTAAAAATCATAAAAATTAAAAAAGATAATAAGGCCATTGTTGGTTCAAATAATCATACCCATGAAATAGATTTAAGTTTAATAAAAAAACCGAGAATCGGCGATTATGTCTTGGCCCATGGAGACATGGCTATAAACAAAATCAATGAACAAGAAGCTGAGAAAATTTTAAAATTAATTAAAAGTTCAAAATATCTATGAAGAACAAAGGTATTTATTTTGTATTAACAACTGCTTTTATTAGTGGTTTAGCTGTTTTTTTGAATAAATTTGCCGTTACTTTTTGGTCTAATTCCTCTGTTTTTACAACCGCCAAAAATCTGATAGTGGCTGTCTTATTAACCAGCTTGATTATATTGATGAAAAAACTTTATGAACTTAAAACTCTCTCTATTAAAGACTGGTGGCGACTCATTGTCATTGGTTTTATCGGCGGCTCAGTCCCTTTTCTTTTGTTTTTTAAAGGATTAACAATGGCCTCGGCAACAAATGCTGCTTTTATTCACAAAACACTGTTTATTTGGGTAGCCTTATTGGCAATTCCATTTTTAAAAGAAAAAATATCAAAACTGCAAATTTTTGCCCTCGGGCTTCTTGTTTTTGGCACTTATCTTTTTGCCGGTCCTTTAAAAATCAAATTTGGCTCTGGGGAATTTCTCGTTTTTTTAGCTACTATTTTTTGGGCAGCTGAAAATATAATCGCCAAAATTACCTTACGAAATGTTTCTCCTTTGACAACAGCCTGGGGCCGAATGTTTTTTGGTTCAATATTTTTAATAATTTATTTGGGTTTTTCCGGCGAATTAGGACAAATTTTTGTCTTCTCTGGAGAAAAAATTAATTGGCTACTTTTAAGCAGCGCCATTTTGTTCGGTTATGTTATAACTTGGTACACGGCGTTAAAATCTTTACCAGCAACTATAACTACCGCCATCTTAGTAATAGCCGCTCCCATTACTGCTCTTTTGGATTCTATTTTTGTAACTCATTATCTAAAACCAACAATACTTATTTCTGGTCTAATTATTGTTTTGGGAATAACTTTAATAATCCGCATTTATGAACGGACTCATTCTTTTTTGCAAATACGCCTTTCCTCCTAATCGGCTCCAATACTGCGGACCAGAAAAAAGTAAAACACTTTTTGAATTATTAACTAAGGAAAAAGACTTGAAGGAATTAAAAAATCTTGCTCTTCATTTTGAGGGCGCTGTCCCTTATCTTCGGTTAATCGCTCAGGTAAACAAAATTAAAGATATTTTTGACTGGAAAGTAGTGGAGGCTTATTGGCTGGGAAACGAATTGTTGAAAAATGTGGAAATAAGCAAACTTCACCAACATATCAAAGAAAGATTCAGAAAAAGAATTAAGATTAAAGAGTGGCGCTGGCTTGAACTTCAGCCGGTTAAAGGCGCCAAACCTTTTCATGGTTTTCATGTTTTTGACATTTACAGACAGATTGGCCTCCTTCGAGCCAGTGGCAGAGACAAAATTTTAGAAACAATGGATAAATGCCGGATTGGCTGGGGAAAAATTAAAAATATTAATCTTAAAAATGAACCCCCGGAAATGTCTCTCGGCAATGCCCTAGTAGAATACAATCCTCTGAAATTTAACGATTTTGGCAAATTGCAACTCGGAAAAAAATTTTTAAAAAAATTCTACTTAATTGACGCCTCTCTAAAAGAAAATGACGAGGTTTCTCTTCATTGGGATTTTATCTGCGATAAACTAACTCCTCGCCAAAAACAAAATTTGGTTTTCTGGACCAATTATCATTTAAATTTAGCAAATAAAATTATCTGATTAATGCACGGAACAGGTGATGCAGGGGTCGTAAGCGCGGACAAGCATGTTTAATAATTTTTCTTTTTCTTTTATTGATTTTTCTTTAAATTGTTCAAGCAGGGCCTGGGCGCTTTTTTCAATGGAAGTAAGGTTTTGAACAGTAGGGGTGATAATATTGGCGTAAGTTATAAAATTATTTTGGTCCAAATGAATCTCATGATATAAACCGCCCCGCGGCGCTTCAACCGCGCCAATTCCTTTTAAGGTTGCATTTTCTGATGACTTAGCAATTGTCGCATCCATTTCCATCTTTAATAATTTTTCAATAATTCCTTCTGCCTCTTTGGTAAATTCAAAAATCTCAACGGCCTGAGCAAGATTGTTATGAAAAGGATTACTGAAGTTTAGTTTATAGTTCTTATTTTTTTTAAGAGCGAGGCGGGCTAAAGCGCCAACCATTATTTCCCGTCCCTGAAATTTTCCGAACTTGGCAGTTGAATAATCACGCAATTCTTCTTCTAAATTTTGTTTATATTCTTCAATGGCAACACTTGTTCCTTTATTAGAAACAATCTTTCCGTCTTTCTGCACCAAGAGTTCCAAATCAACTTTTAATTCTGGATAATTAAGACCGCTAAAAAATTCTCTGCACCATTCTGCATCTTTTTCTGTTTCTTTAATTTTTTTTAGCAGTTTCTCCAAATCTTTTTTTGCGGGAATTTTATGAAAGCCGCCAATAGTGGTGGTAGTGGGATGGACATTTCTGCCAGCTGAAACATAAGCGATTTCATCTGCCATTTCTTTTAAGGCCAGGGTTTTGGCAAAAGATTTTTTGTCTTTTTTCACTAATTCCGTACCCCGATCAAGCCCGATATAATCAGGCAGGGCGAGAAAAAATAAATGGAGGACATGACTTTGAATCATTTGGCCAGATTTCATTAGATCTCTAAGAAGTTTTGCAGTCTCGTTTATTTTAATTCCCAAAGCATTTTCAACAGCAGCCAAAGAAGCTAAATTGTGAGCAATAGGGCAAACTCCGCAGATGCGCGGGGTAATCCAGTGAGCCTCTTCAGCTGTTCTCCCCATTAAAATCCCCTCAAAAAGCCGTTCGCCTTCGTGAACATGTAATTTGACTTTATTATTATCCCAATCAACTTTTAAACTTCCGTGGCCTTCAATTTTGGCAATGAATTCGTTTGTGATCATAATTTGCTTCTACTATGAAACATTGCTAAATATTTTTCAATTTCCTCTTTTCCTAAAATTTTTTCCAAGGCCGAAATATTCGCCTCTTCACGAATTCCAAAACAGCCGTAACAGGGCGAACCGCCAGAAACACAAATTGCCCTGCATCCTCCCTGGGTAATAGGTCCTAAACAAGGCTTGTTTTCAAGTAAACGGCAGGGGTTGCCGGCTAATTTGCATTCAAAACAAACAGAATAGCCGCGAAAAGACGGTTTTTTGCCGCTCAATAATTCTTCTACCACCCGCACCACCTCATTTTCATCAACTGGACAGCCATGAATAACAAAATCAACTGGCACATAAGCAGAAAGAGGCACGGCATCAATGCCCCGCGGATGATATTGGCTGGTATAAATTTTTTCGTACCAATATTTTCTGTCTTTTTCCGGCATTATGGCCGGAATTCCACCTAAAGCAGCGCAAGCGCCAAGAGCAATAAGAACCGGCGTATTGTTCCTTAATTCTTTCAAAACATCAATCTCGTGTTGAGTAATGGGTGTTCCCTCAATAACAACAATATCATAAGGACCGGGCTCAAATTTCTCCTGGCCCAAACGCCAATTTACAATCTCAACTTTTTTCTCAAGCAAAAGAAGTTTCTCTCGTAAAGAAATAATTTTTATCTCGCACCCCTCGCAGTCAGTAAAATCATAAATTGCTATTCGGGGCTTCATAATTATTTTTTATATCTATCCTTATCTCTTTTTATTACTTTATCAAAACTTTTTCTTATTGCTCTGTCTAAATCTAATTTATTTGAGTTGGCGAAGCAAATTAAGGTATAAATTATATCCCCAATTTCTTCTTCAAGTTCTTGCCTTTTTTCATCGTTCCTTTTTGGCTTGTCGCCGTAGAGATGATTTACTAATCTCGCAAATTCGCCACACTCCTCATAAAGACGCGCCAAGATTGATAATGGCGACCAATACTTCCAATCATTTTCCTTAAACCATTTATCCAATTCTTTTTGGTATTTTTTCATAAATATTTTATAATTTAATCCCAATTTTTATCTATTTGGTCATAATAAAATACCGGTCCGTCGAGGCAGACATATTTATCGCCGGTGGTACAGTGCTGACACTTCCCCACTCCGCACTGCATCCTTCTTTCTAGAGTGACAAAAATTCTTCGGTCAGAAATCCCAAGCGGACGGAAAATTTTTTCCAAGGCTTCCATCATTGGGCCGGATCCACACATTACTGCGCAGGCATTTTGCTCGTCAATTTTTATATCTTTAACCAAATCAGAAACAATTCCGGCAATAGTCAAAATTTTTATATACTTCCCCCATTTTTCCAGCCTGTCTTTGAGCAATATTTCTTCTTCTGTTTTAGCGCCGTAAAGTAAATAAATATTTCCAAATTTTTCTCTGTTTTTCACAATATACTCAATAAGACTGGCAATAGGCGGGATTCCTGAACCGCCGGTGACCATGACTATATCTTTTCCCTCAATAAAATCCAACGGAAATCCATTGCCATAAGGACCGCGCAATTCAATTTCATCTCCCTGTTTAAGAGAGTGCAAATAATTCGTCACTGTTCCTGTCCGGCGCACCGCAAATTCAAGATATCCTGATTCATAAGGAGAAGAAAGAGCACCAAAAGGCGCTTCGCCATAACCAACTTTGCCAAGCAAAAAGAACTGGCCAGGAATAAAAGAAAAACCCGGGGCAAGGCGAAATAACTTTACAGTCGGCGACTGTTCCTCTATTTTTGTTATTTTAACTGTTTTGGCTAGATAGATGTTTTCCATAATCATCTTTATTATTTTATTATTCTTACCATCATTGCATAATCATAAGTGTCTAATGGAATAAAAGAAATCTTCTCTTTTGGAATAAAATTTAGATAGTCATAAACCCTTTGTTTTGTATATCTTTGAGACCACCAACCATCTTTTGTTGCCGTAAAACAATCTCTTTCATCGGTTATTATTGTCCAATCAAAATGTTTGTAAGAATCTTCTTGTTTTTTTCTCGTTTCTTCATTATCTATATACATTGAACCGATAATTATTTCACCATCCGAATTAAGTATCTCGTAAGCCTGTCTAAAAACCATGGTAAATTTATCGTTCGTGGACATATCATATCCAGGCTTAAATTCTTTAAAATCAAAATCAAACGGATAGAGGTTTCCCGCAGTAAACCATGTAGATATTATTAGGTCATATTTTTGATTGAGAGTTTTGAGTTTTACGGCGTCGAGTAACTGAACACCTACCTTTTTCTCGATTTTCAAATCTTTAATAACTTTTTTAGAAATATCGACACAATTTTGTGCAACATCAATTCCGTCGTAGTGTTCAATTGCGTCCCAAATTTCTTTTATTCCAACAAGGTGTTTCAAGATTCTCGCATCTCCGATACCAATATCCAAAACTTTTAGAGAAGATTTCTTTTTCTTATAAAGTTCTGTAATGGCTTTTTTGAGTTCGACAAACTCAGCCCATTGAGCCTGTAATAAATATTCAGAAAGATTACTTTCATTAAAAGTATCTTCTACATGCTTTGGTTTGTCGTACATTTCCATAATATTCACCTATTAGCATTTTGTTTTTTATAATCTTCTAAAATAATTTTTAAAACCTCCAAAATATCAATTTTTGCCGGGCATTGATTTTTACACCTGCCACAGCCAACGCATTGAGACTTGCCGTATTCACGATAGGCGCGGACAAATTTGTGATAAAACCAATTATAATATCTTTCTTTCAGAGTTGGCCGAAAATTGTGGCCGCCTGCGATTTTGGAAAAATTCGGCAAAGTGCAGGCATCCCATTTTCGACAACGCGAACACTTATTATCTAATCCCACCTTATCTTCAAGAGAAAAGCAATAGCAAAGCGGGCAAACATAAGTACAAATTCCGCAACCCAAACATTTTTCCGCCAATTCATCCCAAATTTTATGGCTATGAGACCATTCAATTGCATCAGCCAAAAGTTCGGAATCAATGAGCAGTTGGCACATCGAATCAGACCAGTCGGAGGAGACGGGAAGTTCGGCTTCCGTAAGATTTCCCTCCTCAAAAAATTCCCCGTACTCTTTCGCCAGTTTTTTCATATCTGCCTCAATACCAATAACAATCGCCTGCTTTCTTCTCTGCCAATAGTAAAAATCCTCTTTTGGCTTTGACATTATTTCATCAAGTTGGATCAAAGCCTCTAAATCAACGGGATTCAAACCAAAAATAACAAATTTCTTGGGTGGTTTTGGAATGGGAAACATTTTTTCTTCGGCCGGCAAAAAATATTTCTTAAACGGCAATTTGTCTTCTCTTAAATCAAAAACCTCAAACTTTTCCTTAAGTTTTTCCAAAAATTCTTCTTTCTTGTCCTTTTTAATAACTAACATTCTAGTAATTTTTATTTTTTCCTCGTGGATATAACCAAAGCAATAATATAAGATAAACAAATGCTAAAACTCCCTCAACAATACTTTGAACTCTTTTACCAGGCGCTCCTAAGGCCAAAAAATCTACCTTCCAAATAATTGCTATACTAAAAATACTAGCCAATGCTAAACCGATTATTACAACTTTTAATGTGTCTTTATTTTTAATAGGATCCCTTGCTATTGCCAATAAAAATAAAGCTAATATTAATCCAACAAGACCTAAAACAGAATCGTGGTATGGTGTATATAATCTACTATCATAAAAAGGAAAAAGGGTTAATCCAAAAAAATGCACAAAACCGCCTATAATATAATATACCGCACCTAAACTTAAAGTAATTTTAAGTAATTTAATTTTATTCATAATATCCTTTTTGCGGGATACGAGAATCGAACTCGTGTCTCAACCTTGGGAAGGTCGCATTCTGCCACTAAACCAATCCCGCAAAATTAAAATTTGCTTTTTACCCACTGCCAGATTTTGGAAAAGAAATCATTTAATTCATTTCCTGATTCTATTTTACCATTTTCTAGGTTTTTATCTACAATTACTAAGGCTTTTTCCCCTGGTTTTTGAACATTAAATTTATTGCGAATTTCTTCTTCAAGGCCTGATTCGCTTTGAAGCCGATTCACATCTTTTTCTAATTCAGTTTTTCTTTGCTCAAGATCTGCTAATTCGTTTCCTGTTTCGTTTCTCTTGAGAACGGCATTTCTATTTTTAAAATAAAGTTTTATTGTAGAGTAGGATAAGAATATCAAAATCAGGACTAGCAAAACCGCCATTTTTTTTGAGTAAAAAAATCCCCTTAATTTTCGTTTTTCTTGAAACTCCCGCATATTTTTATTATAATATAAACAATTTATGAAAACCCAACGTCAAAAAAAAAGATTTCAACTAATTTGGACTATTGTCACTCTCATTGCCACCGTTGCCATGGTCCTTTTTCTTCTCATTCCCCTTATTCGCTAAGGCTGCATCATTTTTATAAAAACTTCAGGGGGGATATTCACTTTCCCCCTTTCTTTTAACTTTTTCTTGCCCCTTTTTTGTTTCTGCCAAAGCTTCATCTTTCTGGTTCTGTCTCCGCCGTATAAATAACCGGTAACATCTTTCTTCAGGGCAGGAATTGAATGGGAAGCCAGAACTCTTCCTAGTCCTTTAGCCTGAACTTTTATGGTAAAGAGGGCCCGGGGAAGAATCTGGGCTAATTTTTCTACCGCTTCTTTTGCCTCTTTTTGAATTCTAGAATAACTGACAATCCGGGAGAGAGCAGGAACTATCTCGCCGCTAACTAAAATATCAAGACGACTAATCGTCCCTTCGGCAACCTCCCGTAAACCCAAAATTCTATAATTCAAAGAACCGTAACCAGCCGTGGCACTTTTTAATTCGTCAAAAAAATTCCTCATCAATTCCCGCAGGGGCATATTGCTTTTTATTAAAATTCTGTTTTCGCCGAATTTTTCTGTTCTATCCATTTCCGACTCGTGTTCATAAAGAAGCTGAACAACAGAACCTATTTTTTCGGGTGGAATTATAATCTGAATTTCTACCCAGGGCTCAAAAATTTTTTTAATCAGATGTTCATCGGGAAAAAAGATTGGCGAATAAATTTCTTTTTCTGTACCATCTCTAAACTGAATTTTATAAGTTACGGTTGGCACAGCAACTATTAATTTAAGATTAAATTCTCTTTTCAGGCGTTCAATGATAATCTCCAAATGAAGCATACCCAGAAAGCCACAGCGAAATCCCCTACCCAAAACTCCAATGCCTTCTTCTTCGAAGCTGAATGAACTGTCAGAAAGACGAAGGCGCTCCAAGGCCTGTTTTAATAAATCAAAATCATCCTGTGATTCAGGATATATACTTGCCCAGACAACTGGCTTGGGTTGAAAATATCCAGGAAGGGGCGGGAGGGGATTCTTAAGAGAAACAACTGAATCTCCTACTAATCCAATGCTCGGCTTTTTAATATTAGTGATAATATAACCGATTTCTCCAGTTGAAAGAAAGGAAACCGGTTTTCGCTCCGGAGAAAAAATACCGATCTCAGCAGCAATAAATTTTTCTTTAATCTGGGAAAGAGTGAGTTCGTCGCCTTTTTTAATAATTCCGTCAAACATTCTGACATAAACAATAATTCCCTGATGGGGAGAATATTCAAAATCAAAAACAAGAGCCCGCGGTCCTGACGCTACGGTTGAGACAGGCGCAGGAATTTTTTTTATTATTTCTTCAAGAAGATTTTCTACGCCCTCGCCTGTTTTGGCGGAAATTTCCAAAATTTTTCCGATTCCTAATAGTTTGTTAATTTCTTCTCTTGTTTCTTCAATTTGGCTGGCCGGAAGGTCAATTTTATTTATTACAGGAATAATTGTTAGTCCCAAAGCTTTCGCCATTTCCACATTAGTGATAGTTTGAGCCTGAACACCTTGGGTGGCATCAACCAGCAAAATCGCGCCCTCAACAGCTCTCAAGGCGCGGGAAACCTCATAAGAAAAATCAATATGGCCGGGAGTATCAATAAGATTTAACTCATAATTTGTATCTTGAAACCTGAAACTCATCCGAACCGGCTGCATTTCTATTGTAATTCCTCTTTCCCGCTCAAGTTCCATCTGGTCCAAAAACTGCTCCCGCATCTTTCTTTTTTCCACGGTTTTGGTCAATTCCAAAAAACGGTCAGCTAAAGTTGATTTGCCATGGTCAATGTGAGAAATAATGCAGAAATTCCGGATATTCTTTGGGTCCATCATTCAAATCTTACCAAAAATCCGCTAAATTTCCATTCCTTTACGGCAACTCTTCTGGTTCCGGGGCAATGGCTGGAGTTTTCCAGAATTTTTGTTTGAGCACTTTTACAATATCGTGCAGTTCCTTGTTTCCCATTAATTGCAAAATAAGATACCAAACTACGAATCCCAAAATTGCGGAAATAAATCCTTGAAGAAATATACCAATAAAAGTCCTGATATTAAAAATCTTATCAAAAATATTCAAAGACAGATAAGTAATTCCCCCCATTAAAAGTGAGGCCAATAATATTTGAAAGAATGTTTTTCTAATATCTTTCCAGACCGAGCCAAAATCGCTTTCAAATATTTTAATCAATATAGCAGCGTTAATAATCATACCAAGGGAAAAAACCAAGGGCAAGATTAACATTTCTGAACCGGGCACATCTTTTACCCTTAAAATTGCATTCATAAAAGATTTTGAAGATGGATTATGGATTAATCCTAAAAAGAGAAAAATTCCTGCGATAGTCAAAACCGAAGAAATAACATTAACAAAAATCGGCCTCATTGTCTTGCCCGCCGCGTAAAAAGCTCTGACAAAAAGAGTAACTAGGGCTTGGCTGGCAAGCGAAACAGCGAAAAGGGCCAGGCCAGCGGCAGTCAAACGGGTATCGCGCCAGCCGAACTTGCCATAACCAAAAACAATCCTGACAATCTGGGCTCTCAAAACAATAATCAGAATAGAAAAAGGAATTGACCAGAAAATAATTTGGCGGAGGGCAAGAATTGTCTGTTCCAGAAACTTTTTTCTCTGATTAGTTACGAAAAGTCGAGCCAGGGTGGGAAAAGCAGCCACACTATAACTTACTCCAATCACTGTCAGGGGAACGGATTGAAGATTGTAAGATAAATTAAAAACAGCAATGCTCCCGACGCTGAAAAGCGAAGCCATGGCAGTTATAAAAATTAAAACAATTTGATTTAACCCCAGACCGAATGTTCGAGGCAAAGAAAATTTAATCACCTGCCAGGCTGCTCTCAAATCTATTTTTAATTTTAATTTTGGAACAATGCCTAATTTTATAATAGTCGGTATTTGAATAGAAACATGAAGTAAGGCACCAAAAACAACCCCGAGAGCAATTCCTGCCATTCCTAAATGAGGAAACAGAAAAATAATTCCCAAAATAATTCCTATGTTATAAAGAAGGGGGCTCAAAGCATAAACAAAAAATCTGCGAAAAGATTGGACAATGCTGGAAAGCAAATTAGACAAACCCAAAAGAAAAGGAGAAAGAAGGAGGATGCGGGTTAAAATAACGAACTGATTTTTTGCCGCCGAAGAAAAACCAGGGGCAACAATATCAGAAAGATAAGGAATAACAAAAAAAACAATGACCGTTAAAAGAATCATTGTTAATAAAAAGATAGTGAAAATATTATCAAAAAATTTCTGGCCTTTTTCCTGATTAGCAGAAATTTTTTCTAGGAAAAACGGAATTAAAACCGTGACCGAGGCGATAGACAAAGAAATGATATAAAGAAAATCGGGAATTTTAAAAGAAGCATAGTAAATATCAAGCATCTGGCCGGCACCAAAGGTGCCGGCCAGTAACCGGTCTCTTAAAAGTCCAAGAAAACCAGAAATAAGAGAGGAGGAAGCCAAAATCATGGCGGCCTGGTTAAGGCCGCCAAATTCTTGATGAAAAAGATTAAATACTCTTTTAATCACCTTATTTTTTCTTTAATTAGCCTTCTTATTTATTATTCGCCAATTGGCGGATTTTCTCTTTTTTCAGGCGCCTTGGCCGGAGGCACAATTTCTTCCAAAGCACTCTTGCCCGCCTTAAGATTACTTAGAATTTTTTGGATTTCTTGATTATCAGGATTGGTCTTGGCAATATTTTCGAATTGCTCAACAGCCTTATCTTTTTCCCCTTGTTTATCATAAATCAAACCAAGAAAATAACGGGCATTGGCATAATTATCATTTAAGGATACCGCTCTTTCTAGGGCAATACGAGCATTAGCTAGATTATTATTTTGATAATACAAAAGGCCAAGCTGGAAAAGAACACCAATATCATTAGGGGCTAAAATAGCTGTTTGTTCAGTTCTGGTAATGGCTTCTTTAAGATTACCCTCTTGGGCTTCAATTTGGGAAAGAAGGAAAATAGCCGGAGCAAAATCTCCTTTCAGGTTAAGAACTGATTGAATATAATTTCTTGCTTCTTTTGTTTTTTGAGTTTGAACCTCAACGCGGGCAGCCGCAAAAAGAGGAGTCGGATCAAAAGGAGAAACCTTCAAGGCCTGTTCATAAGACGTAATCGCCATATTATCTGCCCCGGTTATTTTGAAAGGAATAACCGACTCATAAACTCTTCCCAATTCCATCCAATTAAGAGGGTCCTGAGGATTCAAACTTGTTGACTGCTGGGCGTTCTGAATGGCCGCGGCGAGGGCGTTTTGAAATTTTAACCTCGCCTCATCGGCCGTAAGATCTTTTTGAGAAAGAACCTGCTGAATCCTTAATAAATCAATCTCTGTCAGGGCTCTTAAATATTCATCTTGATTATCCAATCTGATCGCTTTCAAAATATTATTTTCAGTTTCATCCAAATTGCCCTGGGTGTTTAAGATATTTATAGCCTTGTTAAAAGAATAGGCGGCCCTCGCCTTTTGAGAAAAAAGATAAAGAGAAGTGATGAACCCAAGCATTAAGACCACAATTAACAAAACTGAAACAAAACCGATTCTGGGATTAGTCAAAAAAGAAATTTCTATGGTTTTCAGTTTTCCTGTCCGAATTAACATTCCTAAAAACAAACCAGTATTTAAAAAGGCAAGAGCAAAAATCACAAAACCCGGAGAATAAAACAAGACAAAAGCCCAGAGATAAATTGAACCCAAAAATGACGCCGCCAACAAGGCCTGAAGCAAATCATTTTCATAAAAAGAATAAGATAATGTTTTCGTCCCATAGAAAAGAAGGATAACTAAAAAGACAAGAAGGGCAATTCCGCCCAATATTCCGGTCGTAGCCAACATTGAAGGCAAATGACCTATTCCAGAAAGAAATCTCGTGTTCCAAAAAAGAGTGCTGTTAATGGCCAATGGTTTAAATTTCAACCAGTCATACAAAAACGTATTTGGTCCTGATCCCAAAAAAGGATCTACTTTTAAAACATGCTTGATAATTTCTCCGGTCGCGCCCCAAGAAGGTCTAATTTCAATAGAAACGGTATTGAGAAGACTAGTGAAATTTCCCATTGTTCCCCTGGCTAAAACAAAAAAGAGAACAACCACAAAAACAAATAACGAAAGCCGGACAAGGCCGGATTTTTGGGGCATTGTTTCTGACGGCACAAAAAACGATTTGGAAAGAACGTAGATAAAAACAGTAAGAACAAAAAACCCAAAAATAATCCAGTTGGTGGAAAAATTAGTAGCCATCATTGCCAAAAGAGAAAGCAGGATTAACAAAAACAGCATTACTTTTATGGTTTTACTGAATTTAAACATTTCAAAAAGGGCAAGGGACGAGAGACCTATAAAACCAAAGAAAATCGCCAGGTCATTCCAACCGCCTAAAAGATTAGAAGTTGTTGTATTGAGAATATTAAGAGGAATAATGTTTATACCAAAGAGCGTGTGGAAAAATTGAAACAGAAAAACAATTAGAGCGGAAATGAAAATTAAGAAATAAAATATGACCCCCCTTTTTTCTGAATGGAAAATAAGGGAAATTAAAAACAGAGCCAGAGAAAGAAAAAGAAAGAAAGAAAAAGTGCCTATCTCATATCCTCTTCCAATAAGAGAAAGACGGATATTATCTGAAAATAAAGAAGAAACAAGCCAGACAACAACCACTAAAATTACTGACAAAAGAAAAAGGCTTTTAGGTATTTTAATTTCTCCTTTTTGGAGACGCGCTACAAGCCAGAAGAAAAATGCCAAAGAAACGCCAAAGTACAATAAAAACGCTTTGCTGGCGGAAAAGGGTAGAGCCCCTAATGGCCAGAGAAAAATCGGCAGAAGAACTATTAATGCGCAAAAAATTAGAAACGAAATAAATTCCCAATTTATTTGCTTTTTATTAAGTGTTTCCATATACTGAGAGTATAAAATAATTATAAAATTTTGGAAAGCATACATGTGGAAAAACTATCTAAGAATTAAAGAAGCGGCTGAATTCTTGGGAATCTCCCCTCTTACCCTTAGAAATTGGGATAAAAAGGGCAAATTGACAAGTTATCGCCATCCTATTAATCATTATCGGCTCTATCGTATGATAGACTTGGAAAAATTTCTGGAAAAAATGGATAAAAACAGACCGAGGAAATTAAGAGTGAAATTAGTGGAAGAATAACAATCCCGCCCCCTATTAAGGAGCGGGATTGATTTGTTGTCTTACATCTATAAGCCGAATTCTGTATTTGTGTGGTCATTTATCTAGCCCTGACGTTGCCGTCGGGGTCAAGCGGCACTTCCCATAGGGATACGGCCTTGCACCAGACAAGTGTTTACCATAATGATATGTTGCCATATCAAAACGTGCGCTCTTGCCGCACGATTTCACCCTTACTCCCGCCATTGGCGGGGGTGGTATATTTTCTGTTGCACTATCTGTCCCCGCCTTCTCTTTAAAATTAAATTGTCGGCGGAGCGTGGCTGTTAGCCACTGTCATTAACTCCGACGCAAGGTCGGAGCTGGTGTTCGGACTTTCCTCCCGCCAGCAACTGCGTAGCTGTAGGCGGGCGACCACCCGATGTAAAACTAGATATTATTATAAGCCCTAATTTAAAAAAGTCAATCCTGTAGATTTTTTACGGGGTCCGCCTGCGGCATTTTGAAATTTTTAAATATTTGCGGTAACGAAAATTCGCCGGCGTCCGATAAGCCGGTTTCCCTCTTCGATTCCCAATTTTCGCAAAATTTTTCATAATTTTCGTAATTTATATATTTCTATTTTCTCATTAATTCTTCTGGGCTATAATCTCTGAATGGAAAATTTGAATCTGATAATCCCAACTCAATCTTTTTTGCTTTTTCATCGCTCCAAAAGCCCATATAAATAACCAAGACCACAATCAAAATCGCAAAAAGAACCCCCATCGCAAAAATATTTTTTAATCTTAAGGTCATATTAATAAGAAAAACTAAACTTGTAATACTTCTATTTTATCATAATTTTGAAAAACTGGCGACCTCGTCTTGATTAAAAATAACGCAATTATTTAAAATTATCCAGCAAGATTTTGAGGTCTTGGGAAGTATTAGGATTAGCAGCAATTCCCTGCTCTAAAATCTGTTTTGCTTTGGTATTATCTTTTAGAACGTAGCGGTAAAACTCATAAAAACTACGGTAAATATAAATCTGGTCAGGACCATTTTTAATGGCTATTAAAAAATTCTCCTCGGCTTTTTTGCTGTCTTTTAAGTAATTAGCGTAAAGGTCTCCGAGATTATTGAACGGCGTTGAGCTTTGAGGGGCCAAGAAGCCGGCGTATTCCCAGCATTCTTTGGCGCCTTCCAAATCGCCGATCATTTTTCTGTAAATGCCCAAAACAAGCCAATTTTCAACTAAAGTGGAGTTTTGCTTTAGTTCTTTGCTTAATTTTTCAATTTTTTCTCTGGCGATTTTCTGAGCGTCTTCTGGTAAATCAGCGGTAATATTTACCGGCCGGTCAAGATTAGGAAGTTTTGGTTGTTCCAATTGCTGTAATTGTTCTTCTTGTTCTAATTGATTTTTTTTATTTAAATCATGCCAAATGTAATAACCAACACCAACAGCAAAAAACAGAATGGTCAATCCCAAAAGAATTCTTTTCATAATTTATATTATAACGGATTTCAGAAAAAACGAAAAACCCCCGAACGGGGGTTTTTCGTACTAGTTCACAAGTCTCCCGCTAAGCGGGATAAACTAGATTATTTCGAGATCATTTCCGAATCCATACCAGTTGAAGGCAATCCACCTACATAGTAGCCATTTGTCCAGTCGTTTGTAGTGGTGGCTGCGGATGTAGTTGCGTTCGGCGACCAGATAAGCTTACTACTTGCAACACCAGCCACAGTACCCATTTGAGTTGACAATCCTGTATAAGCAGTATCGCCATCAACATACGTCCTTACCCAGCCCGAAGGACTGGTTCCCGAAGTAAAGACTATGTCTCCTGTTACCTTGAAGTAATAGGTAGAACCAGCTGGAACTTGGACAACCGCGGTAGTGGTAGCAGCATTGTTGCCGCTATTAGGAAGGCTGGCAACGGTGGTAATAATCTGACCATTGGTGAATGACGAGCCTGATACCGGGCTGCTAAATCCGCTGTCAGTGTAAGCATATATCTTCAAGTTGTTAACAGTTGTTGTGCCGCCGACTGACGATCCTGCAGAAGTGGCGATATTAACGGCAAATTGATAAATTCCAAGACCATTACTGCCTGCTGGATTGGATGTAACGCTGAATTTATAGAGAGGCAAGCCTGTGCCTGATGCCAATACTTTTTCCGCTGTGCTAAGGGAAATCTTGGCAAATGTCGGATATGACCTGAACATTCGGACGCCAGATGGAAGATCGATAGTTGCTGATGTTGAAGGAATTGTTGTGCCGGAATTTTGTCCAATTCCATAAGTGCCTGCTAAGTCAGAGGTGTTATAGTTAACAGCAACCAAAGCTCCTTGAGCTCCTGGCTGGGAAATGCCGACTGCCGACAAATCTCCTTTGACAGTAACCAACTTATCGCTGTCCTTATTAATCAGGACAGGTGTAGCCAGGGTGGAAGTTGCGTAATTGCCGGTTGTGAACACAACTGTACCAACCTGTGCTCCATCAGCCCACAAGCTTACTCCAGTCAAATCTGTGACTGTGGAAGAAGCAGCGACTGCTGTGGAAGAAGCGGTATTGCTCAATTTCAAGCTAATTTTCGTTAAACTGATTGCTTCGGTTGCAGCATGGAACTTCAGAACTGCCAAAGGCACTCCTGTTGTACCGGCTGCGGCAACGGTGTAAGACGGACTGGATGAATCAAGAGTTACGGTCAAAACTCCGCCTGTTGTTAGGGTTATCTGCTGACCAGTATTGGCGGTAGCAGTTGGCGTGAATGATTGACCTGATGTCAAACCAGTTCCGCTGAATACTACAGCACCAATTGCAAGAGAGCTAATACCCCACTGATAGATAGCGCCAGTTGATGTGGCAGCCGCAATAGAGCAAGCCAAAGAAATAGTCTTGACTGTTCCTTTGGGAACTATCAATCCTGTGCCGTCAAAAGTAAAGGCTGTGGAAGAGCCGCTCGCTGTTGGATTAACAATGTTTGAACCGGTGTTCAAAGCTGTTGAGCCGTAATACAACTGACAAGAAGTCAGGCTGGTTGGCGTGCCAGAAGCAGCAGTATAAGCCAACGGCACTGAAGACATTCTCACATCTTCGCCTGAACCCGAAGCGTCAAAACGGTAATTGGCAAAAGTGAATCTGCCTCCGGAAACCACGGTTTGCGCAACTGGGTCTCCGGAAACGCTGATTACCAATGACGTTGATTTAACAGTCATTGTGTTGGCCGTAATAACTGATGTTGGTGAGGGTGTAATGGTATTGCCGGTTGTCTGACCGGTTACTATTGTCCAGTCGGTTGACGGTGTGGTGGTAGCGACAACAGTATCGTTGTTTGTGAAAGCAGTGCTTAATTTACCCTTCAGGGTGTATGTTTTCTTTCCAACCGGGAAAGTGACTGTGTCGGTAAAGCGGACATATCCTGATACTGCTGCGCCAACACCGTCTTGCGGACCAGCAACAACAGTTCCATTCTCATCAACAAGACTAATGTTTGTAATGCCAGCCACTGTGGCTGTTGTAACAGTGAAACGGAAGTACATGCTTGCCACTGAAATTGGCTCGCCCTTTACCTCAACTGTGAATCCACCCAAAGGCTGATTAGACAAGTTGATAGCAATATTCTGGGCAGCCACTGCAGTTGCTTTATCAACATTCAAGGTTCCGTTGGAAACTGTAACGATAAAAGCTGCGTACCATGGATTCGTTGCCTGAAAAACTCCTCTCGCAGCGGCTGTTGCAGTGCTTGAACCAACCGGAGGCGTAATGCCATATCCATAAGTTTCGCCGGTAACATAAAGGTCTGTGTTCTTGTAAATGTCAAATTCAATTGTTCTGGCAGAACCGCCGGTAATATCGCCTTTAATGGCAAGCTCTATGTTGTTTCCTTTGTCAACGACAATGCCGTCGCCAAAAGTTGAAGTGTAGTATTTGCCGTCAGATGAAACTACGGTGTCATAAGCAACACCGTCAACATAAGTCTTAAGATTTGCAAGGTCTGTTGCCGCGGCTGAACCTGATTGATTCCATCTGACTGACTTTACTCTGATTTTTTCAGCAGAACCAGCCGTAATTCTTATGGCTGAAAAAGTGTAGCCAGTTACTCCCACTTCCTTTGATGCCTGGTTTGTGCCAGGATCAGTCACGCCCCGAGCAACCGTTGCAGTGCCGATATTAAGTGTCCCGTTAATGGTATGACCGGCTCCGGTAATAGGCAATACGCCAGTTACTGTTGCTGAAGTAACTGCTCCGGTAACCGAAAGGTAAGCAACCTGACCAGCATAAGTGGCGTAAGTAGTTTGAGCAGCACTACCAGCGGCACCGCCTGCCATATTTCCGGCAATGGTCATTGTTCTTGATTGACCTGCTTTGACTGTGAATGAGTCGCCAACCACTAATTTGTGGTCAGAGTTGAAAGTCTTGGCAATGCCAAGCTGTTGGCCGTTTTCGTCCAAAAGAACGACTCCGGCAAACACTGCGTCAACAGCCAATCCTGTTCTTTCAACATTTACTCCGCTAATAACAACATCTCCGTCAGTTCCGGCTGTAAAGGTTACCTTAGTAAAAGGCAATCTTGCTACTGCTCCGGGCGCAAGTGTTGCTGCTGGCTGAGTTGGGGAAGAAAGAGCCAAACCAGTTCCTGTTGGCGGGGTTACTACACCGCCTCCTCCGCTGCTATACAAAGCATTAAGCTTTGCCCGGGTCATGGAAGCAACATTACCTGTTCCCTTGGTCAAACCAATGGGAGTAAGAATGTCAGCCGCGTATTTCTCCTGAAATTTTACAACCGCTGCTTTGGTTTTTGTACCAAAGTATGAGGTTTCATTACCAGGAGAACCTACACCTGTTGTAGCAACCTTAGTTGCCGTATCTTTATTAAGAAATTGCTGAAGTGCCTTAACATCGGCACCAGTGCTACCAAGCTTTAGATTAACAGACCAGGTATAGTTATCAGCTGCTCTTACTGTCATTGGAACAAGAACTAACATGCCAGAAAGCCAGATTGCTGTTGTTATTCCTAGAATAGTTATTTTTAATTTACTCATAATTTTTTGGCTAATAATTTACTTTTTGCATAGATAATTTGGCTTCGACTAAGTCAAATTTTATTACTATGCTTTTTAACTTACTAATAATAATACTTATCTGCTAATTTTTAAATAAGATTAACACTATTAATTATAAAGAGTTGCTGGATTACTGCAAAATAAAGATGTGGATAACCTTATATTTTATATCTGTATATAAAATCAGTATGGCAAAAATATCAAAAAAAATCAATCAATATATTGGTCTAAACATCATATAGCATTATTTGTCAATAGTTTATATTTTCTCCAACGTTTTTCCCCTTCTGTTGCCACCTTACCCAGTTTCTTTAAATCAATAAGGTCTCTTTGAATGCTTTTTTCGCTTATTTGCTCAAAAAACGGCATTATTTCGCCAATGGTTCTTGGACTTTGGTCTTTTAAAAGCTCTAAAATCTTATCTTTTCTTGTATTTTCTCTTGGTTTTTTTAGTTTTTGTTCTTTTTGCTCTTTTTTCTCTATCTCTATATGATGTTCTATTGGCCTTATGGGTCCCAGTGGTTCTATTAGTCCTATAGGACTTGGAATAATAGTTTCTTTGTTTTCCTCAATAAATGACTTCAGATTTTTATATTCTTTTTTAAGGATATCATAATTTAAATTGGAAATAGAAGATTCAGGAGAAAATAAGTCCAATATATTTATAATATCAGACAAAATAATATTCTTGTCCTTTAGAAAATTACTATATATATCTATAGCATTGTCTCTTAGTGTCCATTTAAAAGGTTCTTTATCGGACAAAAGGTCAGTCACCCGATATAGAGCCTTAGTCAACTTTTTAATTCGGTCTAATATATATTCTCTGTTGTCCATTGAGTATATTATAAAGGACAAATAATAAATTGCAAGGAAATTTATGCAATTTCTAAATCCTAATTTTTTATTTCTATCTAATTCCTAAATTTTTGTTATAATATATTTATGGCTCGTAAAAAGAATAGAGAACCTAAAATAAAATGGCATCAGGCATTGAAAGATGAAACAAAAAAATCTATTTTTGCCATTATTTCTTTTGTTTTAGGCATTATTTTCTCTCTCGCCTATTTTGGCAAAGCCGGCATTATCGGCAATACTTCTTATAAAATTCTGGAAATTATTTTTGGAGCGGGATTTTTTCTAGTTCCTACCGTATGTTTTATTGCTACCATATCTTTGGTTTCTTCTTTTTCCCACCCTGAAGAAAAACCTAAAAAACATCTTTTTAATCACACTTTAATAGGGGGATTGCTTTTTTTAATCAGCACCCTGGGTATAATTGATATTATTTTTGAAAATAAAACCGGCGGATATCTCGGCTATTTTATTTCCTTGCCCCTTCTGAAACTTTTTGACTTTTGGGTTACCTTAATCTTTTTGACTGCTCTTTTTATAATTTCTTTTTTAATAATGTTTGATACCCCGCTGAGCATAAAAATTAAGAAAAAAGAAGTTTCAGCCCTTAAACCTGAAGAAAAAGAAAAAGTGGAAACAGCTATTCAGGAAGCAGAAGAAAAAGCCGTTGAAGGCCCGCTTCGCAGCGAGGCGAGTGAACTCTCGCCAGTCGCAAAAACTCTGAAAACAATAAAAGAAATTGCTAAATTTACCCCATCAGAGAAACGCATTTCTCCAACGGGGTTTACTCCCCCTCCTCTTGAATTACTTGAAAATGATAGAGGTAAACCATCAAGTGGAGACATAAAAGCCAATGCCAACATTATCAAAAGAACTCTTCAAAATTTTGGGATTGAAGTGGAAATGGATGAAATTAACATTGGGCCATCGGTTACTCAATATACTTTAAAACCAGCTGAAGGAATAAAACTTTCACGCATCACCGCTCTCCAAAACGACCTTTCTTTGGCTTTGGCTGCTTATCCCCTAAGAATTGAAGCCCCGATTCCCGGCAAATCACTGGTAGGTATTGAAATTCCCAACAGTACTAAAACAATCGTTGGCTTAGCCACTCTTCTGGCTGAAGAAGCGTACAAAAAATCAACTTATCCTCTTTTAATTCCTTTGGGAAGGGATGTTACTGGCAATGCGGTTTTCGCCAATTTGGCAAAAATGCCCCATCTTTTGGTGGCTGGAGCAACTGGTACAGGGAAATCAATATTTATTCATTCGGCAATAATAAGTCTTCTTTATCATAATCCCCCGGAATCGCTTCGTTTTATAATGATTGATCCCAAACGTGTGGAACTAACTGTTTATAATAAAATCCCCCATCTTCTCACTCCGGTTATCACTGATGCCAAAAAAGCCATTCTTGTTTTGAGATGGGCCTGCAAAGAAATGGAAAGAAGATATGAGGTGTTGCTTCAGTCAGGTGTTCGCGATATTTGGGCTTATCATGAAAAATACGGAAGCTACAATTCAATGCCTTATCTTGCTATTATTATTGATGAATTGGCTGATATGATGGCCACTTATCCCCGGGAAATGGAGGCTTCAATTGTTCGTCTGGCTCAGATGTCCCGGGCAGTTGGTATTCACCTTGTTGTTTCCACCCAACGACCATCGGTGGAAGTTATTACTGGCTTGATTAAAGCGAATATTACAAGCAGAATCGCTCTTCAGGTAGCTTCCCAGATTGATTCCCGGACTATTCTGGACATGGCTGGCGCAGAAAAAATGCTGGGTAATGGCGATATGCTCTTTTTAGCCGGAGATACGGCTAAGCCGCGAAGAATTCAGGGTCCAATGATTTCAGAAAAAGAGATTAAGAAAGTGGTAAAATACATCGCTGAACAATATAAAAATGCTGATTTTGAAGAATTATCCGGAGAAGAATTAAAGAACGAAAATCTTGATAAAGCTGAATCTTTTGTTTTGCCTGACCAGTTTGATTTAAATCTTGATGAAGAAGAAATAGACGATGAGCTTTATGAAGAAGCAAAAAGCCTTGTTATTAAAACAGGCAAGGCTTCTTCTTCTTATTTGCAGCGAAGATTTAGAATCGGCTATGCCCGGGCCGCCCGCTTATTGGATATACTGGAGGAACGAGGAGTGGTCGGACCAGGCGAAGGTGCGAAACCCCGAGAAGTATTGATTAAAGATACAATAGAAGAAAATAATAATATAGAAATAGAAGAAAATGACTAAAGGTATTGTTTTAATTTTAATTTTCCTTTTTGCGATTTACGGATTATTTAAGGCGGAAAATTTTTTATTAGGCCCAAAAATTGTAATTGAATTTCCTAAAAATGGACAGATATTTACCACTTCTGATATTGAAATCAGCGGCAAAGCCAGCAACATTTCCCTTTTTTATCTTAATGGCCGGCAAATATTTACCGATGAAGAAGGAAAATTTAAGGAAAGTTTACTCTTAGCCAGAGGATATAATATAATAGAATTAAAAGCAAAAGATAAATTTAACAGAGAAATTAAAGAAATTAGAGAATTAGTGCTAAAATAAATATTTATGGCAAAAAAGGAAATAGATGATAAAAAAAGCGCCGGAGTAGAAAACGCCATTCACGACATTAAGACAAAATACGGCGAGGGTTCAATAATGAAACTCGGCGAAGCGCCGAAAGTTGACGTTGATACTATTCCTACTGGCTCTTTGAGTCTGGATATTGCTTTGGGCGTCGGGGGCGTGCCCAGAGGAAGAGTGATTGAAATTTTTGGACCAGAAGCGTCGGGAAAAACAACCTTAGCCCTCCATATCATTGCCGAGGCCCAGAAAAAAGGCGGAGTTTGCGCTTTTGTTGACGCCGAGCATGCTCTTGATCCTGATTATGCGAAAAAATTAGGAGTGAAAATAAATGACCTTTTAATTTCCCAACCTGATACCGGCGAGCAGGCTCTGGAGATAACGGAAAGTCTGGTCCGCTCCAACGGAATTGATGTTATTGCCATTGATTCAGTCGCCGCCCTTACTCCCAAAACGGAAATAGAAGGAGAAATGGGCGCCTCGCATATTGGGTTGCAGGCGAGGTTAATGTCCCAGGCCTTGCGAAAACTCACCGCCATTGTGGCAAAAACAAAAACAGTGGTAATTTTTATTAATCAGATAAGAATGCAGATTGGTATTATGTTTGGCAACCCGGAAACAACCACCGGCGGAAAGGCGTTAAAATTTTATTCTTCGGTGCGGATTGAAGTCAGACGAGCCGCTCAAATCAAAAAAGGAGAGGAGGTAATCGGCAACCGGGTCCGGGCAAAAATTGTGAAAAATAAAGTTGCTCCGCCGTTTAAGACAGCGGAGTTTGACATTATTTACAACGAAGGAATTTCTTATACAGGCGATATTCTTAATCTCGGCGAAAAATATGGCATTATCAAAAAATCCGGTGCTTCTTATACTTTTGAAAAAACAAGTTTAGGCCGCGGTTATGATAATGCCCGGCTCTTTCTCAAAGAAAATCCAAAAATTACCCAAGAAATAGTGAAAAAAATCAAAGAAACGATTAAATAAGCCACGATATTATGAACGATTTAAAAGAAAAAAAACAACCATCAATGATTAAATGGGTTGTTATAGATCCAAGATTTTCTTTTATAGATAAAATTCAATTTTTTGGTTTTTATTTTGCGGTACTGCTTTTACTGTTCTTTATCTTTTGGATGGGATATAAATATATCCGAGGCGGCACCGGCGTATTGCCTATGTTGATTTTTGTTGTTTTAGCCATCCCGCTTACAAAATATTCCCGTAAATTTCACCGAAAATTTTCTATATCTTATTTTGAGTTTGTCGGAAAGCCGGAAATGGCCGCGAAATACGAAATGGGAACAGAATTTGCTACAACGTGGTCAGCATCTTCCGCCAAGACCTTTTTAAAATTATTTATATTGGAAGGCATTTTTTGCTTAGCGTTCTTAATACTAGTTATAGTAACGTTTGGAACTAAATATTTTTGGCCGGCGTTTTTGATTTTTTGGTTTGTTGTTATATTTTCTGTTTTTCGTTTAATCTCTAAGTGGCAACAAAAAACAGCAAAACTTGTTGAAGAATATAACCCCGAAGAAAAATCTTTGAGTCGCAAAATAATTCAATGGCAACAAAAATGGGGGATATTTATTAATATACTTTTGGCTATTATCACATTTTTAGTTATTTTATGGATCGCTGGTCTTTCTAATGGGTGGTGGTAAAAATTTATATAAACCGACTTACGATGTCGATTCAAGGACAATGCCCGGCTCTTTCTCAAAGAAAATCCAAAAATTACCCAAGAAATAGTGAAAAAAATCAAAGAGTCTGTAAAATAGCTGCGTTCTTTCTTAATCTAATTCTTCTAATTCCGATTCTAATCATGTCCGAGAAAAATATTGAAACCATAATTATTATTCCCAAAATCAATATTTGATGAACCGTATCCGTTAGTAAAAAATTATTAAAAATGAATTGAGGGATACCAAGGAAAGACCCTGAAGAACTAAAGGTATTTTTAAAGATATGAAAAAAGGAAATGTGATAAATGGCTCCGGCAAAAAAAACGACGAAAATAAAATTTTTAATAAATAAAGGACTGGTTAATTTTCTAAAAAACCAGATAGTATAAACTCTTCTCATTATTCTTATTTTCAAATTATCGCTGTGCATAATAAATTTTTATCTTTTTCAATAATTTTTTTGAACATCCTTTTGGCCCTGAATAACCTCATTTTAATAGAAACTATTGATACTCCTTCTTCTTCGGCAATTTGTTTTTGCGGTTTATCCTCCAGATAATACTTTTTTAATACGTCCTGAAGATGAAGGGGAAGTTGGGGCAAAATTTGGTTAATGCAAGTCTTCAGATCAGCTTCAATCTCAAAATCGCCGCCTTTATCATCGGCTACTCCGTCATAAAAAGTTGAATCAACATATTTCACTGTTTCTCTGGTTCTTTTTAATTTTTTGTAATGATTAAAAGAAGTATTAAGAACAATTTTATAAGCCCAACTTCTAAAACTTGCTCCTTCGATATTTCTAAATTTCTTGGCATTCAAATAAATTTTGGTAAAAGATTCCTGAACAATATCTTCGGCTTCTTCCTGGGATTTAACAATTCTAAAGGCCGCCCTTAAAAAGTCGTTCTGATAACGGTCAACCAGCATCTCAAAAAAAGAAGGTTTTGCCAGAGAAAAAACTAAAACTTCTTCGTCTTTTGGTTCATTCTTGTAAAATTCCATAAAAAAATAAAATTCCGCGTTCCCCTCAAATAATAAAACAATTCTTGATAAAGAATAGTTTCATTTTACTTCCTTATTTTTTTCGTCTAGATTCTCCGTAGTGTTTTTTGTAAAAAAACGTTTCACGATATTGCCAATCAGAAAGAAATAATCTTTAATCAAACCTTTAAAAGACGGGACATGCGGCGCTTTTTTAAATTCGCTTGCCAACTGATATAAGCTGTATCGTATATCGCTTTTGATTTCTCGTTCTGTTACTCCCACGAAATTTAATGTCTTTACGGCAAGATTCTTGAGTATTTGAGCCGCCAAACGGAGGAGGGCAAAAAACTGATCCCGTCGGTGCCAGATACTGCTCCAAAGCCAAATTAAAAATATTATTCCAAAACTCAAGATTATGAATGAGAATACAATCGTGGTCAGACCGATGGATATTGAAACGCTTATTTTTACCCATTCGGGAAAATCTTTCCAAAAAGACAAAATATCTGAGGGGCTTTCCGCCTGGAGCTCTTTAATAATAATCGGCTGAACTAATTCTTTTGCCTGTTTTTTCTCTCCAGCCGGGAGCGACCTCTCGGGGAGCAATATAAAACTTGCTGCGCCGCTCGGAGCAATAACATTAGTTCCTTGGCCGTCGTTTGCTAAAATCATCGACTGGACAAACTCAACATTTGCCACGCCTTTGTCTTTTACTCTGAATAAAATATTAAGCACCCTGCCATCGCTTCCAATAAAGCCGGGATTTAAAATAACGCCCTCAAATCTGACATTGCCGAATTCGCCGGCGTTGGAAAAAGAAGGTTCTCGAATCCATAAATTAATTAAGGAATTTTTTTTATTTACCTCTATCACACCGAGATTCTTGGTAGGGAAAGTTAAAACTCCAGAAACGGCGTTAATCGCCACATCAGAATTTACTAAAATACGAACTTCGAAATTTTCTCCTTTATAATAATTCCCTGAAGAAGGAGAAATTTTAAAATAAGCTGCCTGTACTGAGGCAGTAGCCAATAACCATAAGCCAGTAACCAGTAATATTATATAAAATTTTTGAATTTTAGATTTCATTTAAATTTCTTTGTTATAAAAACCGCAACGATTCCCAATATAATTATACCCCATATCCACCAAAATTTATACCATTTCATCGGATAGCGCGGTTCAACCGTTGCCATTTTCTCATTGCCGTTTTTATCAATGGCTTTAACGAAAATTTTTTGGTCCAGTTTTTGGTTTTGTAAAAAATATGGGCTTTCGGCAATCGCACACTTTGTTTTATTTCCTTCGCATACTTCGTAATGGTCAATGCCCGAACCTTTATCTTGAGTGGCAAATACTAAAAAATATTTATTGTCAAATATACTCGGGTCTTGTGAAATTTCCGGAATAAACGCTTCCGGAGGGTCATTGTCGAAAATTGCTACTGGTATATTTTCCTTTCCTTTGATAATCGGCAAATGAAGTTCAGTCAGTTCCAAAGAATCTTCAGCACCATCGGCCGTATGTAAATAAACTTTTGTCTTTTTTTTGTCAAACCCCAAGACAGCGTTACCCTCTTCTCCTTCTGTCTTAAATTTTATAACCAAAAGCCGGCCTTTTTCTCCCTGAAAACCGCCGGGAGTAATGCCGGAAAAAGTCAAAAGCCGGGTTGTTTTGTCCCAGTTCGGTTTTTCAACCCAAAAATTTATAACAGAATTTGCCTCGTTAATATCAAAAGGAATAAGGGGACCGGAAATTGAAACTGCGACTGAAAAAGCATTGACTCTTTCATCGGCGTCAATATTTACTCCTACAGAAAATTCTCCCGATGTGCCGACAGTCGCTTCCTGTGATTCAAAATATAATCTGGCTGCTTGCGCAGTGGCAGTAATCAGTAACCAATAGCAAGTAATCAGTAACACTATGTAAAATTTTTTAAATTTATTCATTTTATCCGGTCCAATAATAAGCCATAATACTAAAATCAACCAAATCAACTTTTCCGTCGCCATTAAAATCAATCGCCGCCGGCGGAGATTCTCTTTTATACCAATATGCGGCAATGGAAAAATCAATGATATTCACCCTCTTATCATTATTTAAATCACCCTTTTCCGGTGCTTTTCCGATTGGAAAAGTCACCGCCACACTTTGTGTACCGACCTTGAAGCTGATAAGATAACTCCAATTGCTCGTCAATTGTTCAGCGATTGAGGCCTTTGATTTGGTGTGGTGGGTTCCATAATCAACTAAAGAAGTGTCAAAATTATACAAATAAATACCATCTTTATCAGAAATAGTTCTGGTAAAAAATTCTTCTTCAGAACTAACTGAAATAACAATATCAGCCTGCGAAGCTGACTGACCGAAAATCGTAATATTGTCGCCCCGTTTCACTTCTTTTTTATCCACCGCAATGGTCGGGGCAATAAAAATACCGCTGATGTTGGTGGTGGCGCCTGAAGTTATGGTAAGGAAAAAAGTAAAAAGCGGTGACCTTATTCCATTCTTGTCTTCTCCGTAGAGAGAAAAATTATAATCACCGCCGGCTAAGCCGGAAAGACTGATTTCAAATTTGGAATCAGGACCGGCGATAGTTTTGACTGCAAGCTGCGCGTCTTTTAAGAGAATCACGTTGCTTCCTGGATAAGCCTTGCCGGAAAAGACAACACCTGTTGCCGGCGCGGCATAGCCGCCTCCGCCGCCAGGCGAGACTGGCGTTGTCGGCGGCACCACGGCAGCCTTTGGAGTTGCCGAAACCTCGGTAGACGTAGCAATAGAATTGCCAAAAGCGTCTTCTGCCCGAACAACAAAATAATAAGTCGTACCGTTAGTTAAACCGGTACGGGTTGAAGATGTTACATTTCCTAAAGAAGTATAAATATAGGGTCCGCCGGAAATCGTTGACTGACCGATATTATAACCGGAAACATTCCATCCTAAAAATCCTTGCGATATGCTCCAAGATAAGGAAACTTGACCATCTCCCACAGTTGCCGAAACAGCCGGAGAAGAAGCAAAAGGAAAATACAAAAATCCAGAGTTCAAATTAAAATTAGTTGCCGTGCTTGTACCGATTGATATTTGCGAAATCGCGCCAAATAATCGATAACTGCTGGAAGTAGAATAACCGCCGGAAAACATTACTGGCTCCAAAATTTTATAATTAGTGGAAGAATATTCGTCAGCTGAAACTAGAAACGGAGAAAATAGAAAGTAGAATAAAAAAGTAGAAAGTAAAAAAAATCCGAACTTAAACTTCATATTTAAATTATACTAAAATTACGCCGTTAATTGAAACGCCAGGTGGATAAAATCTGCGCCAGCCAGCTGTCCAAACCGGCGTACGTTGTTATTTCGTAAAGAAATCCGCCGCGGATAAACCATACTTCTCGCGTTTCGCCCAGCACGGTGTTGGTGCTGAAAAACATGGTTGCCCGAATATCATCAATCATAATATCAACGGGCTCTTTCATAACTCCCGAAGGAACATCTTTTTTGAACTGCTCTTCGGTAATCTGGTTTCCTTGATAGGGAACGACAAAAATTTGAAAACTTTTTTCACCGGTAGCGTCTTCAAATGTAATAGTGGAGGCGCTAGTTCCATCATCGTATTCTTTCACTATTAAATCCTTTGGATATATCAAAGAGAAATGTAAAAGAAGATTTTTATATTCCCGAGAATCTTCAGAAACCCATCCCCCAGAAGGGCTGTATATTGTAACAGGATTATTATTTTGAGACACACTGGTATTTTTTGAAGAATATAAATATAGTAGAAATCCGAGGCCGCCGAGCGCAACAATTATCATTATTCCTATGATTATTTTTTTTATATTCATATTAAAAAAATTATCTGAGTCTCACTCCCCCTTGCAAAATTACACCACCTACAAGACGGATAATACGCGCTGATGCGGCTACTGAAGGGATATAGGTAAGGATAATAAGTCCTCCTCTGCCAGAACCGCCATCTATTTCACAGCCGCCAGCTCCGCCGCCATAATAACCACCATTTCCGCCAACCGTACCGCTGCCATTCCCGCCTCCTCCGCCGCCGCCGCCGCCCGAACCAGGAGTGGTAGTTGAATAATTATTCCATTCCCAGCCGTTTCCTCCATTTCCACCGCTATAACCTTGATCTCCGCCGCCTCCGCCAGCGCCCGATGATGTTGCATTTCCACCTACTACGGCACCGGCGCCGTACTTGCCGCCACCAAGTCCAAAATAATTATTACCACCCCACCCGCCTGTAGTGGAAGTTGCAGTTTGTCCATTAGTTGAATTACCACCGTCAGCGCCGCCTCCACCTCCCCCGCCACCGCCTGTAGTATTGTTTCCATTACCACCAATTTTGCCATCACCGTAAGGACCAGCTGCGCCGCCTCCGCCGCCGCCATTATCTCCGGTAGGGTCTGAATTACCGCCATTACCGCCTGAAAAACATCTTGTACAGCTTGCAGGTACGCCGCCAGATGCGAGGCCGCCGGCACCGCCTGTTGCACCATTTCCTCCTGCCCCGCCTTTGGCGCAGACAGACATAGTGCTCGCAGTACAGACAGTCGCTGTACCAGCGATCCTGTTGAAAAAGGTATCTAAGCCAGCGCCACTGCCAGCTGCGCCACCCGTGCCAATTTGAATGGTTAATACAGCACCTATGGATATGGTACTAGTAGAATAATTATTAACTACAGAGTACGCGCCGGCGCCTCCTCCGGCTCCGTTACCGTTAGAGGAATCTCCACCACCACCACCACCGATTGTTTCAATAGTATTGAGATTGGACCAATCGCTTACCACGTTCCACGAAGTACCAGAGGTCAAAAAAATTCTTTTAAAGGCAAAAGCTGTCTCCGGAGGAAAGACAAGCAAACCGATACACACAATCGCGAATATTTTTATTATTTTTAGGGGCATAGATTTTATGGCTCAACGACTTCCACGGTGCGGGTCGCTGTCCCAATATTGCCTGCTTGGTCAACGGCACTAAAAGTCAGAGTGTAAATGGTTGAAGTGGAAGTATCTAAAGAAAGTTCAGATGGATTTATCGCTATTCCTCCATCAACTGAAATTGTGTATCCAAGATTTTGATTTATATTATCTATGACAGTCGCGCCGGGGTCAGAATATGTATCGCCTACATTTATAACAGCGGGGTTGTTGCCGACAAGCGTTATAATCGGGGCTTCAGTATCAAGAACGTCAGTTGTCGGAACAGGATTTTCTGTTGGAGGTGTTCCAGTAGGACTTTGTCCTTGAACCATTTCTAAAAGTTTACGGATATCGTCTTTGGTAAGACATTGGTCATCCACGCAAATTTTTTCTTTGGCGCGGAAAGTATTTGCCAATATTTCCACAATGCCATTGGTAGCATCAGCCAGCCGCTGGATTATTCGTACAAAAAGATTATTAAAGAAACTGGCTACGAAAGATTCTGATTGCGTTGTTGAACTGGCAGTGGTGGAAGCCAATGTTTGAAGATTCAAATCCATCTCCTGGATGGCCTGGGTGTTAAGAGCAATAATATCCAGATAGCGCACCGAATACGGCAAATTCTGTTCGTCATAAGAAACAAGGTGTGGATTAATTTTTTCAACATCTTCAGCAATAAAACCGTATCGCAATTTCCCGCTGGCGCTAATGAATTCGTAGGTCACCGGCTGAAGCTGATTGATTATATTAAGGGCCAGCCCTGGCGTTAGTGTTTCTATATTTTGTTTAAACCGAAGAGAAGAAGCAATGCATGTTTCGTTATCCGTGTTGCGCGTTACTTCGTAATTACTGCCTAAACACAAAGATGCTGCGGCAGCGCCGGTATTGGCAGTAAGATTAGAAGAAAATCCTACTGTGCCGTCAACCGAGAGTGTGCGCCAAGGCGTGGTGGTACCAAAGCCAGTATTGACCGTAAAGTTGATAATATCTCCGGCAGAACCAAACGTTAAGGCCCTGCCGCCAGTCTGCCCTTTGATAGTTGAAGACGCCTCAAACACAAGATTGGTGGTCTTGCCCACGGCGCCGATGGTAACGTCAGTGGCGCCGTAGCCGCTTCCGATTATAACCTGTTCAGTGCCGCTGGTCGTGTCAATTCTAAAAAGCGTGGTACTCGCACTGCCGCTGGTGGTGGTTGCTATGGTCCAGGCATATGCTTTATTATTCACAATAGTTGTGGTCGAGGTATTTGTATAGATAAGGTCGTCGCCCAGATAGATAGCTCCGGAAACACCTAAGGCAGTAGTCGAAGCATAAGCAGCGAAGAGATTAGAAGTTCCGGCTGTGAAATATAGATTGGAACTTGTGGCAAAAGCATTTCCGTTGTTTCCAAAAGGAATGAAAGTTGCTTTTAATCCTCCCCCACCTAATCCTGTTCCTCCGTAAGCTGTTCCAATAGCTGTGGCGTTCCAAGTTCCTGTTGTGACTGTTCCAAGGGTGATGAGGGAAGTCGCTCCAGCCCAAGTTGTGCTGGCAACATCTTCTCCAGTTAAGATTGCGTTAAGTTCAGCAATGGTATCAATGCTCGCTGAAGTTAAATTTCCGCTGGCTGTGCCTGTTAATGTTCCAGATACAACAAGATTATCAGCCCACGCTGTTCCTATTGTGGTTAACGAAGATGAAGCACTTTTAGCCGTCAGCAATTCATCAAAGAACGAAGTTGAAGAAGCATACAGAGTATCTTTAAGCCAAACAGGCGAAGAAGTGGCAGCAGCCAATTCTCCATAAGTCGTATCCCAAGTAAAATCAGCTCCGCCTGCTCCTCCCACTGGCCAAGTGGTTATGCAATTTTCTCCTGTAAGACATAAAGAGGTGGCAGATAATACGGAAGTTGAGGCGTTTCCGAAGGTTGCCAAGCCAGTAAAGTAAGAAGTGGAAGAAGCATAGAGAACATCTTTCAGCCACAAAGAAGAGGAAGTGGCAGCGGACAAATCATTATAAGTTGTATCCCAAGTGAAATCTCCATCATAACCGCTTCCCGCTGGCCAAGAAGTTATGCAATTGCTTCCTGTAAGACAAATTGAGGTGGCAGATAAAGCAGTGGTTGAAGCATAAGGAAAAGTGGAAGCAGTAGTAGAAGTGGCAGTGATGTAAGCAACCGTCGGAGAAGTTGAAGCAGAAATAGCTCCGGTTGAACCGGAAACATTAAGCCATCCTTGTCCAAGATTAGGATACAGACTTCCGCTAACACCCAGAGCAGTGGTAGAAGCATAAGTGGCAGTTAATTGCGAACCGCTGAAAGACAAAGCCGTGGAAGTGGCAAAAGCAGAAGTGCCAGCTCCAAAAGGAATGTAGCCAGCTTTCAATCCTCCTCCACTCAAACCAGTTCCTCCGTAAGCGGTTCCAATAGCTGTGGCGTTCCAAGTTCCTGTTGTGACTGTTCCAAGAGTGATGAGGGAATTCGCTCCAGCCCAAGTTGTGGAAGCCACATCTTCTCCTGTTAGGATGTTATTCAATTCAGTAATGGTGTCTATGCTGGCTGAGGTTAAGTTTCCGCTGGCTGTGCCAGTCAGCGCCCCATAAAAGTTGGTGGCGTTGATGTTGGTGGCTGAAATAGCAGTTGAAGACGCATAGGTGGCAGTTAATCTGCCCGGACTGGTGGCAAAAGAAAGGTCAGTGGAAGTTGAGAGAGCAGAAGCACCATTTCCGTAAGGAATGTAGGTGCTTTGAATTGCTGGCCAACCTGTGCCGCCGTGAGCAACATCAATGACCGAACCATTCCAGATTCCGTTTGTAATCGTTCCCACGGTAACAATAGTGTTGGCTCCTGCCCAAGTCGTGGAAGCCACATCTTCTCC